>Ga0209687_1000039_pt1 | contig 58131 bp, 50 predicted proteins | sample GraSoiAngelo_136_FD_185893 | JGI IMG/M metagenome (GOLD analysis project Ga0209687, IMG submission 185893) | Grasslands soil microbial communities from the Angelo Coastal Reserve, California, USA - 14_0929_09_20cm (SPAdes) (version 2) | ecosystem: Environmental > Terrestrial > Soil > Grasslands ...
GAGTCAGACAATCGATCATACGAGACTTCGGCGGCCGCGTGTTCAACTTCCTGATGCGCATAATTACCGGTCTCGACTATAAGGACACGCAATGCGGATTCAAAGCATTTCGAAGGGCGGCTTCGATCCACGTTTTTCGTCTCAACAGCATTGAAAGGTTTGGCTTCGATCCCGAACTGCTTTACATAGCCAAGAAGCTGGGGTTGAAGCTGCTCGAAGCGCCGGTGATCTGGAACCACTGCGAAGGCAGCAAGGTCAGCTACTTCGCGGACTCGATGAATATGTTCGCCGATCTGATCAGAATTCGGTGGAACGATCTTATGGGCCGGTACAATGTTAAATGCATCGACGAGTCCGTCTCCGAAGCGGAGGAAGAGCCTCGCGCCGAGAGGACTGCGGCGGGATCGTAGGATTCGTCGACCAACGATACTTTTATGGTTCGGTTAAACGTCAACATAGACCACGTCGCCACCGTTCGACAGGCGCGCCGCGCTCAAGAGCCGAGCGTCGTCGCGGCAGCCGTCATAGCCGATCTCGCGGGCGCTGACGGAATCACAGTTCATCTCCGCGGCGATCGCCGGCATATTCAGGATCAGGACGTCAGGCTTCTCAGGGGAATCATTAAGACTCATCTTAATGTTGAGATGGCGGCGACCGACGAGATGATCGATATCGCCAGAGACATTCGGCCCGACGCGGTGACTCTGGTGCCTGAACGCGCCGAAGAGATAACGACGGAAGGCGGACTCGACGTGCTCTCAGCGGCCGGAGTATTACGCCGTGCGGTCAAACAGCTAAAGAGCGCTGAAATCTTGACTAGCATCTTTGTCGATCCCGAACCGGATCAGATCAGCGAAGCCGCGGAGATTGGCGCCGAGCAGATTGAGATATGCACCTCGAAGTACTCCAGCCTCACCGAGCCCGGCAGTCACGCCGGCATCGGAGAGATTGAGAGCGAGTTGGACAGGATTCTCGACTGCTGCCGCATTGCCGAGGGAGCGCGTATTCAAGTCGCAGCGGGCCACGGCCTGACATATCGAAACGTGGGCCGAATCGCGGAGCTCGATTACATCGAAGAGCTCAACATCGGACACAACATCATTGCGCGAGCGACGTTTGTAGGTCTTGAGCGCGCGGTCGCCGAAATGATCGCTTCCATTGCGGGATTCCCGTTCGGTCTGAAATAGAGACAGAACGGCGGCGGTGATATTGCCGCGTGGATACTAATGTAGGGGCGCTCATTTCAAACAAAAAAATGCCGCGCGATTTAAGGAACCGCGCGGCCGATTCGAACAGTGTGAAGGAGTAAAAGCGTCACGCGACTTGTAGTCGCACTAGAAAACAGCACAAGCAACAAAGTAGATGGTCGCTCAACCACCACGTCGGCGACCCTCGCACATCAACGAAGATGCCCAATGATCAGTAGGTTATGAGAACGATCGGTAGGTTCGGGGCTGTCTCTCCATTTGTGAAGATCCTTTATCTAAGAACCAGGGAAGAACTACCGGAAGCGCCCCGAACCCTTCCGCTATATTGTCTCTGCAAGCCACCTGCCAGAGTTAATCTATGGATATAGGTTGCTGAGATGTTACGTTTGAGGAATTGATCCACAAAGGCAGGTCCCCTCTCTTGGGTTCGTTCTCCACGTCAACCTCGCCGAAGATCGAGTCGCTCAATTTGCGCGCAACACTTCGACCAGAAGCACCGATACCGCGGCAGGCGTGATACCCGGAATCCGCGCAGCCTGACCGATCGTCTGAGGCTGAATTCTGCCGAACTTCTGAACAGCTTCAGCGGAAAGACCCGAAATTCTTGAGTATTCAAAATTCGCGGGGATCGAAAGATCGTCGTAGCGCCCTCGTTTCTTCGCAAGCGATTCCTGATCCTTTAAGTAACCTGCATACCTCACGTCGTTGATCGCTACCCGAGCGCTCTCAGCATCGAGAGCCGTTTCTCCCTTTGACAGAACGGCTTCAAGAAGCCGCTCGGAGCTGAAGTCGGGACGCCGAGCGAGGTACTCCAGGGTCTTTCCCTTGAGGCTTTCGGGTGATCCTTCGAGCGATAGCGTCATCTCTTCATCGAAATCCGTGACCTTACACGATGTGAGAATCCGTCTCGCGGTTTCGACGCAATCCCGCCGTCTTAAATATGCCGCATAGCCGGCTTCATCAATAGAACCGATTTGATGGCCCAAAGGAGTGAGTCTTTCGTCCGCATTGTCGTATCTGAGCGTTAGCCTCATCTCAGCCCGTGAAGTGAACATACGATAAGGCTCGTCCGCGCCCTTCGTTACAAGATCGTCCACCATCACGCCCAAATAGCTGTTGGTTCTATCAAGGACAATCTGTCCTCGATTCCGAGAAGCAAGGGCGGCGTTAATTCCTGCTACGATTCCTTGCCCGGCCGCTTCTTCATAACCAGACGTTCCGTTTATCTGGCCCGCGTGGAATAAACCCGCAACGCGTTTTGTCTCGAGTGTCGGGTGGAGCTCGCGAGGATCAACGAAATCGTACTCGACCGCATATCCCGGCCTCAGCATCTTCACATTTTCGAGGCCCTCGATGAGCCGAACCATCTCGAGCTGAATCTCTTCGGGAAGACTCGTAGAAATGCCGTTTGGATAAACCTCGTAGGTCTCATATCCTTCGGGCTCGAGAAAGATTTGATGGCGTGACTTCTCGGCGAACTTGACCACTTTGTCTTCTATGGAAGGGCAATAACGCGGTCCAATGCCGACGATGTCTCCACTGTAAAGCGGGGACTTGTCCAGATTCCTGCGTATTGCATCATGCATTCTCTCGTTCGTATATCCGATAAAACACTCAATCTGCCGGCGATTAATATTCCGCGTAGCGAATGAGAATGGCACAGGCTGATCGTCGCCCGGCTGCCGTTCGAATCTAGAGTATTCAATGGTGCGGCCGTCGAGCCTCGGCGGAGTTCCGGTCTTCAGTCTCCCGGTGTTGAATCCGATGTCGCGAACACAGTCAGCGAGTCTTATTGAAGCCGGGTCTCCGGCGCGGCCCGCCTGAAAGGTCTTGTTGCCTACGTGGATGAGCCCATTCAGAAACGTACCGGTGGTAAGCACCACGACTCGCGAGCCGACGAACGTTCCATCGCCCAGAGCAACTCCTTCGACGGCGCCGCGATTGATTCTGATCTCAGCGGCCTCGCCGTCTATTATCGTAAGGCCTTCGGTCGCGGAGAGCCTTCTCTGCATCTCCGCTCTGTAGAGGTTCCGATCGGCCTGCGCCCTCGGCGATTGAACGGCCGGCCCGCGGCTTCGATTCAAGAGACGGAACTGAATTCCGGTCTCGTCAATCACCTTACCCATGATTCCGCCCAGCGCATCGACCTCTCGCACCATGTGGCCTTTTGCAATGCCGCCGATAGCCGGATTACAGCTCATCTGACCGATGGAGTAGCGGTCGAGAGTGACAAGCGCGGTCCGGGCGCCCACGCGCGCGGCTATGTAGGCGGCTTCGCAGCCGGCGTGGCCCCCTCCTATAACGATTACTTCAAATTCAGTCATAATATTGCGGCCCTGACGCTCGAATCCACGCTCCGGAGCGATCTAGTTTTACACGATCTGAAATATGGCGGCAATGTTTGTGTCGGCGTCGGGTGTGCGTCGTGACCGCTATTTCCCGATGCAAAATGTCGCGAAGATTTGCCCGAGGATGTCCTCAGTCAGAGTCTCTCCCGTTATTTCCCCAATCGCTTCAAGAGCGCTCCTCAATTTCAGAAGGATCACCTCTTCGTGTCCGCCGCTATTAAGTATCGCCTTTGCTTCTTCAAGCTGTGGAATCGCTCGCCGCAGCGCCGAGTGTTGTCTTACATCTGTGATCAAAATGTCGTCGCGCTCGATCGAAGAATCTCCCGCGAGTCTTTGCATTATCGAGGCCAGGAGTAAATCAAATCCTTCTCCCGTGATCGCTGAAATCAAAAGGCATGGTTCACCTGAAGGGCCGGTCATTCGCCGGGGAAGATCGCTCTTGTTCAAAACGACTATGCGCTTATCAAGCGGTATTTCGCCGAGCAACGCATTATCGTCAGCCGAGATCGGTTCGGACGCGTCCAGCACCAGCAGCGCGACATCGGCGTCGGCAATGGCCGTGCGAGTGCGATTGATTCCGATCGTTTCGACTATATCGGTCGTTTCGCGAATTCCAGCGGTATCGATCAGTCTCACGGGTACTCCGGAAATCGAAGTAGCTTCGTACAGCGCGTCCCGAGTCGTTCCCGCGATCTCCGTAATTATGGCTCTGTCGCGTCCGATCAGACGATTGAAGACCGACGACTTTCCAACGTTCGGCTTGCCCACTATAACCAGATCGAAACCTTCGCGCACGTACTTGCCCAGCGAGAAGGACGCGGCGATCGCAGCAATCCGATCTATCAGCCGGTCGAGTTTATCCTCAAGCAAGCTTGCCGCTTCGGGCGAGATATCATCTTCGACGAACTCGATGCTGGACTCGAGATGCACGATTACGTTTACGAGAGCATCCTTGATGGGCGAAAGCTGTCGCGAGAGCGCTCCCTCCATCTGCCTTGTAGCCAGACGCACCTGAAATTCGGTTTGAGCATCGATTAGATCCTTCACAGCCTGGGCCTGCGCCAGATCAATCCTCTTATTCAAAAATGCCCGCAGAGTGAACTCGCCGGGTTCAGCCGGGCGTGCGCCCCGCGCGAGCAACATCTCGAGCACGCGTCCGAGAATTATCGGGCTGCCGTGGCAACTCAATTCAACTACATCTTCGCCGGAGTAAGAATGAGGGGCTTTGAAATAGGTGAGGATCGCCGAGTCGAGAATTTCTCTCGAGGCTGGATCGAATACCTTGCCGACTCGAGCCAATGCAGGCGAGCCCAGCGGTTCGGCGGATCGAGGCTTAAAAATTGAAGCGGCAGTCTCGAGCGCGGCAGGACCGCTGATTCGGATCACGCCGATTCCGCCGCGTCCGGGCGGGGTTGAGATCGCGGCGATGGTATCTCCGGCGCGCATTCGGTGCCGCGGTCATAACCGCGCCAACAGATTATGCTGGGAAAATAGTCACCTTGCGATCGACGCCGCCTCCCTGGCTCTCGGTTCTGACGGTGGAGTCTTCCGAGAGCGCAAGGTGAACGATGCGCCGTTCGTTTGGCGTCATGGGATCAAAACTGAACGGTATGCGCGAAGTTCGAACGCGTTCGGCCGCTTTTACAGCCATGAGCTGAAGTTCTTTTTCACGACCGGCGCGGTAGCTTCCGGAATCGACGACGATTCGGCTGTCCAAACCGGAATTGGGCGCGTAAATGCGATTGACCAGGTATTCGAGCGCCTCGAGCAGCTCGGCGTTCCGGCCAAGCAGATAAGATACGTCTCCGCCGCGCACCTGAATCTTCAATCCCTCTTCGGACGGCTCGGATTCGGCATTCAGATCGAAGCTTCCGAGTTGCAACACTCGATTTAGGAAGTCAATAACGTCTTGCTGGTGATCGTTCGACATTACTTGATGCTCCCGGCAATTTCTTTTTCAGGGGCGCGAGGCTTGAACCTCTTGCCGCCGGACTTTGGTCCGCCGGTCCGCACAGGGCTCGGCGCGCCCGGCGGCGGCGCAGCCTCATCCGCCGGCTTGGTTCTCTGGTTGATCAGGTACTGGATCCCGGCGCCCGCCACATTGCTCACCATCCAGTACAGCACCAATCCGCTCGGCGCCGAAAAGAAAAAGAAATAGGTCAAGACGATGGGCATCAACCAGGTCATCATCATCTTCTGCATTTTTTGTGATGGATCGGTTGACTGCGGCATCGGCTGAATAAGGCTCTGCGCAATCATCGTCACGCACATGACGATCGGCAGAATATGCAACCGATCGGGGGCTGAAAGGTCGGTTACCCAGAGAATCCACGGCGCGCCCCTGACATCGAGCGAAATGGTCAGGTACACGAAAATGGCCCAGAAAACCGGCATTTGGAGCAGCATCGGCAGGCATCCGCCCAGCGGGTTCGCCTCTTTCATTATCTCCATCTGCTCGCGCTGAAGTTGTTCGAGCTCGCGTTCGTTCTTCTTTGACGCGTCGGCCTTGAGCCTCTTCATTCGGTCTTGAAGCTCCTTCAACCGGGGCTGATGCTTTGCTGCCTGCTTCATTTTCTTCGAGCTCTGAAGCCGCAGCGGCGATAGCACCAGATTTAGCACGAGCGTAACGAACACGATTCCCCAGCCGTAGTTGTGAAAGAGCCTCACGCCCAGATCCAAAGCAGCGCCAATGACCGGCACCAGCGGGCGGATAACCGGAGAGAATATGCCGTAGTCGATCAATGATCCGAGATCGACGCCAAGACTGCTGCCCACATATGCGAGCAAATCCCTGTCTTTGGGACCCACAAAAATCCGAAGCGTGCCGTTGTCTGGAATCGCCACTAAAGGGTATGAGCGCACTACGCGGCTGCCGTCGCCGGACATTAGATTAATATTACTGAGCGCGATCTCATTAATCGGAGACTCGGGAACGGCGATCATAGCGAAGTAGTGATTGACCATTCCCGCCCATCTGAACTGCGATCGTATCGTGTCCACCGCCTGCGCGACGCCGTTCTCCGGACGAGCACCAGTCGGAATCTGATCGAGCGTCAGAACGCGTCCCGTGTTGTCGCGGTCGACGACTTTGGCGGTCGCAATGAAAAACGGTTCCTTGTCCTTTGCGCTGCTGACGATGTTGATAAGACTTATGTCGGGATTCACCGGTTTATCGATGGTAATCTGCCGCTCGCCCTGATTAATGCCGACGATCGATCCGAAGGGCGGCGTGGCTCTGGCTCCGATGATTCGGTCGGTCTTATCAGCCAGCGTGGTGCCGATGATTTGCGGCGGCGTCGAATAGCTTCCGGTTTGAGTGTCGCTCTGATCTCCGATTCGCGGTCCTATTACAATCTCGACGGGTTGCTCGGTTGCACCGGATCGAACACTTGTCGCGGCCTTGAACACAAGATCGTCGCCTGAAAAGCTGAAGGTCTTCCGCGATTCTACTTGCCCGGACGAGTAGATAAAGATCAGGTCTCGGCGCTGGCCGGAAGCGATGTCTATGCTTGTCTGACCTTCGGGAACGCCTTCTATCTTGAAGTTCGAGTTATTGAGCAGGTCGCCGATGTCGGGCGACCATGGCGTTCTCAGGCTCAACGGATAAATTCGCGGCTCGACAGCCTCCTGAGGAATCAACTCCAACGGCGTACCGTTCGCGCTCTTGATCTCTCGATCGACGCCGTTGGGCTTCTTGTCTTTCTTCAATATCCAGCTCGTCGCAACGGCGCCGCGGCTGTTGAACTTGATCGTCCAATAGGGTGTGTCGACGGTTAGCTCGCGCTCGGAAGCCTGAGTTTTCTCTTGTTTTGTCGCGGCGGCTGCCGTTGTTTTATTCGGCTGCGCGGCAATAGCGGTTTTATCAGGGGCCGCAATGGGAGGTTTGTTCGATTGAGCAGGCTGATAATCCGATGGTCGGCTCGTTTCGGCCTGATCGTCGATGGTCGGAGCGGGGAAATAACGCCTCATGACTACCTGCCAGCCGATTATCACGGCCGCTGACAGGAGTATAAATAGAAAAAATTGTTTTCGGTCCATTAATAACTCAAATCTACTTCACCGGATCGTATCCGCCGGGATGAAATGGATGACAGCGCAGAAGCCTCCTCACCGCGAGGTAGGCGCCGCGTGCGGCCCCGTATTTCTGAATCGATTCCATTGCATATTCGGAACAGCTTGGAGTGAACCTGCAAGCGGGCGGAAGGAGCGGTGAAATGGCTGTTCTGTAACATCGAATAAGAAGAATGAGAATCGCCTTCACCTGCCTCGCTCCCACAACGCCGCAAAGTCGCGCGCCAGTTCGTCGTATTCGGCGCGCGCAAGATTGTCTTTAACATTGATGACTATATCAACGCCGCTCGGCACGCGCCATTTATTCCGCCTGTAGAGTTCGCGCACGCGTCGGCGCGAGCGATTTCTCTCGACCGAATTCCCAGTTTTTCGTGTTGCCGTTATGCCGAGGCGAGAGTGATCTTGCGAGTTTGGCAGAATGAAGGCCGTGAAAAATCGTGCTCTAACTTTCTTGCCCGAATCATAGACGCGGCGAAACGTCCCTCTCTTCAGTATGCGATCCGACTTTGAGAACGTCCGATCTGTTGCTTCATCCGGCATCTGATATTTGTCATAGATCAGGAAATCTTAACGCGTTGCCGGCTCAACGGTGAGTCGCGGCGACGTCGAGCGCTTCTTAATAATGTGCGGGAGTCAGGCGCTTGCGGCCTTTCGCGCGGCGGCGCTTCAGTACGAGTTGGCCGCCCTTGGTGCTCATTCGGACGCGGAAACCATGTGTCTTTGCCCGTCTTCGATTGTTGGGCTGAAAAGTCCTCTTCATCTTTCCACCTCTGCGATCAGCTTCTCTAGAGAAAAGGGATAAACTATAGGAGCCGATTAGATACTGTCAAGCTGACGCTTTACCAGCTGACGCTTTACCGGGTGATGTCTTAATCTTGTGTGGGTAGATTCCGGGTCAGCTCCGTGCCGCTCGCTCGCCCGGTCTTTTGTATTGACGGCACTAGTCATGCGGGTGATTATGGTTCCATCTAACGCAAAGCCCTCAAGATCGAATGCGTCCGGCGACGCGACTGCAATACTCGCGCATCCGGCGTATTGGGGTCGCTGGTTTTCGCCGATCCCGGAGACTGACTTGAGGGAAACCGACTTACAGATTTTTTACCACCTAGGCAAAGCGCTCGCAGATGCGCGGCGCGTTACCGCAGGAATGAGCGCGAGTAACGCGTTGAGGCTCTTGTTTTGGCCCGAAGATTGGCTTAGGGCCTTTTTACAGCAAACCGATCATAGTAATTTCTCGTCGAGAAACCCAATTCCAGTACCGGACTCTCGGGCCGCAGCAGAAGAGCTTCTGAGTCGAATAAAGGCTATCAATAAGCGAGGGCATGCGGACTATAACGAGAATCACTTTATTACACCCGACGACTTCACTTCTCTAGTTGTCGCGCTCGATCGCTTCGAGTCTGATTTTGCCCGCGAATGCAAAGACATCAACGTTTTCACGGTCACGGACAAAGGGACACATTCACCTCGTAAGCTTCTTGCTCAAGCCGAGCTAAACCTGCCCCTCGCTGTCCGCCAGAGGCTAAATAAAAAGAGTCTTGCTGACTTGAAGGCCGCAGGCCGATGCCTTGCCTTTGAAACGCCAACCGCCGCCGGCTTCCATGTGCTAAGGGCGGTTGAGCCGCTTATCGTTAAATATCTGAGCTTAATTCCTGCGCAGGTTTCTAAGAAGAAGAACACCAGTCGCAATTGGGGGGCATATATTGCGGTACTTAAAAAGCATGGTGGCGACAAAAGGGTAGTGGCCGCCCTGGAACATGTTAAAGATTTCTTTAAAGATTTCTATCGAAATCCTATCATGCATCCAGAAGTGACGCTGAATCCCGATCAAGCTTTGTCTCTCTTTCATGCTTGCCTAAGCCTCGTAGTGCAATTAGACGCAGCGATTCAGACGTGGCGTCCTACCACCAGCCCGGCATCAGGCTTGTCCTCGACGCCGTAACCCGTCTGTTATAATCCAACCCGTCAACATTCGGCTCGCCTAACATCGGCCTCATGAACCGATGGACAGCGGCGCAATCCTGAGCGCCGTTGGCGCGCCGACTCTCAAAATCAGGTAGCGGCTTACAGGGGGCTGCATCATGCCGAAGAAGCAAGGGCGCCGACTCGCCGTTAAGTTCTATGACGTCGGTCCCATAAAAGACGAAAACAATAATGCCGTCACAAGCCTCGCTAGGCTGGGAATTCCTCAGGAGCGGGTCCGCTCGATAATGCTGAGCCCTAGCGAGCAGAGCCTCGGTCGCAACTACGAAAACTACCGCGCCTTTCTGACTGGAGTCTCGCCAGACGAGGCGCTGCCAAGCACCGGAAAGTCTATCCAGAACGAGCAGGGCGAAACGGTTCTTGTTTGCTGGCAGATAGTAATTCTCTGGAAAGAGAATCAATGCCTACAAGCCTTGTGGTCAGCCGAACGCAATGATTTTCTTGTCAGTTGGGCGATTTTTCCACTTCGGCTCCTAAGTAGAGAGTTGATTAAACACCTGAACGGAGCAGCCGACGTGCTCTTTTGGGTCGAAGAGATGCTTGGCACAAGAACGCGGGGCGATGAATACTCACCGCAGGTCGCCCGCACGGTCTGTCTAAAGGCGGCTGAGCGAATGGCCAAGAATAGAATCAAGCCGAATAAGAGCGTGATGGCGAAGTACACCCAGTCGGACCGGAAGACCGTCGACAAGTGGTATAAACGCGATCCTACGTTAGAGCAGGACACCTTTGCGGCTTATGAGAATGCCGTAGATCAGATGGGGAAAAAGGGGGAATAATGTCCATTCATGTACGATTAGGCCCATTCATGGTCGGTGTTAATATTCATTCTGCTGGTTTTACTTGAACCCAGATCGTTGAATGTAGAAAATGGGGATGAAAAGAGTTTAGGCCACCGGATGCGACCCGGTGGCCCAAGATCGAACCTTAGAAACGGAGCGTTGAACTCGTGTTAGGCTCGAAGTGTGTTTATACCAGAATCAGGGGACCACCACAAGATGAATCCGCCGAAAGGCGGAGCTTTCAGCTTAGGTGCCCCCGTAGCTCAAACGGATAGAGCGCCCACCCGCTAAGTAGGAGGCTCCCAGTTCGAGCCTGGGCGGGGGCACCAATCAAGCCTTGTCTTTCTTTCGGGGCCGGTTCCAATAAGGACTTTTGCATTTTGGACAGAAGCGCGGCTCTTGCTCGCTATCACGAGGTACCCATTCGTGTTCGCACCGCTCACAGCGCCAGCCCCAAACTGTCAACTTTACCTTAGCCATTGCACGGCTATGTTATCTCAAAGAATATATGATGTCAAATAATATATTTCTTGACTATCTATATTATCTGAGATAATATAGTCGCGTTGCAAAGAACCTTTGAAAATCTGAATCACAAAGGCTTCAACGGCTGGAACCGCTGAAGCCTTCATTGAAAACCAACGCGATTGCTCACGTCAGCCTTGACAAGTCGATTGTGGGCCAGTCGCCAGAGAAAGGCAAGAGGCAACGGGGAGGCTCACAATGGTACTCCATAACTGCAAGGCGAACGCTCAAAGGCACGGGAAGGATAGAAAAGGCGTCCAGCGATTCAAGTACAACGAATGCGGTAAGACCTTCAGCGAAGAGCGGACAAAGCCGCTCGACACAATGAGCCTCGATCCGAAAAAGGCTATTTCGGTTCTTAACCTTCTTGCAGAGGGCGTCTCGATTCGAGCCTGCGAGAGACTGACCGATGTCAATCGGAATACGATCATGAGCCTTATCGTTCTGGTAGGCGAGCGATGCGAGCGCATCCTTGAACAGAGAATCCAGAGCGTGCCGGTCAGAGACGTTCAGCTTGATGAGGTATGGGCCTTTGTGCAGTGCAAAGAAAAGACAAAGACAGAGGATGACCCGAAGAGAGGCGATGCGTATTGCTTCATCGCGTTCGAGAGACATACCAAGCTTGTTCTGACGTGGCATCTTGGAAGGCGCACCACTTGGGATACATTCGAGTTCACAGAGAATCTTGGACGCGCGACGGCGGATCATACCTTCCAGGTTACGACCGATGGATTCGGGCCGTATCGTGATTGTGTGGTTCATAGCCTTGGAGCAAAGAAGATCGACTTCGCACAGATGATCAAAGTCTATGTGGCATCGCGCGAGGGCGAGCAGAAATATAGTCCGGCGGAAGTCATCAACACGGAGATAGTCCCAGTCTATGGCGATCCTGATCCCGAGCGCATCTGCACATCGCACGTCGAGAGACAGAATCTCACAGTCAGAATGCAGATGAGAAGATTGACCCGGCTGACCAATGGCTTCTCAAAGAAGTGGGAGAACCTAAAAGCCGCGTATGCGTTTTTCTTTGCCCATTATAATTTTTGCCGGGTTCACTCTACGATCAGAATGACCCCGGCAATGGAAGCCGGATTGACCGGCACACATCTGGACGCTTGAGGAACTACTGGCGGCTTAGCATGAATGCCTGCGTTGCCGCTGCCGCAATTCCCATTGCATCTTTTCGGCGAGCACCTGCGTTCTAATGAACGGGGTGCACGCCCTGATGCAGTTATTGACCGCGTGCGCTGCAAGTCTCCGTTCTGACCAGCTCCCCATTATCAAGTGGCGTAGAGAGATCATCAAAACCATGATCCTTTCGGCGTTGTCCGGGTCCTCTGGAATCGACTCACCGAAAATCTCAAGCCAACATTGCTTGCTGAACCATTCCCTCGTAATCTTACGTTCTGGCATGCTTTCCTCGTTGGTAGGTAGGAGTGGCAGAAACGGGCCGGAGCCTTGGCCAGGGACGGCCCGCCTCTGCATTGTTCGCCAATGGCTCGGCGATTATGCACCAATCTTTTCGAGGAAAAGCGGGGAAAAATGGGGCCACACAAGATTAAGACATCACCCTTTACCGTGTGCTTAATTGAATTGGCGAGGACTCGGAGATCGGATTTCATCCGGAGTTCGATGCGGTTCGCCGCGCAGGCGCATTGTGATTCGAGGTCGCGCTTGCTACAAACCGAGCCCGTCCATCTTCTCCTTTTCGTATTCGCCGTCTTCACCCGGATAGCGAAGAACACCGTCGTACTTGCCGCTCTCTTTTGCCAGAGCCCACACACTACGATCGCAAGAGCGCGTCCGGCTTTTTTATCCCGATGTGTAAGAACCCCAGCCGCCGCCATTCCAGCGCGGCGTTGAACCGTCTTCTATTCATTACAACTGACCTATTCTCGCTTGGCGGTCCAGGTTCCCGAGCCAAGCTCGGCCAGCTTAACGGTTCCTTTCATCGTGTCCTTCTCTACCGTGCCCGTATATTCGATTGTTCCTTCCATCCCCTGCGCACTTATCTTAAAGGAAAAGGATATCGCCTTGCCCTTTACCGAGCCCTGGACTACGGCTTCCCCAAAAGTACCTTTATATGTGCCGGTGAGTTTCTCTCCGTCCTGTTTGAACGTAAAGGAGGGATTGCCCGACCCCTGATCCGTCTCCACCGTGAACGCCCACTTTCCAGTGACATTCACATTATCGCTCGCTTGATCAATTGATGTCGCCGGAGCCGGCGTTTCATGCTTTGATTCGCCCAGCACTACGTTGGTCATACAGAGAGCAACCATTACAGCGAGTAAACACGTACAGTATTTCATCGTCTCCTCCGTAAACGAAATCCGCGGGCCTGCGACACCTTTCCGGATTACGCGAGCGGTTGGCCCCGGCAGCGATCTTCATACTTTGCCGGCTCAGCGCATGCCTCTCAGGAATGTCTAGAACCGATCGGAATTTTTCAACGCCGCGAATGTTATCAGCATTCTAATCTTCGGCCAACACGAGGCGCGGCATGGGGCGGCATGGGGTCGGCATGGGGTCGGCATGGGGATGGATCATACGCCTGAATATGAACCTGAATCATGAGCCTCCGGTTGCTTCAGCGCATATTCGCAAGAAGCCTCCGTTTCGCCCGTAATCTCTTGACATCGAGTGCGCACCGTTATATATGTAGCGCGTTTTATTTCATAACTGGTTTCATTGGATTCACTCGTTCCAAAGCGCTCGATTTAAGGACTACCGGCCGGTCGGTTTACTAAAAACCAGCCGGGGCGGCGACTGCGATCGCAAGCAGCGCATCAACTTGGCCTGCAACCGCTCTCAGAGCCAAGAATCAACAATCAAAGGAAACGCCCCAGGTGTGAGGGGCTCAATATTCCGCGGAGGAGAACAATGAGAACCAGAGCTTTCAGTACTATTCTCGCATTGGTCTTTATGTTGGCGGCGACACTGCCGGCCCTGCCCCAGGCCGACGTGTCATCCGCCACCATTAAAGGTACGGTCTCCGACCAGAACAATGCGGTCGTCACCGGCGCTACGGTCACGGCTAAGGACAATGACCGGGGAATCACGCGCGTAGCAAAGACCAATGCGGAAGGCGCGTATCAAATTCCAGCCCTGCCGCCCGGAAGCTACGAAGTGCGAGTAGAAGCCACCGGCTTCGGCGCCGCCGTTCTCAGCAAGGTAGAGCTGACGGTCGGCCTTGTAGCTATTCGAGACGTACAGCTCAGGGTGGGCACGGTTACGACCGAGGTAGTCGTCACCGGCGATGCGCCGCTCATTCAAATCGAGCAATCTCAACAGGCGAACACGATCAATCAGGCGCAGGTTGAAAATCTCCCGAACATAAACCGCACGATGACCTCGGCGGTATTCACCCTGCCCGGGGTGACAAACGCGGAGGCGACTCGCTCGCAGCAGCCTGGCTTCACCGGATTTGCAACAACCGGTTTCTCAATCGGCGGCAGCAACGGCCGAAACAATCTATCCACGATTGACGGCGGTGAGAATGAATACGGTTCCGGACAATATCGCGTGTTCATTCCTGTCGATTCGATTCAGGAATTTCAGGTCAATCGCAGCTCGTTCGCGGCTGAATTCGGATTCACGGTAGGCAGTTCCGTGAATATCGTGACCAAGAGCGGCACGAATCAACTTCACGGGAACGCTTATGGTTATTTCCGAAACTCGACTACTCAGGCGAACAATTTCATCGACCAGCTTCGAAACGGACGGGAGCTCTATGCTCAGAACCTGATAAGCGGCGGCACGCTGGGCGGCCCAATCAAAAAGAACAAACTCTTCTTCTTCGTGTCGTATGAGTATGTGAAGACGGATTTCGGCGGATTTAACTTTCTGCTCAACAGTCCTTCGGCGTTGGGGGTAAACGGGAACACGCCGGCCGGAATCGCGCAGACCAATTACCTTAATCAACTGGCGGCGTCGGGCAGTCCGACGCTTATCGCAGTCGCTCAGCAACTGCGGCAGTCGCTGGTTCCGCAAAGCGATCCCAAGCTGTTGGCGCTTCTTAAACGCGATGACGGAGCATTCGACAATCTAACCAAGACGCATACTCTGGTCAGCCGAGTCGATTTTCAACCGAACACCAACAACTCGTTGAACTTCCGCTTCGAACTGTCGCGCGGGCTCTTCGGCCTGCAGAGCTATATCGACGGCGCGAGTCTCGTCACCCGAGACTACAGCATCCTGACAAACTGGGTTCACACCTACAGCCCGTCGCTGATCAATCAAGTCAGAGTGCAAGTAGTGCCTTTCAACAAGGCGGATAATCTTCCGAACATCGACAGCGGATCGATTGCGAATCCGAGAGCTGATCTTCCGGCGGCGATTACAATCGCGGGATTCTCCATCGGCGGATTCGTTCCTTCGTTCAACTTTGGTTCACAGGCGCAGATTCCTTATCTGGCTCATCAGAGGCGATTCCAGTTCGAAGACAGCTTGGCCTGGACAAAGGGAAGCCACAACCTGAAATTCGGCGCTTCGTATCGGCCTGTCGACTACAACGTCGAAGACGACCTGTACTTCGCCGGCCAGTTCAACTTCGCGGACAACACATTCCCGATCATACTTGCGGTGCCGGCGGCGCAGCGCGCGGCGGTCGCTGGATTCAACCTGACCCATGGCATTCCGCAGAACGGCCCGACTCTGGCGAGTCTCACCGGACCGCAATCGTTCGTGTTCGGTCTGCCGAGCTTCTTCCATCAGGGATTCAACAATCCCAAATGGCAGGGATGGGCGCACTACTTTGGAGCCTTCGCCCAGGATTCATGGAAGGTCTCTTCGAGACTAAGTCTGGACTATGGCTTCCGATTCGACCTGGACGGCGAGCCGTCGCCGCTCAAGCGGAATTCTTATTTCTCGCCTCGGCTGGGATTTGCGTGGACTCCGTTCGGCGATCAGAAGACGCTCATACGCGGCGGCGCCGGAGTATTCCAGGGGCCGATCGACGTTTTGATTCCGTCCTATGGATCGCTGCTGGACGACAGTGGACGATACATCAATCAGATTCTGCCGACGGGGCTGAACGCGGCTGCGATTTATCAGGCCGGCGTTGCGGCGGGACTGCTTCCCTTCGGACATCTGCCCGCTTCGTTCATAAACTCGCTTGGCCAACCGACCGGTCAGGGCGCGCCGAACAGGGTCGTATTTGAAGTCGATCCAAACTATAAGAACCCCTATTCGGTTCAGGCGAGCCTGAGCATTCAGAGAGAGCTGCATCGAAATCTCTCCCTTGAAGTTGGATATTTGATGTACCACGGTCTCCACCTTCAAATGCCGGTCGAGCTCAACTACAAAGAGACCGGCGTAGTTGATCCGTTTATCGGGCCGAGGTACGCGGTGATAGATCCGACGATCCTTCAAAAGGTCGGCTACAAGTCGATAGGAAAATCGATCTATCACGCATTGACCGCTTCGCTGAACAAGCGATACAGCAACGGCCTCCAGTTCGGAATCAATTACACGTTCAGCAAGACACTGGACGACATCATCGATTTCAGCAGCAGCCAGACATGGTTCAGGCCTACGCGTCTGAATCTCTACAGGGCGGTCTCCGTGTTCGATTTCCCGCACTCGTTCGTCGCGAACGCGGTTTACAACCTGCCTTTCAAGGCAGGCGAGGGACATCGATTCCTGTCCAGAGTTTTTTCCGATATGACTATCGCTCCGATTCTCACGATGCGGAGCGGAATTCCGTTCTCCATAAGAATGCCCTCGCTCGCAAGCGGCATCACGAGCCTCGACGCGAACTTCGCGACTCCGTTCGCCGCGACGCGCGACTCTTCGAGGGGTGACGGCTACTACACGCTCGACCTGAGAATTCAGAAGAGCGTCTTCGTAACGCGCGAACGAAGGGTTCGGCTGGATCTTATCGCCGAAGGAACCAACATCCTGAACAGGATCAACTTCAACAAGGTCTGGGATCAATTTCCGGCGGTGCCGTCCCTGGTCAATCAGGGCACGGGAAAGACCCTGGATTTGCAGAACGGACCTTTTAACTTTGAAGGGTTCAAGCCTACAAACGCCAATCAGCTTGCGGGCATACCGCTGGCGTTCGTGGGAGTGGATAATCCTCGCAGGATCCAGTTCGCGCTGAAACTGGCCTTCTAAGACCGCTTCACGTTGCTGTCACGGAGAAGGGGCGTCAATTGACGCCCCTTTTTTGATTCGTTAGGATTCCGCCATCTAAGTCAGATCGTCCAACAAAACAGGAGGGGTTGGTATGCAGCGTCGATTGACCCGCCTTTTTGGTAAACTCATCGCGACCATTACGATCCTGCTCGGATTATTTGTGTTCACCACGGCAACGGCGTTGCGCCAGCAGTCCAGTGCTCCTACGCCGCCCTCAAGGACGCCTAATCCTGTAGGACCCACCGATCCCCGATGGCAGCGGCCTCCTCCAAACGAAACGGACGTCAGATCGCGATCAATGACAAAGGCCGTCGAATCAGCAAAGGAAGACACCCGCGTTCCTCTGACCGTCGAGATCATACGCGACTTTGAACGGCTTCATGCCATCCGAGAAGAGAAGCTCGTTCGGTTTGCGGCATCCGATGCGCCCGACTTCAAACAACTCGCGCACGCGGCATCGGAAGCTTCGGATCGCGCCAATCACATAAAGCTCACCATGCCGATCCCGCTGTCAAAAGGTGAACAGAAAAAGAAAGCGCAGGCCCAGGCGAACAAGGAAGAAGAGTTCGCTCCCGCGCTTGCGGGATTGAATGCCGCTATCAAAAGGTTCCTGGACAATCCGGTGTTCAGGGTCGCGCGTCCCGATGACACCGAATTGCGGACCGCGGCCGCTCAGGATTTGGAGGAGATAATCAGGCTCGGCGCGCGAGTGAATAAACTCGCGAAAAAGATGGCAAAGGCTGCCGGGTCAATCTAGCTGTTACGTTCCGTCCAGTATAGATGGCTCGATGAAATCATCGGTTGAGTCGGTTCGATACGGTTGTTACAATGCGACCTTCCTTCCAAAACCCGGCAATGGCTCAACTGAATGAAAGCGTGTCTTCTCTATGAAAAATGACCTGATGATTCGGGCCGCTCGCGGCGAAGCTGTAGAGCGAACTCCTGTTTGGATGATGCGACAGGCGGGCCGCTACCTGCCCGAGTACAGGGCCGTACGCGGCCAAACAGAGTTTCTGACGCTGTGCAAAACCCCCGAGCTTGCGGTGGAGGTTTCGCTCCAGCCCTATCGCATACTTGGCGTGGACGCTGTAATCATGTTCAGCGACATCCTGATCCCGGTTGAAGCGATGGGACAGGTGGTCACCTTAACCGAGAAAATCGGGCCGAAGCTGCCCGAGCCGATTCGAACTCGCGCCCAGGTCGATCGACTCATCGTTCCGGATCCCATCGAGACTACGCCGTTCGTGATGGAAATTCTGCGAATACTCCGCCGAGAGCTCGACGGCGCGGTTCCACTCATCGGCTTTGCCGGCGCGCCGTGGACTCTCGCGGCTTATATGGTTGAAGGCGGCGGTTCGAAGAACTATGCCGAGATCAAGCGGATGATGTTTGCCGAGCCGAAGACGCTTCACGCTCTGCTCGATAAAATCGCCGACACCGTAATCCTCTACCTAAACGCGCAGATAGAAGCCGGCGCGCAAATTGTCCAACTGTTCGATTCGTGGGCGGGCGAGCTGTCGCCTCGTGATTACGCCGAGTTCGCGCTGCCATATCAGCAGAAGATTCTTGCGGCTTTGAATAGAGACGCTGTTCCGGCAATCCTCTTCATCAACGGCTGCGGAACATTCCTCGAGCAGATGGCTACGAGCGGCGCGGACGTGCTCAGCATCGACTGGCGTATTGATCTAAGGGATGCGCGGCGAAGAATCGGCGACCGGCTCGGCATTCAGGGCAACCTCGATCCTTGTGTGCTGCTTTCGACCCCAGAGCTTATTGCATCAAAGGCTCGCGAGCTGATCGAAGCAGGCGGAGGGCGGCGGCATATTCTAAATCTCGGGCATGGTATTCTCCCGATGACTCCGGTCGAAAACGCGAGAGCATTCATAGAGGCTGGGAAGGGGTTGAGATAGTGACCCGCGCCGGGAGGTCGAGAATTTAGCCGGTGGAGCGCGGTGATATCACCGGTAGTAGTTAATGCTTGATAGTCCTAGCAGAATACCAATGGAGAATTCTCAGCTCGATCGAATTGGTGTCCTCCTCTTCAACCTCGGAGGACCGGAGACGCTCGAGGACGTACGCCCTTTCTTATACAACCTCTTCTCCGATCCCGATATCATTCGGCTGCCATGGAAGCCAATGCAGAAGCCTCTCGCGTGGCTGATCTCCACTCAAAGGTATAAAAAATCTCGCGGCTACTATGAGCAGATCGGCGGCGGATCTCCTCTCCGGCGAATCACGGACGAGCAGGCGAGCGCCCTGCAAACCGAGCTGGCAAGTCGCGGAACCGCGGCGCGCGTATATGTCGGGATGCGATACTGGAAGCCGTTTATCGAAGATGCGCTGGATCAAATCGCACGCGACGATATTCGGCGTCTCATAGTGCTTCCGCTATATCCTCAGTATTCGGTTTCAACGACGGGCTCCAGTCTCAACAAAATGAACGCGCTGCTGAAGGAGCGCCGGCAGGACGGATTTAAGACCAGCATAATCGAGAGCTGGCAAAGCCAACCACAATATGTCACCGCGCTCGCCCGCACCGTAACCGAAGAGCTTTCGCATTGCTCCGATATAGATTCGGGCCGCACTCACATTCTCTTCAGCGCCCACAGCGTTCCCGTCAGCTACATAGAATCGGGTGATCCTTATCTGGATCAGATTCAGGAGACCGTCAAATCGGTGATGTGTGAAGTCGGCTCCGACCAGCCGCACTCGCTTTCGTTTCAAAGCAAGGTCGGCCCCGTGAAGTGGCTGGAGCCTTCAACGGATCAGGCGATTCGGCAATTGGCCCGAGATGAAGTTTCTCAGGTGCTTTTGGTTCCGGTCAGCTTCGTCTCGGAACATATAGAGACGCTTTACGAGCTGGACATTCTCTATAAGGATCTCGCCGCGGAAGTCGGAATCGCTCACTACAGACGCGCTCCGGCATTGAACTGCCGTCCTGATTTTATCGAAGCGCTGGCTTCGCTGGTTGAAGACGCGCTCAAGTAACAACACATAGCGCGGCGCTCCTCGACTTACCGGTCGACAAACTTTCGTATGGCCTTGACGGTACACTAAAAAACCAATGTAGGGGCGGGCGTCTCCGCCCCTTTTGAAAGTTCGCGCTCTTTTCGGAGAACAGCGAACAATTGGATTCGGCAGGAGACGCGGGCGAGCCGATGGACAATATCCACAGAGACGCAGTGGTAATCGGAGCCGGGATATCCGGGCTGGTCTGTGCCTACAGATTAATCTCAAGCGGCGCGGATGTTCTGCTCATCGAGAGCTCGGATCGAGTCGGCGGAGTGATTCGCTCCGAAACGATCGACGATCATCTGATCGAACGCGGGCCCAACAGCTCTCAGGGAACAACGGAGTTTCTCCGCCTCGTGTCGGAGCTTGAAATCGACGCCGAGCTTGTCGAAGGCGATCCCAAGGCGCCTGCCTTTGTGTACTTCGACGGCAAAATTCGGCCGGTTCCAAATGGCCCCGGGACGTTCCTTACTACAAGCGCCCTCAGTCTCTCCGGCAAAGTGAGATTGTTGGCCGAGCCGTTCATCGCGGCTCGCGCCGACGGCGGCGAAGAAAGCATAGCGTCCTTTGCAGAGCGCAGAATCGGAAAAGAAGCGGCCGAGCGCCTGGTCGGATCGTTCGTATCCGGCATTTATGCAGGCGACCCGCGGCGGATAAGCGTTCAAGCGGCATTCCCGAGACTGGCGGCGCTGGAAGCTGAACACGGAGGCCTGATTCGAGGGGCGATAGCAAAAGGGCGGCAGGCAAAGAAATCCAAGACCATCGCTCCGGGTCCAACTCCGAAGCGGAGCGTGTCTTTCAGGACCGGCATGAGCTTTCTCCCGGAGACCCTTGCCAGGAAGATCGGCGAATCGCTGTTGCTTGAATGCTCCGGAATCCGCATCAGCACCGAAGGCGGATCGAGCCGCTACATCATAGAGTTCGGATCGGCTGCCGGGGATCAGATCGTGACATGCGATCAGTTGATCCTGGCGACTCCTGCCTGGGCGGCTGCTTCACTCACGAAGAAGATTGCGCCGGAGCTTGCGACCCTGTTGGATGAAATCGAGTACCCGCCGCTTGCGATTCTCTATGTGGATTACGCGGAGAACTCGTTAGGGGAGTCGTTAAAAGGATTCGGTTTTCTGGTTGCTCCGTCCGAAGATACTCCCGTGCTCGGCTGTGTTTGGAACAGCAGCCTGTTTCCCGGTAGAGCCCCGAAAGGAAGGACCCTTCTGACAGTATTTATGGGAGGAGCAAGGCATCCACAGGCAGCTTCATACGAAGATGCGGAGTTGATCTCAATCGCGAACACGGAGCTTCAACGAGCGCTTCGCGCGAACGCACCGCCTCGCGTCATAGGCATAACACGACATCAACGAGCCATCCCGCAGTATAATCTTGGCCATCGCGATCGAGTAGGGCGTATAGAATCTATTCTTGCCGCGATGCCCGGATTAATGCTGACCGGAAACTATCTCCACGGCGTTTCAACCGGCGATTGCATAAAAGAGGCTGAACGCATCGCGAAATGCTGTCACCGGGGTCAGTAAGAATAACGAGCTCCATCGAAACTTTTACATATCGTATCCAAACTTACCGATCGGTCAGGCGAGTGATTCTGACGGCACATTTCATTGCAAAACACCATGCTTTAAGCGAGAATTACGCCGATCTTCGCCGGACTTACTTCAACGTGAAAGGTAAAAAACGATGAGCGAAAAGCTCCTTGTTACGCTCGATGGCGCGATCAAGCGGATCACGTTCAATCAGCCTTCTCGCCGGAATGCCATCGACACCGAGATGATGGAATCCCTTCGCGCCGCCATTCAAGAATCAGCCGAGGATGAGAGCCGCGTCATTATCCTGTCCGGGGCCGGCGATGCATTCTGCGCGGGAGCCGATTTGCAATCCGGCGCGATCAAGGACCGAGGGTCAATCGACGTGACGGCATCGCTCAGAACCTTTACCAACCCTACAATCCTCGCGATGAGGAATCTCGGCAAGCCCATCATAGCCCGGATTAACGGGCATGCGGTCGGGGTCGGATGCAATTACGCGCTCGCATGCGACATTCTTATTGCATCGGAACAGGCGAAGTTTGGACAGGCGTTTATAAAGATAGCGTTGATGCCCGACGGCGGATCAACCTACACGCTGCCCAGGCTCGTCGGTTATCACAAAGCCTTCGAGCTGATGGCGACCGGCGATCTCATAGGCGCGGCTGATGCGCTGGCGCTTGGAATGATCAATCGAGTCGTACCATTCGAACAGCTCGATTCGGTAGTAGACGAGTTGGCCGCGCGGCTTGCCGCCTCGGCGCCGATGGCGCTTGCACGAATCAAGCAGGGACTCGTCTATGCAGCGAGTCATGATATGGCGGAGGCGCTCGAATTTGAAGCCGTGAATCAGGCGGCTTGCTTCCAATCGGATGATTTTGGCGAAGGCGTGAAAGCATTTCTGGAAAAGCGTAAGCCCGGGTTCACCGGCAGATGAAACGCGCGCGCCCTTCGCCGGTTATATCTCTTCTGTTTCGAAACCACATTAGCGTGACGAAAACAGGGCAAATCCTGCGGCTCTTCGCGTTCGGCCTTCTGGCAGGCGCGGTTTTGAGCGACTCTCCAGCCCAACCTCTCGCAAGCAGCCCCGCCTATGCCGGCGGCCCGATCAAAGACGGCTGCGTTGATTGCCATCAAAAGACTACGGCGGATCTCGTCGCTCTCTTTTCTCACAGCACGCATGCGAAGTCGCGCGTCTCGTGCGCGAAGTGTCACGGAGGCGATGCTGCCGCTGAGGCGAAAGAAAAGGCGCACGATTCAACACTCGTAGCCAAACCCAACGCAAACGAGGCGCTGAAGATGTGCGGCTTCTGCCACGTGCAGCAGTCGGCGGCGTTTAAGGACAGCCGTCATTTCCCCGAGCGGGCCAACGTCGCACGCCTCGATTGCATTAAATGCCATGGCGCGCACACGATCGGAAATCAGGCCCGTAGTTTTAATCTCGGATTGTTCTGCGCGGGATGCCACGGCCTGGAATACCTGCCAGAGCTTCCCGAACGTTTTCAGCAGATGCTGGTGCTTTCGGATGACATTCGGCTTTCAATGCGGGATCTTACCGACGACGGGCGCGAGCCCTCGCAGGAAGTCGTCAATCAACGAAGAGAGGTGCGCCGCCGCATCGCTGAAATAGTTCACGCCGCGGATCTGAAGGGCGGACTCGAAAAGATTCCCGAGATTCTGAAGCTGGGCGATCAGCTTAAAGTAACGATTGAGAAGGCTCGATAAAAATGACTGAAAAATCGAGGACCGGTCTTGCGCTCTGGTTGCTGTTTGCGATCAACGCGCTGAATTTCTTTGATCGACAGATTCTGGGCGCAGTGGGCGAAGCCATTCGGAAAGAATGGAACTTGAGCGATACCGCGCTCGGCAATCTTGGCACCGCCTTCACGCTGCTGTATGCGGCGATCGGCGTGCCGCTGGGCAGGTTGACGGATCGCTCGGTGCGTACGCGAATCCTGGCGGGCGGCGTATTCGTCTGGAGCTTGCTCACCGCGGCCTCCGGAATCGCTCGCGGATACTGGGATCTGTTCGCCTACCGTTTGGGCGTCGGAGTGGGCGAAGCATCATGCGCTCCGGCCGCTACTTCATTGATAGGCGATCTCTTTCCTGCTTCGAGACGGGCCAAGGTCCTGTCGATATTCATGCTCGGCCTTCCCATCGGAATCGCGTTGAGCTTTTGGGTCAGCGGTACGGTCGCGCTGAAGTACGGCTGGCGTCCCACTTTCTATCTTGCGGGAATTCCCGGAGTGTTGATCGCTATAGCGGTTCTCTTTCTTAAGGAGCCGCGACGCGGCGCATCAGAGGTTCACGAAGTCGGCGCGACCAAGCGCGAAGGCTCGCCGTACCTGCTCGTTCTTTCGATCCCGACCATGTGGTGGTTGATCGCATCCGGAGCGCTTCACAACTTCAATATGTATGCGCTCGGCTCGTTCCTGTCTCCATTCTTGCAGCGCTTTCACAAGCTCAATATTCGAGATGCCGGTTACATAACAATGATCGTGTATGGCTTGTCCGGAGTTCCGGGCCTACTGATCGGAGGCGTGGTCGGCGATGCTATTATGCGCCGCCGCTCGAATGGAAGACTCCTGGTCGCCGCCGTCGCTCTTTTAATATCGGCGCCGCTGATTTTCCTCGCGCTCGGGAGGCAGTCGGGAGACACGACCGGTTTTCTTATCTTAATGGGGCTCGGCGGGGCTTCTATGTACGTGTATTACTCTACCGTCTACTCCACGATTCAGGACGTCATCGAGCCCTCGCTCAGAGGCACGGCGATGGCGCTCTATTTCTTCGCTATGTACGTGCTCGGCGCGTCACTCGGTCCGGTCGGAACCGGCTTCGCGAGCGACTTCTATACCAGGCGGGCCGCCGCTGCCGCCGGAGTCACCGAGTTCACACAGAGGACATTGGAACCATTTCGAGCCGAAGGCTTACACAGCGCCATGTATTTTATTCCAGTGTTAGGAATTCTACTGGCAGGCGTTTTGTTCGCCGGCTCGAGGACCGTCGGCAAGGACATGGCGAAGCTTAACGAATGGATGAGAGAATCAACGAAGAAAACGACCGCTCGCGCCGCCGCGGAAGCTGGAGATTGAGAAGCTGGAGATCGACCGAGGAGATCGACCGAGAAGCCGCGAATTACATGAGGAATTTCAGAAGCGTACACTGGTTCCGCATCGCCAGACTCCGGAGGCCGGCTCTGGCATTGGTCGCAATCGGGTTCAATTTGATTCCGGGTATAGCGGCTCGCGCGCAGCAGGCGCCCGACAAAGACTATCTTGTTTATGTAGTCTGCGAATCCGCCGATAAAATCGCGGTCGTCCGGTTTGGACCAAAGGGCGCGCGTCTTGACCGCGATTTCACTACGGGTTTGCATCCTGTCGATATCGACGGTCCGCACGGCATCGCATTCTCACCCGACCGGCAATTCTATTATGTCTCTCTCGGACACGGCCGGCCGTTCGGCACGCTTCTGAAGTATTCCGCCAAAGACGATCGGGTAATAGGACAGGTAACGCTCGGACTTTTTCCAGCTACGCTCGACGTGACGCCGGACGGAAGTTTTGTATACGTCGTAAATTTCAACCTGCACGGAGATATGGTTCCGTCTTCGGTTTCGGTCGTGGCCGCTGAGGACATGATAGAGGTGGCTCGCATACCTACGGGAACCATGCCTCACGGCTCGCGAATCAACCCGGCGGGCACAAAGCAATACTCGGCATGTATGATGGACGATACGCTCGTCGAGATCGATACGCAGACATTCAAGGTATCTCGTCACTTCCTGCTCACGAAGGGCAAGGAGATGGGTATGTCGGGCCCTCCGAACGCGCATTCGTCCGGCGGTATGGAACACGCCGCTCACGACACGGGCGGACATGGCCAGGAGCCTCCGAAGCCCGGCGACATCGGCTGCTCGCCTACCTGGGCCCAGCCCTCACCCGACGGATCCAAAGTCTATGTCGCATGCAACAAGTCGAGCGAAATTGTCGAAGTCGATGCGAAGAGATGGCAGGTTTCGCGCCGCATTCCCGCCGGCCCCGGCGTGTACAATCTCGCCGTGACAAGAGACGGCAAGTTAATCGGAACCAATAAGCGAGGCCCCTCCGTTTCAATATTCGATCTCAAGACGGGCAGCGAGCTTGCCCGGCTTCCCACCAAAAGGAAGGTAGTTCACGGAGTTGTTGTCTCCCCGGATGGACGGTACGCGTTTGTTTCCGTGGAGGGTATCGGCTCCGAGCCTGGAACAGTTGAAGTGATCGATCTCAAAGCCCTCAAAACCGTGGCTGCCGTTGATCTCCCGGAGCAGGCGGCCGGTATAGACTTCTTCAAAATCGAGGATCCAAAATAGCCTCTTTGTATGACTAGAGAGCTGATCGGCAACGACGCCGACTCCGAAGGGCAGGAGCAAATACGCAAGGCCCAACTGATGCGGGGATTCCTGGCCGTAATGGTGTCAATTCCCGCGCTTCATTCAGCATTGGTGTTGATTCTCGCTCCTCAGCGTTTTTCAAGGCTCTGGCTGGATGGGTTCTTGCTTGCGATCGCCGGAATATCACTCGTGTTTCTTAAAGCCCGGAAGTTAAGACTTGCCGGGCTAACATTGATAATACCTACGATCGCGGTTCTAACGCTGGCGGCGATCGCGAGCTCAGGAGTCCGCGCGCCTGCTTACATCGCGCTGACAATACCCATACTTTTCGCAAGCCTGCTATTTGGTACTCGAGCGGGAATCATTACGGCGGTGGTCTCAGCCGCGATAGGTCTCGGTCTTGTATACGGAGAAACGAGTGGGTATCTGCCGTTTGCAGCCGGAACCCTGGCGCCTGGCCTGCACTGGATCGGCACTACAGTTATATTCGGTCTATCGGCGGGCCTTGTCGGAACAGCAATCGTTCAACGAGAGAAAGCACTCGATTGGTCGCGGAGAAATGCGCTCGCGCTCGCCGAAAAAAATCAGCAGTTGAAAGACGAGATAGAACGTCACGAAAAGACCGGGTTCGAGCGAGACAGAGCGGAAACCTTATTGCGCCAAAGCGAAGAACGGTTTCGGCGGCTGTCGGAATCGACGCTTGAAGGTATTTTGATCCACGAAAACGGCAAGATCGTGGACCAACCAGTCGCTTTGCGAGCTCACCGGATATGAGTGGTCCGAGTTGATCGGCATGAACGGCCTCGACATTGTGGCTAGCGCCGACCGGCCCGCGATTCTCCGCAACATGGAGACTGGAGACGAAGGCACGATCGAAGTGACGATGGTGCGAAAAGACGGGACCACGATTCCCGTCGACACTCAAGGCAAAGCGATTCCTTATGCCGGCGCTACGGCGAGGGTCGTCTCGTTGCGAGATATTTCAGAACGTAAGAAAGCCGCCGACGCGCTTCGGCAGAGCGAGCACCTGCTCAGCAGCATAATCAACAACACGACCGCGGTTATTTACGTGAAGCACGTCGACGGGCGGTTTCTTCTGGTCAACAGGCACTTCGAGGAACTGTTCGGAGTCCGGCGCAGCGAGGCGCAGGGCAAGACGGACTACGACATATTCCCGAGGGAAGCCGCCGATGAGCTTCGAGCGAACGACCGCCGAGTGATCGAGTCCGGATCGACCATTCAGATTGAGGAAGCGGTTCCTCAGCCCGATGGATTGCATACTTACATCTCTATCAAGTTCCCTCTCTTCAACCCGCAAGAAGAAATGTTCGCGATATGCAGCATCTCGACCGATATCACTCGCCTCAAGCACGACGAAGAACAGCTTCGCCTGACATTGGACGAGTTGATTCTCCTGAATCGCGTAGCCGTCGCCGGGGCCGAAGCTGTGCAGGAAGATTCGCTTCTCGAGCGTATTACGTCCGCCGTGCGCGAAAAACTCTTTCCGGACAATTGCGGTATCTATCTCGTGCACGAGGACGGAAAGCTATATCCAACAAGCTCATTTTATAAGCAACACGCGGGCGCGAATCTTCTGCCGATTCCGCTCGGGAGCGGAATTACCGGAAGCGTCGCCTCGAGCGGTCTTCCCAGACAAATTAACGATGTCACCACGGAACCGGACTACCTGTCGGTAGACCACGAAATGCGATCCGAGATCTGCGTTCCGCTGATGGTCGGCAGCCGCGTTATCGGCGTAATCGATGCGGAGTCGAAAGAGGTCGGCGCATTCACTCAAAACCATGAACATCTCCTCGTTACTCTGGCGAGTCAGACGGCGACGGCCATCGAGCGTCTTCGCAGGGCGAAGGCGGCGGAAGAGAGCCAGGTTTTCATCCAGCGCATCGACGACACAATTCCCGGATTGCTCTACGTCGGCGACCTTCGACAGATGCGAATCCTGTTCACCAATCGAAATGGAATCGCGGGATATACCGGCGAGCAGTTGCGCGAAATGGATTCCGCGAAGCTGCAGTCCCTTCTGCATCCGGACGACAAAAATAAGCTGCCTAGCTGGCTCGCGCGCCTCGCTTCGGCGCGCGATGGAGAAGTATTCGAAACCAAGTATCGCATCTGCGCCGCGAGCGGCGAATGGCGCTGGCTTCACGCGTGGGACACGTTATTCGCAAGATCGGAGGATGGAGCGGTGCAGGTGCTGGGAATCGCTCAGGACATCACCGCGCAAAAACAACTCGAAGAGCAACTGCGCCATGCACAAAAATTGGAATCGATCGGCATGCTCGCCGGTGGAATATCTCACGATTTTCAATAATCTCTTGACCGTCATAAACGGGCTGGCTGAAGTCGCGATGCGGCGCGTCCCTGCGTCGGATCGCGTGCATGAATATTTAACTTCGATACTGAAAGCAGGAAGTCAGGCTCGCGATCTGACTCGGCAGTTGCTCGCGTTCAGCCGAAAGCAGGTCTTTCAACCGAGATCCGTCGATATCAACGTCGTCATACGAGATTTGGAAAAAATGCTCCGCAGACTCATCGGCGAGGACATCAAGATGGAAACGGTTCTCCATCCCGGAATCGCAACCGTGCGGGCGGACCCCGGACAAATCGAGCAGATACTCGTTAACCTGATCGTGAATGCTCGCGATGCAATACAGGAGAAATCCGGCGCCGCCGCGGAGAAGCGCATTACCATCGAGACAAAGCCATGGAGGCTGGATTCGAGCTACGTTGCGGACCATTCCGAGAGTCGTGTCGGACCGCACGTGATGATTGCTATCAGCGATTCCGGCGTTGGAATGACCGAAGCGGTCAGAAGCAAGATATTCGAGCCGTTCTTCACGACGAAGGAACTGGGGCGGGGCACGGGTCTGGGTCTTGCAACGGTCTATGGGATCATCAAACAGAATGGCGGAACTATTCAGGTGTATAGCGAACCGGGCCGCGGCGCCTCGTTCAAAATCTTCTGGCCGGTCACGGGTGAGACTGCCTCGCCTCCGGAGGGTGAAGCGGATAGTGAAGCCTCATTGCGCGGAAATGAAACGATCCTGCTCGTGGAAGACCACGACGGCGTCCGAGGTTTCGCGGGTAACGCGTTGAGAGAATATGGCTATTCGGTCTTGGAAGCCCGCGATGGGATTGAAGCTCTGGAGAGGCTCGACGAAAGCAACACGAGCGTAGCTCTAGCCGTCACCGATCTCATAATGCCGAGAATGAATGGCAACGAGCTCGCGGACCGGATGGCGTCGCTCTACCCCGAAATCCGTGTTTTGTTCGCATCCGGCTACACAGACAGCTACGTCATCGAGAGCGGCGCGGTCAAAGAAGGCGTCAACTTTCTTCAAAAGCCGTACTCTCGCCAGGAACTCGCCAAGAGTGTCCGGCAGCTTCTCGATCAATAGGCGGAGGCTGGAGGAGCGCTCTAGGTTCCCGGCTCGCTCGTCGAGCCCTTCTCCTTGTTCTTGCCGAGCTTCACGATCCAGATGCCTGAGTTGATGTCGTTGAAGTAGACCAGTCCCTTGCCGTCGGGTTGGGCTCCCCACGTGAATGGGAGGTTAGGGCGGAAGCCATCGGGCGTTCCTGTAAACAAACGGCCGATCTCTCGGCCCTGGCGATACAGATCGCCTCGAAGCTCGCCCGAGACATCAAGCACGCGGCCGCCGCCGCTGTAGTAGCCCATGTAAAGAACATCGTCGATGACCCACATGTTGTGCGAACCGCCTTCCGGCACTTCGTATTCAGCGACCTTGCGAGGATGGTTGATGTCCGAGACGTCGACAATGTGCACGATTCCGCGAACCGGGATTCGGAGCCTCGAGCTTATATCGAACTCGCCGGGGAATACTTCATCGCCTACGAATACATAGTTCTTATAGCGGAATACTGCGTGCGCTCCGGCGAGCCATCCGTTGCCGTACAATTCGTTGTAGTTCAAGCGAAGCTGCGACACGAATACCGGCTTATCCGGGCGGCCGCCCTTGATGCCGCTTCCGACATCCAGGATTATCAAACCGTCCCGCCAGTAGGCCAGATAGGCGAGTCCGTCCTTGACCTGCACATCGTGAAGATAACGCCCCGCCGTCGCCGGTCCGCCGGGCTCATCCACTTCTCTGACGTTCGGATTCTCGAACTGCCAGCGCGCAACCTCTTTCGGAGCCTTAACGTCCTTGAAGTCGATCACGCGCATCGAGCCGGTTGCGTCATCGGTAAGATACACATAGTGATCGTTCACGAAAGCACTATGAACGCCGCCGGTGACGGTTTCTGTGTATTCGGATAAGACCTTCGGATGAGCGGGATCAGCCAGATCAAGAAACACAATCCCGTTCTTGCGGCTGGACGCTCCCTCGCGTGTTATAACCCCGATCTTTCCGTCGGCCGTGGTGCTGACGTCATTCACTATTCGCGCGTCTACCTTTAGCGTATCGGTGAGCTTGGGATTAGCTGGATCGCTGATGTCGTAGGTGAAAACCTTGTCCAATATAGTGGCCGCATACAGGTAGTTTCCGATGATCCACTCTTCGGAGACCTGAGTATCTTTAGTCTTCGCGCGTCCAATTACTTCAAGCTCGCGCGCCGCGTTTCTGGGAGAGACTACAACAGTTGCGATTGCCGTCTGCGTACCGCTCGAGGCCGAGACTATGTAAGAGCCGGGCCGCTCGGCGACAAAGCCTCCATCCTGCTCGATGAGGGCGCCCTCGCCGCTGACGGACCACCTTACGGATGGCTCCTTGACTTCACCGGAAGCATTTTTGACGCGTGCCTTGAAGTGAATAACGTCGCCGGTTCTTGCGCTCGAGATCCGGGGCTCTACGGCAATGCCGCGAATAGTATTCGCTACGACGACAATTGGAGTCGTTGCGCTTGCGGAGTCGACTGTAGCCTTAACGTTCGCTTTTCCGGGCGCTACGGCTGTCACAACACCAGCGGCATCGACTACGGCTACGCTGGGATTGTCGGAAGCCCAGTTGATTAATACCTGACTTCGCGGATCGCCGCCCGCGGTTCTCGCGACCGCCGACAATCTGGCGGTAGAAAGAACGGTCAACGGGTTAACCGGCGCTAGATCGATTTTGACGACGGGCGCCGGTTTTACGATGATCCTGGCATGCCCGATTTTGCCTCCGACTACGACGCCGACAGTTACTTCCCCCGGATTGAATAGCGAGATCTTGCCTGATCGGTCCGCCGCGGCAAGATCGAAAGGAGAAGCAAACCAGATCATTGGCTTCAGGTTCAGATCTTGTCCATTCGCATCTCGAGCCACGACCTTGAATGTGACCTGTTGACCAACCTCAGCTTCCATCGTGGCCGGAGTCACTTCAACGTTTTTGACGGATCCCCCTTGTTGTTGCGCCGCGGCTGAACCGACAGTAAATGCGGCCGCGGGAAGGAGAGCAAGTAGTCCGATCGTGAGTTTGAGAGCGAAACAGCTATGCCTCGACATTACTGAACCTCCTGAATTCGTGTCGACCAGTCAGGACTGGATTAGATCACCTGAGATATACGATGCGGCAGTCTATAGTTGCATCCGCGCGAGCGTCAAGGTTCGCATAAACGGAACTCATCCGGGCTGCGTCAGGCGAACGCTTCGCATGTTTTCGCGGCAATCCAGTGCAGTCTGCTACATTGCATCTAAACGGCCGCAGACGATAATACCTGTTACAAACGTCGCGGTCTCCGTGAGAAAACGATTGCGAATATCCCCGCGGCTTTTTTTAAGCGCGACTCACTATTTTCTTGACAGTATCTTTCCTGAGACTTATATTTCGGCGTCCGGATAGCAAAAGACCCGTTCCAGGTCGCTCTTAAACTCACTTGAAAAAATCGTCGGCGTAGTGCGCCCGTGTGGCGAACGGAAGAGCTTGGCCGCAAGCAGGGCGGTCATCTGACTGATCTCACGAATGGGTCTTTTGCGGTTCGGCGTCTCGGGCTTCTCAGTACGCAGGCTAAACTGACATTTGATCCTAAAATCTAACCGCAAGGCCTATGCGGCCGACGTGCATGCTTTGTGCGTCGTACGGCGCCGTATTGCGGAGTGGGTGTTTGTCCACCTCTTAAACAACTTTGATTGTATGAAAAAGGAGAGATTGTGCTGGAAGAATTGGTATCAGAGGCGATGCAGGCGCCGGGCTACCATATGCCCGCAAGTTATTCGGCTCCTTCCGCGGCCGTCACCAGGGCGGTCGCATATACTGATTTGCGGGTGAACCGGGTCATTAGCCTGATTCACGAGCAGTATCCTCAGGGCAAGCTTACGCTGGGTCAGTTGGCTCGCCAGTTGAATCTATCCACGTGGCACCTTGCGCATCTATTCAAGAAGGAGACCGGATCGAGCGTCATCAGTTACTTGCGCAAACTGAGAATCAAGAAAGCGCAGGAGTTGTTGGTTTCGAGTGTGTTCAGTATCAAGGAAATCGCCGCGACGGTCGGTTACAATCACGTCAGCGATTTCAATCATCATTTCAAGGCGCTTTTCGATATGAGCCCCGGGGAATACCGGCGCCGCAACTTCGCGGCGTCGAGGACATTCGAGGTTCCGAGGACAGATGCTACGGGAGAATATGCGGGGACGTCGACATTCGCGCATTCGTCGCATGGGTCGCATGCGTTAGGTGAGGCAAAAACGCACAATTAATAGCAAGTACTAACAACGCATAGTAGTTGATCAGGACAAGTCGATAGACGACAATGAGCGTACTTGCACGTTCGCCTTCGGTAGGGGAGACCGGGGGAAAAGTCTGATGAAAGCTATTGACGGAGGGCCGATTAGCAGGGGGGGCTTTCATAGGGGCTTGTCTTCTCTTGCGCTAGGCGATGCTGATTGACAAGCACTCGTCAAGAATTTGACGGGCGGGTTGAGCGTCCACAATAAGGGAAAAGTACGGGAAAGCAGCGGTAACGGTTCGATGAAGCCGCCAAGGCACGAGCGGTTGTTTGGCTAGACGATGGACGTTTCACCTAATGCGGCAAGCGGCTCTTTCGCCGGTGTCGGCCGGCTTGGGCCGCTTGCCGCTCTTTACTTTGAGCCTACGCACTCTTTGAGCCTACGCACTGTTGTCGGGATTTCACGAGAACACACCATTACTCGGGCCGACCTGTTGTGATCCGGTCCACCTCCAGTAGTAAATTCGCGAATGGTCTTTGATTTGAGTTGGTCGGTTTAGCCGGGAGGCCAACCGAGCCGGCGGCCGCCTAACACATGCAGGTGAAGGTGAGGTACGCTTTGCCCGACGCCTTCGCCCGTATTCACCACGACGCGGTACCCGCTCTCGGCGATACCCATCTGGTTGGCCACCTTCGCCGCCGTATATAAGGCGTGACCCAGGAGAGATGCATCAAGCCTGGAGGCGTCGTTAAGCGATTCAAGATTGTGCTCGCGGGTTATGATTAGCACGTGAACCGGCGCCTGCGGATTATTGTCTTTGATGGCAATAACTTGATCGTCTCGATAGACAGTTTCTGAGGGCAAGTCGCCTGAAATGATGCTACAAAAAACGCATTCTTGTTCTGGTGTGTTGTCCGTTGTCATCGGCGTTAATTATCAAGTCTCGCCTATGGTGTAGTCAATAATATTCGTGTGCATTTGAGAAGTTTGTGGCCTTTCAGGCCGTGTTGCTCATCGCCGTCGAGTTTATTATCTCCCACGCCGAGTCATCGCGAAGCACTCGAGATACGAGCGCCGTGTGAACGCCGTGACCGGTCCGTTCGGCATGAACCCGTCCGAGCACGGGCATGCCGAACAATGCCAGATCGCCGATGATATCGATGATCTTGTGACGAACGAATTCATCGCTGAAGCGCAGTCCTTCGGGGTTTAGGACCCCTCCCTCCGGCGTAAGACCTATGGCATTCTCGAGAGAGGCTCCGCGCACGAGCCCGAGCTTCCGCAAGGCCTCGATTTCGGACAGGAATCCGAACGTTCGGGCCGACGCAAGGCGCGATGCGAATTGGCGGTCGCTCAGCTCGACATCGTACCGTTGCCTGCCGATCAGCGGATGAGGAAATTCAATCAGGCACGAGATTGAAAAATTCGAAGCGGGCGCGATTTTCATTCGCCGATTCCCTTCAGAGACTTCGACGCTTTTGAGGATTCGCAGAAACTGACGAGGCGCATTCAGGAAAACGGTTCCCGCCCGCTCGATCATATCGATGAAGGGCTCCGCGCTGCCGTCGATGATCGGCACTTCAAGAGAATCGATTTCGATGAGGCAATTGTCGATGTGGCTTCCAGCCAGAGCCGCCAGCAAATGCTCCACGGTCGAAATCATCACGCCCTTGCGCATCAGCGTGGTGGCGTAACTCACATGAGTGACGAACTGCGGCGCGGCGGCAATCTCGAAGTTGTTCAGATCGGTTCGCCTGAACACATACCCGTGATAAGCCGGAGCGGGCTTGAGAGTAAGACTGGCTCGTTCTCCAGTGTGAAGCCCGTGTCCGCTAATGGAGACCTCGCCGGCAAGCGTGGTTTGGCAGATCAATAAGTCCTCCGTGAACAGCTCTCACCGTGTTGGAGCGAGCACTTCAGCAACGCTTATGCCTCTTTCTGCACCGGCGGCCGAATAAGAAATCGGGCCGAAATTACGACATGCATCCCACAACTCAACAGGCCAATGTCGCGCATTGTCGACACTACTGTTGAGAAATGTTCACTTTCTTAACCGGCTTCGGCGCGAGTAGAATCCAGGCTTGCTGTTTTTAATCCTTCTGCAAGAGGTGGCGGATGAGTGTTTGCTCTGACATTCCAATTGGCGCGAGCAGCTCAAGGAACCTGACGGTCTCCTTCGATATGACCGTTGCGAAGTACCATCCGGAAATGCCTGAAGTGCTTGGAACCCCGATAATGATCTACCTGATGGAGGTTGCCGCGGCGGATGCCATCGAAAAACATCTGCCGGAGGGATGGGTGTCAGTCGGCGCCCTGGTGAACGTGAAGCATCTTGCGGCAACGCCTGTCGGAGCCCTTGTAACAGCTACCGCCGAAGTGATTCAGGTCGATGAAAACACCGTGACCTTTCGAATCGAAGCGCACGATGGCGTTGAAAAGATAGGGGAAGGCACACACGTTCGCGCCCCGATCAACCTGGAACGCTTTATGAGAAGGGCGGCCGCCAAGAAGGCACAGATGGAAATATCTCACTGAGTCTCGGAAGTATCTCAGTGAGTATCTAAATGATCCTTAGCCGTGCCGCGCGATCTGACCGGCTACGGAGCGCGCTCGCTCCGACACCAGAAGCACCTTAATGTCGGGATGTATCAGGTCGGTCGTAGTTTCGGGATTCAGCCGCAGAATCGCCTCCATTAACTTCGGATAGAAACTCATTCGCGGGTCGACTAACACAATGTCGGCCTGCGCCACTTGAGGCGGCAACACACCGGCAAGTAATTCTCTGTCTACATACGCGTGAACTTCGTCCAATCCGGCAGGCGAGATATGAACATCGTTGGCGAGCGCGCTGTGGACGACGCTCCATCTTTGATCGAGAGCGGCTGGAGCGATCGAAACAATCCTCAAGCCGGACATTCCCTGTCGCTTCAGGAACGCTATCCAATCGTCAAGCTCACGCTGTGACGAGGTGATCACCTGAACCGGAAGCCAGCCGTATGCGAGCATGTTGTTGCGGCCTATCCACCATCCGGCTGCTTGAACAACTAACGTGAGCGAGAGAAGCGCCGTGAGAACATAGCGAGTCGTGAATCGTTGGGCTGCATCCATCCACCAGAGTGAGGCGTATGGGAGAATGTTCACGGAAAACAGGAGCAGATATCGCATCTGCGGACGCCACCCGAAGAAGATCGTCAACGTCATGTAAAACAGAAAATGCAGTGCGAACAACCAGGCGAATAAGTCCTGCCGCGCCTGGACATGATAACGATACAAAGCAACGATCCCGGGCGCCAAAACAAAGGCGGTCGGCGACGTCCCGAGCATCAAACACCACTGCCGCAGACAATCCTTCACCGACAGACCCTGCACGAGATTCTCGGCGACCTTCATTTGAGCGACAGCGTCGAAGTACTCAAAAAAAGAATGCCCTTTGAACAAGGGCTCTATTACGCAGCAAGCCGCGATCAGGACAGGAATCCACGCGAGCAGCAGGGTTCGTCTCCAGTCGCGCGTCCGCAACGCATACCACAGGACGACGACTGGCATCACGATGAAGCCTTCGTGGCGCAAGAGTATGGCAAGAGCGAAACAGAGGCCGGCCAATTGACCGCGGGACGCGCTGCGCGAACTGAGAGCTTTCTGCGTCTGGCCGACGCCAAGAATGACGAAGAACAGATAGGGGATCTCAACCCAGTAAGACGATGTGAGCCATATATGGCTCCATGAAACGGCGAGCAGAAGCGCCGCCAGCCCTCCGATGACGTTCGCGAAGGAATGTCGAACGGCATTCCTGAAGACCAATATCGTAGCCACACTGAGGGCCAGTGTGATCGCCTTTGCCAGGACGATCGGATGGTTCCAAGTGTCTATTAACACTCCGAGGAAATACCAGTGCAGCGGGGGCCAGACGCCGGATAAACCCTGCCATGAAGGCTTGTCCGCCCAGCCGATGGCCAACTCGATGCGAGAGGCGCCATCGGCATATACTCCAACGTCTCCAAAGATCGCCGCGAACAGCCGAAGGGCTGTGCCGCAAAGTACGGCGGCGGCGAAAAACTTCGCGCCAAGGCGAAGCCTTTCGTCCTGCTCCTCGAACGAACATGCACATGAAACCGAGGGGAGATCGGTCAGTGCCATCGCTCCTCCTAACTGTCACAACATTACTACTTTAGTTCTAAGGCCTGAATACTGAGGCAGCCATAATAGGGACGAACGAGCCCGCATGCAAGAAGATAGCGGTCAGAGGTCAGCGATCAATTAGCAAGCGACCAATGACAAGTGACCAATAACAACTCCTTGCGATAGCGCTTTGTTGCTTGCTACCTTGACGTGGCGCGGAGGCGCAGGGGGCCTGGTGGTTCTCGCGGGCTTCAAACCCGTTGCGGGTTGTCGAGAGGCGGCCTGGGTGGGTTCGATTCCCACACGCCTCCGCCAACAGAACACTGCATATGTCGCGACAGCAGGCGCTACAACAACTAGTCCATTGATACTAATGCGGCCATTACAAAAAGATACTCGACGAGCAGCGGCAACAAACGACGAGAGACAACGGACGAAGGACGAGCAACAAATGACAAATAAGATCAAAACAAGAATCGCCTGTTCACAAATCGATGTTGAAATCGGCAACGTCGAAGCTAATCGCCAAAAGATCCTTGAGCGCATCAGGAACGCCGCTGAGCAGAGCGCGAAGCTTGTTATCTTTCCCGAATGCGCTCTGACCGGCTATTGCTTCGATTCACTGGAGGACGCATCGAAGTTTGCTGAGCCTCTCGACGGACCGTCGGCTGCAACGATCGCCAAAGAGTGCAGCGCCGCTGGAGTGTACGCCATAACTGGATTCATAGAACGGGACGGATCGGATTTCTATAACGCCGCGATGCTGGTCGGACCCGACGGTATAGTCGGCGGCTATCGAAAGGTGCACCTTCCCTTCCTCGGCGTCGATCGTTTTTTGACTCCTGGAAACAGACCCTTCGAAGTGTTCAACCTTCCTTTTGGACGCATAGGAATAAACATCTGTTACGACACGAGCTTTCCTGAAGCTCCAAGAACGCTTAAGTTGCTCGGCGCGGAGATGATCGTGCTTCCAACCAACTGGCCGCGCGATGCCTGGCGCACACCCGAGTTCGTCATTAACACACGCGCTAACGAAAACCATGTCAACTTTGTCGCCGTAAACCGCGTCGGAACCGAGCGCGGTTGGAAGTTTATCGGAAAGAGCATTGCCGTAGACTACAACGGCGATACTATCGGCAAGGCCGGCATGGATGAAGAAGAGACGCTGCTGGTGGATGTGGATCTCGAGGGGGCCAATCACAATCGCATTGTCAACGCGCCGGGATCGTATGAGATCGACCGTATAGCCGATCGACGGCCCGAGTTCTACGACGCTATTACCAGGCCTGCGTCGAAAACGACAAGCTCGGCGACATGAGATCCAATTACTACAACCGCGAATGATTAATACGCCCCGTCTCAGGAGAGGATTTCACTGAGACGTTGAGAAAACGCGGAGCGCGCCATCACTTCATCACAACCTGCTTCACGGGCCTGCTGCATCAAGTCGACCTGAACGTGCGAGAGAAATCCGATAACTCGGGTTGTACTCGATGCGGGATTCTCCTTCAGAAATCGAATGATCTCGATTGGGTCCATGCGCTGCGAGTTTAGATCGAGGATGATCAGTGAAGCCGGCGCCGTCGCGAGCTTTTCTTCGAGTTGCGCGCGCGACTTTGCGAACTCCAGCTCGCGGCCCACTGTTTGAGCGGCCCCCTTGATCTTCGCGGCGAAGAACATATCATCAACCGCCGCCAACACTCTCGATTTCGGTGATTGCTCTGTCATCGTGCCGGCATTCTATACGCCGGCGAGCGTCCGCTCAAATCAGGCATGACCGCAACAGCCCGAGGGCCACAATCGCGAGGAGACCTACGCAGGGCTGCCAAACCGCTTCGACAATGTGAAGCGCGTGCCGCCCTCCGGCCTGTCCGACCATTTGACATCGGCATTTATCAGGCTCGCTCTTGATCTGATATTGCTCAAGCCTCGACCAGTCTTTGCTGCTGATCGTAGCTGGTCTAATCCCTTGCCATCGTCCTCACGCGAGCGCCTGAGACGCCTCTCCAGGCGGGAGCCGATCGCTGGTCAGCATCAACCGCCGCAGATCCGCGAGCGTCTGATCGTATTAGCTCGATTGCGCTTCCGTTTTTGCCAGCAGCGCCTTGCTTTCTCTCAAAACGTCTTCAACTTCGATGTTAGTCATGCACCGATGATCGATGGGGCAATCGCGAAGCATGCAAGGCGAGCATTCGACTTCATTGCGAATCACAATCGCATTCTTCGAAAGAGGTTTCGTCGCGAAATGCTCGGTGGGTCCGAAGATGGCTACGGTAGGAACGCCCAACGCGGCTGACAGATGAGCCGCTCCCGTATCATTTGAAATTACAAGTGAGCAAATCGAGAGAATTGCCTTAAGTTCAGCGATCGAGGTTTCGCCTGCCAGACAGAACCCAGGCGATTTCATCCGCAACTTTGTCTTGAGCGCCGCTTCAAGATCGCCGGATGCTCCGACTATGATCGTTTGGAAACCATCTTCCTCGGCTAACAGGTCGGCGGTACGGGCAAATCTCTCCGACAGCCAGCGCTTAGCTCGGCTGTTGGTCGCGCCTGGATTGATTGCGATTATTGGCCTGTCGAGGGCGAGGCCTTTTCCAGCGAGCCATCGCCGCGCGCTGATCTTTTGATCCTCGTGAACTCGCAGCCGAGGCGCAACTGATCGAGAGTCGCAGGCTATGACAGGATCGCTATCGTTGCGATTCGATGCGAGACGCCGCGCAATATTCAAGTAATAGAAAACCTGATGCCTGGTTTTATATTCGGGCTCGAAAGGTATCGCGCTGCTCAGTAAGAAGCCGCGGCCGTCCGTGGGATAACCGATCACTCGGTCTACCCGGGCCGCGCGCGCAAGCAACGCCGATGCAAACGAATTCCGCAGAAGCACGCCGCAATCGAACTTATTTCGCCGGAGCAGCAGGAGATCGCGGAGGAACGTAAGCGGGCGGCCGCCGATAGGCAGCACTTCATCGGCTAGCTCTTCATCTTCGTAGAGACCCGCCACCGCGGGTCTCGCCGCAAGCGTGATATGTGCGCTCGTGAAAGTCCTGCGAATCTCTTCAATCGCGGGTTGCGCCATCACTGCGTCGCCGACCCAATTCGGAAGTGAAATCAGGATTGCGTTGGGCTCGGCGATCCGCATCGGCGATCAAATGCGGCCGTAATCCGTCACCACCGATTTATCGCCCAGAACCGATCCGGCTCCTATGTTGACGGCCTTCCCAACGTGGCAGCCTTTACCTATCAGAGCGCCTGAGACAGAGGCGCCGGTGCCGATTCGGGAGGCGCTCCTAATCAATGAATTTTCGATGTGGGCTCGTTCTTCAATGTAACAGTTTCGACTGATGACTGAATTGACGATGTGGACGCCTGGTTTTACGGTGCAGGACGGATCGATCAGCGAAGTCGAATCGATATGAATATCGGAATCGAATTTATCACCGCTTACGAATACGGGCGGGTCAAGCAGCTTCACGCGTCCGGCAATGACATCGAGATTCGCTTGCAGATAACTCTCGGGCGTTCCTATGTCTCTCCAGTAGCCGTGCGATACAAAGCCCATCACTATTTCGCCCATCTTGACGAGTTTTGGAAACAACCCGTATTCGAATGTAAACGGCTCGCCTTCCGGTATGTAGTCGAGCAGCTTCGGTTCGAGGATGTAGATCCCGGCGTTAATTGTGTCGCAAGTGATTTCTTCGGGCTTTGGTTTTTCGATGAAGCGCAATACCCGGTGCTCCGCATCGGTCACAACGAGTCCATAGCCGGTCGGATTCGGAACCGGTGATAAGACAATCGTAGCGGCGGCTCCGGCATCTTTGTGAAAGCGAATGACGTCTTCCAGATCGACGTCGGTAAGAATGTCTCCGTTTAGGACTACGGCAGTCTCATTGATCAAATGCGCGCCGTTCTTGAATGCTCCGGCGGTGCCCAGCGGCGATGTTTCCACGGCATAGCTCACCCGGATATTCACGTGCGATCCATCTCCGATTCGATCTTCGATCTTATGAGGCTGATAAGATAACGAGAGCACGACGTCGCGCACGCCGCCCCGGCGGAGCAGTTCGAGTTGATAGAAGAGCAACGGAGTATTCGCGATTGGAACGATCGGTTTAGGTGTGTGAAGAGTGACGGGCCGAAGCCTGATCCCTTTGCCTCCTGCGAGAACGAGTGATTGCATCTGACTTAAGGCACTCCCAGGCGTTTCTGTCGAGCGTGTTCCGCCGCGAGATTAAGGGCGAGTCTACCACCGGCCCTTGCGATTGCCAAATCAGTTAAACTGTCCATCAAGCCGCTCTGAGCCCGTGAAAGTACCTCATGTCAATTTGCAGCCAACGGAATATTCTTGGATCATTGAGGACTGCTGGAGGAGACGACGAGTGTTATTCAGATTCAGGAGCGGGTTCAATGCCGGACTGATCTTCTCCGGAGCGCTTACCATACTGCTCCTGGGTTCGTCGATTTCCTTCGCTCCGTCCGTAAACGCGCGTCCAAGCACTGCCGATCCGCGGGATCTTGAACTTCTTCAAGGCTATCTCGATCCAGCCCCCGGTGGAATGGATGTCCGCTATGCGTGGACAATACCCGGCGGACGCGGCGAAGGCGTCCGAATCATCGATATCGAAGTCGATTGGAATCTCTCGCATTCTGAATTAATCGACAAGACGTCGTCTCTCCTCATTTACGTCAAAGGCGTTGATCAGCGGCCCGACCTCAACATGGATCACGGCACGGCGGTGCTCGGTGAGATCGTAGCCTCTGACGACGGCGTGGGAATCACCGGTATAGCCAACGAAGCACGGCTTGGATTGATCAACCCGCTCAAAAACGAGGGCAGCATTCAGGTTGCCGATGCGATTGACCGCGCGGCTTCAGCTCTGAGACCGGGCGACGTGATCTTGATCGAGCAACAAACGGTTGGACCGAGATTCGATCCACTCACCGGTCGGGGATTAGCTCCAGTAGAATATGAACCGGCGGTATTCGATGCCATTCGAGCCGCAACCGACTCGGGGATCATAGTAGTCGAGCCCGCCGCCAACGGTCTCGATAATCTCGACGATGCTGCTTATCGCGGGGCGTTCGATCGAACTCACGACTCGGGAGCGATAATCGTCGGCGCGGGCATGCCTCCTGAGGGCCAATTCGGTCCTGGTCCTGATCTCGCTGCAACTGACGAGTCGAACTACGGGTCACGTCTCGATGTGCAGGGATGGGGACGGTCAATCGTGTCGGCCGGCTATGGAGATTTGAGGCGACAGGGCCAGAACAATACTTATACAGACAGCTTTGGAGGCACTTCAGGAGCGGCGGCGATGATAGCAGGCGCGACAGCCTGCATAGAGGGAATAATCAAGGCACGCGGTCGTGCTCCGTTATCGCCGGTTCAGTTAAGGCAATTGCTATTTACCACTGGCACGCCCGAAAGCCCGGACGTTTCAAGACGGGTTGGCAGAAGGCCGGATCTTAAGGCCGCTATTGCGGCTCTCGATTCCCAGCCTGAAGCGCCTGTACCTGAAATCAGCAATGCGTCCTATAGCGAATCAAAGGGACGACTGACCATCGACGGCAGGAACTTCATTCCAGGGGAATCCGCGGTGGAGGTCGATGGAACCAGGGTCAGAAAAGCAAAATATCCGGCAGGCTTCTACGAACTCGACGGAACAACGAGCCGCATAATAACGAAAGGCGACATCACCGACCTGCTTCCTCGCGGAGTCACTGTGTCGCTGACAATCTTCACGCCAAGCAGCGGCAAGCGCTCGAATGTGTTCCCGTTCCGCCGCGACTGATCGAATAGATCAGGATAGGCCGACCGAAGAATTACTTTGACCCGCCGGCGGCCGCGGGCCGCGTTAGATGCTGCGCGTCTACCGTATAGTCAACGAAACCAATCAACATTTCGTCGTACGTAGGATCGCCGAATCGGATCGCTTTGGTCGGATCCGGGTTGTATTTATTATTCGTCGAGTTATCGAAGTGCGCTATGCACATGATTTTCGTGCCTTTCGGAATTGCTACCGGATTCTTGAAGTAGTAATTCGTCTGCCACGAGAAGCTGTAGTTCGGAACCTCGAGCAGCACTTCCGAGCGCCCGTCGGGATAAAACGCCTTGATCGACATGTCCTTGCCTCGAACATGCATGTGCGGCATCAGCGACAATATATGCACGTCGTTCTTGAACGTATAACACGCGCTGGCCTGATGATTTTCCGCACCGGGAGGAATCTTGAAGTGAAAGTTCGCCACCGGCTGAGTGTTCACGCTTTTGTCCGGAGGTTCCTTTGAGAATACAAGCCCGATGCTCGAGCGATCCTTTTCAACGCTGCCGGACCGCGAATAGTGAATTTGAAGCAGTATGTTTGCACCGGCCGGAATCTTCTTCGCAAGACCAGCGGGCCAGGCATCAACGTCGCGGCCGGGAGACTGGCCGCAGAGAAAATTACCGCCTCCATCGCTGCCTGTTCCATCCGCGAAGACGCCGCTGCCTCCTTCGGCGGTGGCGCAGCCGTCATCAAAGACGGGCATATCCGGTTTTGTACGCATAAGGCGGCCGTCCTCATAGAAGATGATCCGTTCCTGCATTTTCTTGATCTGTTCCTGAGAAGGCTGGAAAAAGCTCTTGGTCCCTTTTGGCTGCGGCATTGTGACGAAAGCGATAATGTGATGCACGATTTTGCGGTTGCCGGGCCGCGCTTCGGCTGCTTGAACCCAGACGTCCTGCTTGAAGTTGGTCGGTATCGTAATGTAGCGATATTCGTCAGGCCCTGTTGCGTCAAACGTGATCTCTTCAGGCATCGTGAGCACGGCATCCGGTTTTCCGATGTGCCAACCCTCATTGAGAGGCGGCGCCGGAGGAAGATCTCTGGGCTCGCCCTCCTTCGCGCCCTGATCGACCCAGGCAACAATCGTATCGATCTCGTTCCGCGAAAGCCGTCGATCGTTTGCGAACTCGCCATAATGAGGATCGGCGTGCCAGGGAGGCATCTGATGAGTTGCTACTTTTTCTTTTATCGAGCGAGCCCACGGCCTGGCGTCTTTGTATGAAAGGAGCGACATCGGCGCGAGATCGCCAGGACGATGACACGAAGCGCAGTTCTTAAAAAGGATCGGCGCCACGTGCTTGTTAAATGTTATGTTCTTCAAATTGGTGGAGGAGCTTGCGCTTGTTGCTATCGGCGCCGAGATATAGAGGGAAAGGGAGAAGAATGCTGCGAGACCTGCGATCGAAACGGCTTTTCTCATTGTTGTTAAATCGCCTCCTTCACATGTACATCCGTCCCCAGATATACGCCAAATATACGAATGAGTTTGTAAAATCGGTTCCGTCGAACTGAGGATTTCGCTTTGTGGAGTGGATTACAGCAAAGTGGATTACAGCACTGAGGCCAGGAAGCGCTTCGCAGCCAAAGTGCATTCGCTCGAGGCACGCGGATGGCTATGCGGGCTATGGCCGCCTTCCTCAATCAAGCTCAAGCTCGCCTTCGGCAGCGCCGCTCTCACCGCATCCAATTCACCCGGCTCAGTGCGAGGATCATTTGCGCCGTGAAGAATCAAAGCCGGCGTCGATAATTCCGAAAGACGTCCATCATAGAGATCCTGCTCAGCCTCGATGCTCTCGTCCGCGATCCTGAGCCACGCCTGCCCGTTGAGCGCGATCAACGTCCGCCAAGAGTGTTCTCCATGATCCTGCGCGAGTACCGCTTTTACTCGTTCGCCAAGCGTTTCAGGATTATTCAACATGGTTTCGAAGTACTCACGCGAAGCCGGCTTCACACGATAGAAGTGAATTGCTTCCAGAATCACACCTCGAAAAGCTTCCGGTTTTGCGATCGCCATCTTTGCCGCGATGACCGCCCCGTCGCTGTGCCCCCATAAAACGGGGCGTTCGATCTCGAGCGAGTCGATAAGCGCAAATGTTTCCGATGCCGCGCGGTTGTGAAAGTCGGCCGGCAGCCGTTCGATTTTCTGTGAGCGTCCATAGCCGGTTCGGTCTGGAATGATAATTCGATTGTTCACTCCCAGAGCGGCCGCCTGGGTATCGAATGGATAGACCTCGTAACCCCAGCCTCCGTGAAGAAAGATCAACGGCCGCCCGGTTCCAATGTCTCGGTAATAAATGTCAACCGGTCCTGAAGCGCTGGTAAGGTGCGATCCACTGATTCGGGCAACAGGCATATTGGTTGACTACGCTCCGGTTAATTTAAACCGCGAGTCAGAGGCTCACTTTGCGGCAAGGCGGTGAATGTTAGCGCTTCAAAGTGTGGTATTCAAATGCTACGATACACACCTCATCATAGAAGAAAGAGGGGGAACGAATGAAATCAATCGCAACTGCGTTGCTTCTGTTGTCTACAGCGCTGGCACAACCGCTGCAGTCATCGGTGCCGGTCTCCAGGGAAGCCCATCATCACATGAAGTTCGAGAACAAGTATGTAAGGGTGTTCGACGTAGTCGTCGCGCCCGGCGACGCAACACTGTTTCATACCCATTCGAATGATTACATCTTCGTATCGATCGGCGATGCCGATCTGAAGGCCGAAGCTATGGGAGCGCAGCCCGGCGATATGAAACTGAAAGACGGAGAAGTACGATTCACCAAGGCGACTATCACGCATCGGGTATCCAACATTGCGTCCACGCCCTTCCGCAACATCACTATAGAAGTCCTTTCCACGCCGGGCACGGCCCCGAAACAGTTCGAAAACATTCCGCTACATACCTTAATACTCGAGAACGACAAGCTGAGAGCGGAACGGCTGATACTTGAGCCGGGTCAATCTGTTCCAGAACACAGGTACACTCAGCCAGGTCTCGCGGTCGCTGTTTCCGCCGGCAAGGTCGTGTTCGAGACGAAGGGCCAGAAGCCGCAAACCGTCGAGTTCAAACCTGGAGACTTCCGCTGGCGTGACGGCGCCGTGACGCATTCCGTAAAGAATGTCGGGAATACCCGGTTTGAAGTGGTGGACATAGAATGGAAGTAAATTCCATGACGAAACACAAACTCTCTCCGTCGAGCGGCCTGAGGCGTTCGCTTTAAGGCGCCTCCCGCGGTGATGAGATGCTCGGGCGAGAATTCACATTTCGTTTGAGCGTCTCGTCAAGGCGCAGTATTATCGCATTGTGATAAAGCGGCTTTATATTCACAATTTCCGTTGCCTGGAGAGCTTCGAATTGCCGATTTCGGGACTCTCCTCGGCACTATTGATAGGTAAGAATGGCTCGGGAAAAACGACGATTGCTCTAGCGCTGCAGGTTCTCCAAAAAATCGCGCGCGGAACGAACCGCGTCGGTGAACTCGTCAAGCCTAACGATCTTGCTCGGGGCCGGATCGATGTGCCAATGCGGTTCGAGATAGCGGTAGCACTCGAGTCTGAGATCTACGAATATACAGTCGCATTTGAGTTTCCGAGTGGTTTTAACGAGCTGCGCGTTTTGGAAGAGAAACTCGAAGTTGGTGGTAATCCTATCTACAGACGAGAGAGAGCCGAAGTTCATCTTACAAAAAATAAGAGTGATGGTGATGCAAACTTCCGTATAGATTGGCACCTGGTTGCCCTACCAATTGTTCAAGAGGGATCAGAGAAGGATCCTCTGTTCAAATTCAAGCAATGGCTGAGCCGCTTGCTCATACTTCGGCCGATACCGAGCCTCATCACCGGTGACTCAGAACAAGAGACATTACAGCCCGAGCCCGAAGTTAAGGACTTTGGCGCTTGGTTTTCAGGGTTATTGGCATACGCCCCTGCCGCCTACGCGGATATCGACACCTATTTGCGACAAGTGATGCCTGATCTGGGGGATATAAAGAACCCCGTAGTCGGCAAGGACTCGCGGAGCTTGATTGTCAGTTTTTCTAACGGCCAGGGACACTTGCCCATAGTTCTTGCCTTTAAGGACCTGTCCGACGGCGAGAAATGTTTCATGATTTGCTCGCTTGTGCTCGCCGCGAACAACGCATACGGACCGCTGCTTTGTTTTTGGGACGAACCTGACAATTATATTTCGCTGTCTGAAGTCGGGCATTTTATGTTAGCGCTCCGGAAAGCCTTTCAAATGGGCGGGCAGTTTATTGCAACATCACACAACCCCGAGGCAATCCGCCGGTTTTCGGAAGAAAACACATTGGTTCTCTCAAGAAAGAATCATCTCGAGCCGACGGTCGTCCGTCGATTAACAGAGATCCAGGGCGTTGGGGATATCGTCGGCGCGCTAATCCGTGACGATCTGGAGCCGTGAGCGTCAATAAATATCAGCCACATCTCCTGGTGCTCCCCGAAGACGATGCCAACCGCCAATTGGCGAATGGTTTTGTTCTCGATCAGCGGGTCTCCACTCGGAAGATCCAGATACTCGAGGAAGCCGGGGGTTGGGGTGAAGTATTGAGCCGGTTCAAATCAGATCATGTCGTCGGGATGGAACGTTATAATAGTCGTTACATGATTTTGCTGATTGATTTCGATGGCAATGAGGACAGACTCGGCAAAGCCAGATCGGTCGTTCCGGATCATTTGCGCGATAGAGTGTTCATTCTTGGCGCATGGAGCGAGCCCGAGAGACTCAAGGCTGATCTGGGTTCTTACGAGACCATTGGTCTTGCAATGGCAAAAGATTGCCGAGAAGAAACAGACACAGAAGCCTGGGGCCATCGACTCCTACGACACAACGCTGACGAGCTCAGTCGATTACGAGAACAGGTTCTCTCAATAATATTCTAGCTTCCCCTGCAAATAATGACAGTCTCCATGTGCTCTCGCGAGCGCTTAAAAATCATATCAACTAGGTTTAGCTAGCCGAGCCGGGGCCGAAGATTGAAAAAGCTGCCGATACTCGACCTACAGACTGACATCGTCGCTTGTTCCCGTTGTGAGCGCCTCGTAGCGTGGCGCAATCAGGCGGCGATCGAGAAGGTTAAGCGGTTCTCCGAACAAGAGTACTGGGGCAAACCTGTTCCGAGCTTCGGCGATCCACACACGAGGCTGCTTGTCGTAGGCCTTGCTCCCGCGGCGCATGGGGGCAATCGCACCGGGAGAATGTTCACAGGTGATCGCAGTGGTGACTGGCTCTATCGCGCGCTTTACCACGCCGGATTCGCCAATCAACCCGTGTCAACGGATCGCAATGACGGATTGAGCCTGACGGATTGTTACATCACTGCCGTAAACCATTGCGCGCCGCCTGCCAACAAGCTACTGCCCGAAGAGATTCGGAACTGCCGGCCATTTCTGCAACGCGAAATCGCGCTCCTGACCAGGCTGCGCGTGGTCGTCGCGCTGGGGAAGGTCGCATTCGACGCAGTCCTTCGGGAAATGCCGCAAGCGGAGGTAAAACCGCGACCGAAATTTGCTCATGGAGCCGAGTGTTCTCTTCAAAACGGAATCCAGCTCATCGCATCCTTTCATCCAAGTCAGCAGAATACTTTTACCGGCAAGCTAACGGCTCCGATGCTCGACGCAGTGTTCAGCCGCGCACGCTCTCTGATTTTTAACAAGGCCTCACGTTAGTGAGCGGACTATAGATGAAGCCGCGGCACGATCTTGAGAATCAACTCGGCGAGTTTCTTTCCCGCGGCCTTTCCGATCTCGATGACGTCTTCGTGATTTATCGCGGCGTCGGAAAGACCAGCGGCATAGTTGGTGAGACATGAGAACGCAAGAACGCTGATGCCGCTGTGACGAGCTACGATCGCCTCAGGAACGGTGGACATACCGACCGCATCGGCGCCAAGCGTGCGCAACATGCGTACCTCGGCAGGAGTTTCGTACGTCGGACCGCGCAGACCGGCGTACACGCCCTGCGGCAGTTCCAGGCCGATCTCTTTCGCTGCTTCCAGCGCCAGTGCGATATAAGAATCCGAGTAGACCTCGGTCATGTCGGGAAAGCGAGGGCCGAACCGAGCGTCGTTAGGCCCCAACAGCGGATTTTCTCCCATCAGATTGAGATGATCCGAGATAATCATAAGCGAACCCGGTGCGAGGCGTTTATCAATGCTGCCGGCCGCGTTGGTCAAGATCAAAGAGCGAATTCCCAGTAATGAAAATGCGCGAATCGGAAGCGTGATCTCTTCCATCGAGTAGCCTTCATAAAAATGAAAGCGGCCCTTCATGACCGCGACCTCGACTCCTCCGCATTCACCGAGAATCAACTTTCCGGCGTGACCTTCAACCGTCGATTGAACGAAGTGCGGGATCTGCTGATAGGGAATCTCTACGGCATCGCGGACAGCCTGCGCGACGTCGCTCAATCCGGAGCCAAGGACGATCGCGACGCGAGGGCTTCTCTGCCCTGCTTCAGCCATAATGAATCTTTGCGCTTCGGTTGCTCGATCAAACAATGGAATGGTCATAAATTCGTTTATTCCTTAGCAGAAAACTCGACTCGATTCATCGCTTCGCGAATCTAACAAGACTAAAGTGAGGGTCGATCGCTTCCGTGCCGAGGACAAGTTTAGCGGCTCGCTCTCCAACAGCAGGGCCGTGTTTGAACCCGTGACCCGATCCGCCGCCCACAAACCAGACATTCTCAGCGTGAGGATGACGGTCGATGATCAAGTTGGTATCCGGACTATTTTCGTACTGGCACACTCGCGATTCGAGCAGCGGCGCGTCTTTAAGCCGCGGAAAACGAAAGGCGATATAGTCGCGCGCCGCTTTGATTCCGGCCGCCGAAGGCGTCCGATCGCCATTCGTCGGATCGAACCTTGTTCCCCGCGTGTCGTCCGCAATCTTGAAGCCACGCCGTTCATTTCCCGGTATTCCATAAATAAAGCTCGCGCCGTGATCGATCCAGACCGGCATTTTTTCTTCGTTGAAGAGCAAATCACCGGCCGGCGCGCCAAAGAAGAATACCTCCTGGCGCGTCGGTATTATCTTATCGCCGATCACTTCAGGGAAAAGCTCGCTAAGCCACGGGCCGCAGGCGAATACATATTGATCCGCTTCAATTGATGAACCGCCTGAGGTCTTGAGCGATCTCATCGCTTGCGCGTCGATTGACCCGGGTCTGACGGCTGTCTGAATGTACTGGCCGCCTTCGCTTATGAATCCTTCGAGTACGATTTGGCAGGCCCGCCGAGCATGCAGATATCCTGCGTCTCTTTCGTATATCGCCCAGTTAACGTGATCGAAGTTTATTTGCGGGAATCGGCGTTGCGCTTCATTGATTGAAAGCTGCTCGAACTTCAGTCCCGCGTCGCGCAGGATTGGGAGCGCCGCCTTCTCATAGGAATCATCCTTCGGAGCCATCCATAAGACCCCGGTCTGATGATAAAGCTTACAGGCCCATCGCGATTCGTTCTCTCGCCATAGTTGCAGCGCGCGCGCGACCATCCGAGTGTAAACGGCATCGGCTCCATAGGTTCCGCGAATAACGCGTGTCTCTCCGCCTGAGCTGGCCCTCGAGTTTCCAGGGCCCCAGGCGTCGACGAGCGTGACTCGCACACCCGATCGCAGCAAATAAAGCGCGGTCCAGCCTCCGAAGGCTCCTGCTCCAATCACCGCAACGTGCTTTTTCGGCGTGCTATTCACGATTGATCTCAAGATTGGAAGTGCTACAGCGGACTTTAACACCGCGCGGCGTGAAATACCCTTTCTTGCGGGTTCTTTGTCACGAGACGCTTCCGACATCCGGGCTCACTTTTCTTTTACGTAGGGTTGACCGATAGCGCGAGGAGGAATTGCGCGTCCGATGAAACCAGCGAGTACAACAAGAGTGACTACGTAGGGGATTATCTGAATGAACTGCACGGGAATCGCTACCACGCCTTGCATACGAATCGAGATAGCTTCAGCGGCGCCGAAAAACAGGCACGCGAGGAACGCTCCGAGAGGATTCCATTTGCCGAAGATCAGCGCCGCCAGCGCGATGAATCCGCGGCCCGCCGTCATGTTCCTGGTGAAGAGCGAGTTCTGGCCGATCGACAGATAAGCGCCTCCGATTCCGGCAAGTAATCCGCTCAGCAGGACGCCGGCGTACCTTATCTTTTCGACGCTCACTCCGGCGGTGTCCGCGGCTTCGGGATTTTCACCTACCGCGCGCAACCTCAATCCGAATCGGGTCCGAAATAGGATGTAATGAGTCACCGGAACCATGAGCAAAGCGAGAAACACGATCGGCTTATGACCTGACAGCAACTGGCTGAGCACCGGAATGCGATCGATGAGCGGAATGTTCCAATCGGGGAGGGTTTGCTCGCGCGGAAGCTGCGGTGTTGATCCCGTGGATTGAAACAGCGCTCCGCTCACGAGCGGAGGCACTCCGAGAAAAAGGATGTTGATAGCGGTGCCGACTACTACTTGATTTGCACGGAATCTGATCGATGCGACGGCGTGAATCAACGACACGAGAAGTCCTGCAATGGCCGCCGAAAACAATCCAAGCCATGGGTTGTGGTAGAGCGCGGTTACCGCCGCGGCCGTGAATGCGCCCGAGAGCATGATTCCTTCGAGAGCTATGTTGATGACTCCGCCGCGTTCCGAGTAAAGGCCGCCCAGAGCCGCGAGAATCAATGGAGTCGAAATTCTGATCATCGACGCAAGCAACGACAGGTTGATTATGCTGGTTAAAGTTTCCATGCGATTGTTCGGCGGCGACTAACGGCTCCAACTATTCCGCGGCGACTCGGAGCCTGCGTGCGCGGAACCTGAATATCTCCTCGCAGGCAACGAACAGGATAATTACTGCTTGCAGAATCACAACCCAGTCCTTCGACACCTTGTCCGTGAATATGTTTATGAACAGAGCCGATCTCTGCAGCGCGCCAAAAAGTATCGCCGCTAGAATTACGCCCGCCGGATGATTGCGGCCGAGCAGCGCTACGGCGATGCCTGTAAATCCATACTGCGGAGAGAAGCCGTCATAGTAGCGATAGCGATATCCGAGAACTTCGTTTATGCCGACCATTCCGGCAAGCATGCCTGAGATCACCATCGCAATTACGATATTCCTGGACGTAGAGATACCGCCGTATTCAGCGGCCAAAGGGTTCGCGCCGACGGCTCTCAGCTCATATCCCCACTTTGTCTTCCACATGAAGACATAGACAATCAGGCACGCGGCGATCGCGATTAGAAACGCCAGATTCAATGGAATGTGCTCTGGAAAGTTGATGCCAAACGGCGCCAGCAGCGCATGCATTCGCGGTAAGTGCGGTCCTATTACCGCGCCGTCTTTGACTTCTGCTATTGGATAGGTTTCGAGTATGGCGTCGCCAGGTCTTCGATAATGATATTGCGTCAGGTAGCTGACGATGCCGACGGCTATGAAGTTCATCATTATAGTAGTAATGACTTCGTGGGCCCCGAACTTCGCCTTTAGCACGCCGGGTATACCCGACCACATACCTCCTACCGCCACTGCCGCAAGCATTGCCAGCACGAGCACGACGAGCGCCGGCCAGCTCGGCAGCATTAGACCCACCCACGCCGTGGCGAATGCCGCGGTAATCAATTGGCCTTCGGCCCCGATGTTCAACAAACCGCATTTGAAGGCGACGGCTACAGCAAGACCGGTAAAGATCAACGGCGTTGCGTAGAACAGCGTATAGCCGATTCCTTCGGCGCTCCTGAATGCGCTGGAAAAGAACAGTTGGTAAACAAAAATGGGATCGTCGCCTACAGCCCAGACGATCAACCCGCCGAACAGAAACGCGGCTACAACGGCCGTGATTGGCAGCACCAGTGGTGAGAAGATTCGCTTCATTCAGTTCGCCCGAGTTATCCTACGAAAGGCGCGCCTTAATCCTGCCGGCCTTCATGCTTTTGGCCGCCGGTCATCATCAACCCGATCTCTTCTTCTGTTACAGCCTTCGGATCGACTTCGCCCACAATTCGGCCCTCGTAAAGAACAATGACCCTATCGCCAAGGCTGAGTACTTCGTCGAGCTCCGCCGAAACCATCACAACCGCCGCGCCCTCATCGCGCAGCTCGATAATCTTGCGATGAATAAACTCGATCGCGCCGATATCGACGCCGCGCGTGGGCTGTGCGGCAAGCACTAATCTCGGCTTGCTGTCGAATTCGCGCCCAATGATCAATTTCTGCTGATTACCGCCGGAGAATCCGCGCGCCGGCAGTTCCGCGTCCGGAGGTCTGACATCGTAGTCCTTAATGAGCCGTTTGGCTCGCTCGGCGATGAATTGCTTATTCAGCAGGAACGGGCCGGAAACAGGCGGATCTCGATGCAAGCCCAGTATCGAATTTTCCGCCAGATCGAAATCAAGCAACAGACCTCTTCGATGGCGGTCTTCGGGTATATGCGCAACGCCGAGACTCTTGTGATCGTGAGGCCCGAGAGCGGCAACCTGCCGTCCTTCGAGAATAATCTCGCCTGAGTCGGGCCGCTTCAGCCCGGCAAGCACCTCGATCAACTCGGTTTGGCCGTTCCCTTCAACGCCTGCCACGGCGAGTATCTCGCCAGCTCGCACCTCGAATGAGATGTCATCCAATGCGAGGCTTCCGTCTCGATTCTTTAGACAGACTCTTTGGACCACGAGCAGAGGCGACCGCGGATCGGCCGGTTTCTTTTGCACCCGCAACAGAACCTCGCGGCCTACCATCATTCGCGCAAGCGCCTCCGCCGTCGCATCCCGAGTGGCCAGATTTCCGATGACTTTGCCGTCGCGCATCACGGTTATGTTGTCGGAGAGCGCCAGCACCTCCGCGAGCTTATGCGTGATGATGATGATGGTCTTCCCCTGATCGCGGAGGCTTCGCAGAATCGCGAACAACTCCGACACTTCCTGAGGGGTGAGCACCGCCGTGGGCTCGTCGAGAATCACTATGCGGGCGCCGCGATAGAGCGTCTTCAATATCTCGACGCGCTGCTGCTGTCCGACAGAAAGGTTTCCAACGCGGGCGCCCGGGTCTACGTGCAGGCCATATTGAGTTGAAAGATCGCGCACACGCTTGCGGGCGTTCGCGAAGTCAATCGCTATGCCGGACAGGGGCTCCGCGCCGAGAATAATGTTCTCGGTTACGGTCAGCGTTTCGACGAGCATAAAGTGCTGATGCACCATGCCGAGGCCGAGCTTGATTGCATCACTCGGCGTCTCGATCGACTCCGTGCGTCCATCGATCAGGATCTCGCCCTCGTCGCTCTTATAGAAGCCGTACAGGATATTCATCGCGGTCGACTTGCCTGCTCCGTTCTCGCCGATGACGGCATGAATCGAGCCCTCCGCGACCGCGATATCAATGTGGTCGTTGGCCGTAACGGCGCCAAATCTCTTGGTGACGCCGCGCATCTCTACCGCGTATTTGGGGCCGTCGCTCATTCTGGTGATGATGTGGAGAGGAGCCTCCCGGATGAAGAAAGAGGGAGGCTCCTAAAAAGCGGCGTAATAATAATTGATCGGTTGGCTTAAGGAAAGCGGTTTGATCCGAGGCTGGTTCTTATTGCTGGTTTGTGTCCGAGGCCTATGTCGGAGCCCGAACTTTCTTGTTGAAGCGGCGGCTTATTTAATCACCTTGGCGGAGACTACAACGATGATGCCTTTTTCAGCCATCGTGGTTGTGCCTACCACCACTCTCTCCCCTTCCCGCAGCGTGACCGGGGATTCGAAACCGACGTTGTCATATTGAGTCGACCCGCCTATCGAAAGCGGAATACGCATTTGGAACGAGAACGATGGCATCAGGATCCTCGATCCATCAAACACCATCGGGCCAATGCTGTAGTTGTAGAAGATCGGATTCCCCTGCGACGTATTCACATTGAACAGCTTGCTCTCAGCGACGCCTTTATTGTTGACGCCGCGTGACAGACCGCCAATCTTTGTTCGATGAATTGAAGAGGCCATAAGGCTATAGTTCTTGTATTTGAGAGTGGCTTGAAGCTGTTTCAGTACATCGGCAAGCTCGCTCGGATAATCGTCGCCCGCCGCGCCCGTCGATGAAGCCACGAGCACATGAACATGGATCTCTACGTCAGGATGCTCAGGGCCGGCCGGTTCGGGAACGTCGAGCCGCTTTAAGGCTTCTTCGATGGCCATAATGTTTTCGGGGAAATCTCGAACCGTAACAGTCCCGAATTCGTGCGACGTGGAAATTGTCGCGCCGCGGAATCCGCTACTCAGCGGCTTCAGCACGTTGTAGAGCGTATCGGGATCTCGGTGCTTTACTTCAAACACTTTTCCCTTGAATCCTTTCTCTTCCACATACTCGGGCGGTTTGGGCTGCGGCGCGGATTGTTGGGCGAACGCGATCGGCGCGAGCGCCAGTAGGATGGCCGTTGCTACACTTATACGATTCCTGGTCTTCATTGAAATAATCTCCTATTCTTCGCTGATTGACTTCGACAAATCGGCGCTTCCGGCGGCGAACCAGATGATTCGAATGCTTGGATCGGCGGTCTGAATCTCAATTCGCACGGGAGCGGCCGTTCTAAGAGACGGCATCCGGTCTTCAATTGATTCAGGGGGCTCATTCGTTGAAACAAGCTCCCGTTCGCTGTTGTGAGGCCGTCGCCGTCCAGTTCCGTGTGCTCCATGGATGACCGCGTGTACAGCGGGGGCTTCGGGTTCTCTGTCACTTTGAAGTGACGGTGAAGGCAGCCCTAATTCCTGCTCGGCAAGTTGCGCCGCTGATCTTGTTCGCGGGAAATAAATAAGACCCGCGATGAGCGTTAACAGCAGCAGCACCGCAACAAAGGCCGCCTCCAGTGAATTGATATGAAGTGAAAACGTAAAACGTCTCGGCCGGTCATCCAGCCGCTCGACGATATCGCGCCTGAATTGAGAGAGCACCGCGCCGTCCAGTTCCGGCGCTTCGAGGCCTCGAAGCCATTGTCGGCTTTGCTCGTATTGCTTGATTGAGATCCGGCAATCGGCACAGTAACCGGCGTGCGCCTTGACCAGCGCGAGATCATCCTCGTCCAAATCGTTCCCAACAAACAACGGAATCAATTTTTCTACGCGCCTGCAGTTCATGATCTCCACCCTCTCCTCGTGATTCGCTCGTGATATAGCTTGATCTTCGTTCGGGCCGACGATATCTGTGATCTCACTGTCGCCTGGCTCGAGCCTAATATTCGCGCGACCTCTTCAGTTGAGAGTCCCTCCAGGTCTCTCAAGACAAGAGCGGCGCGCTCCTTGTCCGAGAGCGTATTCAGCGCCTGCGAGATCATCGCCATATTCTGCGATCTGATGGCGGCGGCCTCCTGATCGTCTTCGCTTGGAATGCTCTCGATGGAACTGCCTTCGGTCAGAGCGTCGATTGAGGTTGTGTGTTCTCGATGACGATCCTTCCTTGCGAGATCGCGGCAGGCGTTTACGACGATTCGATAAAGCCAGCCCGAAAAATCCTGATCCGATTTAAAGGTGCGAAGGTATTTGAAAGCTCGAAGAAAAGCTTCTTGTGCGGCGTCGCGTGCATCTTCTTCATTGCCGAGAAGACGCCAGGCGGTGGTGAGCACTTTACGATGAAAGAATACGATCAGCCGTTCGAATGCTTCTGAATCGCCCGCTTTTGCGGCGGCAATAAGAGGGGCGTAAGATGACTCGCCGGGCTGCGGCTCGCGAAAATCCCTGCTGTCGATCATTAAAGTTATTTCGGCTGCCTCACTCGTCATGATTCGCCTTTCCGCTCCTCATGAATAACTACTCTCGATAAATGAAAAGCGTTGAGATTTTTCTTGTGGATTAAACGCCGCTCGGATAGGTGGGTTCTTTTTAGAGCCGGTATGACGCGCGAATAGACGAATTGTCGCGAGCGGCGCTCATCAATGTGATGAAATGCCTAAACGCCGTAGCGTGCAGGTCGGACTTGAGCAGGCAGGTTCCTCTATTTGAGGTAGTAACGCTCTATTGCTGTGATCTTTTCGACGCGGCGACGGTGTCGTTCCTCAGTGAGGTCCGTGGTAAGCCATGTTTTGACAATGTCTCGCATTCTCTCCATCGAGATTGTTTTACCACCGAGCGTGAGGACGTTCGCCCCATTATGCTCCCGGCTGTTGCGCGCGGAGGCGGAGTCGTAGCACATAGCCGCCCTGACACCGGGCGCCTTGTTGGCCGTCATACAGGAACCTATGCCCGCTCCGTCGACGATGATTCCGAGATCGCAGGTTCCGCGCGATACGGCCGTGGCTACGAGATGCGCGAAATCAGGGTAATCCACCGCTTCGGTCGAATGGGTGCCGAAGTCCTGCCAATCGTGACCCAGATCCGCGAGCACACGCTTGAGCTCCTCTTTCATTTCGAAGCCGCCGTGATCGGCTGCGATGGCTATGCGATAACGATTCGAAGCGATGCTCTTCGACACTCTCTCGATCCTCACGCCGCGCTCTTTGGCAAAATCGGTTGCGAGCGGCGTCAACAGCGCGCTTTCGTCCATCCTCAATGTCCCGCCGCGCCCGGCCGCTCGGAGGTCTTCTTCCGTGATTACTCGCTTGCCTCTGCTATCTACAACAGCCATCGGGCGCCAATCATAACACAAGCAGACACGTGCGTTGACACGCACAGGGCGTTCTCGTATAGTCCAGCCGCTAAAGTTACAGTCAGCCCTTCGTATATCGGAGAGATCGATGACCGCCGACATAAACGGATCGTTCATTCACGACCCGAATCTCGAAGTCTTAATCGACCACGACACGATTCAGAAGCGTGTAAGAGAATTGGGCGCGGAGATTACTCGGGATTATCGGGACAAGAGACTGCACGTGATTGGGGTGCTCAAAGGAGCCTGTGTCTTTCTGTCGGATCTCCTGCGCGAAATCGACCTGCCCGTCTCGCTCGATTTTATAGGAACATCGAGCTACGGAGAGTCTACGAAATCGTCAGGTGAGGTCAGAATCACCAAGGATTTGGACATCAGCCCCGCGGGCAGGGATATTCTCCTGGTTGAAGACATAGTAGATACCGGTTTGACTCTGAATTATCTGATCAACATGCTCAAATCGCGCGATGTAAGCTCCCTGGCTATTGTCGCGCTTTTGGATAAACCGGATCGGCATGAAATCGAAGTTGGGGCCAGTTATATAGGCTTCGCGATTCCTAACCGATTTGTGGTGGGATACGGCCTTGACGTAGGTGAGCTGTACCGTAATCTGCCCTTCATTGCCGTACCAAAGGACCCGGCTCAACTAGCTCGAAGATAAAAAAAAGAGGACGAGATTTGCACATCCATCTCGCCCTCTACCATTCCGCTCACTTCAGGAATTGAGGAGGCACTTAACTGCTGCTTTCAGTACCTAGACTGTAACACAACGGCTTTTCCGCCGCAACAGCGAATTGAAACCCAAGAATCGCGATTGAATTGAGATGACACGAAGCGATTGGTCTGAAGGTCGCTTTTTTTGGCCACTGAGTCGGGACTGTGGGCGGCTACGGAGCAGCTACGGTCGAAATCGGCGGCACCCTGAGTTTTTCCTCCTTTTTGCAGGCACTGTCTAGACAGCTTCGCCACGCCTCGCTCATCGGCGT
>Ga0209687_1000040_pt1 | contig 57354 bp, 39 predicted proteins | sample GraSoiAngelo_136_FD_185893 | JGI IMG/M metagenome (GOLD analysis project Ga0209687, IMG submission 185893) | Grasslands soil microbial communities from the Angelo Coastal Reserve, California, USA - 14_0929_09_20cm (SPAdes) (version 2) | ecosystem: Environmental > Terrestrial > Soil > Grasslands ...
CAGCCCTCACGAACTGCACTCAGACCTACTGTAGTTGTAGTTTTGATGGGGTCTCTTCTGAAGTTCTAAACACCTGGTGGGTCATTCCTCGATAGCACAGGCGGGTCACTTCTCGCGAGCGCCGAAGTTCCTGAGTCGCTCACTCTCGGCTAGCACGATTCAGCAGACTCCCGGCGAGTGCCCGCCCTGTTTCGGCTCGTGCATAGACGTAGGTACGTCCTATTCTGGAAATGAGAGTTCCACCTCTTGTTACAGCGGAGAGACCTGCGTAGGCCAAGCCTTTGGGCTCTTCTCTCCCGTGCCTGGAGGTCCAGGAAGAGATGCACTGATCTCCATCACTGTGCCGTGCATAAATCAGAGCCCTCCTCCAGATCGTTGTGGCAGCACTCTGGCGTATCGAATAGACAAGAACGTCTGCTGCCCTGGAGGCGAAACACTTAAGCATTATGAGTGTGATGGAACCAGTTGCGATTTGAGAAATGCCTGCGGCGTAGATCAGTGCGATCCAAACACCGGTTGCGGCGGGGATCCAACCGGGGGCGGCGGGGATCCGATCATTCCTTGCCCTACATGCCTTGGAAGTCCGATTCTCATCGATGTCCACGGTAACGGGTTTGCTTTGACCAGTGGATCAGGCGGAGTGCGTTTCGATATCAACGGAGATGGAACGACCGAACACATCGCCTGGACCGCCGCGCAATCAGACGACGCATTTCTTGTGCTGGATCGAAATCACAATGGCAAGATAGATGATGGTACAGAATTATTCGGAAACTACACGGCGCAACCGGTCTCAGCTCATCCAAACGGATTCATTGCTCTGGCCGAATATGACGGCCTCGCAAACGGCGGTAATAACGATGGAGTAATCGATGATCGAGATGCGATAACGAGTCAGCTTCGACTCTGGCAAGATGTGAATCACAACGGCGTCTCCGAGCCTGGCGAGCTTCACACTCTTGCCGAATTGGGTATTAGAGCCATAGCCCTTGATTACAGGTTATCAAAGCGGAGTGACGGATACGGAAACTGGTTTCGTTATCGAGCCAAGGTTTACGATTCTCATGACGCTCATGCCGGCAGGTGGGCATGGGATGTATTTTTCGTTGTCCAATGAACGAGCCGCGTAGTTGCGATTGGCGGCGCTGACAGCCGCGAAATGTTGCTCATGGATGAATACACACAGGAGCAAACCGCTAGCTCTCTTCGATCGTCCTGGTTCCTGGATTTTCGGAACGGGCCGTTGCCGACGGACCGTGAACGCCGATCTTGGCCAGGAGCTTGGACCTTATCAACTGATCGTAAAGCCGCCATTTCACGCGCACCATATCGTCATCCTTGATGCCCGCTAGAAAGCCGATCGGTATCTCGAATCCACCCGCGCCTCGGCGGCCGCCTCCATAATAGCGGCCCTGCTCGGTGGCTCCCAGAGCCTCTTTAAGGAACTCGTCGGGGTTCAGGGTCACCTTTGTCGTTCGCATCGAGCCTACCACCATCTCGCGGTCGCTCTTCAATATTATTCCGTAGACGATGGCTGTGTGAACGTTTTCTTCGGTCAGCAGGAAGTCGGCCGCCTGCGGAATCGAGTCCCGGTCTTCCATCCGCAGGTAACCCACTCCGCAAATCGAATAGCTTTCGCGAATCTCGCGGTTGGCAAGCGCTTCTTGTATTACATCCATAACCTGTTTCGCCCGTTTGACCGATAGAATATCTTCGAGCAGGGTGTGATCGACGAACTGTGTTAAAAAGCCCGCCGCTTCGAACTCTTCCTGCCTGGCGCGAATCAGCCCGATCGTCTCGCTTCTGATGCCATGCATCAGCGCGGTCGCGAGCCTGACGTGAGATATATTGCTCTTGCTCAGCTCCAACAACCCTTCGCGAATGTACTCGGTATAAATCGTTGCGGTCGCACCTATCTTGCGAATGTCGCAGTACTCGGCGGTGATTCGATCCTGAAGCTCGTGATGATCGACCAGCACCAGCGGCTTGATATTGAGGGCCGCGAACCGATCGGTCAGGGCCGAGGTGGTTCCCTGGTTGTCCACGAAAACGGTGGCGTTGTAGTGCTTGAGGTCGTCGCCTTCGCTGTATCGCACGAGGGCGATTTCAGATAACTGAACGAGAGCGAGGTTCTCCTGATGGCTGATGCGTCCTTCGTAAATTATGTCGCAGTCGATTCCAAAGCGAGCGGCAATTAATTTGTGGGCCCAGGCCGAAGAGATGGCGTCGGGATCGGGATAGTCCTGCATTACGATGGCGTGCCGTTCCCCCTGATGCGCTTCAAGCACCTTGACCAGCTCGGCCGATTTCTTTAACGCGTGAATCCCCGACGGGGAGGTCTCTTTCGCCGCTCTTCGATCTGTCGACATGGTTTCGAACCTTTCAATGTTTACTTTGATTCGCTCGTGTCGGGGGACAAGGTAAAGAGTCGAGCAAATCCAATCGACATTGATTGTAACTTTGAGCGTGGGTCCGTACAACCAGCATCGCCGCGGCGCCCCATTTCTGAAATCGAGAATGTAGTGCAAACCGGGGCGCGCGTCTCCGCCCGCCCCCACCTTGATTTTCGAGGCTACTGTTAAACGCAAAGTACGAGGCTAGCCGATAGAGTCGTCAGCCCATCCTCACCCACCAGCCCAAAGTCAATTGAGCGCGAGGACAAAGGGCCCCGATCCTATCTCCAACGGGTTGATGACTCGAAGCTCATGCGCGCCGGGCGCCAGTGTGAGCTGTTTGACCACCAGGCTTGAGCCGTCGTTCGTCTTGATGCTGACCTGTTGTCCATCCACGAGCAGTTTCGCCGAAGCGTCGAAGTTCTGTCCGCGCACGACAAGCTTGCCGCCCGCTTTATATTTTGCCGAATCGATTCGAGGCACCTGCGCCGGATCTACGACCAATAGCTGAAGCGGTTTCGTCGCCTCTACATTCGCGACGTCTCTGACCGCGAACGCGAGACTAAAGTCGCCGGCCGCGCCGGGAGTTCCCGCTATCAAGCCTGTTCTTGAATCCAGCGTCAGTCCCGATGGCAGCGAACCGGATATGATCGACCACGTGTAAGGCGGCGTGCCTCCTCCGGCGGAAAGCTGTTGATTGTAGACCGCGCCCTTTATTGCGAACGGGAACACGGCGGTGGAAATGGACAACGGCGGCGCGGCTATCTCTATCGTCAGCCGCCGCTGGACGCTGAGACCTCCCGAATCGATCACCTGCACCGTGAAGTTGTATGTGCCCGGCAGCGTAGGCGTGCCGCTGACCATGCCCGCCGCGCTCATTGAAATGCCGGGCGGCAGTTGGCCGCCTCCCGTAACGACATTCCAGATGTATGGAGCCTTGCCTCCATTCACGGTTAGCGCCTGGGCGTAGATAGTTCCCGCGGTCGCGCGCGGAAGCGAAGCGGCAGGCGATATATCCAGAATTGCCGGATAGATGAAGGTGATTCCGTTTATGTCGTCCGGCTTTAACGAAGCGCAACGGCCGTCAAAGTGAGCCGAGAAAAACATCGTCGCTTCGGATTCGGTGTGAGTCGGAGTGTCGCTGAAACCCGGCTGCCAGGAATGATGCAGCCCGAGCGAGTGCCCCATCTCGTGAGTAAGAATCTCCTGAATGTTGCAGTGCTGACCTGCATAGTCGACTCCAAAGGGATTGACCGAAATAAACGCGAATCGAATCTTTGTAAAAGTTACGCCGTTCACCTGAGTCGTGAAGTCGGTGTCGTAGCCGAATCCGCCAAGCGCAAGCACGCCTCCGCCAATCGTAGGCGCGAACCGCCCGTCACAGTTATCGAATGCGATCAGGTTCACGACTCCTACGCACAGGTCGGTCGGACCTCCGTTGACGATTCGCAGCGAGCATCCGGCCACCTGAGACCAGGCGTTCATCGCTGCGGTTACGTCGTCGAGAATTCCGTTGCTCGGAGCCTGATCCGGGTTGACCAGATATGAAACCGGCTGGCCGCGATCCGGCTCGAACATTCGGCCCGGAAATTTGAACAAATGAAACCGCGGCTGAATAGCGCCCGAGCCAACGCGTGCTTCGTGTCCGGCTGGATGATCCAGAATCGGTGTAGTCGAATAGTACCTGGTCTCGAATTGATCGGACTGTTCTTTGTTTGCCCGAATCTTCTTGCGGAGCATTCGAAGATAAGGGTCGAACGCCATCTTCTCAGTCGTCTCGCCTTGAGACCTTCCTTGTATTTCCACGCTGGACCGCGGGGTCAAGCGGGAAACACCGCGCTCACCCGTGGCTGGATCGGTAGTAATCGAGAACTTGCCGAGAAACATGTCGTGCGCGCGCAAGCTTCCATCCGGCCACGTATCGAGAAAGAGAACGACGCTTTCTCCTGGTGTGAACTCCGGCGCCCCGAAGATCATCACGCCTTTGCCGCCGACGTCTCCGCCCGGTTCCTTGATGACGATCTCGCGCGACGCGATTGAGCCCTTCAGGACTTCGTGGATTCTCAGCGTCGTGTAGATGAATACCTGGATATGGGCGTCGTCGAAGCTGCTCTCGGTTGAGAGCACGTCAGCATAGACAATCGCCCGCGAACCGATGATCAGGTCGGCATCGCTGGGCACGATGACCGTCATAGCCTGAGCGAAAAATGTGAATGCGGAAAGAAGCGCGAGCGATAAGGCAAGCCTGAAGCAGAGAATCCGTGATTGCATGAACCCTCCCAATATTCGGGCACTCGAATACCGGCCGTCTTCGCAAATCGCGGGAGTCGACAGCTTGTGTGTGAAGCCGGAATTCAAACATACGCTGATCGGCGAGTCAATCAGCTATTAGCGGTCGGCGGTCAGCTTTCAAATAATTAGCCGGCGGTTCCGTTTTCACTTCACCACCGGCTTGAATATCGCTGCCATCTTTGACGGCTGCAAAGCCGCCGTCGATCAATTCACGGTGAACACGAACATATCGGAAGACAACCCGTTCGAATTGACTACTCGGAACTGATGGGAACCGGAGCCAAGCTCAACCGGTTTGCCGACAATGTTCTCGCCGTCATTGTTCTTTATCTTGACGGGAACGCCGTCGACCAACAGGACTGCCTGCGAGTCGAAGTTCGCACCGCGTATGATCAATTTGAAAGCTCCCGCTTTGTACTTGACGCTGTCGATTCTCGGGATTGTTGCGGGGTCGATCACCTGAACCTGAAACTGCTTCGCCGCGGTGACATTGGATGCGTCGGACACCGTCACTAAGAAGTTGAAGTTTCCCGCAACCGAACAAACACCCGAAACCACGCCGGTGGCCGTATTCAGTATCATTCCGTTGGGCAGATTTCCCGAGGAGATCGACCACCTGTATGGCAGCGTTCCGCCGCTTGCCAGAATTTGCTGATTATAGGAAGCACCCTTAGCTGCCGAAGGCAGCGATGGAGTCGTCACCTGAAGCAGCGCCGGACTGACTACCATCGAAAGCGCCTTCTGAACCGTCTGCTGCGCGGTGTCCCGGACCTGAACCGTGAAGTTGTAGCCTCCAACGCCGGTCGATATCCCTGAAATCACTCCCGTGCTGCTGAGACTCATGCCCGACGGCAAATTTCCCACGAGCAGCAACCATGTATAGTTCGGTGAGCCGCCGGACGCCGCCAACTGAAACGTGAACTGGCTGCCGCTCGTCGCATTCGAAATCGCACTAGTCGCGATCGACAGAGGCTCCGGATTCACCGTGAGCGAAAGCAATCGTTGCGCGGTTGCTTGAGCGGAATCCGTCACCTGAACCGTGAAACTGAAGCTTCCGCTTACCGAAGGCGCGCCGCCGATCATACCGCTCGAGCTGAGCGTGAGGCCCGCCGGCAGCGGTCCCGGACTGCTGGTGACCACCCACGTATATGATCCGATGCCGCCCGTCGCGGCCAGTTGCTGGCTGTAAGCCGAGTTCCTGGTCGCGGCTCCAAGCGTGGTCGTCGTTATTTGCAGAGGTGAAGTGGAAGAGTTGATCGTGATTGAGAGCTGCCGCTGAACGGTAGCGCCCTGGTTGTCCCGGACCTGAACGGTGAACGTGGAGATTCCGGCCGCCGTCGGTGTTCCGGTGATAACTCCAGAGCTGGAGTTGATAATGACATTCGCGGGAAGCGCGCCCCCGATGATCGACCACGCGTAGGGAGTCGAGCCTCCAGTCGCCGTCACCTGGGCGCCGTAAGCAACGTTCACCGTGCCCCCCGCGAGCGACGTCGTTGAGATTGACAGTGGATTCGACGTTCCAACGGCGATGGCGACGTTTGTGGAAAGATCGCCGAAGAACTGCCCGGCGCCTCCTCCTCCGTCCTTCACCATCTGAAGCTGAAGATTGTACGTGCCGGGTGTAGACGGAGCGAACGCCGTAAACGTCATTGCAAGCGGCTGCCCCGGCCCGATGCTGGTGGCGCCCGGCAACACGATGCGGTTCCCGCCCCACGTCGTATTGTTCGTGGGATTCTGAGTGCCGACTCTTATCAGCAAGGCCTCATTCCAGGTGTCCGTGCCGGTGTTGATGAAAGTCACCGACACATTGAATGACTGGCCCGGGCTTACGGTCGAGGGGATCGTTTGGGATACGAACTGCGCGTTGAGCTGCTGCCCGCCTCCGCCCGAGCCCGCTATCGAAATCGAGAGGCCTTGCTGCGCGGTTTGAGAGTGAGAATCGGTGACCTTTACCGTGAAGCTAAAAGAGCCGCTGGTCAAAGGCGTGCCGCTGATGGCCGAGCCGGACAGGCTCAACCCGGGCGGCAGCAACCCGCTTAGAATGCTCCACGAATAAGGAGAAGTTCCACCAGTCGCGTTCAACGATGCCGAATAAGATTGCCCAACCGTTCCACCCGGCAGCGTCGTCGTGGTGATTGTGGGCGCTCCGCCGCCGCCGCTTCCTGCCGGATATATGAACGTGATGCCGTTGATGTCATCCTGGCGCAATGAAGCCGCCCGTCCGTCGAAGTGCGCGATGTAGTACATCGTTGCCGCGGCATCGCTCGGGGTTGCGGAGCCGCCGAACGTGGGATCCCACGAATGATGCAGTCCGAGCGCGTGCCCCATCTCGTGTGTCGCGATTTCCTGAACCTGCGCGTGGTTTCCAAAATAACAAGCCGCGAATGGATTAAACGACATGTGGCCGAGCACGGCTTGAAAGAACGTTGTGCCGTTTACGACTTTTGTAGTCGAGTTGGCTTGAATGATTCCGGCTTTTGCCAGGATGCCCGAGCAGCCGGACTCCGGCGCGAACCAGTTGTCGCAGTTGTCGAAGACGATGGTGTTCTGACTGCCTACACAGTCGCTTGTCGGTCCGCCGTTGGTCACCCGCAGCGAGCAACCAGAAACGGTCGACCACGCGTTCATGGCGGCGGCAACATCCGCGTCGACTCCGGCAGGCGCGCCGGCAGAGTTAATCAGAAAGGATACCGGCTGTCCGGAATCGGGCTGGAACCAGCGCATGGGCGGACTGAAAAGATGGAATTGTGGAAAGACGCCGCCTCGCGCAACCGCTCCGTTAAATTCGACCGGTCTATCGAGCAATGGTGTGTAGCTGTAATAGGTTTCTTCGAAGCTTCTGGATCGAGTTTCAAGCGCCGCTGCTTTTCGCCGCACCATCCGCAGAAACGCGCCGAGCTCCATTGTTCGAGTTGCGGCGCCTTCGGGCGCCTGCCCGAGTACCTCGACGTGGGCTCCTGGAGCCTCTCTTATCGCAATCTCGCGATTTGTGCCTGCCTCGCGAATTATCGAGTACTTACCGAGAAACATATCGTGAACGCGAAGGCTGCCGTCGTTCCACGTATCGAGGAACAGAATGACTCTCTCGCCTACCGCGAATTGCGGAGTGCCGTAGACAACCGTGCCCGTATCGCCCGCTTGTCCGCCAAGCTCCTTGATTACTATTTCGCTGGTTGTAATCCGCCCCTTTAGGACTTCGCGAACTCGCATCGTCGTGTAAGTAAATACACAACTGCGTTGTTCGTCGAATGAGGCGACCACCGAGATGATCTTGGCTTGAACTATGGCTCTCGATCCGATTATCAGATCGTCGTCGCTGGGAACGATTACCGTTGTAGCGAAGCACTGGAGCGTAAGGCCAAAGATAGTTGAGAGAAGAATCAGCGCGCCTGCGAAGCGCCTGAGTTTATTCCGTCCGATAAATTTTTGTTTAATGGAAGAAGCGCGAATTTTTATTGTCATCCTTGTCACCACAAACCGGCTGACACCGTGAAGCTAAGATCGAGTCTTTCCGGCTACCCGGCAGTGGTGGGGAGCGTAATTCTGCCAGTATGCGCGGCGTCGAGCATGGACGCGCCCGGTCCTGTCGCTTTTAAGACGAGCCGCCGTCTAATCTAAATTGTGATCCGTCGAAAAAAGGGGCCTGCTCAAACCTTCAAGTCAATTCCTGATCGCCGCCTTGCACTCCTGCTCGCGCAACGCGCCTCGTGCAAACCATTGCTTGTGCAAATATCGCTCCGAAGACTGATCAAAAACTTCTTCGCTTCGGTTTACCGCAGTCCCGTGTCTGCTGGTTCATTCACTTGGGCAAGTGGTCAGTACGGGCGCTTGGAACTTCGGTGCGACGATTCAACCACGGGATCATTTCTTTGTCAATAATCTTGATTCGGTTCCTCGTATTCACGATCGTCATTGACTGCGGCGCTTCTAATCCTTTAGGTTTTATGGCCCATTCGGACTTCTTCGTGCTCAATAACGCGATCAAAGGATTCAAAACATGAGAACCAAGTTTGCAGGCGCGGCGATTATTTGCATAGCTCTGGCGGCGCTGTTGGCCACAACAGTCCGATTCGAAGTAGTAACAATACCGCCTGCTGTCCTGAGCGCAAGCAGATGGCTTGCAATCGCATGTCTGATCGGTTATGCGGTTTTTCGGCGATCTCTGACTACATGGATTCTTATAAGCATGGTCGTCGGAGCGGAGATCGGGCACGACTGGCCCGGCTTTGCCGTGAACCTCAGAGTGCTGAGCCAGGTCTTTCTGCGGATGATCAAGACCATCATCGCTCCCCTGCTCTTCGGAACGCTTGTGGTAGGAATAGCGGGGCATTCGAACCTGAAGCAGGTGGGGCGAATGGGGATAAAGGCGCTTGCCTATTTCGAGGTCGTCACGACGATCGCGCTCTTCATCGGGCTTGCGGCGATCAACATCAGCAGAGCCGGAGTGGGCGTTCAATTACCGGCGGCCGCGCGAACCGAACAACTCGATGCAGTCAAGCAGACTCCAGCCGACATCATCCTTCACATCTTCCCGGAGAACATCGCCAAGTCCGTAGCCGACGGGCAGGTGCTGCAGATCGTTGTATTCAGCATCATCTTTGGAATCGCGCTGGCATTGTTGAAAGAGGACAAGCGCAAACCGATGCTGGCGTTCGCCGAGAGCCTTTCGGAAACCATGTTCAAGTTCACTAACGTGGTCATGCTTTTCGCGCCGATAGGAGTGGGCGCGGCCATCGCATACACGGTTGGGCACATGGGGCTCGGAATACTCGTAAACCTCGCGCAGTTGCTCGCGACTCTATATGCCGCGCTTGCCGCCTTCCTGTTGTTCGTGCTCTTGCCGGTGGCGATTATCGCCCGAGTTCCGATCAAGAAATTCGTCGCCGCCATAGCCGAACCCGTGTCGATAGCTTTTGCGACGACAAGCTCGGAAGCGGCATTGCCGCGCGCAATGGAGCAGATGGAGCAGCTTGGCGTTCCGCGCCAGATAGTCGCGTTCGTAATGCCTACCGGCTACAGCTTCAATCTGGATGGGACGACATTGTACCTTGCGCTCGCCTCGGTGTTTGTAGCCCAGGTCGCGGGTATTCAAATGAGTCTCGGCCAGCAGTTGCTGATGGTTTTCACGCTGATGCTGACCAGCAAAGGCGTTGCGGGAGTTCCACGCGCGTCGCTTGTTATCCTTCTCGGCACGGCTGCCTCATTCAATCTCCCAATCGAACCGATCTTCATCATCCTGGGCATCGACGAGCTGATGGATATGGCGCGCACTTCGGTCAACGTAATCGGAAACTGTCTCGCGACAATAGTGATCGCGCGCTGGGAAGGCGAGTTCACACAACCCGCCCCGGTTACCGCGGCCGCAATCCAGGAAGCGTGAGAAAGGGAGGGAGGTCTCGGATACCGAGTGTCAGAGAGGAGCAGCAGCGTGCGGGCGCCGAGTATCAACGCCGGCGCGAAGAGACGGAGAGGGATGGGAGGCATCACAGCTTGAACCGTGCATTGAGGCTGACATCTGACATGACACTCGTCACCTGACACCCGGCTCCTTCCTCGTTACAATTCGGGGATGCCTTCCTCTGATAGCACTGCCCCGGTTGGTTATGTAGAACTACTCCGCACTAACAAGAGCTACCTGAATCTGTTCGTCGCATCGCTCGTCTCTCAAACAGGAGATTGGTTCAACAGTGTTGCTCTCTTCACGCTGTTGTTGAATCTGACCGGCTCCGGAGAAGTGGTTGCTCTGGTGCTCATACTCAAGCTCCTCCCAACCTTTTTTATAGGTCCAATCGCTGGAGTCGTCGTCGATCGCTTCAACCGAAAGACGATAATGATAGTCTCGGATGTCCTGCGGGGCTTCATAGTGCTCGGGTTTCTGTTTGTCGACAGACCCGAACGAGTTTGGCTGGTCTACGTTGTCATCGCGGCTGAAGTTGTGATTTCGACATTCTTCGAGCCCGCTAAGACCGCTTCTATCCCGAACGTCGTAGCGCCGCGCGAGCTGGTGTCGGCAAACGCTCTTTCGGGAGCGTCGTGGTCGGTCACGCTGGCGCTCGGGGCCGCGCTCGGAGGCGTGGTCACGAATGCGTTCGGGCGCAACACAGCTTTTGTTATCGACTCGCTTTCGTTTTTCGTGTCGGCGGCGTTCGTGCTCTTCGTGCGTTTCCCCAGGTCGACCGCTCGAACAGGAGCGCTCAACGGCAAGAGATCTCTCGGCGATATAACCGGAGTAGCTGATTTCATCGAAGGCGCCCGTTATCTCAAATCCAATCTTCGCGTGATGGCTCTTCTACTGGTCAAGACCGGGTGGGGTCTTGGAGGCGGAGTGCTCTTGTTGCTTGCTGTCTTTGGTAAACAGCTCTTTCCGATCGGCCGCGACGGCAGCACGTCGATTGGACTGCTGTATGCGGCCCGCGGAATCGGCGCAATGCTCGGCCCTATGATAGCGCAGCGGCTCACCCGCGGATCGCAGCGCATGATGCGGAGAACGATCGGCGCGGCATTCTTCATTTCGTCGCTCTTCTATCTTCTGTTCTCCGGGGCGCCATGGCTCGCATTGGCGGAGCTGTTTGTCATAGGGGCGCATGCCGGCGGCAGCATTCAATGGGTCTTTTCGACTGTCCTCCTCCAGATAGCCGTACCCGATTCGTTTCGCGGAAGAGTCTTTGCGCTCGAGCAGGCGCTTTTGACGGCGGCGATGTCGCTGTCCACCTTTGTAACCGGATGGGCGCTCGACCACGGCGGAATCAGTCCCAGACAAGCCGCCGCCCTGCTTGGAATCGGATTCATCTTCCCCGGAACCGTCTGGATCTTACTTCAGCGGTGGCTGGATCGCGGCGAAGCCGCGGCCCCTCTGCAGGTCAGTCCCGAACACGGCGCCGCCGACTAGATGTAATTCTTCGGGACGACTCGGTCGATCATTTCGATTTTCTCGTTCTCGCGTGTAATATTCCCCCTCCTGAAAGGGCAAAAGCTTCCGATGCGCATACTCGTCATAGGCTCAGGCGGCCGGGAACACGCCATAACCTGGAAGCTCGGTCAGAGCTCGCGGCTCTCCGAGCTACACTGCGCGCCGGGCAATGCTGGAATTTGTGAAGCCGCGAAATGCCATTCCGTAGACACGAACGATCCGGCATCGATAGCGGCTTTGGCGGAGTCGCTCAAGGCCGACATAACGATGATCGGACCGGAGGCGCCGCTCGTAGCCGGCGTCCGTGAGGCGTTCGCCGTTCGCAAACTTCGAATAGTCGCGCCCTCCGCACACGCCGCCTGGCTCGAGGGCAGCAAAGTATTCGCGAAAGAATTCATGAAACGCAGCGGAATACCGACCGCGCGATTTGTCGCTTGCGATTCCGTGATGGAGGCCCGCGCGGCGCTGAATCAATTTACGTTTCCCGTGGTGGTGAAGGCGAACGGGCTGGCGGCCGGCAAAGGGGTTCGCATCGTAAACGACTCGACCGACTTTGAAGTCGCGATTCAAGAGATGATGGTGCAAAGAGTATTCGGAGATTCAGGCGATCGCATAGTCATCGAAGAATGCCTGGTCGGCGATGAGGCTTCACTCATGCTCTTCACCGACGGTCGAGACTACAAGTTGCTTCCCCCTGCTCGCGATTACAAACGAGTCGACGATGGAGACCGCGGTCCAAACACGGGCGGCATGGGCTCGTTCTCGACGCCCGGCTTAATCGACGAACGCACTCTATCGAGAATACAAACCGAAATAGTCGCGCCAACGCTCGCCTCAATGTTCGCGGAGGGACATCCGTTCGAAGGCATTCTATACGTAGGCCTGATGCTGACAGCGGACGGTCCAAAAGTGATCGAGTACAATGCGAGGCTCGGCGACCCCGAGACTCAGGCGGTGATGATCAGACTCGAGAGCGACCTCGTCGAAATTCTTGACGCAATAATCGAGAAGCGCGTCAGCGAAACTCGGATCGAATGGGCTGATGATTCTTCCGTCTGCGTTGTAGCCGCCTCGAAGGGATATCCGGGAGCGTTCGACCGGGGCAAGATCATTACAGGCCTTCAAGAAGCGGGGTCCGGAGAAGCCGTGGTGTTTCACGCCGGCACGGCCCGCGATGAGAACGGAAACTTTGTCACTTCGGGCGGCCGCGTCCTCGGAGTGACAGCCCGCGCCGGTACTCTTGCCGAGGCAAGGGCGCGAGCCTACGAGGCCGTCGGAAAATTGTCGTTCGAAGGAATCCATTATAGAAAGGACATCGCCGAAACCAGTCGATGAAAGAAAACAATCAAACCGTCTCAATCTTGATGGGAAGCGACAGCGATCTGGAAACAATGATGGAGGCCGCTCGCGCGCTCGATCAATTCTCAATCTCCTACGACGTCGAGATCACAAGCGCGCACAGGAGCCCGGATCGCACTCGGAGGTATGTGAAAACGGCCGAGAAACGCGGAACGCGCGTCTTTATCGTCGGGGCCGGAGCCGCCGCGCATCTGGCGGGGGTCGTAGCAGCGGAAACCACGCTGCCCGTGATTGGAGTGCCTCTGTCGGGTTCGGCTCTTAACGGAATCGACGCGCTCTATTCGACGGTGATGATGCCCGCTGGAGTGCCCGTCGCCACGGTGGCAATCGGTAAAGCCGGCGCAACTAACGCCGGGTTGCTGGCCGCGCAAATACTGGCGGTCTCGGATGAAGCGCTCCGCGCGAAGCTCGTGGAATACAAACGCGGGCTGGCTGAGAAAGTGGAAGCCCGCTCTCGCGAGGCGAAGAAGCGGCTGAAGAACTCTTAAGAGGAGCACTGACGTGAGCAAATTTTTTGAAGACTTCGAGGTGGGCGAAGAAGCTCTATCCGCGGGCAGAACGGTTACGGAAACCGACATCGTGAACTTCGCCGGAATCACCGGAGATTGGAATGAACTGCATACAAACAAGGAGTACGGCGCAACGACGCCGTTCGGGCAGCGTATCGCTCACGGAGCGCTGATATTCTCAATCGCCACCGGGCTCTCCGTGCGAATGGGGCAGACCGCCGACAGCATAATCGCGTTCTATGGACTCGATCGGCTCAGATTCGTCAAACCGACCTTTATCGGAGATACAATACGCGTCAAGCAAAAGGTCGAAGCCAAAAGCGAGCGCGATGAGAAAAGCGGGCTGGTTACAATGCTGAATGAGGTCATCAATCAGAACGATCAGGTGGTCGTCAGCTACACCGCCAAGGTTCTACTAAAACGAAAAGCATGAGGTCGCGCATGTACCGGCGCCTCTCGATGCTGACAAGCTTGAGAAGTGTTCGGATGTTTACGGACGATCTTCAACTCTGATTCAAGAGGCTTGCGGCGGGTTTGTCGACGAGCCAGAGAAGTCTGCCGTCGACCGGTTTGACGAGCTGCGAGGGAAACTGATCCGGTTGGAAGGGGCCTTCGAGAACGGACTTTAACGCCTGCGACTTCTCTTGGCCGCTGACCAGGAACACTACGTTAGCCGCGTTATTCAACACCGGAGCGGTCAACGTTATTCGATGCGTGTTGAATTTCTCGACCCGATTTGCAACCACCCATCTTGACCGTTCGTTGAGCGCTTCGGTTTCCGGAAAGAGCGATGCGGTGTGGCCGTCGGGTCCCATGCCCAGCAGGATCAAATCGAATCGCGGCATTTCGTTCTTGAAGAACCGCCGCAATTCGTCCTCGTATTCGCGGGCCGCGTCATTCGCATCAGGAAGCTCCGAGTGAATGCGATGAATGTTCTCGGCTGGCACAGGCGCCTTAGAGAGCATTGCCTCAAAAGCCATTCGGTAATTGCTGTCGGGATGATCGGGAGGAACGTGGCGCTCGTCTCCCCAGAAGAAGTGAATACGATCCCAGGCAAGTTGATTGCTGAGGCTCGGGTCGTCCGCCAGCCTGGAATAGAGGCTTCGAGGCGTCGAACCGCCGGCGAGCGAAACGGAAAAGACGCCGTTGCTTTCTAGCGCATCGATCTCCCGATCGCCGCGAGGACGGCGCGGCTGCGTGGCAATGCGTATGAACTCGCTCACCGCGGATTCCGTGAGATTGTCTGAGACTCTTATTTCGCTTGAGTCCATTATTAGCTTTCAGCGGTGAGTAATCGGCCCTCAGCAAACTGTTATCAGCGGCCTACTTCAGCACCGCCCTCAACGCCTCTCTCCTGTCACCGGTAACCTGTACCCTCATCCCGCTCCGTCGTTCTCGATGTCTCGCCAACGTCGGCCGTCGCGTTCCAACAATTCGTCCGCTTCTTTTGGGCCCCACGAGCCTGCCGCATAGTTTGGAAAAGACCGCGGAGTGAGTGCATGCCACACATCCAGAACGGGCGCGACAACCCTCCAGCCTGCTTCGACCATGTCCGCGCGTTGGAACAGCGTCGCGTCGCCGACCATACAGTCATACAACAGCCGCTCATATCCGGTGCTCGGCGTCGCGCCAAAGTAATCGGCGTAGTCGAACTTCATCTCGACGGCCCCAAGCCTCACCACCGGCCCTGGAATCTTCGCGCCGAACCGAAGCGTGATACCTTCGTCGGGCTGGATATGAATGACCAGCCGATTCTGCGTCAGGCGCTCGATGGGCGTGTTGCGAAAGAGCACGAACGGCGCGCGCTTGAACTGGATCGCGATCTCGCTAACCCGCTTTGGAAGCCGCTTTCCGGTTCGCAGGTAAAACGGCACATCCGCCCATCGCCAGTTGTCTATCATCAGCTTCAACGCCACGAATGTCTCGGTGGTCGATGTCTTCGATACATTCGGTTCGGACCTGTAGGCGGGCACTCGCTCACTGTTAATCTCGCCCTCGCCATACTGGCCTCGAACTGTCTTGGTGAGCACATCCTCCGGAGTCAGCGGCTGAATGGCGTGAAGAATCTTCGATTGCTCATCTCGAACCGCATCGGCTTCGAATGAGATCGGAGGCTCCATCGCGGTTAGCGTGATGAGCTGCGAGAGATGGTTGGGCACCATGTCTCTGAGCGCCCCGGATGTTTCGTAGTATCCGCCTCGTCCCTCGACTCCAACGTTTTCCGCCGCGGTGATCTGCACGTGATCGATGTAGCGACGGTTCCAGATCGGCTCAAAGATTCCGTTGGCGAAGCGGAAGATCAAAATATTCTGAACCGTTTCTTTGCCGAGGTAGTGATCGATGCGGTAGATCTGGCGCTCGTCAAGAATCTCTCTGATCTGCTTGTTCAGGAGCTTTGCCGAGTCAAGATCGCGGCCAAAAGGTTTTTCCACAATCACGCGCCGCCAGTGACCGGCTTCTTCGCGCGCCAGCCCCAGCGCGCCAAGCTGCGTTACTATGTCGCCGAAGTAATCGGGCGCGGTAGCAAGATAAAAGAAATAATTGCCGTGCGCGCCGTGGGCTTCGTCGACGCTCGTTAGAGCGGTTTGCAGCTTCTGGTAGGTCGCCGGGTCGCTGAAGTTTCCCGGCACGTAGTACAGCCGGCGTTCCAACCACTCCCACAGATCCGGCTCGATCTTGCTGGTCGCGAATTTCTGCATATCGGCCGCTATCTTCTTTCTGAAGTCGTCGGTGCTCATATCGGCGCGGGCAACGCCTATAACGGCGAATTCGCGTGAAAGCAGATTTCCCTTTGCCAGATTATAGAGCGCCGGTATCAGCTTGCGTTTGGTGAGGTCTCCGGCCGCGCCGAAGATAACCATCACGCAGGGATCCGCGGGATTTGCAACACGCTCGTCCGCCTGACTGCCGTGATCTTTCGACTCCATTATTCCTCCAGTAGAGTTGCCGCTTTTCGAAGGCGTTAGAGAAACGCCCTGTGCCCTGTCCTAACCACCGGATGGTTTCTCGACGTGTCCGCCAAATTTCTGCCGCATCGCCGACAGCACCTTCTCAGCAAACGTGTGCTCCTGCCGCGAACGAAACCGCGTATATAGCGAGGCCGTGAGCACGTCGGCCGGCACTGCCTCTTCGATCGCCGCCATAATCGTCCAGCGCCCTTCTCCGGAGTCCTGCACGTAGCCCGTGTAGTCCGACAGCTCGGGATTCTCGATCAACGCCATAGCCGTGAGATCCAACAGCCAGGAACCGACGACGCTGCCCCGCCTCCACAGCTCGGCGATATCCGCGATGTTCAAGTCGTATCGATACTCTTCGGGCAGCTCTTTCGAAACCGCGTTTCGAAAGATATCCAAGCCCTCCGCATACGCCTGCATCAAACCATACTCGATTCCGTTATGCACCATCTTTACGAAGTGTCCCGCTCCGGATGGTCCGCAATAAAGGTAGCCCTCTTCAGCCGTGCCGTCGCCGTCTTTGCGGCCGGGCGTTCGCGGAATGTCGCTCACTCCGGGCGCCAGCGTTTTGAAGATTGGGTCAAGGCGGCGAACGGCTGCCTCGGGTCCTCCAATCATCATGCAGTATCCGCGCTCGAGACCCCACACGCCTCCGCTCGTGCCGACATCGATGTAGTCGATCCCCTTTTCTCTTAAGCCGCCTGCTCGGCGAACATCGTCCTTAAAATATGAGTTGCCGCCGTCGATGATGGCGTCCCCCGGCTCCAGGCATGCCGACAACGCGGTAACCGTTCCTTCCGTCGGAGCTCCGGCGGGCACCATGATCCAGACCGCGCGAGGCTTGTTGAGCTTGCGCACGAGGTCTTCCATCGACGCCGAGGGAGCGGCTCCTTCGGATTCCAACAGCTTGACGTTGTCCGGGTTCAGATCGAACGCGACGCAATCGTGGCCGCCTCGCATAAGCCTGCGGACCATATTGGCGCCCATCCTCCCGAGTCCAACCATTGCTAATTGCATATCGACTCCCTTTATATTAATGCCTGTTGTATCGCGCTGTTTAGCGCAGCCAGACCGGCTTGAACGTCCGGCCCGATATGAACCCGGAGTGCGCGGCGATGCCGCTCGGCCAGCACTTGAAAATCGCCGCGAGCCTGCGCGGCTATAACGATGCCGAAGGTGTACTTCTGACCCGGCGCCGGTAAATCGACCGGATCATCGCACGTGATCTGCAAAAACACGCCGCTGTTTGGGCCGCCTTTGTAACCCTGTCCCGTCGAGTGAAGGAAGCGCGGCCCGAAGCCAAGACATGTCGCGACTCGCTTCTTGTCGCGCACCATATGCCTTATGTCTTGAAGCGCTTTTTCATTTGTCTCGTTCATTTCAATGTAGGCGAGCAAACCGAAATAGTCACCCGAGTGAATCCGGCGGATGTGCGCCTTCAAAATGGCTCCCAGAGACTGATCTGGCCCCGCGGCCTGTTTAAGGGCCTCCGCATTCGCATCGTCCGCGAACAATTTCAGCCCCTCGGCTTCGAGTATCGGTTTTTCGGGCGGCAGCGAACCGGTCCTTTCATATTCTTCGGAGAGCCGCTTTGTTGCGACCTTGCCCTCCTCGACGTCCGGTTGATTGAATGCATTGATGCCGATGATCGAACCGGCGACGGCGGTCGCCAGCTCCCACCTGAAAAACTCCTGACCAAGATCGTAGATATCGGCAACCGCGATCCGAACTACGGGATGTCCCGCGCGCTCCAGCGCATCAACCGCGGCATCCTGTGACTGGTCAGGAGCCGAGTCGAGCCTCAAGTACGCGAACAAGCGATCCTCGCCATACAACTCCGGCGGCCCGACGGATTCGCGATCGACCGGAATCACTCCCCTGCCTTGCTTACCTGTCGACTCGGCTATGAGTTGTTCGAGCCAGGCTCCAAGATCATAAATCGCCGGCGATGCGATGAAAGTCAGCTTATCCCGACCGTGATTTGCGAGCACCCCAATTATGGTTCCAAGAACGACTCCAGGGTTCTCCTCAATTGGAACGCAAGGCGTGCAGGCGCGCACCATTTCTTCGGCGTGATCGAGAAACTTCATGACATCGACGCCCATTGCCGCGGCGGGAATCATTCCGAAGTCGGAAAGCGCGGAGTAACGGCCCCCGATGCTGGGTAGGCCGAAAAAAATATGACGAAACCGGTCCGCTTCCGCGATCTGTTGCGTCTTTGAGCCAGGATCCGTAATAGCGATAAAACGGGCGCCTGCCTCGCCCGCGCCTACTTCCTGTTTCACCCTTTCAAAGAAATATTGCTTGAAGATATTCGGCTCAAGTGTTCTTCCGGACTTACTCGATACGATGAACAAGGTGTTCTTCAAATCGAGCTTGCTCTCGATCGCTTTGATTTGGGCCGGATCCGTCGAATCGAGAACGTGCATTTTTGGAAAGCCTGCAACGTGCCCGAACGTGAGCTCCATGACTTCGGGGCAGAGACTTGATCCGCCCATCCCCAACAGAAGCACGTCCGAAAATCCCGCGGCCTTTACTTCTTCGGCGAGGTCGAGGAATTGCCGTCCGTGAGCAATCTGGTCTTCGGTTATGCCGAGCCAGCCAAGCCATTTCGCTTCGTCGTCTCCCGTCCAAAGCGATGCATCGCGAGCCCAGAGCCTTCGCACCTTACCGGTCAGCCTCCAATTTTCGAGAGATGCTTTGACCGCGGCTTCCTCGCTTGCGGGCAAGCTCCGGCCCTGGCGATTTATCCTTGCGCTGACCGGCACGCGGCACTGTTTATCAACCGCGCTGAGCAGCTTGTCGAACGCTTCGGCGAAGAGCTTCACGCCCTCTTGAAGCAGCCGGTCCGTTACCTCTTTCATAGAAATCCCGGCCTTTGCCAGCGAGTCCATAGTAAGGGACGCGCCGTCGAGATCTTCGTTGAGGCTCGCGCGAACCTTTCCGTGATCTCGAAAGGCATCGAAGGTCGATGGTGGAATTGTGTTGACCGTGTCTTGCCCGATCAGCTCCTCGACGTAGACTACATCGCGGTAATTGGGATTCTTTGTGCTGGTGCTCGCCCAGAGCAGCCGTTGAGTCTGGGCTCCTCGTCCTTGCAGCGCGTGCCATCGCTCGGCGCTGAAGATCTCCTTATAACGATCATAGGTCAAACGCGCGTTCGCGATCGCGACCTTGCCGATAATTGAATCGAGGAGCGCTCGTTCATCCGAATCGGCTGTCTTCGTCCTGGCGGTGATCAGCGCATCGACCGCGGAGTCGATGCGGCTTATGAAAAAGCTCGCGACGCTTGCAACTCGATTCAGATCTCCGCCGCCTTTCGCGAATTTCTCGAGCCCCGAGATATATGCTTCGGCGACTTTTTCATATGAGTCCCGCGAGAACAACAGCGTCACGTTGATATTGACTCCTTCGCCGATCAGTTGCTCGATTGCCGGAATGCCTTCCGGTGTGGCAGGAACCTTTATCATCACGTTCTCTCGATCGACGGCGTTCCAGAGCCTGCGAGCTTCAGCGATAGTGCCATTGGTGTCGCGGGCTAGAAACGGAGAAACCTCCAGGCTGACATACCCGTCACGCCTTGCGGATTCCTCGTATACCGGACGGAGCACGTCGGCTGATCTTTGAATATCGGGGATGGCAAGCCGCTCGAAGATCTGTTGAGGATCAAGCGATTCCGAATTGAGAGCGTCCAGCACGTTCGCATAATCCGTGCTGCCCGTAATCGCCTTTTCGAAAATGGCGGGATTGGAGGTCACTCCGCGCAAGCCGTCCTCGCGGATCAGCCGTTCCAGCTCGCCGCTTGTAATCAGGCTGCGGCGAATGTAATCGAGCCAGACGGACTGGCCGCAGTCGTTCAGCGCCTTGAGCGGATTCCGTGCTTGAATAGGTTCCATTGATGCTGCTCCCTTTACTATTGTCGTCCTTCGAAGCGCCTCTTACTCGAGAAAGTCGGCCAATCGCTTACTCAAGCATGGCATGTCCCGAGTCCAACACTCCCAAACGACAAGCACTTTCCAATCCGCTGCGCGTAGCGATTGAAGGTGCTCATTGTCTCGCTGCCTGTTCCTTTCCCTCTTGCTGCGCCAATAGTCGACGTTGCTTGCTGGAGAGATTTTTCCGTGTCGGCACCTGTGCATATGCCAGAAGCACCCGTGAACAAAGATGATTTTACGGCGAGAAACAAAGACAAGATCCGGTTTTCCTGGAAGATCCTTGCGGTGGAGTGCGTAACGATAACCCAACGAATGAACTGCCTGTCTGACGCGCATTTCAGGAGTGGTACCCTCGGCGCGGACAGCGCGCATACAAGCGCTCCGCTGTTGCGGCGTCAGGTTGTCAGTCATCAGGAGATACCTTGAAAACCAATTTGGGGTAAGCCGCCTCTCCGTCCTTAATCGTCACAAGGTTCCGTTCTTTTTCACCCAGACATTCTGAATGCTCCTTCGATAGCGTTGCTTGATACGGATCAGGATATTCATTTCCTCCGACTCGGATCATGCGACAAATTTTGAGGCGCCCTGGGCGCGAACGCTCCTGCTCCGCGCAGCTAGCGGCGCGAGAATATGACGCGTGAGCCAGCGGGTTACTGGAACCGCGACGGCATCACCCATCGCCCGATAGCCGTCATTGTAAGAACCTGGCAGCTTATAGGTGTCCGGAGCGCCCATGAGCCGAGCACACTCTCTAACAGTCATAAGTCTCGAATGGATTTTACCTTGATTCACCAGGATCACGGTTTGGCGGCTGCTGCCCCCGTTCGGTGTTCTCAGGCATCCGGCGACTCCATCAAAACGGATCTCCAGACGCTGGACCTTTTCGCCCTTCTCGTCGGGCCTCGTACGTTTGTAGGCCGTTCCAGCGAAGAAGCCGCCGGCTTCGGTTACAGTCCGCAGTTTGCGTCGATGCAGCGGCGAGAGCATCGCGCAGATCTCTCTGGTCGTGGAAGAAGGATCGCAAGGAGCGTCGCGCTCGCATAGATCCGCGAATGAAGGCGTGTTTCCTGAAGGTGCTGGAAGTGACCACCAGAGCCATTCAGGGTCGTTCACTACCAGGGAGGCTCTCACTAGGCTTGTGGGATGAAAGAGCCCCGAGGGCGTCTTTTGATATAAGCCCTCCACCGGAATCTCTTTAGAAACTGCGATCATGAAGGCTCTCGGTCGGCTCTGCGGAAGAAAAGCCTGAGCATCTATTACGACAGCGCCAACACGATACCCGAGATCGCGCAGCGCCTGGTAGGCTTGTGTAAAGTGTTTTCCCCGATTTGCAACGACAAAACCAACAACGTTCTCAGCGACGAGAATCGGAGGACGCTTGCCGGAGCTGTCCAGTTCCTCGATCACTCTCGCCCACTCCCAAAAGAGACCGGACCTGGTACCAATTTTTAGTCCGCTGAGGTCGCCTGCGAGCGATAGATCCTGGCAAGGGAACGAAGCCCATGCCAAGTCGGCGACCGGTAAGTGGGCTCCTCGGACATTTTGGATGGACTCCAGATGAAACTCTTCAGGAGGGTTGTTTGCTGCGTAGACCGTTCGCTTCTTTGCGCAGTTGTCGTTAGCCCATACAGTTTGAAACTCAGGTTCTAACCCCAACCGCACGAGACCACTGCCGGCGAAGAAATCCAGCGCAGTAAATTCTCTCACCGATTAAATCTACCGGTAGGTCGAACCCTAGTCAAAACCTTTGGTAGATCGGGCCGATGCGATGCAGGTCAGGCCGCCTGAACAAGAGGTATGACTTCTTCGCCGAATCGTTCGATTTCTTCGAGCATTGGGCTCATCTGCAAGAGAAAGACGCTGACGCCGAGGTTGCGCAACTCGATAATGCGTTCCGCAATCTGCTCGGCCGTGCCGATAAGGCCTGTTCTGAGGCCCCGATTTGAAACGCTGTAGTCGCGCAGCGTCAGCTCGCGTTCCAATTGGCTCTGAGTAGTGAAATCCTTGAAGCCGAAATATCCCGCGGCGTTTTTGACATCGGTTATGCGGTCTATCTCCTTCTTCACCTCGGCGTCGTTGTTTCGGCAGATCGTATAGCCGGCGATTCCGTAGATCATAGGCGGGCGCCGCATTGATTCGCGCCGCTGCTCCATATCGACGATCTTTGGCTTCACGTTTTCAGGCGGATCGCCGTGCATGAGATAGCCGTCGCAAAAGCGCGAGATCATCTCTTTGGCGTCGTCGGATTCGCCGCCCGCGTATATCGTCGGCCACGGCTTGCTCACGGGTTTCGGAGATAGATGGGCCTTCTCGACCGAGTAGTACTTGCCTTCATATGAAAATTCTTCTTCGGTCCACATCCCCTGCATTACCTCGATGAACTCGCGGGTGCGGTCGTAGCGCTGCTCGTGCTTGACCCATTCTCCGCCGTACTCGCGCATCTCTTGTTCCCACCAGGCCGAAACCACGTTGAGGCTAAAGCGTCCGCTGGAGATATGATCGATGTTGGCCGACATCTTCGCGGTCAGGGCAGGCAAGCGGAATCCCGGCCGAATCGCGTTCATCAATTCGAGGTTTTCCGTCACCGAAGCTATCGCCGCGCTTGTAGTCCAACACTCGAGTACGGGCGCAGTCGCTCCTTTTATGTCGTTGAGATTCAGCTCGGCTAACAGGCTGATATCGAAGCCGACCTTTTCGGCGGTGCGAGCTACACGTTTGTTGTACTCGAACGAGGCTTCCATCTGTTCATCTTCAACGTTGCGAAGCCAGCCGCCGAATATGGGCATCCAGAAACCGAATCTCACTCTGTCAACGCTTTTCATGGGGACATCTCCTCTGCGTTTCCGCTCTGTGGCGCTCAGCAGGCGCAGTAGTACTGTTTTTGCTCAAACAGGCCTTCGATCAGTTTAGCGAACGGCTCCGGGTCATCGCTCGAAAGCACGGCGTCGACGATCTCGCTGTCGACTTCGTTGCCGCGCGTGATCAGATCAAGCCAATCCTGATGACTGAGAGTCGCCTCGGGCAGGCCCGCGCGATTTCGCCGCAGCGCGATGTAGTCCTTCAGGTATACCCATCGCACCGATTCCTGCTGCCGTCCCGCCGCTCTTGCGCCTCCCATTACCGAGTCCTGATAGGCAAGCCACGGCAGGTCGATTCCAGATCTGATCGGAAGTCCTATCCACTTCCAGACGCGCGTGTTTATATCGAGCAATTTAAAATCGTTGTCGCGCTCGTCGAGTAAAAACTCGACCTCGCTTATTCCGTTATATCCGAACTCCTTTAAGATTTCCGTGCCCCGCCGCGCGATCTCCGGTACATAGCGCGAGTCGACCAGGCATGCGGTTCCGAAATCGGGCGGATACTGTTCGAGTTTCCGGCCGATGAATATGCCCTTCGCTTCGCCGTCTCTTCCGATGTAGCTGCAAAGAGAATAAAAGCTGTCTACTCCCGAGCCGATAATCTCCTGGGCCAACAGCGGATGATGAGCCGCGCGTTCGCACAGTTCGAGGAACTCCTCGCGAGAGTTGGCGCGAAGCACCTTCTCCCCAAATTCGTTGGTGAATTCGCGTTGCAGCGCCGGTTTTAGTATGCAAGGAAACTCGATCTCGCGTGCTATCTGTTCCGGCCTGTTCTCGCCGATATAAAAAGTTCGGGGAATGGGAATGCCGTTCTCTTCGCACTTCTTATAAAGCAGGTTCTTATCGAGAATGCGCTCGATGGTCGGAAGCTCGGAAAACGGAATATGAAAATACTCTTCGAGCTCGGCGCGATGGCGGGCGACCGCAAAAACCCATTCGTCGAGACAGGGAAACAGCACGGCCTTTCGTTTGAGGGTCGAGCCGATTTCCATCAGCAGCCCGATGAATCCAGGCTCGTCATCGAGAGGATACGGACATAGTCCCGCAACCGCGGTGTATCTGGAGTGAAGCCCGTAGCCTTTGTTGTCGCGATCGAGGGCCACGACCGGCACGCCTTGCCTTCCCAACGACCGGGCTACGGCGAGCCCGGTGATGTGGCAATTGAACACGACGGCGGCCGGCTTATTGGACGAGTTCACGCGTTCATCGATCGCGCGTAGTAGCTCGCTCGTGCTTTCGATCATGGCTTGGTTCGGAGCTTAGGCTATAAGGCTATTAAAACGACACACGAGGCGAGCGGACCCGCCCGGCAACGCAGAATAATAAAGCCCAAAATTTGGGCATGTGCTCGTTAGGACAAAATGCCGGTTGGCTCTTTCCCCGTTAAGGGACGATTCCATCGGCACGAGGAAACTACCAACTCATTCAAGTCGTGTCAATCAAGCGTCAAATAACACCAGGCATCAGGTAAGCCTTGGAGCCGGACATTAATACTCAGCGAATTGCTTCGATAGCCGGCAATTTCGCCTGTGGGTTATGACTTCCTACTGAAGCGGGATTGAATACTTTGTCACAAGATCCGTGTAGTTCGAGCAATCACCCTCCGCGCAAAAGCGCAACAGATCGTGAATTCGCTCGAGTAATTGCGTACTGAAGTGGCCCCCGATCGCCTGTGGATGCGCCTGAGCGGAATAGTTGAAGTAGCTTCGGATGATCACACTGTTGTCGTCGATGGGCAGCGATTTGATGTTCTCCGCGAATTTGTCCATCGTTCCCTGACGCGAAAGGTAGAACTCAATGTTAGAAACATAAAAAGCCGAAACGTGTTCTTTCTGCTCCGCGATGTAGCGTCCGATGGCTTTGAGGGCTTGCGGCCCCGAGAGGTCTCCTACGACCGGCACGATCAGATCCTGTTCCTCTAGTTTCTTGAGGAGTCTGAAATCCTCCTCCGAATTTAAATAGTTCTGAACGTTGTTGGACAGATCCTGCTGCAGAAGCAGGTCGCGCAACGTCGGATAGATCGAGCGCGGCGGTTTGTAGTGACTCGAATAGCGAATGTCGAGACCGGACGCAAAAAAAGCCTTTTGAATTTTCGTTAAGGTATCCACATCAGCCTGCGTAAGGCCAAAACCGTAGCCCTGAATCGACCTCATCAGCTCCGCCCTGGTTCTATCGAACAGCTTCTGATCGGGCGGAGTATTGTCGATGTAATCGATCAGATCGTTGATACCGCGTTGTTCCCATCCTTTCGTCTTGGGAACCGGCCTGCCGAAGAACAGGCACAGGAATTCGATTCGATTGTGCGCCTGCATAAACAGCGACTTGAACAGAAGCTGCTGAAGCAGGTTGTCGCGCCGGATGTCGATGATGATTACTAAACGCGGCCGGATTTTCGCGATGTAGGTGAAATTCTGATCTGGTCCGACGCCTATGTATACACCGCCGCTGACGCCCATCTCTCGCATTTTGCCGAGCACGTGTTCGTAGGAGGTTTCGTTTGAAATCAGGTTGTCCGAATCGAAGAAGCCGCCCGGTTCCGACAGCCGCGCGCTGAGAGCCGCGAGCGACTTATGGTCCTTCGAAGCGGAGCCAACAGCCGGTCCTCCAATAAGCGAGACCGCGAAAAAGAGCGCGGCGATGAGCGAAGAGGAGACCGCAAATCGAAAACGAGCGCCGGACATCCGGCACCCAACTGGTGTGACTATAGAATTCATTCTGTGCCTAATCCGAGATTACAGGGCCGCGTCAAACTTCGCGGTGAAATTAAGTGTCGCCCGCTAAGGGCCTCGTTCTACACTCGCGCCTTACGGTTTTGTGTCGGGAGATCTAGAAGACAACCGGCGGTAGTAGTCCTCGATCATCTTGTGATAACGGTCGGGCGCTTCGGCGTCACCCAGCGCGCCGGGCGTGCCTCGACCAAGCTTAGCCTGCAACCGCCGCGCAAGCTCGAGCTCCAACTGTCGGATTGGATCGATTATGTCGTTCTTGAGCAATGCGAGCTGCGCGGGATCGCTAAAGGCGTTCGGATCAATTTTCTTTAACTGATCGATAGCGCGGCCCAGGTCGCGGGCCAGATCGCTGTTGCGGCCGAGTTGCCGCCGCAATTCTTCGGCTTCACGGACGCGCTCTCGCAGCTCGCTGCCTACTTGGCGGGCCCCGCTGGGTCTTCCGCCTCCGGTCATCTCATCAGGGTTCGTCATTCCGCCGGCCTGTTCGCTTGTCTGCGCATTGCGAGACGCGCCCTCGCCACCCGAACTCTGGCCCTCTTGCTGTTGTTGGCCTTGCTGACCCTGCTGACCGCGTTGAGACTGCTGTCCTCGCTGCCCTGCGCGTTGACCCTGGCCCTGTCGGCCCTGCGAGCCTTGGCCTTGCTGTTGCCCGCCCTGTTGTCCGCTTTGACCTTGCTGTCCGTTCTGAGCCTGCTCGCCGTTTTGTCCTTGCTGCTGACCCTGTTGTTGACCCTGCTGCTGACCCTGCTGTCCGCTTTGGCCTTGTTGCTGGCCGCGGCCCTGCTGACCTGCTTGAGATTGGCGCTGTCCACGTCCCGATTGATTGCGGCCGGCCTGTTGACCCTGTTGTTGACCGGATTGATTCTGTTGGCTGGATTGCTGGCCGGCCTGTTGCCCGTTTTGAGATTGGCCGCTCTGATTTTGCTGTTGCCCCTGCTGACCTTGCTGACCTTGTTGACCTTGCTGCTGACGCTGTTGGCCGTTCTGTTTTCCGTTTTGCTGCGACTGATCGCGGCCAAGCTGGCCGGATTCAATTCTGCGTTTGAGCGATTCGAGATTATCCGCGAGCTCTCGTGCCTGATTGAGGGCATTCTCCATGCTATCGCCCTGTCCACCGCGGCGAGCCAGGTTGCCTTCCGCCGATTGAAGATTCTTGACCACCTCGGAGATGTTGTTCTTGATTATTCCCTCGCGCTCTTTCGCCTGATCGAACCAGCCGTTCTGAATGAGCTGGTTGTTCTGGCGGATTCGCTCCGGTATGCGGTTGCGCCGAATTGCTCCCGCCGCTTCTTTAAGACTCTCGTTAGCGGATTGTTTGTCCTGATTCATTCCTCGCGAAGTCTGATCGATGTCCTTTTCAAGTCCGGAGAGCTCCTCGGCCAGCGCTTCCTTGCGTTCCACAAGCTGTTGCTTCTGCGCCTGTGACGCGGAGCCCTGTCCGCCCTGCTTCTCGGACCGCGCCAGATCGTCCACTCCTCGCGAGATCTCCTCCTGCCGTTTCAATGCTCCCTCCGCCCGCTGCCGAAGGTTCTGCAGGCCCTGCTGCGAGCCGGATCTTTGAGCGGAGTCCATGAGCCGCTGCGCCTGCTCGAGTTTCTCCTGTGCTCGCAATGCCTGAGCTCGCGCTTCGGTGCTGTTCCGCGAGTTGGAAGAGTTGGACGACTGCGCGCGCTGCATCTCGTCGGCCGCTTGCTGTAGCTGACGGGCGGCCTCCTGTAGCTTCGGATCGCGGCGATCACGGGAGAGCTTTTCGAGCTCGCGCGCCATCTTGCGCGCTTCGTCGATCATCTCCTGCTGCTGGCGCTGGGAGCCGCCCCCGCCTCCGCCGCCGTTCTGCTGTTGCTCGCCGCGCATTCGCTGCTCGGCCTGCTGTTGCTGGCGGCGTGCAAGCTCGGCCAGCCGGCGAGCCAGCTCATCCTGTTTCTCGTTCTGGCCGGCGCTCTGCTCGCGCTGAACCGTTTCGTACTGGTTCTTCATCTTGTCGAGTTGAAGCTCGAAAAGATCCGCCAACTGCTGCTCTTCCTGACTGCTCTTGCCGCTCGCCTGCTGTCCGCGGGCGACCTGAATATCGCGGAAGATAGCTTCCGCCCGAAGGAGCTGCTGAAGCGACCGCTGCTCGGGCGGGAGCGCGTCTTTAGACTTGCGCGCGCGCAACTGGCCGACAGCGGCGTCCATTTCCTTGGACGCTTGTGTTATGCATTCGACGAGCTTGGCGAAGTCCTGCTGCGCGCCCAACTGATCGCCGAGCCTTCGCTTGATTCGTTCGGCAACGGCCTCCGCATCCGACTTGAGCTTCTCCTGGCTCAAGGTAACCGCGCCGAAATTCTCTTCTTTCTCGGGAGGAGTGTAATGCGATTGTTCGCGATCTACTCGAAACGTAGCGGCGATGATCTCGCGTTGTCGACGGGTCAGCGCGTTTGAGTCCTGCTCCTCGCCGTCTCCGCTGCCCTGCTGCTGCGCCTGTTTGAACGATCGGTCGAATGGGCGAACCTCCATGAAATAAATATCGCTGGTCGCTTCGCCGCCGCTGTTGTCCCGAGCCTTTGCGTAATAAGAAATGAAATCGCCCGGCTTGAGTGAATACTCTTCGAGGAAAAATGTGTGCGTGCCGCTCAAAGTGCGAGGTGTATCGCTCTTGAGATCCTGAAGCTTGAGGCTTCGTTCTTCTCCGCCGTTGACCGAATAGTAGAGATCGAGACCGGTGACGCCGAAATCGTCTTCGGCTCGCGCCTGCGTGAATACTTCCTGAAGGCTCGTAACCTTCATATCGCGGCCGGGTTTGTCAAAGGTGACGGTGGGCGCGTGATCTTCTATGACTGTTATGTCGTACTCGTTCGAGCCGTGATAGTGGTCGCCGTCGTCGCTGGTTATATCGATTCTGTAAGTTCCGTCCTGTTTGATTGTGAACTGGCCCGTGAAAAGCGTGTCTTCGGCCTGAACCATCTCGGCGCTTGTTCCGTCGCTGAGCACGATCACCGCCGACTTCGCGTGAGCGCTCAAGCGGGCTGTCACGTGTACGACCGTCCCCTTCACCGCCGCAACGTCGCCTCCATCTTCAATATGCTTAGCCGGCAGGTGTGTATATGCCGGGAAGTTCAACAGTAGATCCAGCCCCTTAACAAAGGGGAGGTCGGCGACGATCATCCTGAACTCCGGAGAGCGGATGCCGCCCGACTCAACGTAATAGGCGACCGAATCTTGAATATTGAAGATTACGTGCTGGAATTCATCGTGAGCCTTGGCGGGCTCCATTGCCGCGGCTATCCACGATTCGGAATCGCCGTCGAGCTTTCGAACGAATACCTGGGCCAGCTCAGAGTCGAAGCCCGCAAGAGTCGCCTTGATCTTCTGATCCGATCCTCGCGGCGCCTTCATCGAGCCCGGCGTCACGTTGATGAACATCGAGTTCGCCGAAACCGAATCATTCAGCGCCGAATACAATGACGCCATTCCCTGTGAAAGCGGCGACCGGCTGATCAACACGAGAGCGGCGATCACGATCAACGAAGCCAGCGAGGCTCCTCCGAAAACAAAGGAGGATCGAGGATTTACTACGGTGTTGAGGTCCACTAGGCCGCTCTTCTCGCGGGCATCTTCTTTCAGGCGATGGACGATCGCAGGCGAAGCGCCGCGATTGTCTTCGGTGTATTCGATGGCGGTGACGAGCCGGTCTTCAAGACCGCACTTCTCTTCGACCAGGAGCGCAAGCGCCGTAGCCGAGACCTTTTTTCTTAGCGGGATCGCAAGGAAAAATATCGCGGATGCCGCCGTCAGCAGAAACGGGGCCGCGCGCAACATAAAGAGCAAGACGCTCTTTCCCTTGACGTGTTGAGCCGTGTACGCGGCGAGGACGAGCGAGACCGCCGCCGATCCAAGAGTGATGGCCAGCCCGCGCAAAATCATCCTGAGTCTGAGCCGGTTTCGCACCTGCCCGATAAGCTTGTCGTAGTCGCGTTGATGAAGGGTCATCGGCCAAACCTCCTGGCGATTGTCCAGTGAGTATACTGCCGCGAACGGAAATTGACCAACTACGATGTGACGAGGCGGATAGCGGTTTCGATAGCGGCGGCTTCGGCTCGCGGGAGATGAATGTAGCGGCCGCCGATCAACTCGCAAAGTCCGCGTGCATCTCCAGTGGATGCAAAGGCGGGCCGTGTATCGATGACGACCGAGTCTATCCCTTCCTGGATCAGCGCCGCTCCGATCAAGCTCAGCTCTTCAGCGATGCTGATGCCGCCCGGCGTAGCGCCGAGTTGGACATTCGCTCTTCCGTCGGTGAATACAATCAAGTTCGAATGAACCTTCCAACGCCTGAACGCCTGCTTCCCGAGATCGAGCGCTTTGGCCAGACCGGCGGCGAGCGGCGTGCCGCCGCCGGCCGGGAGCGATTCGATGGATCGCCGCGCGAGCTCTACGCTTCTAGTCGGGGACAACAGTATCTCCGCTGATTGGCCCCGAAACGCGATCAGCGCCACCGAGTCTTTTTGGATATAAGCGCGCTCGAGGAGCTTGATCATGGCTCCCTTGGCCTCTCCCAGCCGATTAAGGGCCATGCTGCCGCTGGCGTCTACGGCGAATATGAACAGCACGCCGCGTTTTCTTCGAAATTCCTTGTAGCGGAGATCCCGCGCGGTCACGATCACTCTCCGACCTGATGTGTCGCGGCGGCGGGTTCGCTGATGCGGGGCGGCCTCGCGGAGTGTGGCGTCAACGGCGATTCGCGCGAGGCGCCGACCTCTCCTGGGCGAGCTTCGAAAGTAGCGGCCTCGCGTACTATCGGTCGAATGAGCATGCCTCAAACGTGTTCGCCCTGCCGACCCTTTCGTATTTGGCAGCCGCCGGAAATCGCTCAACGTTCCATCGGGTAGACTGGCTTGCATAGAGCGTATGATGAAGCTCTCGACAGACGCGGCTGCACTCCCGCCGGTTCCCGTGTCGCGAGTTTGCTGGTCGATTAGATCGCTTTCCGAAGTCGGTTGCTCGGGCGGCTCAACTCTGTGTTTCTGCGTGGATTCGATTGGCAGCGCTGTGGCTTTCGGAAGTAAGGTCAATCGAATCGCGGCGATTAGATCAGATTCCTGCACGGCGTCACGGCCCTCGAGAGCAGCGTTGGCGCGCGCCGCACGAGTTGCAAATATGTCGGCGCGATTGCCTTCGATTCCGAGTCCGAGCGCGCTAGAACACAATTCCTCGATATCTTTCTTCGAAATCGCAACCTCATCGAGGCTTCGCCGTGCTTCGTCGATTTTGGCTTTTAACCGGGTGGTTTCGTCCGTAAACCCGCGGAAGAAGTCTTCTCGATCGTTATCGAATGCGCCGGCTTGCTCCAAAACCGCGTTGCGCTCGTCAATCGTCGCTTCGCCGGATTCAACCATCAGTCCGATGCGAGACAAAAGCGGAGTTGGAATGTCGCCCTCCGCCGGGTCGCAAGTGCCTATGAATACGAATCGAGACGGCAACACACGGCTCAATCCCTCTCGCTCTACGCGCACGACACCTTCGTCGAGCGCGGAGGCAAGAACGCTTGCCGCGCCGGGGTCCATGCGATTGACGCCTTCGACGAAGACAACGCCGCCGTCCGCTGATGCAAGCAACCCGCGCTCGAATATCGGGCTAGAAGCGTTCAATGTTGCTTCTATATCAAGCCTGCCTACCAACGCGGCTTCGTCAACGATTGCCGGTACAATGATAAACGGGCGATCCGGAAACAAGTCTCGAAGCGAATGCGCAAGCGTACTCTTACCTGAGCCTGCGCTGCCGGCGATGATCGCGCCCTTCAAACCCGGGTCTATCGAGAGAAGGAGCAAAGCTCGCTTTGCGAGACCCAAACCCGCAATGGAGGCAAATGGTTTATGCGAGAAAGCGCCCGTGGTGATCATAGGCACAACGTCGATCCTATCCTGGCGCTTGGCGCCGCACATCGAGATCGTCTAGAGACCAATCCTCTCGATGGCTCTATCGATTCGCGCGCCCGAGTCGATGCTCTCCAGTGGATCACGGCGCAGCCGGTGTCGCAGCGACATTTTGGCAACGCTCTTCACGTCGGCTGCGCTCACCTTTGATCTTCCTTCGAACGCGGCAAGCGCGGTTGAAGCACGCGCGATAGTAAGTTCGCCGCGGTGACCGTCCACGTTCAACAGGGCGCATAGCTCGGCCACGCTCTTCAGAAGGTCGCGTTCGAGCCTGACGGACGGGCTTAGCTTTCGAGCCCGTGCGATTCGATTTCTTACGCGAGTTTGTACTGCTTCCATTTCGGTTAAGAAGCCAAACGGGTCTCGCTCGAACCGGTCTCGGCGTTCGACAATCTCAACGCGCTGATCCAGGTCGGTTATTGTTTCGATCCGCGCATGCAGTCCGAACCGATCGAGCAGTTGTGGACGCAGCTCGCCCTCTTCCGGGTTTCCCGAGCCGACAAGAACAAAGCGCGATGGGTGCCTGACCGAGATCCCTTCGCGCTCGACAACATTGAGTCCGCTTGCGGCCGCGTCCAACAAGACATCCACAAGGTGATCTTCCAACAGGTTCACTTCGTCTATATAAAGAAAGCCGCGATTCGCCCGGGCGAGCAATCCGGGTTCGAATGATTTGACCCCTTCTCGCAGGGCCCGCTCTATGTCGAGCGTTCCGCAAACCCGATCTTCAGTCGAGCCAAGCGGCAAGTCGACTACGGGAACGCGCGTTCTCTCGCGAGAAAGAGTTGCGCCATGAGCGAGCTTTGACGTGCAATCTTCGCACATCTCCGCGGGAACATCGGGATCACAGTTGAACGAGCATCCCTTCACTCGCCAGGCGGCCGGCAATAAATCGGCGAGCGCTCGCACGGCCGTAGATTTTCCCGTACCTCGGTGACCAAAGATGATTACGCCGCCAATGTTTCTTGAAATGACGTTCAGAATAAGCGCGAGCTTCATCTCATCCTGCCCGACGATGGCGGCAAAAGGAAAAGCGGGTCTCTCGCGGCTGGTTGGTCGAGTCAAGGACTTTTTCGCCTCTGGGTTGCGATTTTCTTTCATTGATCTTAGACGCGTTTGATCATGCCTTAAGACCAAGCGCTCGACGCACCGTTGCCCTCACCACGTTGCAGGCAATTATGGCGTCTCTCGCATCATCTCTTACGGCGGTATTTCCCGGATAACGATACTCAATGGCGTAGGCGTTGAGCGCGCGAAGCTGTGGCTGCAACAGGGACCAGGATGGCTCAATGGTGAGGACGAGTGTGAGAAGCGCAATCAAGTTGTGAGTCTTGCTGAAGTAGATGTCAGCCTCTACGAGTTTGGCCTTCAGGTATTTCTCAGCACTCTGTTGAGCGTGGAAGCACGAGCCGCTGTAATCGGGATACTTACGAGAACGAAATAATAACCCTGCTGAGTTCCAATCGGCCTCCGCCTTATCGATCCATTCACGCGTGATCGGCTTCATACATGACCTTGCCCCGCTCGATTATCTCCCGCATAAAGAAGTCTCCCATTGCCAGGCGTTTCTTTACTTCCTGCGGCGTGCGTACCAGGAGGTCGATTGCGGGCGCTCCATCCAACTTCTCAAGGATGTCGATCGATTTACTCGTATGCCGCCCCTTGAAGGGCATTATGACCAGCAGGTCAACGTCGGAGTCCCATTGCGGCCGACCATAAGCGTGTGAGCCGAAGAGAATGATCTTCTGCGGATTAAACTCAAGCGCTATTAGATCGCAGAGCCGCTTAATTTCGACTGACGTCGTCTTTTGCTTGAGCGGATGAACTCGTCGCTGCACCGTTGAGCCTCTAACCTAGGTTCTCTTGCTGATCACTCCGTGGCGATCGCCTCTGTAAATAATTTTTCCCGCGCTCTAGAATCTCTCGCTTAATTATCCCATCTGTGGCGCCTGAATGCTATTCTCAAAGGTCGCCGTTTAGATCCAATGCCCTGGCTCTATCAAATTTCAAGGATGAAAATCCGCGCCGTCGTCGCTTGACTCTCGCTCTTCGAGGTGGAAGATTGACAGGTCCGCGGAATCTACATAGGTATCGAGAATTGTCGCGTCGGACCTTTCGAAGGCGATTCACACAGTCCTGTTTATTAAGGAGTTTGTATCAATGAAACGGCTGATTACCTTTACGGCTCTCGGGCTCTTTCTTACTGTAGTAAGCGTAGTATCTTGAAACTGATCAGGCGGCTCGTTCGTCTTAGAAGGCGGCTTCATGACCGCTGAACCACTTGGCGAGTCGGCAAAATAAAAACAATCGGAGAACACTAATGCTCACAAACAGGATTCGTCCCATTTTCTACTCGGCCATTCTGGTTTTGGCGGCGGCCATAGCGGTTACGGCCCAGTCAAAGATCACAAGCCCGAAGGAGCAGTTCGGCTTCACTATTGGAGACGACTATCAACTGGCGAACTTCGGGCAACTGACCGACTACTGGAAGAAGCTCGCGCAACAATCCGACCGCATGAAGCTGGTCGAAATCGGCAAAACCGCCGAGGGCCGCACGATGCTGATGGCGATCATCACCTCTCCGGAGAATCAGAAGAAGCTCGATCATTACCGTGAGATTTCGCGTCGGCTGGCGCTGGCCGAGGGTTTGACCGATGAACAGGCGCATGCGCTGGCGGCCGAAGGCAAGGCTGTGGTGTGGATTGACGGAGGCCTGCACGCGACAGAGGTGCTCGGCGCTCAGCAGCTTCTCGAGATGGTCTATCAGATGGTCACCCGCAACGATCCCGAGACGCTCAGATTATTGCGCGACGACATTATGCTCGCTGTATGCGTCAACCCGGACGGCATGGATCTGGTTTCGAACTGGTACATGCGCGAATCCGATCAGACGAAGCGCTCGACCGCCGGGCTGCCGCGCCTGTATCAAAAATATATCGGGCACGACAACAACCGAGATTTCTACATGGTGAATCAGCCCGAGACCGAAGCCATAAACCGGGTATTTTACGAGCAATGGTTTCCACAGATCGTCTACAACCATCATCAGACCGGTCCAGCCGGAACCGTGCTGTTCGCGCCGCCGTTCCGCGATCCCTTCAATTATTATTGCGATCCGCTCATCCCGATGGGCATAGACCTTGTTGGAGCCGCAATGCACAACCGATTCGTCGCGGAAGATAAGCCCGGAGCGACAATGCGATCTGGCTCGCCATACTCGACGTGGTGGAACGGCGGCCTCAGGACCACGACTTATTTCCACAATATGATCGGACTGCTGACGGAGAGCATTGGTAATCCGACCCCGATGGAGATACCGTTTCTGCCGGCGCGCCAGCTTCCTAAAGGCGACCTTCCTCTGCCGATCGCGCCGCAGAAATGGCATTTCAGACAGTCGATCGAATACTCAATAACAGCGAACCGCGCCGTTCTCGATGTCGCTTCAAAGTATCGCGAGGACTTTCTGTACAACATCTACTTGATGGGCAAGCACTCGATCGATCGAGGCAGCCGTGATAACTGGACCGTGCACCCGAAACTGATCGCCGAAGTAAACGCGGCGATAGTGAAAGACAACGCGCAGGCTGCCGCGGGCGGGCAGGGAGGCGGGCGACGAGGCGGTGGTGGAGCGGGCGACGCCGCTCCGTCGGGCGACTCGGCATCGGCGCAGGCATTCGCGCGAGGGGTGTCGACGAAATATTACGATATGCTCCACACTCCCGAGCTGCGCGATCCGCGAGGCTACATCATACCTTCGGATCAACCCGATTTTCTCACGGCGATCAAATTCATAAATACGCTCGTAAAGAACGGTATCACCATCCATCGCGCCGCAAGCTCGTTTCAGGCGGCTGGAAAGACATACCCGGCCGGCTCGTTCGTCATCAAGACTGCCCAGGCGTTTCGACCGCACGTCATGGATATGTTCGAGCCGCAGGATCATCCCGACGATATACCCTATCCCGGCGGCCCTCCCACTCCGCCGTACGACAGCGCCGGTTGGACGCTGGCCTACCAGATGGGCATCGTGTTCGACCGTGTGCTTGACGGTTTCGACGGCCCGTTCGAGAAGCTCTCCGGATTCGCAAGGCCGCCCGCGGGGAAGGTAGATCATCTCGCCGGCGCGACCGGATTCCTGTTGAGCCATCGGGTCAACGATGCGTTCATCGCCATCAACAGGCTGCTCGGAAGCAACGAAGAAGTGTACTGGCTGAAGCAGCCTTCGAACATCGCGGGCAAGGCATATGAACCGGGAACAATCTATATTCCGGCAAAGGCTTCAACCGCGCCAAAGCTCCAAAAACTCGCGGAAGAGTTCGGGCTCTCATTTGATGGAGTGATCTCAAAGCCTTCGGGCGAGGCCTTGAAGCTGCGTCCGCTTCGAGTCGGGTTGTGGGACCGTTACGGCGGGTCGATGCCGTCCGGTTGGGTGCGCTGGCTCCTCGAGAGATTCGAATTCCCGTTTACTGTTGTCTATCCGCCCACGCTCGATCAGGGTAACCTGGCGTCCAAGTTCGACGTTCTTATTTTTGTAGACGGGGGAATACCGGTGCGCGACGCGCGCGGTGGAGGCGAAAACCAATTCAATCGACTGCCCGAGCCTGACACGATTCCGGCGGAGTTTCGCGATCGCCTGGGCGCCGTCTCTGTCACAAAGACAGTGCCCTTTCTGAAACAGTTTCTCGAGGCTGGAGGAGCCATTCTTTCCATAGGAACTTCGACAAGCATGGCTAATCACGCAGGCTTGCCGATATCCAATGCGCTTGTGGAGAGGTTGCCGGATTCGAGTGAAAGAGCGCTGCCGCGCGAGAAGCTCTATATTCCCGGTTCGATACTCGAAGTAAAGGTCGATAACACCGATCCGCTTGCGTACGGGATGACCGACAAGCTGGATGTATTCTTTGATGACAGCCCGGTATTTCGGTTAAAGCCGGAAGCCTCCCTGAAGAGCACGAAAGCCGTAGCCTGGTTCGATACCGATAAGCCGCTCCGCAGCGGTTGGGCGTGGGGCCAGAAATACCTTCAAGACGGAGTTGCCGTTGTCGATGCAAGCGTCGGGAAAGGAAAGCTGTTTCTGTTCGGCCCTGAAATTACATTTCGCGGCCAGCCGCACGGCAGTTTCAAATTCCTGTTTAACGGCATCTACTACGGCGGGGCTGAGACTGTTACTTTGAAGTAGATTGGTCGACGCCATCGAAACTCTATTCCTGGAGAACCAGGTCAATATAAGCAGCGAAAGGCGGGCGGCTCGTTTGAATTCAAGCGAGCCACGCCCACGTTGCGTTATGTTGCGTTATAGGGAGCCGGTGCGTTGGTTGCAGCCCGTGGAACTGCTGTGCGATAGTAGCTCGATTTTTATTGCTCATGAGTCTCGCGAGTTTCTGTTTGAAAAGCTCTCGGCATGAAACGAACGCTATTCGCCGGTATAGTCCTCGCTTTGTTTCTCCTGCACCAGGACATCTGGTTCTGGAAATCATCCGGGCCGTTCCTGTTCGGGTTTCTGCCGATCGCCCTCTCTTATCACGCCCTTTACTCAATAGCCGCGGCGGTGTTGATGTGGGCTCTCGTAAAGTACGCGTGGCCGTCTCATCTCGATCAATACGCATCAGAATCTGATCCGCTCGATGGTAATAAATCAGCCCGCGGCGTGAACACACCACAAATCGGCGGACTGCGTGACAAGGAGGATTGAGCCTAGTTGATCCCCGCCCTGTTTGTATTCGCATACCTCGCCATCGTTCTATACATCGGCATCTTCGCATTCCGGCGCTCGAGGCGCGCGGGCGCCGAAGATTACTTTCTTGCCGGCCGGTCGCTGGGCCCTTACGTATTTCTGTTCTCATTGTTCGGCACAAACATGACCGCGTTCTCGATACTCGGATCATCGGGACACGCTTTCAATAATGGCGTAGTTACTTATGGTCTGATGGCCTCCTGCTCCGCTCTGATCATTCCCTTGACGATATTCCTGGTGGGAACTCGGTTGTGGGCGCTCGGAAAGAAGTTCGGTTTCATGACGCCCGTTCAGATGTTTCGAGATCGATGGGAATGCTCTCACATAGGAACGGTCATCTTTACGGTTCAGGCCGCGCTTCTCGTGCCTTACATCATAATCGGCGTCATGGGCGGCGGCACGACGCTGAGCGCGATCAGCGGCGGCAGGGTTCCATACTGGTTCGGAGGCGCTCTCGTAGCACTCGTAGTCATGTGCTACGTCTTCTTCGGAGGGATGAGAGGAACGGCCTGGGTGAATACATTTCAGACGATCCTCTTTCTCTGCTTCGGCGCTATCGCGGTCATCGTAATCGGTTCGGGAATGGGCGGATTCAAAAACGCCGTCGACGCGCTGCGATCGGCGCCGGCAACCGCCGCGCTCTTGTCGCGAGAACGGATCTCGCCGCTATTCTTCTTCAGCTATAGTTTCATACCGCTCTCATCAATAGCATTTCCGCACATCGCCATCTTCTGTTTGACGGCGCGCAAGATGGAGCAATTCAAGCGGACGGTCATCTTCTACCCGATTTGTATTCTCATGCTCTGGCTGCCCTGCTGTTTTCTGGGCGTTGTCGCGAATCGAATGACCGACGCGCCTCAGATTCAGCGGAAGCTCGAAGCGCGTCGAGAGCTGGCCGCGCAGGGCTCGCAGTTGACTCCTGATGAGCGCGATTCGCTTCGCGAGAAGATGGGCGCGGACGATGTCTTGTTACTCCTGCTCGATCGGTATGCTCCCATTTGGCTCGCGGGTCTCCTCGGCGCGGGAATTATGGCGGCGGTAATGGCGAGCGACTCGCAGATTCTCGCTCTATCGACGATGTTCACGGAGGACATATTCGCGTTCTATGAAGGAAAGGCGCGCTTCGGCGAAGCGGTTCAAGTTTACACGGGACGCATCTTCGTAGTCGCGGTGACGATCGTCGCATACGTTATAGCGCTCAAAGCCCCGCAATCAATATTCGAGCTCGCGGTGCAGTACGCTTTTTCGGGCTACGCGGCGCTCGCGCCGCTATTGATCGCGGCATTATTTTGGAAAGGAAGCTCCAAATGGGGAGCTTTGGCGGCGACGGTTTGGACCGCCTTTGCGGTGATCGCGGTCGCGGTATTTCAGGCGAGCATACCGGCTCCGGCCCCCGGTCCTCCGGTTGTAGCGTGGTCGCTTGGCGGCATTGACATTCTATCGCGCACACCGGGAGGCACGGCTGTACTTGGGTTCATGCCGGTGGCGCCGATGACGCTCGTATCAACAGCGTTAATTGTGCTTGTTTCACTACTGACTCGGAAGCCGGCCCCTCAAACAATAGCGCGATACTTTCCAAAATAGTAAATCCCTCGCGAGGTCGGCACACCAGAAGAAGAGCAGCCCTTTAACCGCTCTTACGTGAACACGCGACCACGAGATCGGATGTTCGCGTCCCCTTGCCAAGATTGCTCGTCGCTACTACTCGGCGACGATGAGCGCCCAGCAGACGATTGCGCTGCAAACAGAACTCCAACGGCCGAATCCCTTATATATCTGAGCGGCCAATGCCGCCTGTTCTTTGAGAGTTCCCTCCGCCTTGATCTGCGGGTCCGACACGTTTCTTACCGCAACCCATCGAGGCGCTTGATCCCCCATCTCTTCAGCAACAAGACCAAGTACCGCGTCCCCCATTTCCGAAACATCACCTAATCCCTGAAGATGAAAATGGTCATTCGAGGTGTCGAATCCGAAGAAATCAGTCGTCACGACGGATGCCGCGAGGTTTTTCGGCGAAACCTTCGCGATCTTCGGCGGTCGAGTATTGTCCTTTGGCAACTGCCCCGCATTTGCTTTGAAGAGCGCTCTGGCCGACGCAAAATGTTTGGCCCTGACCGCGGCGCTTGAATAGTGGGAAGTGGCAATGGGCTGGCCGTCAACCTGTTTGTTCTTGAATTTCGCGGTGCAATCGAAGCGCACAATCGGACTGACCACGACATCTCCAACCTCAAAGTCCTTGCCGATCCCTCCGGCGGTGCCGGTAGTAATGACGAGTTTCGGCCGCACCTCGGAAATGATCTGTCTCCATACATCGATATTCGGAAGCTGCGGGCCGTCCTGAGACATGTGGGAATCGGATTTGAAGACCACTACACTCTTCCCGTCGATTTTGGTGGTCCAATAGGCCCCCAGGCGTTTCGCCTGAAGAGCAGGGCAGCCCGGGCGCATCTTCTTTGAAATAGAGGCAAACTTATGCGTGTAAGAGCGATAGTCGTTTCGGGAGTCCTTGCCCGGCGTTAGTACGCGACTAAGCGCATGGCCCTCATCGACCGTCCACGTGACCACGAGTACGTCGGCCTTGGGAAGCGGGCTAGCCGGGCTTCCGCCGGGCGCATTGCCGGTTTTCGGCGCAAGGCCCTTGGGCCATGGTATATCGGTGAATCGGGAGAGTCCGGTGGCGGTTGTGAACGCGAGGAACTCCCTGCCGGACGGCGCGTCGGAATCGAAGTCGATGATCTCTCTCCGCAGATCTTCCGCGCTGCCAGAGGGGCTTGCTGCCGCCGCAACCGCGAAAGTAGCAGTCGGAGCAGGCGTCGAAATGGGATCGAAGCCGAGATTCCTCACAACCCATTGTCGATCGATGATCATCTTCTTGTCCTCCTCGGTCAGTAACGTAAACTCGCATGAATTGCGATTGGCGCTCCGAATGTATATAGAAGTTTTACTCTATGAGCATCACAGACTCCCGCTTAGGAAGCGTCGCGGCCAAGTTAATTGTTCACCAAATGAGAAAGCGCCCAGGGCCTCCGCCTCATTCAGCCTTATGAAATCCAGCGCCGATATCAGAGCGGGCTATGCATTATATTTAGCTGTCCGCAGCAACTGACTTTAGGGTGTTTACCAACTTTTTCCTGTTGCGGCGGCATGTGTATCACTCAATTTGCGCACACGTCAAGAAACTCTTGGTTTTGGGAGTGCGCGTCGGTTGCAATTTCAAGAGTGGGATTGAGGAGTTTGAGGAGGGTATAACGATACTTGGCTGCAGGCGTTCTACGGCGCGCTGTCCTCAATGAGCGGAACAGTTGTCGACAATCCAGAAACCCCTCCGCGCTCGCTGTAAGGCGGACGAGTCATGACCTGATCGACTAAACAATCGAAAGGCATGATCCCGTTTTTCGATTCGCAACGACCGAAGATTCGGCAATGATGTACGTCCAAAGCAGCCAAGTATACCCAGGCGCCAATCAATCATGCACGCTTCCCCGGAGTTGCCGAGTACGGCAAACCAGGCTGAAAGGAGGGCGCAACCCCTTCGGGCTTGAGGCCAATAGCGGATTCAATCCGGAAAGCTATTTCTTTACGCTCGCTTAGAAGAAAGTCGCTTCCTCAAAAGATGAGCCTGGATCACTGCTCGTTCTCGCCGAGCGGCCGATGGAATTTCAATTGCCAAGCCCAGTTCGCGAGATGAAACAAGTCCTAACTTTGTTATGTTTGGCTACACGGTTGGCGCTGCCATGCACTATCTGCATACAAATCATCGGTAAATTTTGCATTGCGCTTCGGAGGACTCCGCGCTTTGCTGCCTCAATCCAACTCGGCGCCTTCGAGGCTCTGGACATACAGGGAGCCTGCGGTCCGTACGACGCATTCGATTCTTTACGATAAGGAGATCCGGCTATGAAACTCATAAGGCGAGGTATTCCGTCGGGATTTACAAATACGCATTTTGGACATCGCTCGACTATTAGCGTTCGTCTTTTGTTGATTGCCGCAATGGTCATCACTGCCTTTGGCCTCTCTTCAGCTCTGTTCGCATCAGCAGCAAGCCCTTCGGCTGCCTCGCTCGGGCCGGCCAGCGCGTCCATAACGTGGACAGGGACCGCGGTGGGAGGTCCGGCCACGGGAGAGGATACATGCGTGGAGGGAGTCAACTGCGAGACGTTTAGTCTGACCGTCACCGGGAGCTCGGCTGATTGGACGGGTAAGATTGTCTCGGTAAAAATCGACTGGGCTATCCCAACGAATGATTACGATCTTCACATCCATAAGGACTCGATCACCGGCCCTGAAGTAGGCCTGTCCGCCAACGGTGCGCCAGGCACGGAAGAGGCCTCAACCATAGATCCGGCCTCTACCGGCACTGGCCTTTATACGATACACGTCATTTATTTCACGGTTACGCCGCAGGTCGATCAGTATCGCGGCACTGCTGAAGTAAAGGCTAAGGTCGCGACCCGTGCCGCCAATTATGTGAAAGGCGGAATTACATTCAGTCCGAACGTGGCATTGAAGGCGCCCGTAACCGCGAGCGACGGAGAACCAAGCAATCGCACCGACAGGTTCGGTAACGCTTACGTCGTGGGAATTCGCGGCGTCCCAGCGGGCACGGACCTCTGGTATTTCGATCTGAAGCCGGGCAGTCCTACTTACGATCCAGGAATGCGAAATCCTATTTACCGAGGGCAGCCCGACTCAATCACCGAGGAGACCGCAACCTCGGTCGGAGCCGACGGCGGAGGAGACGTCGATCTCGCGGTCGGCTTCGATGCTCCTATCCCAGGTCAGCCTTGCACGCTCGCAACAACGAGTCTGGTTATCGCTAACATATCGGCGGCGCGCTCGACTGATCGAGGCGCGACCTTCGCGTTGAACCCGGCTGGTAACTTGACTGGAGGCATTCCAGTCGATGATCGTCAGTGGACTGAATTCCTGGGCAAGGACAAGGTCTACCTCCTCTACCGCACGGTCGCACCGGCGCTGACCCAGATTCAACGCTCGGAAGATGGAGGCTTAACGTACGGGCCGGCCGTTACAGCGGGTTTGATCGGGCAGGTTGGCAGCATCGACGTGCACCAGGCAACAGGAACCGTCTATGTAAGCGGAAGCTCCGGCCAGGTCTGCGTGGGCACTCCACCGGCCCCGGGCCTGGCGCCAGTGACTTATCAATGCCGCCAGGCGGCCAGCGATCCTAATGGAGTTGATCATATATTCTTCGTAGTCAAGGTCGCGGATGACGGCACACCTAACGGCACGGCCTACGTAGCGTATTCCAACGACAAGGACATCTTCCTTGCGCACTCCTCGGACAAGGGCGTCACCTGGAGCCAGCCCGTGCGGGTGAGCGACGGCCCGGAGACGCGCACGGCCTTGCTTCCGTGGCTCGAAACCGGATCGACTCCTGGGTCGGTGGGAATCGTATGGTTCGGCTCCTCCGAAGCAACCGACAACGACGCTGCGAACTGGCAGCTATTTTATGCCCAGAGCTTAAACGCAAGCTCCGACGTACCCACGTTCCGTCAGGTAACGGCCAGCGACCATTTCATTCACGCCGGAAATATCTCGGAGGGTGGAACGTTGGGGAACGCGAACCGAAACCTGCTCGACTACTTTCAAGTTTCATTTGATCCTACGGGCGCGGCGGTAATAGCCTACACTGACGATCACAACGACGTTGATGGTCATACATTCGTGACCCGCCAGATTAGCGGGCCCGGCATCAACGGCGGATCGATCCCGGCATCGAAGGAAGGCTCCGCGCTGCCGCCTTCTTTTGCGCCGCCATCCGACGGAGCCCAGGTAGTCGACTTTGCTCAAGACGTCACAACAGGGTTGCTTGGTGTGGTTCCTGCGAATGACCCGCTCGATATTCTATCCATCAAGTACTCATGCGAGAACGGGCCGGACGGCCTTGTGATCGTAGCTGAGATGAAGGTCTCCGACTTGTCGAGCGTGCCGGTCGCGTCGAATTGGCGAATGAACTTCACGGCGAATGCGCCATTCATCCAATTGAGCCCTCGGGGCGACTACAGTTTTGGTCTATCCGACCGAGGCGACCAGTTCTTCGTGCGCGCTTCGTCCGATCCGCAAGTGACGCCCTTCTCATGGGGTACATCGGTTAGAAACTCTGATGGCTCGATAAGCAGTACCATACAGGGCGCTGCCGATAGCGGCTCGTTCGATTCCGTGAACAACACGATCAAGGTAAAGGTATCAGTGGGCAAGCTCAATCCATTGGTCACTCACGGACCGCCGATCGGAGTCGGCACTACGCTTGTCGGCTTGCGAGGTCAAACGTTCACGTCCGAGGTAAACGCCAAGCGCGATATTACTCGTGGGGGCACTCAGTTCACCATTGGGAGTTGCTCTCCGGGCAGCGGAAATGGCGGCGGCGGAGGCAGCGGAGGCGGAGGAAACAATGGCCCCATCATCAAAGTGACCGCTGGCGGCAGCATCTTGGGAAAGACCGTGAGCTTTTCCTTCAATGCGGATCGGTCGTTAAGCGGCCATTTGAATTATCGTGACACCGATCAGGGGATTCATCTCGTGTCTGAGAGGATTCTCGCGTTCGCTCAAACGGGACCCAACCAGGTCACGTTCCGCGGTACAGGAACGATCAACAACGATCCCGCCCAGTTTGAAATAGTATGTGAAGACAATGGCGAGCCGGGGAGCAAAGACTTTTTCCGTATAAACATATCCGGAGGCCATTCCTCAATTCGGCAGGGTAATCTCGCTCAAGGCAACATTCAAGCGCACCGGTGAAATTGTCTCTGCTAGTGGGTCGGCCTCAAAAGGCCGACCCACTCTTGCCTATTTATCTGGCATCAAATCAATGTTCGATAGGCTTTTATCGTTTCAAGCTGCGTCTCAGGTGCGTCTCAAGCTGCGTCTCGAGTATTGATGCTGGCTGGAGCGCAAATCTCAGACAGCCATCGACCTTTCACTCCTAAATTGATGTGCTAGGTTTTTTCTAAGAGCCCGGCACTCAGACTCTGAGTCCATCATTGAGAACTGCTTCAACTCGTAGCTTCCTTGGTTTGGGGAGTGCGCGTCGGTTCCAATTTCAAGAGTGGGATCGTGGAGTTCAAAGAGGGTATGACGAGCCTAAGTAGCGTCCTCCGGTCTGATCGCGACGAGCGCTCCAGCGGCGCGAGGGGCGCCAGTAGATCGGATGGCAAGTAGTCAACCAACCAAAGTTCATCAGGTCGAAATCACGAGCGAGCCGCTTGGGGCGGCATTTTGATCGATGATGTATTCGTCGGCAGTACGCCCTCGAAGTTACCATTGTCCCTGGGAGAGCACCGTCCGTGTACTACGATGTTTCAACACCATCGCGCTGATACTCGGATAGCTTCAGCTTACCGTAGTGAAGGTCGCAGAAAAACTCTTGGACAGATTCCTTAATACTGTCGAATGTGGTCATCATGTTGGCAGATTTAGGCACGAAGCGGTTGGTAGATAGATAGGCACGCTCCCATATCATCGAGCGCAATCTCCAGTTTGGCACCAGAATGAGAAAGCCGAAGTCGCCAATCCTCGCAGACCCATTCCGTGGGCGACACTGCTCGCCATGCCTTCTCGCCCCCAGCCTGGCCTTGGCGGAGGTTTACGAATGCCGTTTGCATTGTTGGCTCGTGCGAAATGTTGCAGCGGCCAAGCCGACGTGATAAGTCGATCACAAAATTCCCGAGTCTGGCGGCAACCCGGTCTGCTAGTTCGAGTTGCACTGTTTCGGGAACTGCGGGCGTGGTGACAGTCTCCGGAGTATCGCGTTGGGGCGCAATCGGCTTGTCATCCCTCACCTCCGAATTCTGAACTGATGCGGCCTTAGACGGTTTCTCAATGGCAGCGATATCCGGATACTTCGGGAGTTCGTCAACTCGCTTGACTCCCAAGCGCGTCATTTCCTCTGAGAGCTCGCGCTGAACGTCGAAAACCCGACGGCTTTTCCCCCCCTGTTCGCGCTCGTGTTCCAGTTGTCTGTTCTTACAAACGATCCACCTGCGGCGAGCAAACTGTTTTGCATCGTCTGAGAAATTTGGCTCTCGAGCAACGGCCTCATAAAAGCCCAAGGCGTCAGTGAACCGCCCTCCGCGCTCGATGGCGGCGCCTGCCTCCTCCACCGAGACGGTGCTGCGCCACTTTCCCTCCTTCACGCGGAGGAAACGTCGCAAGAATTCGCTAAACTGCCGCTGAAGGTGTCCTGGCAACTCGGAAAATTTCTCTGATCGGGCCAAGGCTCGTATAAGGGTGCATTGGAGCGCGTCCGCATGCCCCTCGACAATTTCTCGAACTGGGCCCTCAGCCCAGTTCGAGTCCGGCGAGAAATCCAGTGTTGAGGCGAACTTGGCTAGTGGCTCCCACTCCTCATTTCGGACCATCGCAATTATTGAGCCGTGCAGTACTCGAATCGCTTCTGGGAACCGACCTCCCGACACCGCCTTCAATGCGATAAGTCGCATCGCGGCAGCATCAAACGATTCCCAAGCGGCATCGAACGCGTCGTCGAGGCGATTGCGCTGGAGGTAAGCTAAAGAGACGACACCCCACAGGGCGGACTCCATTGGTGTTCCCGGGTGAGTTTCAAACTCCAGGATGATTTCGTCGGTCGCCCCGACTTTCATCAGCGCCGCAAGCTTTCCGGGGTATGGCTCGATGGCCGCTTTCGCCTTCAAATAGTCGTTTGATTTCGTTTCGCCGGATTTTTCCCAGCGATGCACCGCCTTTTGCAAGCTTCCTGCCCGGAAATGAATTTCCCCCATTTTCCCGTCCGGTAGCGCAATGCCGGCCGCCTCAATCTTCTCGAGCACGCGCTCGAGTGTTGAAGCCGTCACATGGAGCGCGTCTTTGCGGACGTAATCGACTATTGCGTTGAGCCCGTCGCGCCATGCGTTTTCGGATGCTACATAAGACGCAAACGTGCCATCCGAAAGGCGCGCCGCCATCTCCTCCAGAAGCTCAATTCCTTGCGCCAGCGAAATGCCCTTCGCTCCGATCGCAATCGCGTATTTGAATTCCGTCTCCCGGGCTACCCCCGCATTCGATCTACCCAAATCGGCTAGCTGCTGCCAGCCCGTCTTTCCGGCCTTCCAATAAGTCCGGACCGCCTCGGGAATCAAGAATCCCGCTTCCACATAGGCCTGAGCTGCTTCGAGGTGCTGACCCTCCAATTCTAGCGCGCGCGCCCGACACTCGGTCGCCTTGGCTGCATCGCCAGCGCTTCGATAAGCAAGAGCCGCTTGTCGCAGAAGAAAGGGATCTTTCCTAGCCCTGCCGTCATCCTCGAAAGTCCTCGCGTTGTCAATCGGATCGCCTGCGCTCTCACGGGTGAGATCCTCCGCTTTGCCCATTGCCATGCCCTCAACAGCCGGGGCACTCTCGTCCTCTGGATCGGTATTCCAGACAGTGCGGCCACGGTTTGCCGCATCGAGAACCTGCTTCGCGACCTCCTCACGGTTGGCAAAGTCCCAGAGTCCTTTGATACCGGACTCACTGTCCACAACGATCAATCGTTGTTTGGGACGGGTGACCGCAACGTAGAGGCGATTGATGAAGTATTGGTGGGGGAGCGATTGGTCCCGATTTGTTTCGTCTGCGGAATGGCCCGACTCCAGAGGCAGCATTAGATCTTTCGGCACCACAGCCCCGAAGCCGTATACGACAACAACTTGATACTCTTGGCCTTTTGCTCGGACTGCGCTTAAGACGTTTTGTGGAATTCCATCCTCGACGCGAATGTGTTGGTTGAGGACGTGATCCTCTTGCACAAACTGAGCCTCTTCTCCCTCGTTGCAGGGAACGATAACGATAAACGAGTCGGTCTCCTTGAATTTCTTCCAGAAGGAGGGGTCTGCCGAGTCGAACCAAACCACAGGAAACACACCTTGGGGAAGAGCCCACGGGGTTTGGGGCCGCAGCTCCGGCATTTTGAAAAGAGCCGCCCTCAATGCCTGAACCCCGTTGCTGAAGCGGACAATGGGCGGAGTGGAACGGTAGTTATAATGAAGTTCCCGATAATTGAGTTCCGTCCTGCCCGAGCGTCCGCTCGGATCGAGCGCGTGAATAAACTTCTCTACGAAGGACGCCTTGATGGTGTCCCACCTGAAGCCGGTCGGGTTCAAGGTCTGAAACTGGTCGCCAGCAAAGGCGAACGGCACACGGCTCAGGTCGTGGGGTGGCACAGCGCGATCGGAATACAAGTTGAGGCGCAATAGCAACTCAAGTTCGATCCTGGTAAAGTCTTGCGCTTCGTCGCAAAGCACTGCGGGATGCGTAGGCTTCGCTAGATCGTTATCGAGTATGAACCGGGCGAGATCTTGGTCATCCCAAAGACCTTGAGCTTCCGCGATTTTGGAGTACCGCCTGTCCCAGACCCGCTCGAAGACCGCCTGGAATGTCTGGCGAGTCACAGTGATCTGGTTCTCCGGCAACTGCACATAGTCATCTGGATCCATCAGGGTTTCCGAAAGCATTCCTTTGATGTAGCTTCGGATGACATGCCACGAAATATCCGGCCCGAATTCCCGCGTCGCTGCGCGATCCATACCGAACCATTCCGTCCAGAGTACGCGGAACTGCGAATAGTCTACGCGGCGGGAGAGCGCGAATCGCTCTAGCCTGGTGCTTGCATCGACCATGGAGAGCAGATGCGGTTGAAACTCCCGAAACGCCTCGTTGAGAATCTCGCGGTTCTCCTCGACCAAATTAGCGAAGACACTGTTCCGGAGAGCGGCTTCGTTCCGGAGTATACGCTCAATAAAGCTCCTCGCGATCCGCAACAGTTCGCCGTTCGCCGTCAGGTAAACGGGCGACCCCATAATCTGGACCGACGGCGTGCTGAGGTAGTAGTAGAGCAGGTCGGCGAAAAGGTATTGCAGGACGGTAGACTTGCCGCTTCCGGCGCGGCCGTTAACGAATAGCGGGAACGCCCCCTCCGGCCGGCGTGCGCTGAGCAAGACTTCGGACTCCTCCGGCGAGAGCGCCATGTTTGTCACGGGTTCCTTCTCGATTTCGATCCATGTATCCTCGTCCGCGAGCATGTAAGCTGGATAGGCTCGTCGGCTAGAGCGGATAATGTGCGTCAGATCATCAGTCTCCAACTGCCCGCGATAACGGTCCACAATCTTCGTGGCTTTCTCGGTTGTCGTGTCCGTAACGGGAGTAATCAGGAGCAGCCGGCTTTCGCTCCTGTGAGCCCACAAGCCCCACCCGGTTTTGCCCGGGACCTCGAGAAAATGAACGCCCGCACTTTTCGACAGCACTTCAAGGCAGGGCTGGGCAAACCGCACCAGCTGGTTGGCAATCCTCTCCTCCGCGACGGCCTCCTTCCACTGGATCGTCTCATAAACCATATACTCATCGGCCGCGTTTTGGCGATGGGCAAACGCCTCGTAAAGGAACCCATACTCAGCTTCACTCGGTGTGGGCTTAGCTGGTGGAGGTGTGGCCCTTGTGCGTTCGTGAATGTATACGGCTAGCTGCTCGTCGGACACGAGATGGCTAAAATATTGCTTACCGTAACCGACAGGATCGACGGCGAAGTGATCCTGGTAATCTTTATCTCCGCGGATCATGATCGCGAGAAATACCACCACCGCATTGTCCCCTTGACTTCGTAGATCAGCGATTAAGCGGCCCTGCCGTCCACCCAGCTTCTTCTTGACCAGATAAGGTGGTGGAAACGGATCGAAGTGACTGGTACTCTGCGATTTCTCCACTCGTTCCTTGAAGCGGTCGAGTTCGTCCGATAATGCGTATCGGCGGGCGTTATCTGAGCATTCCTTAGTAGTGTAAGCAAACAATGCCATAACCTTAAGTTATCTTCCTGTGAAACAGCACTAGATTCGTTGGTTGAACGTAAATGGTTCTCTGCGTGGTTCGCCATCGCGCAGAATTGCGACGGGTATGAGGGCGTTGATTCGGCGCTAACGCAACGCAAAGAGCCTGTTGAACTAAACTGCGAAGCCGATTATATGGCCTTGAATCGTTGTTTTGCAATCGGACCCGAGGAAGATTTTGGAGGAAGATCAAAAGATCGGTTGCGCCGGGGTCGGCGGCCAGCGGAGTACTACGCTCGTCAGCGAACGACTCACGGTCACGCCAGCCCTCACTCTGACGCTGAACACCTACAGTCACGTCTACCTAATATGCAGCAACCGCCGCGGACAAGCTCGAAAGGATGCTCTTCGGCACGGGCGGCCCATCATGGGCACACCAAAAAAGAAAAGGCAGCCGTTTAGCTGCCTGTAATCAATTGAATCTTTGGTACGCCCGGCAGGACTCGAACCTGCGACCCCCTGCTTAGAAGGCAGATGCTCTATCCTCTGAGCTACGGGCGCTTAATGACAACGGTTGACAATGTCGATCAGAGGCTCTCGTGCTTGGGCAGAGAGGCCGTTGTTTGTAGCCTGAGAAGATCAGGCTCTCTCGCAAGTTCTACCTCTGAGTTGTGGCCGCTGATCTCTGCTGCCCGATGTCTTTGGTCGGGGCGACTGGATTCGAACCAGTGATCTCTCGCTCCCAAAGCGAGCGCCTTACCGGACTAGGCCACGCCCCGACGTTCAATCCGTCATTCTAGACGCAGCACATAGATCAGGTCAATTTGAGGACGCGACTTCGCGACTTTCGCCGGATTTTGAATTGGGACCGCCTTTCCACAATGCGAACTGCGCAAACGTGTTTGAATCGCCCAGTACATCGAAGAGTGCGGCGCTGTTTTCTCCGCCCGCGACGTTAGCCGCCCCGATCAACCGACGAAAGAGGATGCCGCTCGGCTTAGCCCTTGCAGATTTATCCTACTTCTCGCGCGCTCCGCCGCTATCATTAAGGTTGGGGAGCGCTTGAAAGGCAGCGGCGCTTAAAAGGTACTGGCGCTTGCGCTGCGGTTGGTGAGGGAATAGGATTTTGGCTCTTTCAAGAATGTCGATTCCGCTGGAGGTCTCAATGAGAGAACATCTATCAAGGCTCGTATTCACTCTTGCTCTGCTGATTGCGATATGTCTCCCATCCGCGGCTTTGGGCCAGGGGGCTTCGGCTCTCGGGAAAATATCTTTTGAGACCTCGGGGTCATCGGCTTCGCAGACCCATTTTCTAAGAGGCGTAGCGGCGCTGCACTCCTTCTGGTTCGAGGAGGCATTGGACGAATTCCGGCAGTCCACCAAAGCCGACCCGAATTTTATGATGGGCTATTGGGGCGAGTCCATGGCCCTGAATCACCCGCTCTGGTCAGAGCAGGATACGGAGGCGGCCAAACAGGTCATTAAGAAGATTCGAGACGACGTCAAGGTCACGGATCGCGAGCGCGCTTACCTGAACGCGGTAAAGGCGCTTTATGGGGAAGGGGACAAGCTGGCGCGCGACATGGCATATTGCGCCGCGATGGAAAAGATCTATTCGAATTATCCTGATGATCTCGAAGCGGCGGCCTTTTACGCGCTTTCGCTTTTGGGCGCCGTGAGACCAGGCGACAAGGGATACCGGGCTCAGGCGCTGGCTGGCGCAATCGCGCTGGATGTATACGCCAGGAATCCCGATCACCCCGGCGCGGCTCATTACATCATTCATGCGTTTGATGATCCCGAGCACGCCATTCTAGCGCTGCCGGCGGCGAGGCGATATGCCCAAATAGCACCCGACGCTCATCACGCGAGACATATGCCGGCGCACATCTTTCTACAGCTAGGAATGTGGCCGGAAGCGGCGGCGTCAAACGAGTCCGCGTGGACGGTGTCAGACGAGTGGGTAAAGCGAAAGCATCTATCGCTGAGCGCGCGGGACTACCACAGCCTGCACTGGCTTATGTACGTGTATCTTCAGCAGGGCAGAGTATCAGCAGCCCGGCAATTGCTCGCCACAATGCAGAAAACGATGGCGGAATCGAAGGATGAGGACCGCCTCAGACCCAATTACTACGCGAATAACTACGCCACAATGGCCGCGACTCTTATAGTCGAGACCGAGCAGTGGGAGCTGGCATCGTCGCTCTTTGGAGCTTATTCGAACGATGCACTTGAGGGCGGCTCCAAAGACCTCGTGAAGGATCCGATGATGGGAGAACACGCGGGACACGGTCCGACCGCCGCCGCGACTACCCCGCGCCGTTCGGACGCCGGCAATGCGCTTCCGGTTTTTGTTCGATCGCTTGCCGGTCTCGAGAAGAACTCTGCCGACATAGCGATTGCTTCCGCGGGGAGAGGCGCTTCACCGGCTCGGCGAATCTACGCGCTTGAGTTAACCGCGGTCGCCGCGGCTGTTCACGGACGGATGAACGAGGCTATTGATTCAATGAAAAAGGCCTGTGGTATCGAGGAGAACATGTCTCCTCCGTCAGGGCCGCCGACTTTGATAAAGCCTTCTCATGAGCTATATGGAGAGATCCTGCTGCGAGCGCAACGGACAAAGGAAGCTGCCGAACAGTTTCGACACTGCCTACTGCGCCAGCCGAACAGGGCCCGCTCGCTTTTAGGTCTGGCCCGCGCCGAAGCACAGGCTGGAAACCGCGAAGAAGCGAGGAGTATTTACTCGAAGCTTCTCAAGCAGTGGCAGCAAGCCGACGATAATCTGGTGGAAATAAAAGAGGCTCGCGGCTATCTCTCAAAGTGAAGGCGGCTATTTGCTGCCGCGCTGCATAAGCAAATCGTACAGTCTCGACAGATCCGCAGCGGACGAAAACCGGATTTGGATGGAGCCTCCGCGGCTCTTGAAATTAATAGAAACCGGGGCATTGAGTCTTTTAGCCAGCTTCGCTTCCGCCGCTGAGATATTCGCTTGCTCGCGTACAGCCGTTGAGTTCGGAGCCGCTTGTTGCCTGGGCTTGCCGCCCTTTCCCTTTTGAACTATGCCCTCGACTTCTCTGACGGACAATGCTCGCGCCTCGACGGTTTCGGCCAGCGAAACCTGATGTTTTGGCGATTCAACGGCGAGTATTGCTCGGGCGTGGCCCATCGATATGCGCCCGCTCTCGAGCATTTCCTGTACTTCCGATGGGAGTTTTAGCAGCCTTATTGCGTTTGCGACGGAAGTTCGATCCTTGCCGATCCTGCGAGCGATCTCCTCGTGCGTCAGTTTCAACTGTTCTACGAGCCGTTTGTAAGCGGATGCTTCTTCAATGGGGTTCAGCTCTTCGCGTTGGAGGTTCTCGATCAGCGAGACTTCGAGGACATTATCATCGGAGATTTCCTTTATTATGCACGGCACCCGCTGCAAGCCGGCCAGCTTGGCGGCCCTCCATCTACGCTCGCCGGCTACAATTTGAAAAGCGTCTCCGCTTTTTCTGACGACTATCGGCTGGATAATGCCGTTTGATTTGATCGAGAGAACCAGCTCCTTCAGCTTCTCGTCATCGAAAACGTGCCTGGGTTGTGCCTCATTTGGTTCGATTTGGGAGACGTCGAGTTCCCTGAGATCCTGATCGAGCGATTCAACTTGATTAAACAACGCGTTAAGTCCCCTGCCCAACGCCTTTCTTGACATTTTCTATTACCTCCCTTGCCAGTCTCAGGTAACTCTCAGCGCCTTTCGATTTGATATCGTAGAGGACAACCGGTTTCCCGAAGCTTGGCGCCTCAGCCAAACGAACATTTCTGGGTATTATGGTCGAAAAAACTTGATTGCCCAGGAAGTCGCGCAGATCGGAAACAACCTGGTTGGAGAGGTTAGTCCTCTCGTCGTACATCGTCAAAAGGAATCCTTCAATGGCGAGAGTGGGATTAAAGGTTCTCCTAACTCGAACCAGCGTATCCCAGAGTTCGGTCACACCCTCCAGGGCAAAGTACTCGCACTGTATCGGCACCAACACGGAATTTGCGGCCGCGAGCGCATTCAAAGTCAACATGCCGAGGCTCGGAGGACAATCTATAAGAACGTAATCGAATTCGTTCAAAAGAGACTGGAGCTGTTTCTTCAGGAGGAACTCGCGATTCGGCAGGTCCACCAGCTCTATCTCGGCGGCCACTAGGCTTTTTTCAGAAGGCGCGATCTTGAGATTCGGCAGTTCCGTGTCGAGAAGCGTTTCTCCTAATGGATTTCCGTTGACCAAAGAATGATAGACGCTTTGCCTGACTGAACCGCGCAACCCAAATCCGCTAGTGCTGTTCGCCTGGGGGTCTACATCAACCACCAAGACGCGAGCTTCCGCGAATGCCAGGCTGGCTGCGAGATTAATCGCGGTCGTGGTCTTGCCGACTCCGCCCTTTTGATTTGCAATCGCGATGACCCTCGCCATTTCGGCTAACATATCATGAATATTCCAGTTTGGTAACCTGAGGTATTCCTGAGGTCTTGGGAATGATAATCAGCCGATTCGCGGCGATAACGGCGAGTTTCACGTGAAACAAGCGCTGGGTTTGATCCGTCGATTTATTAATTCGCCATAAAGGTAGGCCGCACAAGCTAGCAGGCAAAGAGGAAAAGCTCGTGCGGCCTGACGTGCATCTGTCGTGTGTTTGATTCCTATGTTGGCAATGCCCGTGCCTAAACTAATTCCACGCATCTCGAACCGATAAAGTCCACTATCTCAAAAGTAGAGTAGACGAGCGCTGGAAACCCCGGTAGATAAAAAAACGGTCACCTATCGATTTGACTGATGGTTCCGATCAAATTGAATTGTGTCGAGCTGTATCGGACGATGGCGGCAGGGCGTCGTTGAGCTTGTACCCAATTCCCCAGACCGTGAGAATGTAGGTCGGCCGGTTCGGATTTGGCTCCAATTTATTGCGCAGGCGATTTACGTGTGGATCGATGTTTCGCTTGTAGCCTTCAAAGGCGCTGTCCCAAACATAGTTCAGAAGCTCGTGCCTCGAGTATGCCCTTCCAGGGGTGGATGCCAATAACTCCAGAATCCGGAATTCAGTCGGCGTCAAAACAACGTCGCGGCCGCCTTCGGTGACCTTATGCCGGTCGAAGTCTATCTCCATGTCTCCGACTGAAATACTTCCAGCTCCGGAACCCGTACTTCGATCCGCCGATCTTCGAAGCAAGGCCCTGATTCTTAACTCGAGCTCCTCCTTGCTAAACGGCTTCGCCAGATAATCGTCGCCTCCAGATGAGAAACCCAGCACCTTATCTTCCAGGCTGATTTTCTCCGTAAGCATAATGATCGGAGTGTTTATGCCGCGCTCTCGAATTATCTGACATAAGCGAGTTCCTTCCATACCCGGCATCACGACATCCAGGATCAGCAGATCCGGTTTTTCAGAAAGAGTCTTTTTCAGACCCTGTATACCGTCCGTTGCTTCTATAACCGTATAGTCCATCTCCCGGAGATACCCGCTAACGCTGGCTCTCACGGCATCGCTGTCGTCGACGATTAGTATTTTTGCGGGTTCGTTTCTGGACATAATATAGCTGTCCATCCAGTCGCTCGCGCTGTCTCGGTACCAGGTCAATGGCTCAAGCGCATCGGCATCACGACGTATTTAAAGGAGGCGCCTGCCTCATTTACACCTGGCTTCAGGAGCGCCGGGCTCTGCTCTTCCTTCAACTCGATCACCACCGTCTCGCAGTCCAGCACGTTTAAGAAATCCAGCAAATAGGATGAGTTGAATCCAATCTGCACCGGCTCATCCTTATACTCCGTCTGAATCGCTTCGTTTGCTTCTCCAACATCCTGAGTCTGCGAAGTTAGATTAAGAGTACCGTCGCTGAGCGCAAAGCGAATGCCGTGGCTGCGCTCATCAGCCATCAAGGCCACTCGCCTAATGGACTGGGCCAGCTCGCCGCGCGGCAAGATAACCGATTTGTCATTATTCTTCGGCATTACCAAATCATAGTTTGGAAATTGTCCGGCCAGCATTCTGGAGGTCAATAATCTATGACCGACTTCGAAGAAGATATGATTGTCGTCCCTGGAGAAGCGGACAGGGTCGTCAGAAGCGGAAGTAAGCTGGAGCAGCATCGTCAAAGTCTTCCGAGGTATTATCACTTTGCTTTCGACGCCGTCATTACTTTCCAGCGGCGCTTCGGCTAGAGCCAGTCTGTGCCCGTCGGTCGCGGCCATTTCCAGCCTGTCAGAAAACACCGAAAAGAGAGAACCGCCTAACGCGTATCTCGATTCTTCCTGAGTTATCGCCATAATCGTGCGTTCGATCAGGCTGTGCAACACCTTGCCGTTAATCCCAAAGCCGTCCGAGACCGATTGAGGAGTTGACGGAAAGTGCTCTTTGGCCAGGCTGATCATCCGGAACCTTGATGAACCGCACACAATGGTGACCCAGTCGTCCGCGCCCCTGGATACCTTTATGTCCGAGTCCGGAAAACTGCGCACGACGTCGAAAAGCTTCTTCGCCTGCAAGACGATCGCACCTGGTTTTACTACGTCCGCTTCGCAGGTTGTGTATAGAGTTAGATCGAGATCGGTCGCAACCAGCTTGATTCCGGACTCCTGAGAGGCTTCTATAAGCACATTGGTCAGGATCGGAATCGTGTTCTTCTTTTCGACAACGCCCTGCAAGAGATTAATCTCTCTGAGCAGTGTTGATCGCCTGGCGGAAAACTCCATATCCCCTCTCCCTCTTTCTAATTCTGGTGGTTAATCAAACATGGTTTAAAACTAGTACTAGTAGTAGTACCTGTGGAAAAGTGGAAATCCCTGAGAAAGCCTTTGTATCTAAGGAATTATAGAATGAACGGCCTGTTACTATTGCAGTGGAAAATATGAGGGCCGCGATGGACCTTTTGACCCCCTGAGGTTCGGTCACGGACTTTTCAACATAGCCTTGTGCGTAATTGTGCATTAGCTGTGGAAAACTATAACAAATCATTTCAGTTCCGCAATTATGTTGTTAACTAACCTGTGGAAAACCATATCTTTTTCGTAGAGCGCCGTGATCTTGTTGACGCTGTGGAGTACGGTCGTATGGTGCTTTCCTCCGAACTCGCGGCCGATCTCCGGAAGGCTGCACTTGGTCAGAGTCTTACAAAGGTACATAGCAACCTGACGCGGCTCGGCGATGGTTCTCGAGTTGTTTTTGGATTTAAGCTCGCTGACCTTCAGGCCATAGTGCTGTGCGACTGCTTTTTGAATCAACTCGATTGAAATTCCGTCGGTGTCCTCTTCAATAATGTTCTTCAGGACGTCCTGCGCTAGATCGAGGCACACGGGCATAGCTTTCAGTGAGGAATAAGCAAGAAGCCTAACCAGCGATCCCTCGAGTTCGCGGATATTGGATTTGATCTTGCTGGCGATGAAGAGAGCGACGTTGTCAGGAAGATCTATCTTCTCGATCTCGGCTTTTCTTTTTAGGATTGCTACTTTGGTTTCGAGATCCGGCGGCTGAATATCGGCTATCAAGCCCCATTCGAACCTTGAATGGAGCCTTTCTTCCAGAGTCGGAATCTCTTTTGGAGGGCAATCGCTCGAAATCACGATTTGCTTTTGAGAATCATAGAGCGCATTGAAGGTGTGGAAGAACTCTTCCTGGGTTCGTTCCTTGCCGGCAAGGAACTGAATATCATCCATCAATAGAACATCTATATTGCGATACTTTTCCCGGAAGGTGATGGTCTTGTCATACCTGATCGCATTGATCAGCTCGTTCATGAACTTCTCTGATGAGATGTATGTCAATTTGATCGCCTTGTTCCGGCCCTTTAGAGAGTGACCTATGGCATGCATCAGGTGAGTCTTGCCCAGTCCGACCCCGCCGTATATGTACAACGGATTGTACGTTTTTGAAGGCGATTCGGAGACGGCTACCGCGGCGGCATGGGCGAACTGATTGCTCGAGCCAACTACGAAAGTATCGAACGTGTACTTAAAATTGAGTTGCAGA
>Ga0209687_1000041_pt1 | contig 57329 bp, 50 predicted proteins | sample GraSoiAngelo_136_FD_185893 | JGI IMG/M metagenome (GOLD analysis project Ga0209687, IMG submission 185893) | Grasslands soil microbial communities from the Angelo Coastal Reserve, California, USA - 14_0929_09_20cm (SPAdes) (version 2) | ecosystem: Environmental > Terrestrial > Soil > Grasslands ...
ATCGAACGCGAACTAATCGAACTATCCGCGAAACGTTATGTGCCGAAGATCGACATGAGGAGCTTGCGCCGAAGCTGGTGCCCGGTTTGGAAACTAGCCGGCCGATAAGCCACCGACCTATCGCGATTACCCGGAACGCGACTACTGACTTTGAATCACCTGATCCGAAGATTTGATTTCGTGTCAGATGCCCAAACGAGCTGCCACGGTGCGAAATAAATCCTGCTACCGATTTTGCAGCGTTATCGTGTTTTGCGATTTCCGAGTCTGGAGCGAGCCCGCCGCCCTTTTACTGTAAGAGTGTTTGTGGAGAGTCGCGGAAGGGATAGATAAAAACCGCACCGCGGGATTGAACCACGGTGCGACTGTTTAACCTTATTCTTGCTGGTGTTTCAGTTACCCGGCTTGGTCTGACCCGCCCCGGTGACGCCGGGGCCCGCGCCGGTGAGGTTCTTGCTGGAGCCGGTGCCACCTTTAGCATCTTTTTTTGGCTTCAGGTCGCGAACTTTGATGTTTTTCTTTTTCTTGTCTTGCATGTTTGTTACTTGTCCTTCGCTGGATTTATGTGGCACCGAACAGCAATTGATGCTCGCCCGTTTCGTCCTGTATTTGGAATCAGGTCATCCAGACGAATCAATTTATCTTTCCTGCGCTTGGGCCTTTGATTTCCTGACTCTCCGGCGGGCGCATTCTTTTGCTCTTCGGTGCACTCACTTTGGCTTTCTTTGTTATCAGTATCCGCCCAGTTTAAAGAAAAGCCATCAAACAATCAGTTGTCGCTGCCTTGTTCTTAAACGAGAGGGGCTTATGCCGTGTTCGCTCCCTAAAAATTAGGGTTGCGATTGCAGACGGAGAGAATGTCTGAGTTTATTCTAAGGCCACTCGAGCTCATTTTTATACCAACAATGCCCTACTCTTGGGCCACGCCTCGGAGATGGCGCGCCAGGGTCGAACGAGAAATAGCGAGCAGTTTTGCCGCACGACGTTGGGTTTGATTTGCTTGCTCATAAACGACCCGGACGCGTCTTTTCACAGTCACTTGCGAGCGAGAGATCGATACTAGGGGCGCGTTCGTTGTTATTGCTGGCCAACGAAGAAACCAATTTACCACCTTTCAGACGCATTCTGATCTGGCTCCAGATCTGGAGGAAAAACGACATGCTCGGGCAGAATTACCGAACCATTGCAAAACAGCGTCATGGCTCGCACGGTGTGGCTCAATTCGCGAAGGTTTCCGCGCCACCGATGGTGAAGCAACTTCTCCATCGCTTCGGGACGAATTGCCGTGATGCTTTTGCCTTCTTTTAATCCAGCCGCTTTCAACGATCGATGCCGGCAGTTCTTGCAGCCGCTCACGCAGCGGAGGAATGAGCAAGGTGAGGCCGTTCAGACGCTGATAAAGGTCTTCCCTGAATTTTCCCTGCCGCACTCGTTCCCGCAGCGAGCAGTTTGATGCGCAGATGATCCGCGCGTTGGATGTGAGCATTCGCTCAGCGCTGCCAGCTGCAAGCAACGCGCCATGGCTTCGTCGCTTGTGGTCAGGTCTTCAATTCTCAGCTTGAAACGCGGCTTTTGCATTGCGGCCCGAGGATTTATTGCTTTATGCTTTCACGCAGCTGTCGAATGGGTTCGAACGCGTATTCAATCAGCGTGCGTCCACCGACGATGATGTGCGCTTGTCCTCTCATCCCAACTCGCAGAGGTAAAACTTGTCCTGCGTGGGGGGATATCTCATAGCGGTCGAGTGAGCCCAGCGCGACGAAGTGAGAGCCATCAGTGGTAGTAACCGCTGACGGACTGATCCAATCGAGTTTTCCGGTCACAGCGCCGTAACGCTGGTAAGGAAACGCTTCGAAGAAATACCGCACGCGCTGAGCGATGGCGAGTTTCGGGAGGCCGGCTTCGTTTAAGGTCATCCGAGCTCGCGGTTTGGCGTCTTTCCGTGCGAGCTGGCAAAGCACTTGTCCCTGCTGCACAAAACTGCCCACGGTTCGCTGGTCCATGGAAGTGATCACACCCTCATATGGACTCCGAACTGTCAGCAAGTTCTGGTGGGTATTTTCGAGGTCTGTTTTCAGAGCGCCGATCCGCATTTTTAGTTTCTCGATTTCCGACTGCTGCTCAGCCCGTTGACGCGCGTGCTCTGTTTCCATTCGCCCACGGTCGAGATTGACCTGCTGCACAGTGCGTTGGGCGACACTCAAATCTTTTTCCGAACCGGCTAAATCGAGTTTCAGCTTTACAAGGTCAATTTCCGATTCGCCGCCCAGCTTGGCTAATTTCTCCATGCGCGTCACCAGTTCGCGGCTCGTGCTGGCATGATTCTCACGGAACTTTACTTCGCTCTTTGCCTGCTCAATTTCGGCTTTCTTAATCTCGAGTTGGGCAGCGTAAGCGGTCTCAGATCGAGTGAGGCTTTCTTCTTTCGTGCGTAAATCTTCGGTGAGGGTCCGAAATTGCGTGTCCCAACCGCGGATTTCGTCGGAGCGCAAAACGAACAACGCTTCGCCCAGTTTAACAGGTTGGCCCTCCTCCACAGCGACGCGACTAATGATGGCTTGCCGAGGCGATTGGATTGGATCGGCGCCGGTGGCCGGAATCAGAACGAACTGGCAATAGACGGTTTCCGGTAACCGCATTATGATTGCGACGAGCAGCGCGAACAGAAAGGCCGCCAGCAATAGCCAGGCGGTCGAGCGGATGATCCAGGGCGGTGGTTCCTGCGGCAGCATCTCGGATTCCACATCGAGTGAACCGCGTTCGGTTAATTGTGAGCTCATGGAAGAACTGGCTCAGATCCCCAGTTGTTGACTGGAAAGGTAATAATATAGACCGCGTTGTGCCATTAAGTCATCGTGCGTACCAATCTCGGCAATGCTTCCCTGTTCCAGCACCACGATCGAGTGCGCTTCGCGAATCGTACTTAACCGATGTGCGATCACAATCGTGGTGCGACCTGCCATTAACCGACCGAGATTGTCCTGGATCGCGCGCTCCGATTCTGTGTCGAGCGCGCTCGTTGCCTCATCAAAAATTAACACTGGCGGATTATTATAGATTGCCCGCGCAATTGCGATGCGCTGCTTCTGGCCACCTGAAAGAGAAAGACCCGATTCGCCAATCTTTGTCTCATAACCAAGCGGAAGACGCATAATGAAACCGTGCGCCGCAGCGGCTTGTGCGGCGGCAAGCACCCGATCAAGATCTGGCTGCAGATCGCCAAACGAAATATTGCGCGCAATCGTTTCGTTAAACATGTGATTTTCCTGAAGCACTATTCCGATGTGCCGCCGCACGTCGCGATAATTGAGAGTTTTTAGATCGACATTGTCGAAAAAGATGGTCCCTTCCGTAGGCTCGAGGAGGCCGGCTATTAATTTAATGAGCGTCGTTTTGCCACAACCGCTGCGACCGACGAATGCCACCATGCGCCCTGGCGCCAGGTCGAGGTTGATGTTCTTTAGAATATCGGGCGATTCGGGGCCGCCGTATTTGAAACTAACCCCGCGAAGCTGGAGGTGTCCTTCCAGGCTATGCACCGGGACGAGTCGAGAACGATCATGGCCCTGTTCGGGCTCCTGCTCGAAAATGTCATTCAGCCGATTCAGGAGGACGGCGGCGTTTTGCAGGTTGTCCCAAACTCCGAGCGCGCGCAAAATTCCCGCGTAGGCCATCGCCGTCAGTGAGCTGAACGCGACAAAACCGCCAACGCTCAAGTGCCCATGAATAACTTGCGTCGCGCCGACCCACAAAAAGATCGCAGTAGAGAGCAGACCGATGCTTTGCAGAACGCTGTCGTACGACATCACTATAAAGGTCGCCTTGAAAAGTTTTTGTGAGACGGAGAGAAACTCGTTCAGCATGGCGTCACGGAAAGCACTCTCGGCGGATGCCGCTTTCACTGCCTCGATTCCTTTGATGGCATCGATTTGATGCGAACTGTATTTGCCCTGGCTTTCTTCCACCCCGTGATACAGGGGACGAAGCACTTTTACCGAAAAAATCATTAGTCCCACGTAAAGCGGCGTTGTTGCCAGAAACGCGAGGGTGAGCAATGGACTGTACATCGCCATCAAAATCACTGCGCCGACGAGAAAAACTGCTGCCAGCAAAGCGCCAACTCCCTGTTGGACGGCAAATTGCCGAACCTGCCGCGCACCGTCCAGCCGGCGTTGAATGTCGCCTGTCCGGCGGCTCGTGAAATAAGTCATCGGCAGGGAGAGAAGCTTCCGGCTCAAAAAATCGAGAACTGTCGTATCAAGGCGCACGGCTGCAAACGCCAGCAGATATTCCTGGGCGAGAGTGGAGAGCTGCACGAAGACGATGGCCGCGAGCACGCCGAGTAGGATCGTCTTCAAAAGGCCGACATCGTTTTCGACAATGACCTTGTCGACCACCATCTGGGTGAACACTGGGAAGAGCAGTTGAAGGAAACTGACAGCGACGGCCAGCCCCAGCACCTGGAGCAGGATTACCTTAAACCGTGCCAGAAACGGAAGAACCCACGCCAGCGTTGGCTTGGTTTCCGGAGCTTGTTCGAATGCGGGCGTGTAATCGAACAGCGCCGCGTAGCCTGTCCACTTCGCTTCAAATTCGGGCCGCGGAAATTTCCGCAACCCAACCGCGGGATCGGCCACGCGCACAAACTGCTCATCGACATCGTAGAGCACGATCCAGTGGTTGCCCTCCCAGTGCACTATCGCTGGCAGCGGCATGAGCGAGAGATTGCGTAGCGAGATCTTCAATGCGCGCGCCGCCAAGCCAAGTTCAGTTGCGGCGCGAGAAAGCGCCTTGAGGCTGGTGCCGTCCGTAGCCGTGTGACAAAGCTGCCGAATCCGTGCCAGGCTTACCTTGCGGCCAAAATACCGGCAGATCATTCCGAGACTGGCTGCGCCACAATCCATCTCGTCGATCTGCATGATGTGGTCGACTTTGCGGATTCGCTTTCCGCGTTTGCGGAACAAGCCCTGCTCGTTAGCGAAGGGAGCTTCTTTATCTTCGGCCCCGGCTGGAGGATGTTCACGATCCAGCTGAACCTTGTCGTGGACCTGTGTTTCGGCAGGCAGCAATTCGGTCGTGAAATCAAGCGGAATACGCGCTTCGGTTTTCGCCTGATAAAGCGCGAGCCGTTCGCTCACGAGCCTATCGAATTCCGGAAACCGTCGCCGCAAGTCCTGCACGGACTTGGGTTCAAGAGAGAGCAATTGGCAATCTGTGAATGCCTCGACGGAGGTCGCACGCGGAGAGCCGTTCAAGACCGACAGTTCACCGAAAAAGTCACCCTCGCGATAAAACGCGAGATTGCGCGTTTGTCCGTCGATTCCAGCAAAGGCCCGCGCGCGTCCCTTCTGCATTATGTAAAGAGGACCGGCATCGTCTCCTTCACGGATAATTAGATTGCCTTTTACGATCGTGACAGGTTTCAACCTGTCGATCATGGCGCGCAACACGGGAGTCGGAAGCCGGCCAAAATTGCTGAACTGATAGAGGAAACTTTGCAGAGCTCTGTCCCGGCCGGTGGTCTCGACATATTGCTTCAAATCGGGTACGCGACGGACGAGCTCCGTAAAATCATCGCGATCGAGCCGCAAAACATCTACCGCTGTGCTGCAGCGCACCGTCGCGTTTCGGGCTCCTCCCTCAGACAATGCGGCTTCTCCAAACGAGTCACCGGGTTTCAACACGCCCAGCGGGATTTCCTCACCACCTGGCTTGATCTTCAGAGCGCGTGCCCGCCCCCTGGTCAAAACGTAAAAGGCATCGGCCGGATCGTCCTGTTTTACGATCACATCACCGAATTCATAGTGCTCTCCCTCCAAGAGCGGCTCAATCGCGGCGAAATGTTCATCGGCAAGAAAACGGAAAACCGATGAACGCCGCAGAATTTCGGTGTCTTGAACTTTCATTTTTTGCCAGGTGACATGGCGCCCAGCCGCCCCTGCGTATATTTGCTCATAAGCTCAGAGAAATGCCGGTCGAGTAGTCGCTGATCGATCCGCGATTTAACGGTTGGGTCGTCCGCTTGCGGCTCAATTTTGTTGACGACACGACACAGTTCAAATCCGTCACCGCGCGCAGTCGGTTCGAGGACATTCCCCGCCGAAACGCTGAGGAATCTCTGCTGGGCGTCCACGGGAAGATCTTCTAAAAGAAAGTGCGAACGTCGGTAAGGGTAACGTCCCTCGGTTGCAACTTCCTCCATTGACATCCCATCTTGTTGCACGCAAAACAGCGCTTCCTTGGCGGCATCCTGGGATTCTAGCTCGATCACTTCGATTTCGAATCGCGTCAGCGGCAATCGTAAAGGCATTAATTCGTATTGACGCGCCTCAGGGACAAGCAGCCTTTCGCAATGTGTCCGGTATGCTGCCTCGATTGCGAGCATTTCATCCAGCCATTTCGAATCACGCCCCAATTTCTTCAGCCAATTCGGCCGTTGTCCCGGATTAACGCTGTTCCGATGCAAGAATTTCCGCTCTTCGGCCGCAATCGCCTCTGGGGCCGGTTCTTGTCCCGCGCATCGCGCCGCGAGGCGCGCCATTAAATCGGTCGTGATTCGGTCCAAATCTCCCGATAAAATCAATTCCGTCAGGAACGATCGGCGTAGGTCGACCGACGCGCACTGATATTCCACTTCATCCGGAACGACGCTTTCGCGAATCGCGGTGGCATAATATTGACGAGTAAAATAGTCGCTGAAGTCATCGAAAGTCAGGCCACGATTTGCCAGCCATGCTTCCGTTTCTTCAGCAGTGATCAGATCGTATTCGTAACGAAAAGCTTCTGCCGCACTAGAAATTGCGGACTCGTCCAAATCTAAGTCTAGCTCATCCGCGCGTTTTTCGGCTTCGACTTCATCAAGAAATTCTTTCCACTTTACCACCAGCTCGCCCCTGAAAATGGCTGCATCGATTGCATCACGTGCCGTATATTCCTGTTCTCCGCACGCGCACACTATCAAGTCAAAGCCTGAAGTTGGCTCCGTGGTCGCCATTGAAAGCGAGCTTTCTACAGCATTCCAGGAAGAAAGTCGAGCCACATCACTAAATATCAGCAACCAATGGATTTGACCTGGCAAGACGAACGCTGGTGCGCCTGGCGTCATGCCGAGGCTCTTTTCGGCCGGTTCTTCAATTATCGCGAAATGTGTTTGCCATGCATCCTGCCCTCAAGCCACCTCACAAATCTCAGGTAATGATTTCGACGGAAGGCTTTGAGGGCGTGGCAGACGTCCGTAGCAAACGGCGTCAGTCCGATCAAGCCGCACCGGAAGCGGTCTGGTCGTGCGCAACGTGGAAGTCGATGATGCCATTAGCGGACAAAATGCCTATAGCGGGTGAGACGACGCGGCCACTCGCGAGCATGTCGCACGTGCGATCGCTACAACCCTTTATTCAATGCGAGCTTCGTTTTTTGCCGCTCGGCCGCATGCGCTCCGCCCATCTGCATTTCTTCGGCTGTCAGAACGCCCGCATTCTCTTTAGATCCAAGCTGATCTTGATTCCGGGTTGCGGGCTGCGCTCGTGGCTGGTTCTGCGTTAAGTGTTGAGGTGGTGCGGCCAGTGCGCTCGCAGTGATACGGCTGTTCGTGGGCCGTACCCGTGGCGCTTTCGCTACTTTCGGCAGCCGACGTCGATTATCCGTTTCAGTCTGAGGTGGTGCGGTCGCAGCCACGAGAGTATGAGTCAATTGCACCGGCAGTGCTTGTACCGTTTTCGGAAGTTGGTCGGGAATAATCTGCACGACTGCTCCCACGGGAACGCGATTGTACAGCTCCGCCACGTCGCTCGATTTCATCCGAATGCAGCCATAACTGGCAGGGCGACCGATTGTTTTCTCCTGCGGTGTGCCGTGGATATAGATGCCACGCTGAAATGCATGCGCGTTTTGCGCTTCCAATCCACGCAACCAGATGATGCGCGTGATCACTGGGTCGCGACCAGGAGCATTTGGCTGCAGAATTTCACCGGTTAACCGCCGATTGTGGAAGACGGCGCCGGACGGGACGTTGTCGCCGATTTTCTTTTCGACTGCGAGATAGCCAATAGGAGTTGTCATTCGTCCCCAAGAGTCGCCCACACCAAACATCGACGTGGACACCGGATATGTGGCCACTTCCCCGCCGTTTTGTACAAGCATCAGCTTCTGATCGCGGACGCTTATTATAAGCTGATGGGAAGGGTCGAGTTGCGTTGCGAAAAGCGCTGGAGCAAGTGAAACCAAACTTAAAACTAGAGCGAGGGGTCGAAATATGCGCACCTTTTTAGCCGATAATTGAAGTTTGTCACGCGGGCGTCAATTCAAAAATCGCGCGTTTGCCTTTGAAAACTCCGGTTACATTATATTCGGCCACTCGGAGGCGCGCACCGAAATGTTGCGGCGGATTGCAGACCGGTATCGCCGGATTTCTTCGGCACAAATTTATCTCGCGGCGAGTGGGCGCCTATCTATGAACTGCGCGAATAGCCAAAACAGGTAGCATCCCGCGCGTGAAATATTGGGTAATGATCGCTGACAACTCAGCAAAGCGGGTTGCTACAGGCCGAAAATTTCATCGCGGCTTTTTAGTTCTGTCATGGAAACCGCGCGGATGCTCTATGCGCTGCAGCCATTAATCGCGGATACGGCATGAGCCGCTACCGCTGGCCGATGCACTTCGGCTCGTTAAATAACGACTGCCTCTGGGTGATGGACGAGACGCAGCTAATGGGCGTGGCGTCGAGAGCAGCGCGCAGCTCAATGCGTTTCGTAATGCGGAAAAAAAAGGCACGCGTCCATGCTGCCATACGTGGCCGTTTGGCCGACTATTCCATGTGTTTCGGCCCAGTCCCAAAGTCGCGCGAACTCCGGCGGCGCTGCCTGGTCCTTTGTGAAATGTTCCCAATGCTGAATCAGCATTTTCGAGAAATTCATTCCGTCAGCGGCGACGCGATTCGGATCCGCGCCGCGTTCGAGCAGATACAGCGCATCCGCGTACGCGTCGCTATAACGAGCTCCCATTTCCGTGCGATGCGGAAGGTTCGTGGCATTTGTCAGTTCACTCAGTCGTTGGGCCGCGGCTCATCGAGCGAATCAAGTATTTCGCGGCCAAGACCAGTAAAGTATAGCCGGCGAATTCCGATTCGCTTTCGGGAATCGTGGAATTGAAAGCAAAAGAGCACAATCCGTCGCGTAAATTACTGGAAAATCATCGCTGACACTCTCGACAGTCTGAATAGGGCGCGATTATGAAATTCATGTAGTCTTAAGCGCCCGAAAAGATGTCCGTTGAGATCAAAAAAGAGATCCAGTTGGAGATCGCCCATGTTTTGTTCATCGACATCGTTGGCTACTCAAAGCTTTCGATTGATGACCAGCATGCGGCGATTGAGGAACTAACCAAGATTGTTCGCGCGTCCGAGCAGTTTCAACGAGCCGAAGCCGCGAACCGTTTGATTAGGATCCCAACCGGCGATGGGATGGTGCTTGTCTTTTACACCAATCCGGAGGCGCCTGCGCAGTGCGCGGTGGAGATCAGCTGCGCGCTCAAGGAACATCCGCGTCTACAACTTCGGATGGGAATCCACAGCGGGCCGGTTAGCGGCGTTGTTGATGTAAATGAAAGGGTCAATCTCGCGGGCGCTGGAATCAACATGGCAAAACGGGTGATGGATTGCGGCGACGCAGGGCACATCCTCCTTTCCAAGCATGTCGCCGAAGATCTCGAAGAATACGAGAAGTGGCGACCGTTTCTGCACGATCTCGGCACATGCGAAGCAAAACATGGCGTGCGCGTCTCGGTCGTGAACCTCTATGACGATCAATTCGGCAATGCGACGCTGCCGCGGAAACTCGAGACCGTCCGGAAACGCCGGGCCCGCGTGCGCTGGGCTGAAGTGGCCGTTGCGCTGCTCGTGCTTGCCGCGATTATTGCTGCCTTCGTCTTGCTTCTGCGGAGACCGACGCGCTCGGCCTTGGCGATTGTGGAAAAAAGTATCGCCGTGCTGCCATTTGAAAATCTGAGCCGCGATCCCGACAACGCTTACTTTGCTGACGGAATCCAGGACGAGATTCTGACGCGCCTAGCGAAGATTGCCGACTTGAAGGTGATCTCGCGTACATCCACGCAGCATTACAAAAGCGCGCCGGATAACCTGTCCGAGATCGGCAAGCAACTTGGGGTTGCGCACATCCTGGAAGGAAGTGTGCAGAAGAGCGGCGATGCCGTGCGCGTGAATGTGCAGCTAATCAAAGCGGCCAATGATTCTCATCTTTGGGCCGATACCTTTGATCGCAAACTGACTGACATCTTTTCAGTGGAGAGTGAGGTGGCCAAAGCCATCGCCGAGCAGTTGCGAGCGAAACTCACCGGTCAGGAAGAGCAAGTCATTGCCGCCAAACCGACAGACAACCCTGAGGCTTACGATGCTTACCTGCGCGGGTTGGCTTATAACCTGAAAACCACCAACACAACCGCCAACTCTCTAGGCGCACAGAAATATCTGAAAGAAGCAGTAAGATTAGCCCCGAAGTTTGCCCTTGCCTGGGCGCTGCTGTCATACGTGGACGCGCGCGGCTACCTCAACCAGGCTCTTCAACCAACGGTCGCCCTGCGTGAAGAGGCGCGGCAGGCAGCCGAAACCGCGCTGGGCCTTCAGCCCAATCTCGGCGAAGCAGTGTTGGCCAAAGGATATTACTACTACGCCTGCTTAAAGGATTACGACACCGCGGTGCGTTATTTTGAGGAAGCACGTCAGTTCCTGCCCAACAGCAGTCTGATTCCTGAACAGCTAGCCTATGTCACGCGGCGAAGAGGCCAGTGGGACCAGAGCGAGAGTTACTTCAACGAAGCCGAGCGGCTCGACCCGCGCAACGTTTCGCTGCTCACCCAGCAGGCGCTTTCCTATATCTGGCTTCGTCGTTTCCCCGAAGCACTGCGGAAGCTTGATCAGGTTCTTAATATCACACCGGACGACGTGGATGCCCTTGTGCTAAAGGCGGGCATCGCACAAGCTGAGGGCGATCTGCCGCGGGCCGCGGCGATCCTGGCTCCGCTGCATCCGAATGCCGACGACGCCCAGGCCTTGGAAACACAAGCCTACCAAGCGATCCTGGAGGGCCGCCCTGGACCAATCATTCCTCAGTTAAAGGAAATATTGGCCAACCCCGATCAAGCATTGGGTTATTACAACGGCGAACTGCGCTTTTGGTTAGGCTGGGCGCAGGAAGTTGCCGGCGACCGTGCCGCCGCCCAGGAAAGTTGGCGTCAGGCGCGCAGCGAACTGGAACGCTTCCTCAAGGAACAGCCGGAAAACTATCTCCTCATTGGAGATCTTGCGCTGACCAATATGGGCCTCGGTGACAAGGCCGCTGCGTTGGCTCTAACTGAACGGGCCCTGGCCGTGCTTCCGATCGAGAAAGACGCTGTAGATGGTCCCGCTCCGATTGAGATCCTTGCCCGGGTAGCAGCAGGAATGGGGGAACCCGAACGTGCCATCGTCGCTTTGCAGAAACTGCTCTCGACACCGTATGAAGGCCTACTGGCTTTCAACCTGCCGCTTACTCCTGCGCTACTACGTCTCGATCCGATGTTCAATCCGCTCCGGAACGATCCGCGCTTCCAGAAGCTCGCATCGAGCGTGTCGAAATAGAAAGGGTCAGCTTCGGTCGAACCAGAATGACGCCCGAGGAACAGAACAAAACGCTGGACGTGTGGCAAACCTCTGCGCGGTATTGGGACAAGTATCGAGTGCCGATCGCACAGATGTTCGCACCATAACGTCCGGTCTAGTTGAAGAAGCGCGGATCGGGATCGGCCAGAAGGTGCTCGATATCAGTGGTGGAAGCGGCGAACCCTCGCTCACAATCTCACGCATTGTCGGGCCAACAGGATCAGGAATGTACACAGATCCCGTAGCCGGTATGGTCGAGACTACTCAGGAAGAAGCAGGCAGGCGGGGCCTGACAAACATCCACTTCAGGCAATGTTCTGCCGATGATCTACCGTTCGCAGACCGTACATTTGATACAGCAGTAGGCGGGTTATCAGCAATGGTTTTTGTCGATCCGGTCGCTGCCATGCGGGGGGCGCTAAGAGTGATTCGCCAGGATGGATATGTTTCGTTTGTCGTCTGGGGCCGGACTCGCGCCCGCTCAACTAACCAGCAATAAAGCAGGCTGTTACCGATGTGGCGCGGAGATACTTTGTAGGGGGAACAATGAGTTCCCAGCACAGGCATTAATTGTTAGCGGTAGAAAAGCAGCCGTATAGCCAATTGGCGAATCAGGTCTCCGCAGGAGTCTTTGTCCGTTGCGTCTGCAGGGCGCTCTGTATCTTGCGCGGCTGGCAGGTCCGATGCGGTGTACAAGAATTTGTGCAAGAATGAGGGTCCGTTCTGCTCGTCTATCGTGATTAACCCAATTAGCCTAGTGAGCCGAGAGCACGGTCTGGGGCGACTCTTTACTCATCGGCGCTTGGCGGCGGCTCGGTTTCGCCGCTACTGCGCTGCGTATGTCTTTCTTGTTTTGTAACATTTTGCCGATTTGTAAAGAAAAGGGGGCAACGGCGAAAAGGCGGTCCCGACTACGAAGAATGACCAGCCGTAACATCTGACACGAAATCAAATCTTCGGATCAGGTGATTCAAAGTCAGTAGCGCTTTTGAGTTACCAGTTGTCCAATTGCTCTCTAAATTGGGTCGAGTGCCACAAGAGAATTCTCAGTCGCTACCAATTTGGTTACTGAGTCCGACTGCGGGATACAAGATTTTCTAATTCGACGAGTTTTTCCTCGCATGAAGGAAGCAAACTCAAATGAAATTGCCAGAAAGCGCCAATCAATACCTTAAACCGACATTTATCTGGCAATAAGTGGCGATGAAAGAAACATCAGCGCAGTAATATCGTCGATGAACCTACTACATCAGAAGTATTGTTACGAAAGCTTGGAACTACTCGCGCTGAACGGCTCGCGCTGTTGCTCGTCCGCTCGGAGCGGAATGATCTTGTCCGCGTGCTGGTCGGTCGGATAGGCGCGCCTCCATAGCCTGGCATATCGTTCGATGGCGAGCGCCCGCGGGGCACGAATGATGTGGCAGCCATCCTCCCGCAACAGGTGTCCGAGCACCTTGCCAAGCTCCCGCACGACTCTCCGCTTCGGCGATGTGTTCGCGCGCCAGCGTGCCGTCGCCGGGTTGGATAGGCGGACCGAGTGGATCAATCGGCCAATTGACGATCGCAGTCGTGTTGATCTTGCGGATCAGCTCGCACAACGCGAGCCGCCAGGTCGCCACCTGTATTGTGACCGTGACCTACGAGAGGACGGCATCAGATGCTGCAGTTGGCCACTCCTCGAACAAGGACTGTCAGTGACTCCATCGTCTGGTCGACGACAAATATGTGCAGAGCAAGCATAGGACGGTAATGCTCGCCACAACAATAAATAACCGTGGCCCTCAAATCGCGATACCGTTGGATATGATGTGATGCAATTTTCACCACAGCCGGTAGCATTGGGCACATTTTCTTCGGAAAAATCGCCTGCCCTCCAGTTGGCGTCGATATGGATTTTCAGGGACAAGCTATGTTGCCCACGATAGAGTACGTGGCAGCCGGATGACCGTTGTCCCGCTGGCCCCTAACAAACGTGTGGTCAACAAGGAGGGTCGAGCGCTCTAGGTTTTGGGTCTGAGCCGTGTCGCCGGTGAACGTCCTTCCGTTAACAGCCCCGAGCAGATCACCCGGAACTGGGCTGCCTACTGCCGATTTCGGGACGATAAGTGTAATCGTTCCATCAGCGTTAAAGCTGCTTCCCGGCAAGAATCCAATCAGGGTCTCCGTTGGGACGCCAATAACCAGCCCTACCACCTGAGTAGCGATAGTCCCATAATCAAACGTCACGGTTCCGTTTTGATCCGTTCTCATGCCGGCATAAAACTGCTCGGCTGCCGGGTCGTACGATTGGGCAGCGTATGAGTTCCAAACGATCCTCCACCTGCTACTAGGAGGTACAGTCGCCAGATTGGTTACTTTCATCTTGAACATTAGATTGCTTGTCCCAGGAGGCTCACCGACAGCAACGTAGTCGATAGCGAGCGAAGCAGGCGCTTGTCCTTGAAGTTGCTGTTCCGGATGACCCGGCGGCGTCTGTTGAACAATCAAGCCAGTGCACGTATTACCGAGGTAGGGTGCGGCGACTTCGTTGTTTCCGCATGATGTTCCCGGCCCATTTACTGCCAGTACTTTGTAATAATATGTCTTGGTGGGATCGGTGGCAGTAGTGTCGTTATAGGTTGTCTGATTTCCCGAAACGCTTGTCAATAGACTCTCAGCGCGGCTAGCCGTGCCTCGCATGATACGATAGCTGGTGATATTGGCATTACCTGTGTCTGCCTCGGACCAGGCGAGATGAGCGACGGAGTTGACTCGCCGGACCGTGACCGATGGCATGCCGGGTGCGGATCTGGCATGCAGCGGATTCGGCGGATCAAAGCTGGCAATAAGGCGGCGCCCGCTCGATTGTCGCGCGATCACACCTCTGGCCGTGTAGGCGTTGCCCTTAGCCGTAAGCACTGCCTGAGCACAGGCGCCATCGGCGCATCCGTCAACGTAGCCGACCTGCACCCGTCCCTGCTTGTCAACGGTCATGTCAAAGAAGTCGAGCAAGTTACGGCAAATATCGGCGCCGCCGTGCATCCAAATGCAACCGCGCTGCATTGGATCTTTGGGTGTTACATCGGTAGTCGTCCAGTGCAGTCCTTCATCAAATGTACTGGCCACGTAAAGATGCCAGATACCATTGAAACTGTTTGCAGAACCATCGCCCGACATGGTCGAACCATAAAAAGCGATTGCGGCGCGGCCAGCATCGGCTGCTACCGCACTAGGGAAAGCAACATTCTTCAGACCATAAACTGTGCCCACATCATAGATGTTCTGCCATGTTTGACCGCGATCAGTAGATGTCGCGACGACAGCACTAGAACCGCCAGTAGCGCTACCAGCGACCGTGCCACTAGACATTGCAAAATAGATGCGACCATTACTGTCGATCGCTACAGCAGGATCCTGGAGATTCGCGTTGGCGCGGGTCTGGCTGCTTGCGTTTTGGACGGGACGTATGCTCCATGTTAAGCCGTTATCTTCTGAAACGACGACCGCGCCCGTGCCGCCACAACTGTTGTTGGGCAGATAAACGGTTCCGTCGGGCGCAACTTTAACATGTCCATGCAATCCACCGCATTGACTCGTGTAGGTAGGTATTGGTGGTCCGTAAGTGACGCCTCCATCATCGCTGCGCAAACAAAACGCAGTAACCAGGTCTTGGGAGCAATAATAAACGGCATTCGGGTATGGGCCGTGAGACGGAGCAGGCGTATGATATGGCCCGCCACCGATCGTCTCATGATCAATACCAGAACCCAACGGTCCAGGGTTTGGGGACCAGCCAGCGTAACTAGGCTGGCCTAGTTGATCGAGGCCGTCAGTATCTGTGAATGAAACTTTGCACGTTGGCGAGGTGAGGGTGAGTTCGCCGGCAAACACACGCCCAGTCTGACGATCCGTGAAGCCGATGGGATCGGAATCGACGAATTGAGATGTTGGGGCGGGGCTGTTATACCAAGTCGCGCTCTGGGCGTTTGCGGGGCAACTATCGTCGAACTTTATGAAGAGCGTTTGAAGGTCTGACTGGAAGTTCGTCACGCCTGCAACTGAGTTTGGTGAGTTCCAATTGACGCCGATGGAAGGTTCGCCGGCGTCATATCCCATATATTCGACGGTGTGCACAGTCGGTCCCTGGCTACTGTCGGTAACCTGTACCAAAGTCCCCGGCGCCTCGAAGTTCTGGAATCCGATTTTCGGGCCGCGATCCTGAGGAGCCGATGGAGCTAAAGCAGATCCTGCTGATGCTGATATTGCACTGGCGCTGCCGGAATACTGAAAGGCCGCAGTGGCACTGAAATAAACTACGTGAACCGAAAACTGACCGGTACCGACATCCGGATTGCTGGGATCAAGATCGACTACTTCTGGGGGCGTTCCGCCATGCGCCGATGTACCACCTGTGACGATCGGCCCATTGTTATCGCCTTTGTGGACATAGACATCGTAATCGGTCAGGCCGGAAGGATCGGTGCAACTGATAACAATGCGCGCCTTAAGGCCAGTCCAGTTACTTGGCGTGCCCGATAAGCTCAGAATGAAGGTATCGCAGTTTACGCCTTCGACGCAGGTGCTTTCGTCCAGCGAACTGCCGCCAGCCGCCGTCCCAACCCAATTTACCGTCGCCCCCCCGGGATTAAGTGTTCCGGAACTAGGCATCGCCGAGTGTAAGCGGGCTGTGAAGAGCCCGAACACAATCAGGAAAATACCCGTAACAAAAAAAAGCGCGCCGATAGTGGCGCGCGCGGTCATCGAAGGAGAGGAAATCTTTTTCATAGGCAGAACGTTGATAAAAGTCTGTCTTAAGATTCGGGAAAATAGGCGAGCGCGGTCGCCTCACAACACTTCATAAGTCCAGCGTGTCGGAAAGGTTTACAGCCGTTGAAGCGCTTTTTGGGCGAGCACTTTCGACTTCTCGAGTTTGGCATCTTCGTCATCCGTTCCGCCGATGCCGACCGAGAAGAAAGCATCCCCTTTTAGAACATAAAGCACGCCGCCAAATCGATTGCTCACCCAATAAGCATCGTCCCCAAGGCCATCAATTTTTTTCGGCGCAGGTCCCTGCTCTTTTTCGGCACTCTTGGTCTCCGGTTTCTCATCGCGCTCTTTTTGGTTTCCATTGTAAGGGCCAAACTTCTCTCTCCAGAAGTCTTTTGGACTGCGCTCGCTGCGCTGCTTCGAGTCGGGTTGTACAAGGGCCAGAATCACTGATTTGCTAAATTCCGCTGCGGTGTAGAAACATTGAGAAACCCGGAAAACTCCGTCCGAATGTTCGCTGCTCTTTGTCTCATTCACCGGAGCTTCCTGAACCGATGCGACTTCCTCTTTGGAGACAAGACTGCAGGCATCGCGCATGACGATCGTGTTTCCGCGTTCTCTGCATCCGCCGAGCATCAATAAAAGGGATAGCGGGAGAGAGACGAACAGAAGACTGCGCACGGAAGAACTTTCACCTAACGAACGCGCTCGGACAAACATGTCTGGCAACAATTCCCGGGGACTTTGTCGGTTTTACGTAATGGTCGCTACGTTGCTTGCCAAGTTGACGAATATTGCAGCCGTTGCTCTGGCGCCGTTCCAAGTGTCTTGAAGTACTCGGGAACGTCGGCGCGCAGATACTCCAAGGAACCTTCGCGCAGCCTTCTAGCCGAGTGTAAGTCTGGCGCGGGAACGCGTTTTTCCCTTCGAGGCTGTCTGCGGGACAGCCCAATTGTACTAGGATTTGTGCGAGAGCGGATGAAATTTCTAACGCCGGCGAGGCGGAATTGGCAGACGAGCTGGACTCAAAATTCAGGAACCGGCGATTTCATCTGATCAAATCCGATCAAATGCGGTTCACAATTTTCATAGGGAAATCAGCCGTTTCCCGGCGGCAATCCAGCAATCGCGAAAGGTAGTCTAAAAAAAGGCGAAAGTAGAACAAAAGTAGAACAATCGAGGTCCGGCTCGTTTATCTCCACAAACACTCACGCGCGCGCGCGAAAGACGAGGGCACATTAGTAACTTATGTAATGCCTGTTTACGAGTCGCCCTTCGCTGATTCCGCTCGGTTAAATTTGTCTGAATCTCCCGCACGCGCGCGTAAGAGCGGGTCACTTTCGGCACCAATCAGTAAACAAACGAGCAAAATGAAACCTCCTGCGCGGCAAAGCGCCCCAGCGGCACCCCGAGGGAGCCTTCCAAAATTAACTGAGCACGAATAGTTTCGGCACGGTTAGTTCTTAGTTAGCGAGGTAACGTGCGAGAGTGGTTCCGCTGTTGCTGTTGCCCACGGCAACGATCTTGCCATCGATTTGGATAAGCACAGTGTTAGCAAAGGCCTCGCTGGTGCCAAATGGTGTGCTTACAAACCCGCCATTACCGAACGTCGTGTCGACCCTTCCGTTGGGACTATAGCGCACCAAAGCAAAGTCGGACGGACCAGGAACAGCATCCACATCAGTGAGGGCTGTTTGTCCAACCGCGACAATGTCGCCGTTTCTCTGGAGGGCGAGAGCAAAAGCATGTGCCAGGATATTCCCAGGGAATGGTGTTGCCACCCCGCCGTGATTCCCGAAGCTGTTATCAATCGTGCCGTCCGTGTTGTAGCTTACCAACAGGAAACCCGATACGCTGTGGGTAAACATGAGATTCGGAGAGGTAACAATGCTGCCGGCGCTAATGATCCTCGTTACACCCGTGGAGTTGGTAGAAACGACAAATCCGCCCGCGCCGTTAAAGGCGAACCCCGGAGTCTGGCCGTTGACACCGAAACTTGTAACAAGACTGCCATTCGGAGCGTAGAGGGACGCTACGCTGCCGGCGCCGATCAGGATGTTGCCATTTGGCAGAAGCACGATCGATTCGCCGCCGACTGTGGCGGCTGCGCCATTCAAGCCAAAGGTCGAGTCAAGCTGGCCATTCGTGAGCAAGCGCGCGACGATGCGTCCGGTGGCGACGAGAATTCTGCCGTTAGATTGCAGGGCCAACCCTTCACTGGCTGGCGGAAGGAAGAGTCCGGCTGCTTGGATGGTTGCGGCGCCGTTGCTGCCGAAGGTGGTGTCTGGGCTACCGTTAGTATTGAAGCGGAAAACCTTGAGCCGAAGATTACCGGGAGCCGCCGTGAGAATTTTCCCGTCCGTTTGAATGGCCACGGCAAACGCGGGGCCGGCGTTAGTGCCACCGATCAACACCTCACCGCCGGTCCCGAAGCTAGGATCGAGCGTACCATTGGTGTTGTAACGCAGGAGGCCAGGCTGTTGGAAGTTCTGCTGGATCGCGATTCCCCCGGCTACCACGATCTTGCCGTCACTCTGTAGGACTGCAGCATTGGCGCCTGTGTTAGCCGTAGTGACAATGCCGTTGATACCGAAAAGAGGGTCCAGACTTCCTGCTTGACCCATCGATAGGCTAGGTAAAACAAGAACTGTTAAGAATAAGAGCAGCGGAAACCATTTTGCAGAGGTTTTGCTTTTTGTGAAATTCCGAGGATTAAACAGTGAGCGTTTCATGAAGCATAACAACAATGTTGATGAGATTCGTCTTATTTTCATAACCTATGGAGTCGTAGCAATGCGCTTCGACTGCAACAGCTTAACGGTAACGCGATTGTTACTGCTACCGCCGGTTTTTGTCAGACCGATTAATACCGGAAGAAACAGCTTTGGTCCGAAACAGAAGGCGGAACGCTCGGTACGAATTGTGAGTACTGGCCGTAGTGAACGTGACTCGCGCGCCAGCAAAAGCAAATTGAAGCGCTTACTGCGGGCGTACAGAAAGTGACCGACCAAAATTGAAGCGAGCAAAGCTACGCCGCAAGTGGTCAACAACAATTAGCAAAGCTTCTGACAATCTCAGCAAAGCCGGTGGGAGTTGGGGCTGCATCTCAGCCGAGGATTCTTGGGGGGCGAACGATCTTCGTTGCGGATGCGCATCGCGACGACGGAAAGCGTTTCGTTGTGCGCGCGGATGAAAAGTTGACTGCTCTTGTTGAACTGGAATCCGCCGATTCAGGGCACGTCGCTTGAAAACGTGAAATCCATACGAACAAGAATTCTCACTGTGACGCAAAGGTTAGACCGCCGTAATAGTAGCAGGAAATATGCGAAACTGGATCAGGAGGCATCCGTTAATTGCCGCTCTTGCAGCTTTTGCATTCGGTGCCGCGCCCCAATGGATCGCATCAGTTTGGTCGCTTTTCTCAAGCGAACCGCTCGTGCCTTGGCTCGCAAGGCATAACGTCCCGACACTTCCGTTTTCGCCGTTATGGGTAACTGGAAGCATCAGTGTGATTTTGATAGCAGCAATATTTTTCGTGGTTCAGCGACAGAATCAACCAATGGTGCATACGAAAAAACTGGAACAAGGTAGAAGCCCTCAACCAATAATCGTCGCCATAGATGAATTGAAGGCACTCCGTTACGAGGGCGAAAGACTGGTGGGTCGATTTCAGGAAGATTCTGTAAAACCGACCTTCGGGGAAGTCGAGAACTGGAGAAAGAGAACTCGGGATTGTGCTCGCCAGAACACGCTGGCGAGCCTTGTTACGGCGAAGGATTTACTAACATTAGAAAAACCATGGGACGAAGGCGAAGTGCTTAGAATCACTGCGAAATTCCTCGATCATGGATGTTTTCTCGATGGCTCGACGCAGATGGCCGTGTTTCAGCATCTTTGGGGACAAGTGATGTCCAGATCAGCGGGAAAACGAGCGTTGCCCGAAAACACGGAGAGTCGGTGCGACAACAGACGGTCACCCAAATAGGGCAGCGTGAAGCACAGGCCATACGTGATCCTCACGGCTACGTAGACAGCCGTTGGAAAAGGCACCATTCCGCGATACCGGATCGCGAGCCTGGCGACTTGCACCGCGAGGACGAAGGGAACACCGACAATGATCCTCTGCGCTCGAGTGAACCGAAGCAAAAAAAGCGGCGCCAACCACGCACCCAGCGCGACGAAACGGTCGTAAACCGCGGGCGAACAGTGTCAAAAGGGTATCAAACGAGGGTCCGTAACCTCCTTTTCAGACGTCAGAAGTCAGAGGTCAGTTTCCGCTCGATGTCAAAAGGGTTCCAAATGGTCGGGTTCAGGGGCTCGACCCAAGGAGAAATCGCCTTTGAGGATTTCCCGTTCCGGCTAAATAAAAGGGTTAAATGACAAAAAGGTACCGGACCCGGTAGGCTCCGAGGGTTTCTGTATTACGAAAACTTACTACTCCTTAGGCCCTAACGAGTTCTGAACGACGCGAGAGCGCGGTGGACATCTGCAACCGCCATCCCGCCTTCGCCAACCGCAGCCGCGCATCGCTTGACCGAACCGGAGCGCACATCGCCCGCGGCGAAGACACCGGGACGACTCGTTTCCAGTGGTCCGGGCGCGCGCCTCATCTTCTGCCATGCAGACGATTGGGCAACGGCTGCGCCGGTAAGGATGAAGCCTTTCGCGTCGCGCTCGATCTCATGCGGCAGCCAGTTGGTGCATGGTAACGCGCCGATCATTGAAAATACTGCTGGTGTTGCGACTGTCTGTCGTTCACCAGTGCACGTATTCTCGAGCTCGACTGATTCCAATTTCCTCCGTCCACTCATTCGTTTGATTTCAGTCTCATACAGGATCTGGATGTTCTTCTGTGCCTCGATGCGCCGCGAGAGGTAGCTCGACATGCTTTTCGTTAGGCTGTTCCCGCGCACTACGAGCAATACCTTCTGCGCGCCTTCGGAAATGAACATCGCCGCCTGACCGGCCGAGTTGCCCGCGCCGGCGACGATTGCCGTTGACCCGTGACAGAGCTGACCTTCGAGCGCCGTCGCCGCATAATAGACACCAGACCCTTCAAATTCTTCCCGGCCTTGTGCATCGAGCCTGCGGTAATCTGCGCCCGTTGCGATGATCACCGCGTTCGCCCGCAGCTCGGCATTGCAGCCTTCGATGTGCAGGAAATGCGGATAATCGCCATCGGGCGCGTGTCCAAGCGAGAGCGCTTGCGATGGCGTCGTGAATTTCGCCCCGAAACGATACGCTTGTAGCTGCGCGCGGTGCGTGAGATCGCCGCCGCCGATCCCAGTAGGGAAACCGAAGAAGTTCTCAATCAACGAGGATGCTCCCGCCTGGCCGCCAGGGGCATAGCTTTCCAAGACCACAGTATTGAGTCCTTCAGAAGCAGCGTACACGGCTGCGGCCAAACCGGCCGGCCCGGCGCCAACAATCGCTACATCGCAACGGATTTCTTCTTCCTCATTCTCGGTAAGCGGTTGAAGCAGACCCGCCACCTTTGCGACTTCGCGCAGGGAAGGACGGCGCAATGGCATTCCACTCGGAGTGATAAGTGCGGGCAGATCCTTGGAAACAAGATTCAATCGTTGCGCGAGTGTTTGCCCGTATTCGCTCGTCGTGTCCACGAGTCGGTGCGGATAGTGATTCTTATCGAGAAAATCATCGAGCTGATGTCCTTCGCGTGAATCCGCCTCCGCCAGAATTCGCAAACCGGTAAACTCGCGATCGCGCTGGAGACGTTTGCGCCGCATGATTAGCGCACGCACGATCGTTTCACTCACACTCGGGATCTCTCCCAAGGCTCGTCGCAAACGCGGGGCAGGAATCTGCAAAATTTCCGATTGCTCTGCTTTGCCGCGCACTGTCGCGACAACCGCGGTACCGGTGAGCATCGCGATGTCGCCAACAAAATCGCGCGGACCCGGCGTAGCTAGAATTTGCTCATCGCCGTCGCGCGATTCAAAAACCTCGAGCTCCCCGCTCAAGACGAGATTGAAAGGCACATCACGCTGACCAGCTTTGTAAATAATCTCGCCGCGCCTGACTTTGCGCCGCGTGCCTAACGAGTCTAAGGTCGCCAACTGCTCGTCACTAAGTGCCGGAAACGCAATACGCTCGGTATCGCGGTAAAATTGCTCATCATCTTCTTCCGAAGCACGCATGATCCTGCGCTGCACAGTAACACACGAGTCAAAACCAACTGCTCGGGTTTATTTCTTGCGCGCGAGTCTTAAGATAAGTCGAAGAAAACGAACCAAGAAATCTTAAATGAGTGCAAATCCATCCACAGCACTGATCACAGGTGGCACAAGCGGTATCGGCCGGTCGGTAGCCAATAAGCTCACCGCGCTTGGCATCCACGTCATAGTCGTAGGCCGCAATGCTGAACGCGGCCAGAAAACGGTTGCGGAAATCCGCGCCGCAGGAGGCACCGTGGATTTTATTTCGTCCGACCTTCAGGACGCGTCGAGCGCGCGAGAAGTGGCCAGACGAGCCGTCGAGGTCGGAGGCGGCCATGTTGATATTCTAATCAACAATGCCGGGATCTATCCATTCGGGCCGACGCATGAAACCACCGAAGAAATGTTCGAGCACGTGTATGCGCTCAACGTCAAGGCGCCGTACTTCCTCGTCGCGGAACTTGCACCGCTGATGGCGAAGAAAGGCAAAGGGGCAATCGTCAATTTATCGACAATGGTCGCCGATTACGGCGTGCCCGGCATGAGCCTTTATGGCTCGAGCAAGGCCGCCATTAATCTGCTAACTAAGGTGTGGGCGGCCGAATATGGCCCCAGGGGCGTCCGGGTTAATGCAGTAAGCCCCGGACCTACGCGCACGGAAGGAACTGAAGCAATGGGTGAAGGGCTGGAGAAACTGGCCGCCGAGGCGCCGGCCGGCCGCCCGGCTACACCAGATGAGATCGCGGAAGCTATCGTGTTTTTGGCCACGGATCGTGCCAGTTTTATTCACGGCGCAAAACTCGCGGTCGATGGGGGTCGCAGCGCTGTGTGAGAATATTGCAGGCGACACCCGCCGCAAGCCGATCAACTTAAACCTAGGAATCGAGTGTCGTAAACAGCGCATTGAGCCCTTCAGCGAGGGTAGGATGCGTAAAGATACCTTCTCTTAGTGCGGTGTAGGGCAGCTTCCCCATCATCGCCACTTGGATAATGGTCATAATCTCACCTCCTTCCAACCCTAGGATAGCGCAGCCCAGAATTTGTTGCGTGTCGGCGTCGACAATTGCCTTCATCAAGCCACGGGTCTCGCCGGTTTCGATCGCACGGATTACGGCATTCATGGGCAATTTCGCTACACGAATATTGCGCTCCTGTTTTCTAGCCTCATTTTCGCTCATCCCAACCCGCCCGAACTGGGGATCGATGAAAATTGTGTGCGGCACAACGCGATCTCGCGTGCTGGCGTGACCATGGTCGAGCAGGTTGGTGCGCAAAATGCGGAAATCATCGTAAGTGACGTGGGTGAAAGCCGGCCCACCTTTGACATCACCGAGTGCGTAAATTCCAGGCACGTTGGTTTCCAGTTGTTCACTGACTTGGATGTAGCCTTGCTTGCTGAGGTGAATGCCAGCAGCTTCAGTGTTGAGAGCTTCAGTGTTGGGGACACGACCGATTGCCGCCATCAGATGCGAGCCGCTGAGCTTCTGTTCACCTTCAGACGTGCGTACGGTCAACTGAATGCGCACGCCGTTCAGCGACTGAATCTGCTGCGGCACAGCACCGGTCAACACCGTGATCCCATCCTCGCGAAAAATCTTAGTTATTTCGTCGGCCATATCTTCATCCTCGTTCATCAGCAAGCGTGGATGATGCTGAATGAGAGTCACCTGGCTGCCAAAACGCCGAAACATCTGCCCGAACTCCAGCCCGATGTAGCCGCCACCGATGATTAAGAGGTGTTCTGGGAGCGAGTCCAGTTCCATGATCGTGCTTGAATCCAGTACTGAGACGCTCTCGACGCCTTTGACGGTGAGTTGCTTTGGTCGTGCACCGGTATTGATGAAAATGAGTGGGGCAGTGATGTCTCGCGTTTCGCCATCGTTCAGAGAGACCTTAAGCGTCTTCGGCGCGACAAAATGGGCCTCGCCTCTCAATAGATCGAGATCGACCTCTCGCATTGGCGCAAGAAGATTCTCAAAGTAGTTACGAGCGCCCTCGACCATAGCTTGTTTGCGTTTGCGCACGGCGTGCAGATCGACCGAAATCGGGCCTGTGTGGACCCCGTATTCAGCGGCACGCTTCGCGAGATAAGCAACGCGTGCGCTGGCGACCATCGTTTTGGTGGGCGTACAGCCAAAGTTCACACAAACACCACCGACGGGGCCGCGCTCAATCACCGCCACTTTCCGGCCTGCTTTTGCAAATTCGATCGGGAGAAATCTGCCGCCCTGGCTGGTACCGATCACAATCACATCGTATTTTGTGGCCTGTGGCATCCCGATGTTATCCTTCTGCTTTTACATACATCATAATGGCATCGCATCTATAACAGCATTGCGCGTGTCCGCTACCGAGATAGGCTCATCTTGTGATGTCTGACCGAGGCTGCTCTCATCTTGACGGGATCGCGTCAATCAAGCAGCCGCAGCGCCGCGAATGCGCAGAGTGCGTAAAGTCGATGGGGGTCGGCAGCGCATTTGAAATCGCCGTCGCTTGGGCAGTTCGTAAGCTGAACTTATCCCGCCATCCAGTCATTTAGTGCGGACAGTTCCAGTACCGAATCGAATCCGTCTGGGAGCGTGATTGGCGGAACCTTTGCCTCGCGGTCGATCAAGCTTTCAATGAACGCGGCTGGGTCGATTTGGATTCGTGCCAACTCTTCGCGTGTGGCTACCTCTCCGCGCGTGCTGTCGGCCGACCAGCCGCGCTCGAGAGCAGCGACGTAGCTCGGCAGATGCTCGGGAGAGGGCCAGACGCGTTGCACAGAGGTTGCTCAAGTTGCCTAACGAGACAGAGTTAGACAGCTCTCGACTTCAGTCGGAGCTCTTGCAAGGCGAATCGTGTTCATGAGATACGTTCCCAAGTCAAAACGTACTCGAATGATTGCCCATTCCATATGAGCGGCGGAGTGGACAATAACAGCCGACTACCGTCGAACTTGAAATGACGGACCTGATCGTGGCCAATCCAATTCGGATACCAAGCACCCCGAACTTGATGTGTCACAGTTTGCCTCGTCTGGTCAATGGTGTAGGTGCCGAAATAGGAACCGTAATCCTCAAAGGCCGCACGGAGTTCCGCATCTGTACCGCGAGCCGGATCCTTTGCAGCAAATAAGGGGCGGTCGTTTCTCATGACATGGGCGGACATGTTGCCGCCGCCGTCGTAGATAAGCAAGCCGGACACATTTTCGCCCAATGGATAATGGACCCGACCCTCCGAATCGCGTGCTTCATACGATATTAGCCGCCAGGTTCCGAGCAGGCTCGGTCCAGATTGGGATTGACCGACGTTTGGAGACGCGATCATCGCATCCCAACGTCCTTAACGATTGCTTTCATTTGTGAGTCCCAAGCTGATCCGATCTTGGCCTCTAACGAGAATTCGGCCCAATGTTTGGGCTTTTTAAGAAAAGTGTCCAATTTTGGGGTCTAGTCCGCTTGCTCGCTTGGGGAGAATCCGACAAAAGCGGAGTCATGGGAGAATTGTGCCGAATCATTCGACATTTAGGAAGCGGAATGTTCGATCTCATCCCGCTTGGCTCCCTCGTGCGAATGAGAAAAACCCGGTGGTCGGCGCGCTGTCTGGGTATCGAGAATAAAGGTCCCTTCAGATTCAACTTTTTCACCGACAAAACCTTCGCGCAATCCGAGCCGGCAATCAGTGTCTTGCCCGCACGGGCGCGGGCGATTTCGGGGTGATCGCGCTAATGGCTTAACCCAAAAGAATTCCTAACCCAGTAACCTGTCCGCCAATACGTCTGCTTTCTCAATCTTTGGCGGCTCCGCCAGTAGCTCAGGCGCTTTCTCCATCAGCGCCTTGGCAACTTTTCCTGACAGGTGCGCGTCGCGCCCGGCATCATCCACAAATGCGTCGAAGATGGCGAAGGTGCTTGGGCCAAGTCGGATGCCGAACCAAGCAATTGTTGCTGGCTCTTGTTGCACCAAGCCTTGCCCGTCGCGCAGAAATTTGGCGACTTCGTTTTCTTTGCCTGGTTTGGCCTCCAGTTTAACAAATAATGCCTTCGTGGTCATGTGGTAATCTCCTTGTGACTGTTTTGCTGTGCAGCTGTCGAGATCGTATCTCTGTCTCAATTCAAGTCGAACTGAATCAATTTTTCCGAGCCGTTCGTCGCAAGCGACGCAGCGTATCGACTCAGATCGGAACAGGGTTGGTGCGTCGCGTTCTGAGCTGCATAAAAATCATCCCGCGAAAACCGTGGTTTTTTGTAGAGGAGAAATAAAAATGAAGCGCGTACATATAAAACTATTGATTCGGATGCGTTGGCGTCGAAACGCACAACTTGGCGGAGCAGCGTCAACATTCTCGACCCAACCGAGCCGTTTCCACGGACTGTCAATCCGTTGAAGTGTCGTGGAAGAATTCCGCGCGCGCGAAGGGTGCGAATGACGACGCCTTAGACCATTCCACACACGCGAGAAAGCCAAGGCAGTATTCGACAAGGATTTTTCACGGTCGCTTCTACGGTCGGAGAAATTTTTGCTGCAAAACGAGGGAATTCTACGTAACGCCGTGCGAACCCGAAACGGCTAACGCGCGTAGCATCCGCAACGGTGCGCGAGCACACGAAAACGGGCGCAAAAGCCCGTTGTTGAAGTACAAATCCGTTGCTCTATCCGGCTGAGCTACGGGCCCGGAATGCGAGGAGAATATTTCGTCGCGGGAGATGCAAGTTTCGATTTCGGCTGGGTTTTCATGACCCAGGATTTAAGACGAACGCGGGACTGAAGAAAGGGGGGGTGGGGGTAGACCGGTCACCCCTCAGAGTCTTTGGGCTGTGGCAATCGAACCCGGTGCGAATCCGCGGTTCCCATTATCACAAATCACCCTGCGAAAATGATTGGCTTTGCGCGCAGGAAGGCATCGTTCGGGTGGTGTTAACACAAAACAAATGCAGTCCGCCTAACCAGTTTAAAAAATCGTGTTCAATAGTACAGGGGGCATGTCACGCAAACATTTTCAAGCGATTGCATACGCCCTTAAGAGTAATGAACCAAACGTAAACAGCGAACACTACGAACGCGAGGCGGAGCTGTTTAGAAACATTGTCCTTGCCATCGGCGGGGCCTGTAAAAGTTTCAATCCGCGCTTCAACTCCGTCCGGTTTGAACGCGCGGCCGGCTTGGAGTCACTGCGAAACCCATGACCGAGGGGAAAGTCTCAGTTGCGGTCCTGGTTCGTGTTTCTACGGTGAAGCAGGAAACGGCGCGGCAGATTTCCGAACTTCAGGAATATGCGGTCGGCAAAGGTTACGAGATTTTAGAGGTGTGTCAGGAGACGATCTCTGGCACGGCCGGAGACGAACAGCGGCACGGCCTGCGCCGCGCCGAACAACTCGCGCGAGAAGGGAAAATCAAGAAGGTGTTGGTCCATGAAATTTCGCGAATTGCTCGGCGAAACAGTGTGGCGCATCGCTTTGTAGAGACTCTGGAAGATTACGGGGTATCTCTCTACTGGCACGCACAGGGAGTTGAAACTTTACTCCCAAACGGTAAGCGCAATCCCGCCGCAGGCATTATGCTCGCGCTGTTAGCCGAGATCGCTCGCAACGAATCCGAAACTCTGCGCGACCGAATAAAGTCCGGTCTCGCCCTTGCACGCAATAGAGGCGTAGTGCTTGGACGCCGAAAGGGGACAACTCTGAGCCGCGACGAGTTTCTTCAAAAGCATAAAGATATTATTCGACAGTTGAAGGCGCGACAGTCCCTTCGTAACACCGCCAAGATTGTCGGGAAGGGCATATCCACGGTTCAGCGAGTGAAGATCGCACTTGCTGCGTGACGCCCCGTCGTTCAAAAAATCAACTGATTTCGTGAATACAAATTCGCGTCGATTTGCTGCAAAAGAATACTGGCAAAACGTCAGTAACATCACAGCAACGATTTTTTGAACACATCCGGCGCACACTATTGAGCAGCGCGTTGCCCTGTTTGGAACGAACGCTAATTGTTGAACGTGTGCGCGCCGGACAGGCTAAACAACGGTTGGGCTTGCCGTCGCATCACTGTGAAAAAAGGCATTTCTGCTGGGATCGGTGTTTCGATTGTCGCGGAGTCTCCGCCCTGCTGCGTGAGTGCAAAAATATCTGCTGGGTGTTGCTGCCTTGCGGGAAGTAGGCCGTAGTAAGCGACGGCGATTTTGCAAACGTTGCGTCGCTTCAGTCTGAGCGAACAAATTGCACCGATTCACGGTTTCTTTTCCTCGCAGAGCTTCTGGAAACTAGGGTCGCTACGCAAAGGATCCCATTTCGGATCGAGCCTTAGAAGCGCCGGCGTAAGGCAGTTAGTATATGGAATCTCCAAAAGACGCTGCAATCTTGGAATCGCGCGGTTTTTGTCGCCGACCATTGCCTCGACGGATGCCAAATTCTCTTCGTACCCAGGCCCATCGACTGCATCCTTCCCACTTGGCAGCAGCGTGATCGCGCGCTCAGCTTCTTTTATCGATGCGTCTTTCTCGCCGAGCACAGCGTGAATTAGCGAAAGTACGACCGCAAAAATCGCGTTATTCGTGTCTTTCTTAGAGAGCGTATCCAGCGCAGGCAGCAATTGTTGAGCAGTGGCTCTCGCCCCGGTAATGTCGCCGACACATTGCTGGGCCAAAGCCAGAAACATCTGATCAGCGAGCCTTTCAAAGTCGGGCAGATCGCGAGATTCAGTGAGCCGGGTATGAATCAATCGAATGGCCTCATCGCAATGTCGCTCTAGAAATAATTGGTTCGTCTTCGTTAGGAAGGCATTAAACGAAGGGGTCTGTGCGTTTATCCCACCTAGCAACTTTCCGGCTTGTTCCAGGTTGCCCTGGGCCTGATAAATTTTTGCTTCGGACGCGACGGTATCGAGGCCATTCGGAACAATGTCCAACACTCTATCGTACGTTTTTAGCGCAGCCGGAAATTGCCGAAGCATCGCGTAAGTTTCTGCCGCCAAGCTTAGCCATTGAATATTGCGCGGATCGAGCGTGAGAGTTTGCTCCCAGTAAGCAACGCTTTGATCCCAGTGTCCTTGTCTTCGAGCGATTAGGGCGAGCGCAGCAGGGACATCGCTGCTGCCCGGCAAAAGCTCCCGGACGCGGCCGAACGTCGCTTTGGCAAGCTCGTAATCCCGCAGTACCCAATATTGGTAATAAGCCTGCGCGAGCAAGGTTTCGGGCGAATTGGGTTGGAGTCTTTGCGCGCTTTTTAAGGCCCGCTCCGCCGCGTCACGACGAGCGGTGGTTCTATCTAGACCACCGAAGTACACCTGAGCGTTCGCACGAGAAAGTCTGGCCCATGCCACCGCAAAAGCTGGGTCAAGCTGCACCGCCCGCTCGTAAAAGCCGACGACCCTTTCTGAATCGTCTGGAGAGGAGGTCGTGCGCGCTTCAAGAGCCAAGCCCCGGAGGTACGCGTCGTACGCCTCTGAATTGTTTGTTGGCTTGACCGCCAACGCTTGTTGCTCGCGACCAGTGAGCTTGGCTTGCAATGCGTCGGCGATTGCTTTCGCTACTTCGCTCTCGACACCGAAGATGTCAGTAAGCTTGCGGTCGAAGGTATCAGCCCACAAATGCGAATCGCTGGCCGCCTGGATCAGCTGGACGTTGACGCGCACCTGATCGGCGGCTTTCTGGACACTGCCTTCCAGGATGTTCGCTACGCCAAGCTGCTTCGCGATCTCGGACAGATTTTCAGGCGCGCTCTTGTAATGCTGGGTTGATGTACGCGAGATCACTTTCAAATCCGCGATCTTCGCGAGCCGCGTCAGTATCTCCTCCTGGATGCCCTCTGCAAAGTAAGCGTTCGCTTTGTCCTCGCTCAGGTTCTCGAAGGGCAAAACCGCGATCGACTTGTCCGAAATTGACGAAGCTGTAGCCGCCTTGCTCTGTCGAGGCGCTGTCTTACTTCCAGCGCTGTAGCGACCGAGAAAAAATAACGCGAGCGAAATCGCCGCGCCGATAACAACGACGTAAATCCAGGCATGCTTTTTTGGAACGCGCTCACCGGAGCGATCGACATCTTCTGTGCGTTTCAGTCCCTCCGGCGTCAACTCAAAGGCCCATGCAATCACCAGCGCGATGGGAAAGCCGATCACGATCGTCAGCACGATCAATCGCAAGGCCCAATTTGGAACATCGAAAAGCGGAAAGACCTGCGCGATGCCTTGAGCGAGAGCCCAGCCGGCAACCGCGTATGCGACCGCGACTTTGTAAACGTTGCGCCGCTTCAGCTCGGCGAAGAAATTTCTTGGATTCACTCTGCGCGCCTTCACGAAGCGCTCGTCACGCCACCACCCTACCTTTTTGCGCGTGACTTGAAAAGCGCATGCAATACGCAAAACGCTTCAGCCTAACTGACTCTGCCCAAGTGATGCGGTTTTGCGCCCGGATCGTCTATTGAACGTCGAACGCTGATTACTGATTTGACGCGTATTAGACACCTCCGTGTCGATTCTTAAAGTGCTCTGAAAACTGGAATGTACCTGTCTGAGAATTGCTTATACAAGGCGGCCTGCAAACGTAGCGTCTAATTCGACGTCTAACGCAGTCTTTTGATAAAGAGCCTTTCCGACCAGCATTTCCAAGGCATTTTCGCAGGCGGCAATGACTAGTCCGATAATCCGAAAACTCCAATAATCTATTTTCGGATATTCGGAGTAAACGTTCTCCGATAATCCGGTAATCCTTTAGGATACCGGATAATCGGACGAACTGCGGAAATGAGGCTGCCCCCCGCCCGCTTGGGGCGCGGTCATGCGATTTTTTGCTCATGGGGCGCCGCTTCCCGTAATTTAGATTCTCCAGTCATCGGATTGAATACGTGAACCTTCGGCTTGCGGAACCATGTCCTGCCTCTGGCCTCTACGCAATCCTCTGCTATTGCTTGGTTTTTCAATTTGGCGAATGTTGAGGCCGCAAAACCCTCTTGTTTAATCGCAGCCGCTTGCCATTCGCCGGTAGTCATTCCATCGGTTAAGCAACTGACGACGGCAGCAACGGTATACTTCGCCTTCGCACCCACTTTGCTCTTCAATCTTTTCGGATCAAGCTCGTCGGCGAGTTTCATAAGGGGGTATCCCCATCGCATAACAAACGGAGCGGGGGCACGCAGGTTTCTAAGTGTCGCCTCCACGACGAACGCGTTTTCTTCTTCATGCGGAGTGATAGTGATGATGCCGTCCGCATGACGCGCGAACACGCCACTGCCGCTCGCGCGATCGAGCTGCTCCTTGCTGGACGCCAGCCCCTTCGCAAAATGGTGGCTGTAGATCACAGCGGCGCCAGTCTGCTCGGCGAGGGTTTCGAGCGGGTTTAAGAACTCCGCCATTTCACCAGCGGCATTCTCATTTCTCCCGTTCATTAGTTTGTAGATCGGGTCGAAAATTATCATTGCATAACCCTCCCCTCGGCAACGCTCGATGATCTTTGGCATGAGTAGTTTTATATCTGCCGCATGGCCTCGAAGATTCCAGAGATCGAAATTTCGAAGCGGTCGCGTCACGGACTTAGCGTCCGACAAAACAAGTAGTCGGTTTTGAAAAAAAGGCGCCGAAATCTCGAAGTTCAGATACAAGACACGACCTAGTACAACGTCTTTCCCCCACCACTGGACCCCGTGGGAGACGCTGAGTCCGAGGTCCATTAGAGTGAAGGTCTTGAAGCTCTTGCTGCCGCCTGAAAACATCGTCAGCGTGCTTTGGTGTATCATGCCCTGCACCAACTCAGCCGGCATCTCCTGCGGTTGGTCGAGGAATTGTTCAGCACTAACAATTTCCGGTAGCTCCGCTTCGGGCTGACGCAGACTCGGAATGGCATCCGTATTCCACTCGTTTGTAGCTTCTGTGCTCATTGAATCACCGCCGAATTGAAATACAGGACGGGTTGCCTGCCACTGGGCACGTTGTCGATCCCTGCTGACTTTAGTGCATCGCTCGCTTTGCCATCCGCTCGTTTGCCATCCGGCATTCTCACGAACTGACTGCGCGACCATGTCTTCGAATCCGCTCCGAGTGAAACTGCATAGTCGAAGAACCTTTTTACCTTGTCTTCACCTTGCCCTTCACAGAAAAACCAGCCGTGAGCCGATTTTGAGCCGCTGAACACAACTAATGCTAACGACGGCGCGAACAGCGCTAGATGCCAAAGCAATGCCGCTTGCTGATCCAGCGTGCCACGATCAAACTCGACGACAAGAAACCGGCGAGGGCCAGTGTTCGATTCGCTGTGATAAGACGGCTTTCCTTGTTTTGTTCGCCCCTTCTGCGCAGACATCGGCGAGGGAACAATGAGCGATCGCCCGTGCAAGTGCCCGCGCCAAGCCTCTCTTTTAGCTGTGGAGAACTGATTGCTTGCCTTACCGATACAGAGCCACGGGTTGCCGGGAAACAGCAAATCGATGAACATTTCCGTTCTGCTTTGTTCGACGAACTGAATAGGCACAGGCGAGTGCGAAACAAGTTCGACTAGCGTTGGTCCGCTGCTTGAAATCTTGGAGATTGCTGCTCGATTCACCAGAGACCAGCGCGGACCTGGACGGCTGCGTTCTCCGCGCGCGGATTGCAGCGCGTCAATGATTTCGCGCGGATACGGATCGCGCGTCATTAACAATTCGATTTCCGGCTCAGCCTGCTCGTTCGACCAGCCCGCATCAACGAGCCTGCAAGCTGCGTAGTATATCCAAGTGTGAACGCCCTCGCCAGGGGCGGGGCACGGCTTCAAACGAGATATAGTTGTCAACATTTCGCTGCCTCCACCGATAAACCGCGCAGATACGCGAGCACTTGATCGAACGGGATCAAAGTAGTGCCGCGGATATTGCCGCGCTTGCGAAGCTGGACCAGCCGGCTTGTCCCGGCCTTTTCCAATTCGTAATACGTTGTTCGGGGGAGACCAAAATATGGATCTCTCACGCTGGATTTCGGAAGCCTGAAGAATTCAGGCTTTGGGTGAACGGTCTGCGCGTCGCGCGAACCGGAATCTGGGGAATTTAACATAACAACACACTTTCTTAAGACTTAGATGACCCGCTCCGAAAGTCGCAGCAAGCCACCTCTTTTCTCTGTCACCCAGTGAACTCCTGAAGCGTTAGTGCTCAGGCACTGGGCATCGCGTGTCGTATGTTCAGATGCTCGGCTGATATTTCGTCAGCAAAAAGCGAGCGTCGTAATTTCGTTTATTGCGCCGCGAAGTTCAACGAATATTATGGAGATTCGGCAAACAATTCTGCGGAACATCGCCGAACGTGTTGCCAGAATCGTTGTCAGTTCGAGGAAATTCGGGGCGATTTACCTACGAAGTGGAGGCGAGGGGAGTTGAACCCCTGTCCTCGTCGCTATCCACGCAAACATCTACATGTTTATCCGACGATAAATTCTGAGGAGCCAAGCCATGCGCCGGCACACTGCCGGCTCCCGAGCGTCCACAAAATCGATTCACGAACCGGCGTGGTCGCTCCACCGATTCGCCAGCCTGCTGTCCACGTTTGCCGCCGTAGCAGGCGTCCCACGGCAAACGTCACGGTCAATTAAGCCGCGAGAGCGAGACCTTCGTTGTCTGCGTTTGTTTTTTGGTCCGGTTTTTAACGAGGCCAACGAACCATCCTCGACATGCCGTCTGCGCTTCCAACGATGAGTCGAAGCCAGTACGCCCCCTCTTTTTTGTGCTTGAACAGATACCTCTTTTTGGGGTCTTATGCAACAGGAACGCGAGATTTCGCAGAGGCGCGGCTCTAAAGTATAATTCCGGGAATGGCGATTGAAATGACTGCTCGATCCTTGGCCGATACGCAACAGGCGGATATGTCTTCGGGTGAAGCAATTCAGCCCAGGGAACTTTCGGGGCTTCCCGAGAGGTCGATACCGGTCTCGCGATTCTTGCGGCGCTCTCTGCGGTGGACGCGCCGAAACTTCAGTAGTCGCGCGAAGTTGCTTTCAGGTGGGGAGGTCCTCATTCTTTCAGCGCCAAAAAGCGGACGCACATGGATCCGGACATTTCTTTGTGCTTACTTATGCAAGCGGCATGGTCTTGAGTTCACCCTGCAGCCCGGGCGATACGATCATCCGGGATTTCCCCGGGTAATATTCTCCCACGATCGTTTTGAGCATCGGACAAAGGGCAATCGCTGGGACCGCTTGCGCGGCAAATATCTCGTTCCGAGAAGAGAACTTCGAAAAGCCAAGATTATCCTGCTCGTGCGGGACCCCCGGGACTGTTTCGTTTCGCTTTATTTACAAATGACGCGCCGCGATCCCAGCGCGGATGCAGCGTTGAAGCAAAAATCTGTCAGTGAACTCCTGCGCGACAAGAGATTTGGAATCCGCGGCATTGTTTGCGCAATGAACGACTGGCTTGACGAATTCTCAGGACGCAAGGATTTCACGATCATCCGGTACGAGGCGTTGCGGGCATCTCCAGCCGAACATTTTCGAGACCTGCTTGCCGTGGTCGGCGAAACAACGCCGGATATGTCGATATTTCAGGAGGCACTTGAGTTTTCTCGTTTTGAGAACATGCAAAAATTGGAAGCAGCCGGCGTTTTTGATTCCAAGATTCTGCATCCGGGTGACGTACGCGATCCGGAGTCGTTCAAAGTGCGTCGCGGAAAAGTAGGTGGTTATCGGGAGTATCTTTCGGCCGAGGATCTAGAGTATGCTGCGGATGCATTGATGAAGCTTGATCGCCGGTTCGGCTATAGCTCCTAAGAGAATCTCACACCGCAGATTCACGCCAGCGCTCCTCGCAGCGGCCAGTCGTTTCTGATTCCGGCTTGGCGCTGCCAAGCAAGCCGGAGCCGGAAAGGCGGTGCCGCGACGACATCAGTTGGGATCGAGCGGTGTTCTGACCCCAGTTGCGGGGAGGTCCAAAAAGTGCTTGCATTCTATTTCCTATTGAATTAGTAGAGTTTCAAAATCATATTAGTTTAGTAGACATTGAACGAATGAATGGAGGACTAAACATGAAACCGATAATCGGATCGATTTGCTTGGCCTTTATTCTGCAGCGGCTTGGCTTGGTTCGAATATGAGATGGTGCTGCGCTTCGGGAGTATGCCGATTCTCTTTGCGGTGGCGTCTGTTTTGAGCGCGTTCTTGGTCGCCCTGCTTCGCGCGCCGGAGGGCGATGAGCGCCCTGATGGATTTCATGTTCGAACGCGTAACCGACGGTTCAGTAATATTCGCCGCATCCGGTTATTCCAACCTGAACGTGCCCGAAGATGGCGTTGAAGTTCCGAGCGAAGCGCTCGTAGCGCAAGACATGAAACTTTCCAAACGCGGCGAATATGCGCTTCGCGCGCTAATCGATCTCGGAATCGCTTCCGAACTCGGTTGGCCCATGCTGCAGGTAAGTGAGCTCGCGGCAAAAGAAAAACTGCCAATCAAATTTCTCGAGCAGATTTTTATGCAGCTCAAGGCGGCCGGGTATGTGAAAAGCAGACGCGGGAAGTTTGGCGGTTACTCACTTGCACGGCCGATGAGCAGGATAAAATTCGGCGCCGTCATTCGGTTGATTGACGGCCCGCTGGCGCCGATTCGGTGTGTGAGCACCACGTCCTACGCGCGCTGCTCCTGCCCGGATGAAGTGCACTGCGGTCTGCGAATGTTGATGTTTGACGTCCGAAACGCAATCAGCGCAATCCTCGATCGCTTCACTCTTGCAGATATCGTACAGATCACGCTGCGCAAATATCGTCGCGATAAAGTCGCGCCGCCTTTCCGTGATCGATCGATTCCACTGGCGTCCATCTTGGCCAAAAAGGGCGATTCGCTGGTCCATGGCAAAAGCAAGGTGGAGGCATTGAAGCAAGTTTCAGGGTCTCGAGGGAGCCAGTCACAAAACGGCCGCGGGAAGACCGCGGCTAAATAGGAGAAAAAGATGTCGATTAGAAAGCATTTTTTTAGCCAGATCAGCGTTGTCGTTTCGATACTGCTGTTAACAACGATCCAACCGCTGGCTGCGGAAAGCCCCTCCGACGCCAAGCGCATCGAGGAACTCGAGCGCACGGTTGCCGAGCTCAAAAAGGAAGTCGCCGAGTTAAAGAAGAAAGAGACTACGTCTGTCTCTGAGGGGAAAATGAAAACCAAAATCAGTTATGACGGAAAGACCTATGTGGAAAAGGCGGTGGTCGAAGAAGCGAAAACGCCGATTTACGTCCAGCAGCGGGGACCGGAGTTAAAGCTTGTACTCGGCGGGTTCGTTCAGGTGAATTTTGAAGATGGCGACGTCTCCGCCTTCGAAGGCCGGTTTGGCCAGACTGCGATAAAAGATCGGTTTCGGCTGCGACGGGCGCGGATCAATTTGACTGGCGACTTTGCGGAGCAATTCGACTTTAAAATGGAAGGCGATTTTGGGCAGAGCGATGGTACTTCCGGCAACAGGACCGCCTTTTCCGCAACAGACATTTGGGTCAACTGGCATCAAATCCCAGCGCTACAAGTCAAGGTCGGTCAGTATAAAGCGCCATTTGGCCTGGAGCAGCTGACGCCTGATACTAGCTTGCTCACGATCGAACGCACGTTGCCAACTGGCGCAATCACGCCAGATCGGCAAATCGGTGCTGAACTTTGGGGAAAACCATTCACCAGCATTTGGCCTGAGCAGAAGGACCTGCTGACCTACTACGCGGGCATTTTCAACGGCAACGGTCGCAACATCACCGTCAACGACAACAACAACTTTATGTTTGTGGGTCGTCTGGAGTTGCAGCCGTTTAAAGGTAAAATCGCTGGTCAGAAGTCCTTTCTTAAGCTGGGCGGTGACGTGCTCAACAGCCGTGATGAACAAGGGGTGAATATCTCGCAGTCGAGCAACTTGCTGGTAAACGACGATGGTTCTCTCTCGCCCTTTGTCCTACCTAGCGCGGATCAAAGAACGGCTTGGAGCGTGGACGCCTGGCTCGAGGTGGGTCCCTTTGATTTAATCGGTGAATACCTCCAGGAACGCGTACAAGGTCGCACCGTAAACGGAGTGCCTCCCGAGTTCGCCAACTTCACGACCGACGGATTCTATGTAACGGGCGCTTATTTCCTGATCCCGAAGAAGCTGCAGGCTGTGGTTCAATGGCAGTATTTAAACCCCGGGCAAAAGGGAAACGACGGGCTCTATTCGATCCTGGGAGGCCTCAATTACTACATCCATGGAGACGATCTGAAGCTGATGGTCAACTACATTCATACCTGGTCGGATTTTCGCCAAGCGAATCCTGAATTTGGGGAAGACCAATTCGATGAAGTGATCGGGCGTGTTCAACTAATGTTCTAGATCGAAGCAAACCGGATTGGAGCAAACGAAAAATATGAAAGAGACATTCTTGAGTAAACTGCGCGAGTTATGGGCGATTCGCCGGCGCTGCCAACAGATCCACCTTCAACAACGACGGAATCGACGTCCGCAATCAACTAAATTTTATGCCGAAATGCAGCGACTTACTAAAGTCCCATTGCCAAAAACACGGTAATTCTGTACGTCTTTCATCGTTCAGTGAACTCGCACTGACGAGAGAAGGGCCGCAGCGGCTTTTGTTCCCGGTAGGCAGTTATTCTATGAGAATATGAAAACAAGAGCACTGATCGCAGTTGTCGGAGCATTGGCGGTTTTCTTGCCAAATAGCCGTGCGGAGGAAAAAACCGTGATTCGGTTCGGGCATTTTCCAAACATCACTCACGCGCAGGGAGTCATCGCACATGCCCTCTCTCGGCAAGGCAAGGGGTGGTTTGAAAAATACCTCGGACCGAATGTCGAAATTCAGTGGTTTACGTACAATGCGGGGCCATCGGCGATGGAAGCGATCTTTGCAAAATCGCTTGACGTCACCTACGTCGGCCCTGGTCCTGCGCTCAACGCGTACTTGAAATCGAACGGTGAAGAAGTCCGCGTAATCTCCGGTGCAGCCAATGCCGGCGCCGCTTTGGTAGTGAAAGCCGATTCGCCTATCAAGACGCCGGCGGATTTTCGCGGTAAAAAAATCGCCACACCTCAGCTCGGCAACACACAGGACATTTCATGCCGGGCATGGTTGAAAGCACAGAACTTCAAGGTCACGCTGACCGGCGGCGATGTGACGGTAATCCCAACAGCGAACCCGGACCAGCTCGGACTTTTTCAAACTGGCGGGGTTGAGGCCGTTTGGACAGTCGAGCCCTGGGTAACGCGGCTCGAGCGCGATGCGAAGGCGCGTGTTTTTCTTGAAGACAGGGACACCATCACCACGTGGCTTGTTTCCAGTGTGAAGTTCCTGCGTGATCGGCGCGATTTCGCAAAGAAAATCGCTGACGCGAATGTGGAGTTAACGAAATGGATCCAGGCGAGCGAATCGGAGGCGCAAAAGTTATTGATTGACGAATTGAAGGCCGAAACGCGGGCTGATTTTTCGCCAGATGCCGTTGCGCAAGCGTGGAAAAGAATTCAGTTCACCGGTGAAGTATCGCGCGATTTGATCGCGAAATCGGTGCAGGACGGCAAGGACGCAGGTTTTCTAAAAGGCTCGACAGACACATCGAAGCTAATCGAGACTCCTTAATGCTCCGGGCCGGCCGCCACCATTCCTCAGCGACTGAGGAGCTCCAGATCATCCCGCCCTCGAAGCTCTCGGTCGAAGGCGTGTCAAAAAGCTTTCGCAGCGCTTCAGGCAATGTTCTGGCGCTTGATCGCGTGAGTCTGAAAGTCGCCGAAGGCGAATTTGTGTGTCTTGTCGGCACGAGCGGCTGTGGCAAAACGACCTTGCTCAATATTATTGCCGGTCTGGAAAAAGCGGACAGCGGCGCAGTGCTGGCGGACGGAAAGCCAGTGACTGGACCTGGCCGCGAGCGGCTCGTTATGTTTCAGGAACCGGCGCTCTTTCCCTGGCTGGATGTGTTTGGGAATGTCCTCTTCGGACTTAAGCTAAAACCGAACCTGACAAATGAAGACCGACGCGAGGTTGCCAAGTACTATTTGGAGCTCGTTGGGTTGAGCCGGTTTGAACACGCAAACATTCACGAACTTTCCGGCGGAATGAAGCAGCGCGTCTCGTTGGCTCGCGCGCTTGCACCCAATCCACGCGTCCTGCTCATGGACGAACCGTTTGCCGCGCTTGATGCCCTCACTCGCGAGCAGCTTTACGGCGACATTCAAGAGATTTGGAAAGCGCGTCGCAAAACGATCGTTTTTGTAACGCACAATGTTCGCGAAGCTGCATGTCTGGGCGATCGGGTTCTGCTTTTTTCGCCTCATCCAGGTCGCATCCAAGAGGAATTCACTGTGAACCTGCCGCGACCGCGTGATATCAACAGCGTCGATCTCGCCGCTCATGCCACACAAATTACGAAGGCGCTGAAAAGCGCCGGTAAAGCTGAGGCTATCGCTCCTAAATGAAACGGTTTCTGTTGGCGGCTGCGTTTTTCGCTGTTCTCGTTTTGCTTTGGGAAGCGGCGCATCGCGCAAAGATTTGGTCGCCCGTTCTACTGCCATCCCCCAGCCAGGTTGTCACCTACTTGGAGGGCGCTGCTGCCGACGGAACCCTCGCAAGAGCGACTGTGATAACCATGCGCCGCTTACTTATTGGTTACTTCATAGGACTGGTGGTTGGGCTTCCGCTGGGGCTGTTGACCGCACGCTGGAAATTGTTTGGCGATACGATTGGAACCTTGGCACTTGGCTTGCAGACGTTACCCAGTGTTTGCTGGGTGCCGCTCGCGCTCTTGTGGTTTGGGCAGACAGAAGCGGCGATGCTCTTTGTCGTCGTGATGGGTACCCTCTGGTCTGTGATCATCGCAACTGAGACCGGCGTGCGCAATGTTCCGCCGATTTATCGCCGCGCCGCTTTGACCATGGGATCCAAGCGATTGCACATGTGGTTCAAAGTGATCCTGCCAGCCGCACTTCCCTTCATCGTTAGCGGAATGAAGCAAGGGTGGGCCTTCGCCTGGCGCTCTCTGATGGCTGCTGAGATTTTCGTGACAATCCTGACTGGTTTTGGCCTTGGCCAGCTTCTCCATTATGGTCGCGAATTGAGCGCTATGGAGCAGGTCATTGGGATCATGATTGTGATTGTCGTCATCGGTTTGCTGGCGGACAAAATTTTCTTTTCACCGATCGAAAGGTTTCTGCACCGGCGCTGGGGGACGAGCCAGGCATGACACTCGGACAGAAGAAGGCGCTCACTTCGTCGCAACGTGAGGTGCGCATCACCAACAAACTCGGATTGCACGCGCGGCCTGCGGCCCAGTTCGTCAAACGCGTACGAAGCTTTCGATCAGAAATCTGGGTAGTAAAGGCGGGAAAGCGATATTCCGCCTCGAGCCTAATTGACATCCTGCGCGCTAATCTCGATTGCGGTGCGACGGCTACGCTCGAGGCACACGGTGTCGATGCAGACGACGCTCTGGACGAGTTGGAGAAGTTACTCGCGGAACTGCACGAGAAGGAAACTGACTAACGCAAGGGTCGCGCGACCAAAACTCCGCTGTCAGAGCGGTAGCGATATAGATATTTCGAAAGCTCTGAGTCCACGACCACGCGCCCGTAATTGCTTGGCGAAGAAGCGTGCATGAAATGCAAGACGCCGTCGCTTGTGCGCGATGCCAGACCGACATGGGCAGTGGAATAAAGTCCGGCCCGGTCGCGTGAAATGATTCCGATGATGTCGCCGCTGCGCAGCTTCGATTCAATTCCTGCGACTTTGTTCTTCGGAATTTCGTAAAGGGGGCGCGAGGATACTTTTGCTTCCATGCGTGCAAGGGGTCCGAGCAGCGAACGGTTCGCGGCGAGATAACGATAATGTCGCCAGCCGGCGCTCATCTCCCGCGCAGAATGTGCAACGCTGCGTCCACCTAGATCGCGAGTCATATCTTCTACGAGTCCACGCCGATCGTTATCGTAAAGCCAATCCTCCAGGTAATGCAGCCGCGAAAGATAATCGCCGGTGCATTCGCCGCCCCGGTATCGATCCATCTCGATGTAATGCAGCAGACGTTCCGGAGTCCAGTTCGATTCCGGCTCGTTCAGCATTCGAGCGAAACTGAGGGCGATCTCAAAAAAGGTCCAGCAGTCCACGCCCTGAAAGTTTACTGAGGGCGACTCGATCCGGTTGTCGATCTCAAGGGTGAAATGTTTATAGCGTGTCCCAATCAACGTCTGTCCTACCGCCGCAGTCCGTTCCCCAATCGGCAACGCTTTCCAATTTCCGGCTTTGGCCTTTGCGACCAGTCGATTGAACTGATCCTGTCCTTTAAAGACAGTGCTGAACGGCAAGCGCGATTCAGACGCGAACGCGACTGAAAAGAGCAGAAACAGGGGTATAAAGACTTTCCAACCTGGCATAACCCGCACAACTCAACGCGGAATGGATAAAGTTACAAGGGTTACAAAGTTAAAAAGCTTGAAACCTTAAAAAGGCGCCGCTTTCGGCGCCTAATCGAACTTTGTAACTTTTTTAACTCTTTTAACTTCTCGACTGTCCCATATCCTTTAAGACTGTGCCCATTCGTTTCCCAAAAAAAAGCCGGAGAAACATTGTTCGCCAATCATCGGATGGCGCAACTGCCAAGCCTTCCACCCGGGTCCGTCTGCGTCCACGAGCCGACTGGCATAAGCGTAATTTTCTTACCAGCGTCCTGATTCCATCCCTTTTCATTAAACGGGCGGGTGATCAGGCGCCCCGGCCTCCGCAATTCCCAAAAATTCGAGAAGGCGAGGTTTGTATTACCTGGATCGGCCACGCGTCATTTCTTGTTCAAACTCACGAAGTGAATGTCCTGATCGATCCGAACTGGTCGAAGTGGCTCAAGGTAATCAAGCGTTTGAAGCAGCCGGGCTTCGAAATTCATCATTTGCCGTCGATCGATTTCGTCTTGGTGACTCATGCTCATTTCGATCATCTCGACCGGCGTACGCTGCGCCGCGTTGCGGCCGACCAGCCGATCGTCGTGCCGATGGGCGTAGGTAACCTGGTACACGATCTCGGCTTCCACATCGTGCACGAGCTCGATTACTGGCAGACAGTCGAGCTTGGCCCGCTCAAAATTTCGCTGACACCTTGTCATCACTGGGGCGCACGATTTCTGGCGGATTTACATCGCGACTTCGGTGGATTTGTCATCGCAGCAAACGGCCGCACCATTTTCCACTGCGGCGACAGCGCCTACTTTCCCGGCTTTAGAGAGATTGGCGATCGCTACGGGATTGAGATTGCGCTGCTTCCGATCGGTGCGTACGAGGCGCCAACCGGCCGCGAAGTTCACATGAATCCGGAGGAAGCGGTCAGGGCATTTCTCGAACTCGGTGCCAGGACATTGATTCCGATGCACTACGGGACTTTTCGTCTCGGTTTTGAACCGATGCATGAACCACCACAACGTTTGCTCAAGTCCGCACGCGAACATGGGATTGAAGACAAGGTCCTCGTGATGACCGAGGGAGAGCCGGTTGTTTTATGAAGGAGAAAACGCTCAACACTCAGCGCCGAGTTATCGACGTTCAATGGATACCCGACCGCCGCAAGTGCGAAGATGCACCGGTTCACGCCGTGCGGGAAATGACGGATTCAACGCCCAACGCCCAACGCTCAACGTCCAACGCTCAAGGATCAGGTAAACCGCGCTTCGACCTAGAAGATCGACTGCTTGAATTCAGCGCGCGGATTGTTCGATTGGTTGACTCGCTGCCAAATACTAGAGCCGCAAACCACCTCGGAGGTCAGCTGCTCCACTGTGGAACTTCGCCGTACGGAAATCACGGCGAGGTCGAAGCTGCAGAATCGCGCAAAGATTTCGTTCACAAATCAAAGGTTTGCCTCAAGGAACTGAAGGAGACTCGTCGCTGGTTAGGGCTGATAGCGAAATCATCGATGATCCCAGCACCGAAAATGAGTGCGATCCTCAACGAGGCGGAAGAGCTCATCAAAATTTTCTTCTCGAGCGTCCGAACGGCCGAAAGAAATGTGAAATGATGATGCGAGTTCCCGCATTAGGCGTTGGGCGTTGAGCGTTCGGCGTTGGACGTTGAGAGAAATCGCGATGCACGTAGTTCGCACGCGTTCCACATTAATCGGAGCCATTTCAGCCGGATTCATCGTCGTCTTTTTCTGCCTTATCCTTCTCTGGCACAATCCGCTCGCTTTTTGGAACGACGATTATGAATTGTCTGTTCTGCCCGTGTTCGCAGACATGGCGCGCAGTTGGTCGGAAGGCCATTGGCCAATCCTAAGCCCCTATTCGTGGGTCTGCGGCAATCTCGCCGGAGAATTTCAGTACGGAGTGTTCTCGGTTTTTGTGAACGCAGTCATCATCGCCGTCTGGAAATTTCCGCTCATATTTCCTCAGCAAGCAGCCGCCGTCTCCATTGCGCATCTTTTTGCTCTGTCGGTGGGCGCGTTTTTGCTCGCGCGCGATCGCCAATTTTCAGTTCCCTTGTCGATCTTTGTTGCGCTTGTCGCTTCTTTGAACGGTTGGATCATTTGTTGGGGCGCGACCGATTGGTTCGGCGCGCTTGGTGCTTTTACATGGCTGCCTTGGGCGTGGTGGGGCGCGGCGCGAGCGCTCGATCCCCAGCGAGGCAAATGGAGATTCCTCTGGCCGGCGCCCTTTGTGTACCTCGTCGTAACTGGCGGATTTCCCTACACGGTTTTGATGTTGCTCCTATTGATCGCATGGCTGGTACTCAAGTCGTTAGCCGAAACGCGAAGCATTTTGTCCGTCGTGCCAATGCTCTCCGGCGTCGCATTCGGCTTCGGATTATCGGCGCCAGCGTGGCTCGCGATTCTCGATTTGGTTCAGGGTTCTGCGCGCGAATTACAGGCAGCGAGAGCGCATTGGCAATGGCTTGTTTCACCAGCGGCTTTGCCCGGACTCATCTTGCCATGCTGGACCGTTAATTGGGCCGATTTTTCCAATCGCTACTTGCCACATACAGCGATGGAACTGGCTTGTGGGCTTGCCGCTCCGGCAGCACTGATTGGTGGGTTAGCGTGGCGCGGACGTCTGCTTGTTAGGCAAATCAAATGGGAGTTGGTCCTGCTCTTGTTCGTGCTCTTGCTCTCCATGATCCCGACAGCTGGGCTTTTTCGGTGGAGTTTTCGTTGGTTGCCGTTTTTTCATTTGGTTCTCGCGGTCTGTGCGGCAGAAACGTTGCACCTACGACCAGGATCACCGATCGCGGCTACAGCGGCACTCGCTCTCACTGCCGTTACGAGCAGTGCGATGCTAATTCTGCGTACGACTGGTTCGTACGCTTTCCCGCTGACATGGATCTTTCTTGGGCTCGCGGTGTTTTGGTATCTTTGGGAGGTCGCGCTGCGCCATTCTGAACTTCAGAAATGGGCACCTGTGGCGATCACGTTTTTGGCGTTGCTCGCGACATACATCTACATCCCGACGAACTGCGGCGTTCCGACGTACAATTTCTCTCAGCACCTGCTTAAGCCTGCGCCGCTCGATCCAGCGCGCCTTTATCTCAGCATTTATCCGTGGGCGGAACTTACCTATTGCGTATCAAACAAACCCCAGGCGGTCGGAGAAGTTCTACGTCCGGGAAGCACACCGATGTGGGCCGGACTGCATTTCATCAATGGCTACAGCCCGATTCGGCCGGCTGGCGTGGCCCGTGAATTCGCGACTTCAATTCACGGTGAGATCAATCCCGATGTAGGAAGTTATTTACTTAATAACCAGGCGGGTAAGGATGGTGAACTAGCTTTATTGGGCGTGGATGGAATTGTTGTTGCGCGAGAATTGGATTTCACGCCCCAGCCGGCCTCTGAATGGGAAGCGGTTCTTACAACAGACGAAGGACGAGTCTTTCATCGACGCGGTGCTCCATTCGCGCGAGTGCGTTCGATAAGTTCCATTGATTCGCGGCCTGGAGAGCAATTTGTAATAGCAACTGTTTCGCGAATCAATAATTCGCGCAATCGAGTGGAAGCAGATATCGATGTCTCCAACGGTAATCGTCCCGCTTTGCTCGCTTTTTCCAGGCCATACTTTCGCGGGTACAAAACAAAAATGGGCAATCAAAAACTCGTCGTCACATCGTATCGCGGATTATTTCCAACTGTCGAAGTCCCAGCTGGTGCTCATGGACGGCTTGCTCTTATTTATCAACCAGCCTGGTTGATTTTGGGAAGTGCAACCACCGCCGCGTGCGTTCTCATAATCCTGCTGGCATTCATCTTAAGAGGCAGAACAAACAACTGACTTTTTGCTGCCATTGCGTTGGCGTTGCGACGCAGCCCCACGAGGGAATGCTTAAGCTCGCATGCGCCGGAGGATACGTGCAAGCCTGACTGTCTTCGCTTTTTTTAGCTTGAGGTAACATGCTGCCCATTCGTGGGAGATTTGATTAGCTTGTTTTTCAACAGCTGGCGGCGGAATTTCCAAGTCCGGCGGAAGTGGCAATTCGAGAAATTCCAGGATCCGCTCCGCGGCGATGCGGTGAGACGTGACGACGTCTTCATAAAAGAGAATCAGAGGCTCAATTTGATTTTCGCGAAAATAGTTCGCCCAGCCGTCATCGTGTGCTGCGATCCGGTTGCACCATTCGTCGATTACCTTGAAATCGAACTTGGGTATGGCGCGCGGGTGCGTTTTTTTTTCTGCTTTTTGACTCCAGATGCCTGTCTGGCATGCCATGGCCCAGGAGACCGCCTGCTCGACATGGTTCCGGCGGCGCATCCAGATGTATTTCGGGTTGCGGAAAACAGCCGCGAGAAGTTGCGCCCCATTAAGATTTTTATATGCGGGAATTTCCTGCAACATCAGGAGCATTCGTTCGAAATAGCTCCACATTACGACGGTCCCGAAGACTCCATTGGCTGTGGTCTTTTGCCGCAAAACATTTTGCACGTAGGCGAGGCGCGATGGCGCGCCCCAGCGTTTTTCCCAGGTTTCTCCGGGCTTACATAAAAAATGCTCTTCTGGCGACGCCGCTATGCCGGTGCTTCGAAGGATGCTGCAAAGCAAATGCGTCCCGCTGCGCTGAACGGAAGTAATGATGTAAGAAATTGCAGGGTTCACTGCGGAAACATGTCTGCAATTATTTAGTGAGCCTGACGAGTTAATTTAAAAATCATGCGGGAGTGATTTTCGAAAATTTCCGAACGAGCGACCCGGTGATGCGGACGAAGATTACAGCTTTTTGGGAGTTTCCAATAGCTCGATCACTCGTTTCAGTAAGCGTCCTGCGCCGCCGCCGTCAATACTGCGATGATCAAAGCTCAGCGTGATCTGTGCCTCGGTTCTCGGCATGAATTCCTTTTTCTGTTCGTTCCATGACGGAACTTTTTTTCCGGCCCCGAGACCAAGCAGCAATGTCTGGTCCGGCAGCGGAATTGGCGTGCCCCATTCCATTCCAAAAGTTCCGAAGTTTGAAACGGTTGCGATGCCGCCGGCTTGCATGTCTGGCGAGATGCGCCGCTGGCGGGCCAGCTCGATGAGCTCCTTGTATTTCGTCGCAAGGTCGGCGAGCGAAGTTTTTTCGGCAGATCGGATCACCGGCACCATGATTCCATCTTCGGCCTCAACCGCAATTCCGACGTCGATTGAAGTTGACTGCACAACGCGATTGCCGATTAATTTCGCCGCCGCGCCGGGAGTTTCTGCAAGCGCGAGCGCAAGCGCGCGCAACGCGTAGAGGCCTGGGCCGGGTTTGGGATCGCGCGACTGTCGATCCTGCAGCACGGGATCGAGATTTACCGACGAACCAATCGTTGAAAGCGGCCGCATCCAACTTCGCCGCATCGCGTCTGCCACACCCGTGCGAATCGCAGAAGCATCCTGCGCCATTTGGCTCTCTATTTTATGCAGAAAATTTTCGAGATCTTTAATTGTGACGCGGTTGCCCGCGCCCGTGCCCATGATTCCGGCAAGATCGGCAGTTGTTAACTGCAGCTCGGCCATCCTCGCGCGAATACGCGGGGACATGAACGTCGCGCCTTTCGATGTAACTGGAACAGGCAATCCGCCGGCGCGTGCGCCATCGCCGTCGCGCCCGGCCACTTTCTTCTCACGCGCGGGAGCGACCTCTTGATCAGCGCGCGCAGGAATCTCCTCCGCGACTTCGCGCTGCGCCGGAGAAGGCGCCTGCTTTGCAAATCTCGCAGCGTCTGCCTCGCTCGCTTCCACGTAGCCAAGGACTGCACCGACCGGATAAGTCTCTTTCAATTGCACGGTGATTTGAGCAATCTTGCCTTTACACGGCGTCGTCACGCCCATTACCGCTTTGTTGGTTTCGACGTCTAAAATTTCCTGATCATCCGCAACCTCGTCGCCGGGCTTTACCTTAATATCGACAATTGTGGCTTCGGCGATCGATTCGCCTAGCTGTGGCATGATGATTGGGACTTGCGGCATAAATTTTACTCTCGAAGCAGCGCGCGAGCTTTTCGCGCGATCTCTTTTGCATTGGGTCTGTGGGCCGACCAAAGATTTGGATGATAAGGAATCGGAGTGTCTTTCGCGTTGAGCCGCTGCGGCGCGGCGTCCAATAAATGAAAACCCTCGGCCGCGGCGCGCGCAATCACCTCGGCTGTTACGCCGCCCCATGGAAACGATTCTCCCACACACAAGAGGCGTCCTGTGCGCGCGACTGAGGCGAGAACCGTATTAGTATCGAGCGGTTTAACCGAGCGAAGATCGATAACTTCAATTTCAAAACCTTCGCCGGCCAATTGTTCCGCGACTGCGAGAGCTTCGTGCACCATCGCGCTGTAACTCACAATGGTAAGGTCGCGCCCTTCCCGCGCTATGCGTGCCGTGCCGGTGGGCACGCCCTGGGTCGGTAGCTTGTCCGCCTTGAGATGATAGTAGAGGTACTTGTGCTCGCAATAAACAACCGGATCGTCGATGGCCACCGCTTCAATCAGCATGGTGTAGGCGTCTTCTACCGTCGCAGGTGTCATGACGATGAGTCCCGGGTAATGCGCATAAATTGATTCCATCGATTGACTGTGGAATGGCCCGCTGCCTTTTGTGCCGCCGGAAGGCAGACGAACGGTGATAGGGACCGGTACATTTGTCCGCCAGTAATGCGTGCCGGCGTTGTTCAGGATTTGGTTCAGGGCGATACTGGAAAAATCGGCAAACTGCATTTCGACAATCGGTCGCATTCCCTCGATCGCGGCCCCGATCGCGGCTCCAACCATCGCGTCTTCGCTAATTGGCGTGTTCAGTACGCGTCCGGGAAATTCTTTAGCAAGACCTTTCGTCGCTTTGAAAGCGCCGCCAAAAGTGCCGCCGACGTCCTGTCCATAGATAAACACGCGCTCGTCGTCACGGAGTAGCTTTGCCTGCGCCTCGCGAATTGCTTCGAGATATGTAATGCTCATTGCAGGCTATCCACAAGGTCGCGCACGGAGATTGCGCACCAATCTTCTTTGTCGCCTTCCGGCGGCGCCTCTTTTTGCGCAGTGGCAATCGCCTCATCCACCTTCGCCACTGCTTCTTTGCGCCACTCAGTCAGCGTTTTGGCATCGACCAGATTCAAATCAGCGATTGTTTGCTCAGCGACTTTCAAACAATCGCGCGCAAATGGTTCACGCTTGATCTCCTCAGTCACGTAACTGGCATCGTCGTGTTCACCGTGGCCGGAAAGCCGCAGAACGGAGGCCACGACCAACTGTGGCGGACGTCCTGCGCGTGCGCGTTTGACTGCGCCGCCGATTATCTCGAGGCACGCACTGAGATCGGTGCCATCAAGACTGTAACCTTCAAAGCCATAACCGATCGCGCGATCGACTAGATCGTGGCACGCGAACTCACGGTCATTCTGCGTGGAATAAGCATAATGATTATTTGTCGCGACGATGACCAGAGGCACCTGTTCTACTGCCGCGATATTCATTCCTTCGTGAAACGCACCGGTTTGCATTCCGCCTTCGCCGATGCACGCCAGGCCGATAAAATCTTTCTCTCCCTTAAAGCGTTTCGCCATCAGCGCGCCCACAGTCACGGAAATCATCGCGCCGAGATGGCTAACCATGGCGAGCTGGTTTTGCTGCGGGCGACCTCGATGGATGTTGCCGTCACGTCCGCGCATGGGACCCTGACGCGAGCCTAGATAAGTTCGTGTAACATCCAACAGCGGTTCGCCGAACGCGGATCGTCCCGCCTGGTCACGAATCAACGGCGCGAAGATGTCGCCTTTTTGCAGGAACAAGCCACACGCTGCGCTGACCGCCTCCTGGCCCTTGCCGATGTAGACACCGCCAGTGATCAGGCCGCCCCGATACAGACTAACGAGTTTTTCCTCCAGCGTACGCGTCAGCCGCATCCAACGATACGCTTCGAGGAAGCGCTCATGCGGCGGCGAGGGCTTTTTGGTTTTCGATTGGCGCTGCGCCGTCTGAAGCATCCGACAATTTTACGCGAGATCGGCCAGCCCGCGCAAAAAAATTTTACACCCTCACGACTTGCTCTCCGGAGAGCCACAAGCTGCCGATAGCTCCAAGCTGGCAACCTGCGCTCTCCCGGAGAGGAAATTACCGCGTTGCAAGCACGAGACGTTGTTGTCTCGACTTCTGTTCTACGTTCGCAAACGTTTCTGTGGAGACTTGCTGTGGTGCCGTCAATTTCATCCCCACGAGCTTGCTCACGCCGCGCTCTTCCATCGTCACACCGTACAGTACGTCGGCCTTGGCGATGGTGCGTTTGTTGTGCGTGATGATGATGAATTGACTCTGTTCTATGAACCGGTCCAACACGCGGACAAAGCGATTGATGTTGCCTTCGTCCATTGCTGCATCCACTTCGTCGAGAATGCAGAACGGACTTGGTCGTACCATGTAAATTGCGAACAGCAACGCCACAGCAACCATGGAACGCTCGCCTCCGCTTAGCAGGGAAACGCTTTGTAACTGTTTGCCCGGAGGTTTGGCGCTGATTTCGATTCCGCAGTTGAGCGGATCGTTTTCGTTGAGCAAGGACAGGTCTGCGCGTCCCCCGCCAAAGAGCTCTTCGAACATTTCACGGAAGTGGATCCGTACCTGAGCAAAGGTCTCGCTGAACAACTTTTTCGTGGTCGAGTTGATCTGCGCAATCACATCCAGCAATTCGCGACGCGAATTGGTAAGGTCATTGTTCTGCGTTTCGAGAAAGTTGTATCGCTCTTCCAGTTCGTCGTACTCGTGAACAGCGTCCAAGTTCACTGGCCCCATATTATCGAGTTGCGTTCGAAGGTCGCTAATAAGCTGTTCGACATCAGGAGGGGCGAGCTCCGGCGAGCCCGGCATCGCAGCCGCTCCGCCCTCCACTTTGTCATTGCGTTTCAATTGCGCTCGCAGAGTTTTTTCAAACGCAGCCTGGTCCTGGCTAAATTCGCGCAAATTGATTTGATATCGGCGTGAAACGCGTTCGGTGAGATTATCGATCTTCAACTGCAGTTCTGCCTGGCGCACTTGTTCTTTGGAACGCGAGTCGCGCAGATCATTCAACGAGTTTCGAATTGTGCGCAGATTCGACTCCGCTTCGTTCATCGTTGTCGAGCGCTCCCTGCGCTGTTCAATGAGCGAGGCTAACGCTCCCTCAAGAACCGCACGTTGCCCGGTTTGTTTCTCGATGGCTGATTCGGCCGTTCGCGATTCTTCCGCCTGCGTGGTCAGCCGCTTCTCGAAGTTGATGATCTCAGCCTGGCGTGCCGCGATTGCGTCCCCAAGTTCCGCGTCACGCGCGCTCATCGGCTGGCGCTGCGCGATAAGATGTTCGTAACGCTGTCGCTCGGTGGCGGCGGTAAGACGCAATTCGTTCAGTTGCTCTATTGCCTCGTTTCCGCGCTTCGCGACATCGTCCTGCGCAGCCCGCAATATCTCTTGCTCGGCTTGGTTAGCAGCCAGCGTCGCCTGTTCTCCAGCCAATTCGTCTTCCAGTTTTGCAATGCGTTCGTCTGCGGCCTGGATTTGTCGGGCCAGCGTAGTTTGCTCAGAGCGAACCTGGGCCTGCTTTTGTTCGCCCTCTTGCAGTTCTCGCGTAAGAAAAAGAATTCGGTTGTCGCAATCGGATTTTTCACGTTCCGCCGTTTCGTAATCTCGACGGGCTTCTTCCAACTCGCCGCCCGCTTTTTCCAGCGCCGCTCTGGCGTCGTTGCATTCTTTAAGCAGAGCGTCCCGTTGCTTACGGATCTCAGAACACTCCCTGTCCAGCGCGGACATTCGCGCTTTGCGTTCGAGTAGAGAATCCGCCGATGTTTCCCTGCTCCCACCAAACACAACTCCCTCGGTCGAAATCAATTCGCCATCCACCGTGGCAGCAGCGATTTCGCTGTGCTTTTTCTTCGCAGCCAGGGCGTCATCGAGATTCTGAAAGATTGCAACATCGTGAAGCAATTGTGCAACAAGCGATGCGATCGGCTCCGGCGCTTTCACTTTGTCAATCGCCCAACCGAGCGATTTTTCAGGAGCCCGTTTTACTCGCTCTTTTGTTGTGCCATTACCGAGTTGTGGAATGACCAGCGCCGCCTGACCGAGTTTCTTCTCTTTCAAAGCCGCAATAATTTCGGGCGCCAATTGTGCATCATTTAGCACGATCGCCTGCAAATTTCGGCCCAGCGCAGCTTCTATCGCCGGAATGAAATTCTGATCCACGTCGAGATTCGCAACCAAAGCGCCCGCCAAGGCAGGCTTGATTCGTCCCGCGACGGCGGGATGCAGGCCCTTAAGCACGGCTTGGGAACCCTCCCCAAGACCCTCGCCCTCTTCGTTGAGCTGACGAAGAATTTCAAGACGCGATTCTTTTTCTGCCTGGCCGCGCTCAATGGCGGCGAGCTCTTTCTCTGTGCTGGCGACACGTTGTTGATGGTGTCGCAGCGTCTCCTCGCTACTCTGAACAGCGCCTCGACAGCGATCGAGTTTGTTCTGGAGATTCTCGGCCGCCGCCCGTGCGGCGTTGGTGTCGTCCTGGATTCGGGTGCGGGCGGTCTCTATGTTGGAAATCGCGGTATCTAAACCGCGCCGATTCTCCTCTGTCGTTTCACGGCGAATTTTAAGTCCGGAAATCTCATCCTCCAGGTCGGCAATTCGGCTCTCGATTTCTGACGCTGCTTTTTCCAGCGTCTCGAGTTTCGATTCATGCTCGCTTCTCTCGGTGCGAAGGTCCGAGAGTCGTCCCGTAAGTTGATTTAGTTCCGTTTCTTTGGTCTGCAAAGCCTCGCTCGTCTTTTCAATTAGCGCGTTCGCCTGTTGAATTTCTTTGCTTTGCTGTTCGCGTTTAGTTTCAGCAACAGCAATATCGTTTCGGGAACGTTCGATCAGTTCGTTCAGTTCCTCGGCCCGCTGCCGATTGAATTGGATTCGATTTCGATGCGCATTAATTTCGCTCTCAAGGTGCTGGAGTTCACTGCGGCTGCCCGCAATTCGGGCATCGATCTCTTCCAAAGCGTTGCGCTGCTCGGCCAACTCGTTTTCGTCCGCTTCGATTTTGGCGCGAGCCAAATCTTCTGATTCGCCGAGGCGCGCAATCTCAGCCTGGCAATGGGCGAGATCCGTTTCGAGCCCCTCGAGTTGCTTGCGCGAATAATGCGTATCAAGGACGCGAAGATCGTCGTGCAATGCCTGGTAACGCCTTGCTTTGCCCGCCTGGCGCTGCAACGACCCGATTTGACGTTTTACTTCCTTAATGATGTCGCCAATGCGCAGGAGATTTGCATCGGTCGCTTCCAGCTTGCGTAGCGCCTCGCGTTTTTGCGTCTTGTATTTTGTGACCCCGGCTGCCTCCTCAAACACTGCGCGTCGATCTTCAGGGCGCGAACTCAGGATCATATCGATCTTGCCCTGTTCCATCATTGAGTACGCGGAGCGCGCAATGCCGGTGTCGGCGAATAGACTTTGAATATCGCGAAGTCGACACAAGGTTTTGTTCAGGAGGTACTCGGAGTTGCCATCGCGATAGACACGACGCGTTACGCGAACGTCGTGCCAGTCGATGCCGAGTTCTTCAGCGCAATCGGTGAAGGTCAGAGAGACCTCGGCGAAGCCAATAGGCTTGCGCGTCTCGCTGCCATCGAAAATCACATCCGCCATCTCATCGCCGCGCAAAGATTTTGCAGATTGCTCGCCAAGTACCCAGCGAACGGCATCGAGCACGTTCGACTTTCCGCAACCGTTCGGGCCAACAATAGCAGTGACACCTTCGTGAAAATTAAGAAGCGTTTTGTCGGCGAACGATTTGAAGCCGAACAGCTCGAGCGATTGTAAATGCATGATAGGCCAAACCTCGGGCCTGTGGAGGTCAATACAGCAGGCGCGTAAGGGTGACAAGCGAAAAACACACAATTTGAAGGGCTTTCGACCCTAGCCAGCCACAGGATGTTGGGGGTTGCGAGCTGCCCGTGCTCGGTCGGGTGAAACCGAACTGACGCAGACGCTTGCGCTTCGCGTCCCTCCGTAGGGATAAGGGGAGAGCATTAAGTTGGGGGATTGGGACAAGTTGCTGCCTCTTGGGGGCGGTCCTGACCCTCTCTTTCGTCAGAGAGAGGTGTCCCTCCGCACATGCCACGTTACAAATACCCGCCATCGAAAAACGCCCTCTTGGGTCGCGAAGCTTAGCTCGCACTCTTGCCTTGGACAACTGAATCACGCAGGATGCCCCAATGGCCGAAGAAGCGACGCTGTCGATCGAACAAGCGGAGCGTGTCGACCATCAGTTGGTCCGCGGAATTGGGATTCCGGCTCTCACTGCAAATATTGTTAGCTCGACCATCGGTGCAGGAATTTTTGTGATCCCAGCGACAGTCGCGAGAGGTTTGGGACCCGCTGCGCCACTCGCATTTGTTTGTTGTGCGATTGCGATGGTGTTGTTCGTCACTTGTTTCGCGATCGCCGGTAGTCGCGTGTCGTTGACCGGGGGTCTTTACGCATATGTCGAAGTCGCGTTTGGTCGTTACGTCGGCTTTCTCGCCGGCATGCTTTATTTTCTAACGGCGCTCGGCGCAGTTGCTGGCGTCGTGAACGTCCTCGCGAATTCGGTTGCGCTCGTCGTTCCATTCCTCGGCAGTCCCGTGATGCGCATTGTCGTCATGCTCGGCGTTTACGGTTCGCTAGTGCTCATCAACATCCGCGGTGTGCGCGAAGGCGCCGGTGCGGTGACCGTGATCACGGTAGCGAAGCTTCTGCCCCTGCTGCTGTTCGTTTGCGTGGGAATATTTTTTATTCATCCGCCGAACCTTGCGTGGAGCGGCTGGCCCGGTAGCAAGTCGTTAGGCGATGCCGTTATTCTTTTGATTTTTGCTTTCGTCGGAATCGAGGTGGCATTGATTCCGAGCGGTGAAGTGAAGAATCCGGCGCGCACTGTTCCGCGCTCCGCCTATCTCGCGCTTGTCATTACGACGGTTATCTACATCCTGATCCAAATCGTAGGGCAGGGAACACTCGGCGCTGATCTTGCGAATCATCCTGACGCGCCCCTCGCAGAATCAGCGGCGAAATTTCTCGGCAATTTAGGCCGCACGATCCTTCTGACTGGGGCCACCATCTCGGCTTTTGGTTTTGTGACCAGCGACATCCTGAGTTCACCACGTATGATCTTTGCTTTCGGACGGGATGGCGCGTTACCGCAGTTTTTCGCGCACGTTCATCCGCGCTATCGATCGCCGGATGTCGCGATCATGACTTACGCGACGCTCGCCTTTTTGCTGTCGATTAGCGGCACCTTTGAAAAGTTGGCGGTGCTTTCGAACGTCGCGGTGTTGTTAATGTATCTGCTTTGCTGCGCCGCGTGCTGGGTCTTGGTGCAACGCGATGTGCGAGCCGATGGCGCTCAGCCATTCAATTTTCCTGGAATGAACATTGTACCTGTCCTAGCAATCGTTGCGATTCTTTGGATCCTCGTCCATGCGACTGCTCGCGAATTTGTCGTCACTGGAGTCGTGCTGGCTGTTGCGTCAGTCGTTTATCTCGTCCGCGGCCAGGTTCGACGGAAAGCGTAGGCAAACTCTGAAAACCGATTAGCTTGTGGCCATGCGTGAAAATTACCTCGAGGAGTATTATTCCTTCCTGCGTTTTCCGAGTGTCTCGACGGACGATCAGTACAAGCAAAAACTGGAGGAGTGCGCACGATGGCTGGTGGAAAAACTCACCAGTATTGGTCTGGAGACAAAGCTTGTTCCCACGCGCGGGCATCCCATCGTTTGGGCACGCAACAAACATCAGCCCGGGCGTCGCACGGTTTTGATTTATGGGCATTACGATGTGCAACCGCCCGATCCTCTGGAGCTCTGGGATTCGCCGCCGTTCGAACCCGTTTTAAAAAACGGTTACGTCTTTGCGCGCGGCGCTACGGACAATAAGGGCCAGATCCTTTCACACATTCTCGGGATTCAGGAAACTATCGAACAAGATCACGATTTACCGGTGAACTTGCATCTGGTGATCGAAGGCGAAGAGGAAATTGGCAGCGCAAATCTTGGCGGTTTTCTAAGCGAAAATCGCGATGCACTGAAGTGCGACGTCGCAGTGGTCTCAGATACCGGAATGATCGAGCGCGGCGTGCCAACGTTGAGCTACGGCTTGCGCGGGGTAACCGCTCTCGAAATCAAAGTGACCGGACCAAAGATGGACTTGCATTCCGGTATTTTTGGAGGCGCCGTTGCCAATCCAATCACCGCGTTAGCGCAACTGCTAGCCACGCTTCATGATCGCGAAGGCCGCGTGGCCATCGCGGGCTTCTATGATCGCGTTAAACCGTTGGAGAATTGGGAGCGCGAAGCGTGGCGCAAACTTCCAGTCGATGGCGACAAACTGATCCTCAAGGAAACAGGCGTCCCCGAACTTTTTGGCGAGGGCGGTTACAATTCGCTCGAGCGCATCTGGGCTAGACCAACAGCCGAGATCAATGGAATCGGCGGAGGATATCAGGGACAGGGGACAAAGACAGTCATCGCCAGTCATGCGATGGCGAAACTGACTTTCCGTCTCGTTCCTGAACAGGAAGGCGACGAAATTCTCAAGCTGGCAAGAGCGCATTTACGAAAAAATCTGCTCAAAGGCGTTACAATAGAAATTACCGACGGACACAGCGGCCCCTGGTATCTTACCGACCCGCATTCGCCGCTCGGCGAAGCCGCGCAACGCGCATTGCGTAAAGCATTCGATCACGACCCGGCGCTCATTCGCGAAGGCGGCAGCATTCCCATTGTCTCACAGTTCCGTGGCATCCTGGGCATCGAAACGCTGCTCATGGGACTCGCGCTGGCCGATTGCCGCGCACATTCGCCTAATGAAAATTTTCCTCTCGAAAATTTCGAGGGCGGGATTCGCCTCAATAAAGCAATTCTTCAGGAGCTCGCTCACTGATTGTTTTCCGCGACTAAAATTCATCCGATCAGAAACCAGAACGCGAATTGGAGGTCGTCTGTGTCAGACGCCGGCGCTGACGGCATTTCCCAGAATGGAGCCGCGGGGATGCGAGCGACATGGACGGGCAGCCCGCCCGGGCGAGAGAGCGGGAGCGAACGAGTCAAATGCCCTACAATTTTGGCGGTCTCCCAACCAATATTTCGCGGGCTTCTAATCGCCGCGATTTCATTTGGGACGCTCCACACCGCGAATGCTGCTGAAGACTCGTTAGGCACAAAGATCAAAAAGATTTTCGCCACACCTACGCCGGCCCCCAGCAAACATCGGAAACGCTCGGCAAAGAAAACGACACCCAGCCCATCGCCCGCAGCTTCGCCACGACACAAGAAGATTTCACCGGCTCCTTCTCCGAGTCCGACACCGAAGTCCAAATCGAAGCGCAAACGAGTGTCTCCGACGCCGACAACCACTCCGGAAGAGAGCCCGGTTCCAAGTCCAACTGAAACCCCAAGC
>Ga0209687_1000042_pt1 | contig 57094 bp, 39 predicted proteins | sample GraSoiAngelo_136_FD_185893 | JGI IMG/M metagenome (GOLD analysis project Ga0209687, IMG submission 185893) | Grasslands soil microbial communities from the Angelo Coastal Reserve, California, USA - 14_0929_09_20cm (SPAdes) (version 2) | ecosystem: Environmental > Terrestrial > Soil > Grasslands ...
ACGGTATGACCTGAACTGGTCAATAGTTTGACGCCGGCAGGAACGAGACCGACCCTGTATTCGTGGTCTTTAACTTCTCTCGGTAAGCCTACAATCACTTGCTTATCTATCTCTGCTCAATCGATCTGGGCGCGCTGAAGCTTGCCCGAGTAGTCAACATATATGGCTTTCCATTCCGAGAAGATGTCCAGCACCTGCGTTCCGCCTTCGCGATGTCCGTTGCCGGTCGCTTTCGTTCCGCCAAACGGCAGGTGAACCTCGGCGCCTATAGTCGAGGCATTCACATAGAAAATGCCCGTGAACATATTGTCCATCGCCTGAAACGCCCGGTTCACGTCCCGAGTGTAAAGAGATGCCGACAAACCGTATTTAACACCGTTGGCTATCTCAATGGCATGATCCAGGTCCCGGCATTCGATCAGCGATACGACAGGCCCGAATATCTCTTCCTGTGCAATGCGCATCCGCGGCTTAACATCGGCGAATACCGTCGGCTCGATATAATAGCCCCACTTTAGGTCGCCCTTTTCGGCCCGATGCCCTCCGCACAGTATTTTCGCTCCGTCTTCGTTTTGGCCGATCTGGATGTATCCGAGAATCTTGTCCACCGCATCTTGATTGATTACGGGGCCAACATCGCTTTTATCGCTCAGGCCGTTGCCGAGCCTCAGCTTGCCCGCGCGCTCCGCGAGCATAGCGGTGAACTTCTTGGCAATTTTCTTATGCACTACAACACGCGAAGCCGCCGTACACCGCTGGCCGGAAGTCCCGAACGCGCCCCATAGAACGCCTTCAAGCGCGAGTTCCAGATCGGCGTCTTCCATAATCATTACGACATTTTTGCCGCCCATTTCGAGCGAGCAGATTTTTCCGCTGCGAGCGGCGGACTGGCTGACCGTTCGGCCGACGTCGGTAGATCCGGTGAACGAGACGAGCCGAACTCCGGGATGGGTAGCCAGAGCCGCCCCTGCCTCTTCACCATGACCGGAAACAATGTTGATGACTCCAGCGGGAACTCCGGCTTCTTCGCAAGCCGCCGCCAGATTGTACGTCGACAAGGGCGTATCTTCGGCGGGCTTGATGACCACCGTATTGCCGCAGACAAGGGCGGGCATGATTTTCCAAGACGGTATGGCCATCGGGAAGTTCCACGGTGTGATCAAAGCGCAGACTCCGATAGGCTCGCGCGTACACATCGCGAACTTATTTGGGAGCTCGGCCTTTGTGGTAAAGCCGTGAAGACGCCGTCCTTCACCCGCGACGAAGAACGTCATATCGATAGCTTCCTGCACGTCGCCGCTTGCTTCCTTGAATACCTTACCCATCTCCCGCGTCATATCGCGGGCGAACTCGCTCTTGCGTTTTATGAGTATTTCTCCGGCTCGAAACAATATCTCCGCGCGCCGCGGCGCTGGAACACGGCGCCACTTGGAAAAGGCTTCTGATGCCGCATTCACGGCGGCGTCGACATCCTGTGGAGAAGACGCGGGGAACCTGCCGATTATCTCGCGAGTATCGGCTGGATTTCGATTTTCTATATATTTATTGGACTCGGGCGAGGTCCATTTGCCGTTGATGTAGTTGCGATATTCCGCGCTCTTGACTCTTGATGCGGGCTTAGCCATTTAAAAGGACCCCCTCTGATTCTTTATGGCGAACGCGATTGTCGCGGCCGGCGGCTTATGGCATTTAAAGCAGCTCATTTGATCGGGCGGACGACCCTTTTTTGGATGCCGTATTCCCATCGGCGCGACCGACGAATCGGGAGCGTGACACGAGAGACAAGTTTCGCGGGGTGTTTCCGCGGTCAGGCCGGTGTGCTCGCCTCTGGGGGACATTGGAGCCGGCTTTCGCCCGATTGCCGTCAAGAAAATGAATATGCCGAGGACAGCTAACGCAATGGCTGCAAAGATCACATCTTTTCTATTCATATGAGAATTGAGGTTAATCCCCGCCCCACGGTGAGTCCGCTTAGAGGCCGAATCTAACAAAGCGCCCATGGGGTGTCAAGCGAGAGGTCTTGCTACCAAGAGCATAGATTTAAACGCATTGACAGGCATTAAAAAACGCCCCGCCCCGAGCGATCTTGTCTCGGGTGTTTTGAAAGCGGGAGGCCGGCTGCTAATATTCCGAATTCAAATCCCGCGGGCCCGCACATTCAGTAAAAAGAGAACGATGTCGATTCAGGAAACACTAAAGCAGAAGCTTCGCGACGCTGTTGCTAAACTGTTCGATATTACCATCGTGGAATTCACGGTAGAGGTACCGCCCCGAGCCGATCTCGGTGATCTGGCCTTTCCGCTCCCCTTTGAATTGGCAAAGAAACTCAAAGCGGAAACGGGACAAAAACAGAACCCTCGCGATATAGCCGCAAAGCTCGCGGCCGAGATTCAAGGTGTCGCCGGTGTGTCGAAAGTTCAGACTGCGGGCGCGGGCTATCTAAATGTATTCTTCGACCGCGCTGCATATCTGAGAGCCGCTTTGGCCGGCGACGAAAAGATAGAGCCGATGCTTGGCGGCAAAATTATCGTCGAACATACGGCCGTGAACCCTAATAAGGCGGCGCATATCGGTCACCTGCGAAATGCGGTGCTCGGAGATACAACAGCGCGATTGTTGCGGGCAGCCGGCGAAGAAGTCGAAGTACAGAACTACATCGACAATACGGGCGTTCAGGTCGCCGACGTCGTGGTTGGGTTCAAGTATCTTGAAGGAAAGACCGTCGAACAGGTCAAAGCCATTGAAGGCAAGTTCGATTATTATTGCTGGGATCTGTATTCGAGCGTCGGGGCCTTCTACGAAGAAGATAAATCGAGGCTCGAGCTTCGCGCGACCACGCTGCACGAACTTGAATCGGGTTCAGGCGAAACCTACGAATTAGCCGATTACATTTCAACACGAGTTCTGAACTGCCATCTGGATACGCTTTTGCGGTTCGATGTGAAATACGACCTGCTGCCGCGAGAGTCCGATGTGTTGCATCTTCACATCTGGCAAAGAGCCTTTGATCTGTTGAAGGAGCAACGTGTGATCGAGTTCGAAACGGATGGCCGGCTTGCCGGGTGCTGGGTTATGAGATCCGGTGATCAGGACGCCGAAGACGCCGAAGGCGAGCACGAGGCCGATAAAGTCATAGTCCGGTCAAATGGAACGGTCACATACACGGGAAAAGATATTGCATTTCACTTATGGAAGCTCGGCAAGCTTGATATTGATTTTTACTACAAGCCGTTTCGCGTCTACGCCGACGGATCGCTTGCGTGGATTACAACGTCGAACCCACTGGAGAACGATCCGTCGCATCCCCGATTCGGAAATGGCGCGGCCTATTTCAACGTAATCGATATAGGACAATCTTACCCGCAGCAGTACGTTAAGCTCGGAGTTATGGCGGCTTCATCCGACAAGCGAGTAGAGCGGAGCGCTCATCTGGCTTATGAAAAAGTAGCCCTGTCTCCGGCGGCGGCGGAACAACTAGGGCGGTCCCTGTCGGATGAAGACAAGAAGCGCGGCGCCGTCAGTATGTCAGGGCGAAAGGGCCTCGGCGTAAAAGTCGACGACTTGATCGATCAGCTTGAATCGAATGCCCGAGTCGAAGTATCAAAGCGACATCCCGACTTGACCGAAGGCGAGAATGCGGAAGCCGCTCACAAGATTGCAGCCGGGGCGCTGCGATATTTTCTTTTGAAATACACGAGAACATCCGTGATTTCGTTTGATTTCAAAGAGGCGCTGAGCTTCGAGGGTGAAACCGGACCCTATGTGCAATACTCGCCCGTTCGAATCAACTCGCTCCTTCGTAAGCTGAAGGACTCGGGCATAGACATAGATACCGGCGAGTTGACGACGGCGTCGATGAGCGCTATTAACGAGTTGCTCTCAGGCGACGGCGACGAGCTTTGGTCGCTTGCTTACTTCGCTTCCCGTTTTCCAGAGGTCGTCAGGAGCGCAGTCTCTTCGCTCGAACCGGCTCACATTGCAAAGTGGGCTTTCCAGCTTGCAAAGAACTACAGTCTGTTCTATGAGAAGCACCACGTTCTCACCGAGGCGGACCCCGTGCGAAGGGCTTTGTTGATTGCTATCACCATGTTGGTGCAAAGAAAGCTCGTTGCCGCCCTTGATATTATCGGAATTGAAGTGCCTGAAAGAATGTGAACGATAGTTCGAGCCTTGTACTACCCGCTCGCAGGTTGCCGCTGTCCGCCGAGTATAAAGGAGAAGAGAAATGCTAATAGTCATGCATTCCGACGCCACAACCGAGCAAGTCGAAGATGTCCTGAAGCTCATTCGCGATCTTGGTTTCAAACCGCACGCAATGCCTGGGGCGACTCGGACAGCCATCGGCGTTACCGGAAACCCCGGCCCGATCGATCCAGGCAACTTCGAGTTCATGCCGGGAGTCGCCGAAGCTATACGCGTATCCAAGCCGTACAAGCTGGTCAGCCGCGATCTCAAGCACGAAGATTCGGTTATAAAGGTCGGCGAATTTAATATCGGAGGAAGTCAACCTGCCATAATCGCAGGTCCCTGCGCCGTCGAGTCTTTCGAGCAAACTATGGAAATCGCCGAGGTCGTTGCCGCGAACGGCGTCAATTTCTTTCGCGGCGGCGCGTTTAAGCCGAGAACATCTCCTTATTCATTTCAAGGTCTCGGCGAGGAAGGCCTGAAAATACTCGCGGAAGTTCGGAACAGGTTTGGAATGCGAATAGTCACCGAAGTTGTTGATCCCGAGAACGTCGATCTGGTTGAACAATATGCGGACGTGCTTCAAATCGGCGCGCGAAATATGCAGAATTTTTCCCTGTTGCGCCGCATAGGCCAGACCAGGAAACCGGTAATGCTGAAGCGCGGGATGTCAGCCACGCTCGACGAGTTGCTCCTGGCAGCCGAGTACATAATGTCCGAAGGAAACTATGAAGTAATCCTGTGCGAGCGCGGGGTGCGTACGTTCGCGGACCACACTCGCAACACTCTCGATCTCTCGATCGTCCCGGCCGTCCAGGGGTTGTCGCACCTTCCAATCATCGTTGATCCCTCGCATGGCACCGGCCGGCGCGACAAGGTTACGCCGCTGGCGCGGGCCGCTATCGCCGTCGGAGCGGATGGAATCATGGTTGAAGTGCACTGCCATCCCGAACGAGCCCTCTCGGATGGACCTCAAGCGTTGTTGCCGGATATGTTCACGAAGCTCGTAGAAGAAGTACGCTCAATACATCAGGTCATCGAACAGGTCGAGGCCAACAAGTTGAATTGATGCGCAGTCGGGTTCATTGTGCAGCGATGGCTACCGCGCACGCACAGCCCGCCGGGCTTGAGTCCGAAAAGCGCGGCACGCCCGGAATTCAGAAGGATCGAATCAGCAGGCGCTTCGATGCACTGTTCGTCGTCTCAATCTCTGTAGTCCTCTCCGTAGCCGCTTTCATATTCTTCTATAGACACGGCGTCACTAACGTCTACGGCGATGGCGTCGCGCATTTGAATATTGCGCGAAAGGTCATCGACAGCCCTGATTCTTCGTTGTGGCGGAGATACATTCAAATCGGCACGCCCTGGCTTCCGCTCCAGACCCTGCTTACTGTTCCGCTGGTGCGCAACGAGCATCTGTGGAGAACTGGAATCGCCGGAAGTGTCATATCGATGCTTTCGTTTATCGTAGCGACCCTCGCCGTTTTCAAAATCGCGACGCGGCTGTATAGAGAGGAAGCGGGAGTAAGCGGCCGCGCCATGGCACTCATTTCCGCGTCGGTTTTCGCATTGAATCCCGCGGCCCTCTACATGCAGTCAACCCCAATGACCGAGAGCCTGTTCATGGCATCGCTTGCGATCACGGTATTATTTCTCCACCAGTGGAGCGATAAGCCGAGCATAGTAAAGCTCATGATGGCTGGCGCCGCGGCGGGGGCGGCGACTCTGTCTCGCTATGAAGCGTGGCCGGTCGCTCTCGCCGCGGCCGCAATTGTAGCGTTCGTTAGCGCGGGATCGGCGTGGAATCGGCTAAGGAATACAGGAGTGTTTCTCTCGGTTGCAGCTATCGGGCCTTGTTATTGGTTATGGCATAACTGGGCAATCTATGACGATGCTCTCGCGTTCATCAGAGGGCCTCATTCCGCGCGCGGCATATACCTCGAGAACGCGGCGAACCTGGGATGGTCCAGGGTTTTCGTAGGTCATTGGCTTCCATCGCTCGCTCTGATGCTCCTGACCGCGGCCACGTGCGTGGGCCTGCTAATCCTGCTGCTCGCTCTGGTAGGAGCAATTCGGACAGTCGCAGTCAAACGGCGCCGCATTCGCGAGTTCGCATTCTTGTTTTTGTTAATCATTCCTTTTCTCTTTCATGTATTCAGTATCTATCGCGGCGAAATCCAGGTGTTTCCGATCAGCGCATTCGGCCTTCTAAACGTCAGGTATGGCCTACCCCACCTTCTTGCGGCGGCGGTATTCGCGCCCGCAACAATTCCATTGATGAAAACCTTCGGCAGAGCGGCGGGGATTGCGCTCTGCGCCGCCCTGATCGTATTGCAATACTCGTTAATATGGTCGGACGGACCGCTTCAAATCGCTGTCTGCCAAGAGGGTTATAGAAACGGCGTCAATTCGAGACCTGCCCGAGAACATCGAGCGGCGGCAGAGTATCTACGATCTCACCCGCCAGCCGCGCATGTGTTGCTTTACTCCGGATCACTCGGGCCGGTGGTATCGGGCGGCGGATTGGTATTTTCGAAGATCATTCACGAGGGCGCCGAACGCTGGTACCAAATTGACGCGACGGCGCCGAACGACGTGTCGACCATTGTCCTAGAGACAGGCGACCCGCTGGATAACCGAATCAACAGCAACCCGAGTCTCTTCGGGGATATATCACGCCGTTTCAGGACCGCCTTCTCAGTTGGAAACCTGGTTGTGCTCGAGCAAACCTCTAAGGATTCTCAGACCGGGCGATAAAAGGGATATGGCTCGAATGCTGGATACTTGAGGGACCGATTATGAACAGTCGACATTCGAAACGGTAGAGCCCGAACGTTGAACGGTAGCTCTAACGCGGTTGCGGCCGGCGGCCTTCGCCATATACATTGCGCGGTCGGCCGTCTCAATCAGTTCTTCCTGACTTCCGGCGCCCCCTGGATATGTAGCGACTCCGATGCTGGCGGTTATCTGTCCCACTTTTTGTACCGGGGAGTTGGCTATTGCTTCGCGCAGCCGCTCCGCGACCTTTCTGACATCCTCACGGTTGCATTGCGGCAGGATGACCACAAATTCCTCCCCGCCGTAACGCGCGCAGATATCGACTTCTCGAACGGACGCTCGCATTATGTTTGCAACGTGGCATAAACACGCGTCGCCTGCCCGGTGTCCGAAGGAATCATTGATGCGTTTGAGGTGATCGAGATCGAGCAGTATCAAGGAGACCTTGTCGCTATTCCTGTCGGCAAGCTTCAACTCTCTCTCTAGTCGGTTCTGAAAATATCCGCGATTATAAAGACCCGTCAGCGCATCGGTCATCGCCTGGGTTTGGACCTGATGAAAAAGACGCGCGTTGCTTATGGCCACCGCCAATTGGTCCGACGCCGTCCTGACCATGAGCAGCTCCTCGTCCTCCCACACTCGTCCGACTGTCTCATCCTCAACGGCCAAAATTCCTATTGAATTGTCGCGATAGATGATCAGGGTTTCGAGATAACCGGGAGTAGCCGAGCTCCGCTCATCATCATCGCCGCTCCGGCGCGCTGACACTCCGACATCGCCGTCGCGTTCGTAGACGGTCATACTCTCGGGCATTTGCGTGCCCTCTTCCCAAAGAATCAGCGCGGCTCGCCTTGCTTTGAGGGCGCGGCCCACTTCCTCCACGGCCGATTGTAGAATCCGATCCTGTTCCAGCGTGCTTGAGATTGCGGAGCTAATGGAGTTGATGGCCGTCTCGAGCTCGTTTTGCCGCTGCATCGAGATCGTGAGCTTCGTCGTGAACGAAAGAGCGAGCTTCAGCGAATAGCTTCGCGGAGTACATTCCTTAATGATCTCTTCGAACTTCGCACGCTCCTCTTGTCCGTTGGGAGCGATACGCTCCAACAGATATTCGGTAGCTGTGAATACTACGTTAGGATCAAAGGTCCAGAGAATATCGAACGTTTGAGAATGCGTGGAATCTTCGTAGCCGACCGCATTTGATGCGAGCAGTCCACAGAACCTCTGATCCATTACGACCACGAAAGGCGCGGTATCCACCGAATGAAAGGCTCCATCCTCCAACAACGTGATTCTTGGCGAAGCTTGCGGCAGCCATGTATGAGTCGGGCATGTATCTTCACAGGAAAATAGGTAAAGCTGCCGCGCGGTCGCCGCGAGTCTTGAAACTCGTTCAGCTTCCCGAGCCGCATCGCCGTCCCGACATCTTCCCTGGACAACCAGCGCTGATAGTTTGTTGTCGATGACGAGATCTTCGAATGATCGCACCAGCCATCGCATGGTTTGCCTGTTGCCCCTGATGGGCGCGAACTCATCGCGATGCTGGCTATTAACAACGTTGAAGAGAGAACGCATTAGATTATTCAAAGACAGACTCGGCAAAACCGGCGTTTTCAGTGGGGCAACGGCACTATTCTCTAGCGGAGCTATTGCGCTGTCAATTCTTTTCGCACCATTGCTACTTATGCTACCGATATAGTCGGACGGTCAGCTATCGTGCAATGGCTCTATGGAAGGCAGTGGCTCCACGGAAGAGCTCTTGAGGACTCATTGCGGATGTTGATAGTTTCACCGCAGTTTCAAAGCAGCCTTATATTTCATGCTGCGAGCGAACCGGTCTCAAATATCGTCAACGCCGGTAAGCGCGTTCACATATGTCCGATAATAGAGCGGGGCATTCCGCAGCGGGTCAAATTTCCCTCAAGAATCGCCAACTAAGCGTCCTTTTGGAACGGCACCCATGACGGTGTCGGAATTGCAACGAACCGAGGGTAGATGGGCGGGAGCGTTGATTGGAGCGCGACACAAGGGCTGATGCATTTTTGTGACCTTCACGTTTTAGACGCGAGTGGAATCGATGCATGCCTCACGTCGACTAGCGGTTCTGCTTGAGCCCATTTGATTTGCGGTTCAGAGCATCCGATACGGATGCTATAATGTTGAGGCAACCGAGGTTAGTGCCATAGCATCACAGGCATTGTTTCATGGCGCCGACCTTCCGGGCTACGGTGACCATGGCAATCGAACACTCCCAAACCGCTTCCGATTTACAGCTTGTTCGAGCTGCGGCAGCCGGTAATGCGGAGGCGTTCGAAAAGCTTTACAAGCAGCACTACAGGCGAGTCTATTCGCTCTGCCTCAGGATGCTGGAAGACGGGGCTCAAGCGGAGGACATGACCCAGGAGGTTTTTCTACAGGTCTTCCGCAAGCTAGGCAGTTTTAGAGGTGATTCCGCTTTCACGACGTGGCTTCATCGGTTGACGGTGAACCAGGTGCTCATGCACTTCCGCAAACGCGGCGTCAAACTGGAAAAGACTGGCGATGAGGATGCTTTCTCTTCAGTCGAGGAAACGCCGTTACAGAGCACAAGGCGCGTTTCACTCGTCGATCGCATTTCGCTCGAGAACGCGATTTCAGAGCTGCCGCCCGGATACCGCACCGTATTTGTCTTGCACGACGTTGAGGGATATGAGCATGAGGAGATAGGGCGTATGTTGGGAGTCAACGTCGGCACATCAAAGTCTCAATTGCACAAAGCTCGAATGAAGCTCAGGAAGTTACTTTCGAAGACGGCGCCCGCGGCCGGCGCTTCACCAGGCGAGATTTCCACCAATGCGGGATAAGGAGTAAACTGACGCGATGAGCTGCGATCAATGTCAGGAAGTAATGTCCGAATACATAGACGGCGATCTCGAACGCGGAGAGGAGGCCCAGGTCGAGAAACATCTTTCCCGTTGTGAAACGTGTCAGGCTGTTCGAGACGATCTTGTCCAAATCGTACACTTCAGCAGAAACCTTCCGGATCACGCGCCTGGAGTCGGTCTCTGGTCGCGCATTCAAGCAGAGATTCAAGCGGAGCGAAGGACCGGAACCATCTCGTTCAAGACAGGAGTTCTGTGGAACAATCTGCGAACGGGCAGCTTCACCTTCTCATTTCCACAACTCGCGGTCGCGGCTTCGGCGCTCATTCTCGTAATGGTTTCTCTCAGCGTTTTACGATGGGGAGCGGGTAACGCGGAAACAGTGCAAAGCTTACAGCCCGACTCTCAATCGGAACAATCCGTTCAATCGGCCGTAGTCGAACCGGCTAATATGCAGGACATTCTTCAAAAATTGGGGGAGCTCAAGTCGAACGTCGAGCTTCGCAAGGCAGGTTGGAACCCCGAAGTGAGAGACATCTTTGATCGAGACATACTCTATATTGATCAGACGCTCGTCGAATGCAACCATGCTATTCAGGATAATCCAAAAGACGATATTTGCCGGGAAATGATGTTGAATGCCTGCCGCGAAAAGATGCGCCTCCTGGAAGGATTTGCGGATTATTGAAAAGGCGCGCGATATGGAAGTAATAGCCAGACGAATGGCGAGGCTTGCCCTCTCGCTCACACCTATGATCGCCGCCGTGGCCTTCAGCGGAGCGAGTTGCGCGGAAGCTTTGCCGCGCTTCAACAGGACATATCCGGCCGCGGCTCCCACTCATCTTTCATTAGCGAATGTCAACGGCGACGTAACGGTCACCACTTCAAACAAGAGAGAAATAGTAGTTTCCGCAATCGACGGACCTTCAATTTCCGTCCAGGACCGCGTCGCTGGAAATTCAGTAGAGATCTGGGTCAGACATGGGCTGAGAGTGGGCCGGGTAAACTTCGAGGTGAGCCTGCCTGCGGATACCGCGCTTCATCTGAAAAACATAATGGGTAAAATAAGCGTCCGCGGGCTTGCCGCTGATTTGAACGTCGACGCCCTCAACGGCGATGTCAGGCTTATCGACCTGAGAAGTCCGTCGGTAGACGTTAGAGTCATAAGCGGCGACGTATTTTTTGACGGCGAGTTGAGCGGCGAGGGACCATTCTGCCTTCAATCGGTCAGAGGCGATATCGATGTCACTTTGCCGGCTAGTACGGCCTTCAGTTTAAGCGCGCGTGCTCTGAAGGAACATATAAATCTCGGAGGGTTCGCCTTCAATTTCAGCAGCCAGCAGTCCAAAGCTATTACCGGCTGGCATTCGAAAGGCGGACCTCGAATGAATCTCACCGCTTACGACGGCCGGATCATTCTTCACAAGAAGTGACTCGCCTAATCGGAGCCGAAAATTAATGAAGGGGCGGCTGTGGGTGGCCGCCCCTTCTTTTTTTTTCGATTTATGTCGGGCTCTGCACTGTAAACTTTTTCAGGCCTCGCCTAAGGCCGAGCCTTGTACTTCTCATACAGCTCGGTGTGCTTGCTCGTAAGAGGGAGCTGATGGCCGTTGATGAATAGGTACTTCACGTGCGTAAGCACCTCTAAAGGATCGCCATCGGTCACAATAAGATTCGCCACTTTTCCTTTTTCGATCGAACCGACAAGATCGGATACTCCAAGAATTTCCGCCGAATTTATCGTAACAGCCTTCAACGCTTCTTCCCGCGGCAGTCCAAATGCCGCGGCCATTCCGGCGTGATAAGGCAAGTCGCGAACGTGGGCTGAATCAAGCGTCTGAAATGCGATCTTCACGCCTGCCTTTGCAAGTATCGCGGCATTGGCGAATGCCATATCATAAGGATCATCCTCATTCACGGGCATTCGCAGGACGGGGCCGACAATAACGGGAATGTTCCTGGCCTTAAGCTGATCCGCAACCTTATAGGCCTGAATCCCGCCCGACAAAATCATCTTGATTTTCATCTCGTCCGCAAAGGCGATGGCGCTTTTGATGTCCTGATCGTCGGCGGCGGAAATAATCATAGGCATTCGGCCTCGGACAACAGGAATGAGCGCTTCGAATTTAAGATCGACATCCTGCTTCGGAAGCGAAGGATCCTTTGCGCGAGCGTCTTTCGCATCCGCATAAGCCCTGGCGTCTCGGATTATCCGCTTGAGGTTATCGACCTGGCGCTCCTGCTCGCGCCGAGCTTCCGGACCGACCCTGCGTTGTCGGCCTCCGAACTCTCCCCCGCCCCCTTGGGCCGAGCCCGGCCAGTTTACGTGCATGGCGACATCGGCCTTGAGCACCATTTCTCGAGGCACCCAGCCATCCAAATCGACGAGCGAGCTCCTTCCCGCGATCGTTCCGCCGCGAGGCTCGGTAAGGACGGTCGTAATGCCGTTGACTCTGGCAACCGGTATGTGTGTCGAGTCGGGCAACAGCGCAATATCGACATGAATATCGGCGTTGTTATCGCCGATCTCGGTAGTGTCCACCGAACCCGCAACCGATCCGATTTCGCTTAAGCCGAGCGTGGTTCCCGCATCGATCATTCCCGGATAAATTGAAAGGCCGGACGCGTCTATGATCTTAGCTCCCGATGGAATCGCAACCGATGCGCCGACCGCGGCAATCTTTCCGCCGGAAATCACGACCGTTCCCCGCTCGATCGGCGGCCCGGTCACCGGGACTACTCGCGCATTTCGAATCGCGTAGGTCTCACCCTGCGCCGACGCATTGAAAATCGTGCCAGTCGCGCAGGCAAAAATAGCACTCGCAGCGAGCAGCGTAATCATTGCTCTAATCTTCATTATCTTCACCTCAACGATATTGCTCAGCGCGGATCGGACTGATCCTGATTGTTCTGTTCATCATCCTTCGGCGGCGGCACGCGCTCATTGCGTCGCGGAGCGTTAGACGCGCCGCCGCGTTGGGCCTCGCGCTCGTGTTTGATCAGCTCTTCCTTTTCCTTTTTCAGGGCTTCTCGCTGTTCTACATCAATTTTTCGGTCGAAGTAAATATCGCCCTCAATCATTGTCAGTTCAGGCATCGTGTAGACCGAAAACGGATGCGCGTTGAATATCACGAGATCGGCGTCTTTACCGACGTCGATCGATCCGGTGCGTTTGTCGATGCCGAGTTGCATGGCCGGATTTAGAGTTATCATCCGAAGCGCCTGCTCTTCAGTTACGCCGCCGTACTTGATCGCTTTCGCGGCTTCCAGATAGAGGCGCCGTGCGCGTTCGTCAGAGTCAGAGTTGAGCGATACATTGACGCCCTTCTGCGCCATCAAGGCGGCGTTATAGGCTATGGCGTCGAACGCCTCCATTTTGTAGCTCCAGAAGTCCGCGAAAGTAGAGCCGCCCGTGTTATGAGCGGCGATCTCCTTCGCAACCTTGTAGCCTTCAAGAACGTGCTGGAGCGTCTGCACATGAAATCCGAGCTCGTCGCCGAGATTCAACAGCATGAGAATCTCATCGGCTCGGTAGCAATGAGAGTGAATGAAGCGCTTACCCTGAAGTATTTCGACGAGCGCGTCCAGCATTAGATCCCGGCGCGGCGCAATTGCCGTGGGGTCTGAGCCCTTCTTTGCCCCGTACTCCTGCCATTCGCGCATATAGTCCTTCGCGCGAACAAAGGCCGTCCGTATCGTCTCTTCAACACCCATTCGCGTGGCCGGATATCGCCGTTGACCGCCCTGGACTTGAAAATTGGACTGCTTGGGATTCTCGCCGAGAGCGAACTTGATTCCGGGCGGCGCATTGGCAACGAACCACTCGTCCACCGGCCGTCCTTTCTTCAGTTTCACTACCGCGTTCTGGCCTCCAATTGCATTCGCCGAGCCGTGCAGAATATTGACCGTTGTTAGACCACCGGCGAGTTGCCGGTATATATCGACGTTGTAAGGGTCAATGACATCTTGAATGCGCACCATCGCCGTAACCGAGAGTGTTCCTTCATTCACGTTGCCTTCGACGCCGGTATGAGAATGGCAATCGATGATTCCGGGTGTCACGTACTTGCCGCTGGCATCAATGACTCGGGCGTTTGCGTCCGAGCTCTTGACGTTCGGACCTACCTCTACGATTTTGCCGCCTCGAATCAAGATGGATCCGTTCTTTATAGTTCCGTGCGAAGCGGTAAGAATCGTGGCATTCCGGATCAGCGTCTCGCGAGATTGCGCCGCCGAGGGAGTCGATTCATCGGAGGCAGCGCTGCCCGCGGCAGCACTTGCAATCACCTGTCCGAAAGAGGATCCGGCCATTGCAGCTATCAGCAAGCCGGGCAGCAAGACGCTTCCAATCCGTTTTATTTGTGCCGTGATGATCTTCATCTTCATTGGAGCCTCCCTTCCAAATCAGTCATCTAGGTCTTGAGCCCGTGAACTCGGACGTTCCCAGGGACCCCGCTGTAATCGTGCCTCGCATCGAATTGCCCTCGATAGTACCGACTATGACGGCATCTATATGATCACTGCCCATTTCTAAGGTCGTTGTAAGCCTGAGCTGATTACCGGTCACAGTTCCCGATTTGATCGGAAATGTTCCCATCGGAGTACCCATCGAACCAGTAATCATGTCTTCTTCGAGTTTCAGCGTCATGTGAACTTTGACTTGTTGACCCTCGGGCGTCGTTATATCAAGCTCCCAGTCGCCTGCAACGCTCACGGGAGGCGTACCGACTCGACCTCCGGGCCGCGCCGGAGGCGGCTCGGGCTTCTTCAATTCAATTTCATTTCCGTCGATGAATACGTAACGGATCTTCGTGTCCTTTGCGGTAAGATCGCCGCTTGTGACGACCAGATTTGCGATCTTTCCGACTTCGATTGTTCCCAACTGCTCGCCGACGCCCAGTATCTCCGCCGCGTTTTGCGTCAATGCACGAAGCGCATCCTCTTTTGAGAGACCGTTCTCAATGGCCTTTTGTACGTTAGCCATGAAGTCTTGCGGCCTGAGAGTACCGGAAGTGAAAGCGAACTTGACCCCGGCCTTGGCAAGTCTCGCGGCCCCTCTCGGGGCCTCGGCCCGCTCGCGCAGACTCCGGAGCGATTCATCCTGATCGTCGGATTGGTCGGCGGGCCGCCGTGGGAAGTCTAACGAGAGGATTACCGGTACGTTCTTGCTCTTCAACAACTCGGCCACCCGGTAGCCGTCCATAGCGCCTTCTATGATCAGTTTTAGCTTGAACTCATCCGCAATCATCAATGCCCTGCGAATATCGAGATCGCTATTGGCTACAAAGAGCACGGGCAGATCACCTCGAAGCACCGGCTGTAGAGCAGCCAGACGTTTGTCGTACTCCGGCCGCGTGATGCCGCGTTTTGTGCGTTCGTAGCGATTGTGTTCGTCGCGATAGTGAATCGCGTCATAGAAAGACTGCCGGATATATGCGACTGTGCCCATCAACGACGCGGGATATGTTCCGCCGAATGCGCCGCCGGTCGAGAATTGCACGGTGAGGGCTACCGGCGATCTGACGACGAGCTTCGCGGAATCCGTGCCCGCGAGGTTTATAAGAGCGCTCTGGCCCGCCAGTATTCCCTGTCTCGGACTGGTGAGCGCAGCCGTTATTCCAGCGGCGCGAGCGTCATCGGCGCCACCCGGTTTTACCTGATCCGCTGCCGAAGTCGAAGGATCTCCAAGACGTTGCTCGGCCAGTTGAGGATTTGCCGCGGCGGCTGCGGCGGCCGCCTGCCTGCCTGCTCCCTGAGGCCCGGCCGGCTGGGGCGGGGCGGGCAGCCCTAAATGGGTGTATGCGTCTATGATGCCCGGGTACACGGTCAATCCGGATCCGTCGATGACCTTCGCATCGGCAGGGATCTTCGCGCCTTCGCCCACCTCGGTGATGAGGCCATTCCGAATAACGACATTACCTCGCGCTATCGAGCGGCCCGCGCTGGCTACTATTTGAGCATTGCTTATGGCGTATACTTCAGGCGCATCCAGCCTCGCGGTGCGAGTTTGGAAACATAGTGCGGACGCCGCGAGTATGATCAACGCCAGAGCTCGACAAAGCACGCTCCAGCCCTCAACTTTCGCGTGTGTGCGACCCCTGCGAGAGGGTTTAAGCTTCGACATTTTTTGCTCCTGAAAGTAACGGAGTTGATCAGATTCGGAATGAATTCGTCAGGAGAAATCGCATACGAAGTCCTGCGTGACGAAACGACTCCACTGTGGTTGGGTAATCTACAATAAGGCTATTGAATGAGCAAGCAGCCGAACAGCAGGCCTTGCAGCATTCTCTTTTGGTGTAAAGACGTTCCCGATTTCATAGTTATATTCCTGAAGATCCCTCGCGCTGCATGAGCCCGTCGGCCCCGATCCGATAACAGTCGATCTTTGATAGCGCTTCCCACTCTAATCTTGCCGGGTTTTGAATCGCCAGCATCCGCGGTTCGGACGCGCAGTTGAACGCGACGTATAGCCAATACTCATCGCCCAGGCTCTGAGCCGCCTTGTACTCATTTGCGGTCAGAGCGATTTCGCCGATTCCAGCGCGACCTTTGACTTCAATAAACCTTGCCTCGATCTGCTCGCGTGAAGCGCCGAGAGCAAATTTGCGCGAAATCAGATCGAACCCGCGAGCGCTGTTTTCAACGCTTTCCACTTTGCAGCCTCGCGCCTCTTCAAAAGCAATGGCTGTCCGAACCGCGATATGCTCGATCTCCGCGAATCGGAAATCACCCTGGGCGTCGGACTCTCCATACGGCCGAACTGCTGCATAGCCAGCCGCCTGGTAAGCCCTCAAGCGCTTTTCATACATCCGCTTCAAGACCGGCACACGTGCATCAATATAGTCATAGACTTGGATAAGGCGCTTGTTTTCATGTGAACGATGCAATCTTCCTACGTACTGTTGAAGGGTTCCTCGCCACGAAATGGGCATTGCGAGGAATAGCGTATCAAGCCGGGCATCATCGAAGCCTTCCCCTATATAGCGCCCCGTTGCGAGAATCACGCGAGGTTGATCGTCGGGCAGCGCCCTCATTTGCGAAGCAAGCGCATCGCGTTGTTTTTTGCTCATTCCGCCGCGCATAACAAATAGGTGGGGAATGCGGGGCGAAAGCCTCTCTACCAACGTTTGTAAATGATTCGTACGTTCAGTTAAGACAAGGGGAACTCGCGCGTCTTTGAGGGCGCGCATGACGTCGCTCACGATCAACTCAGTTCGCTGACTATCGTTGATTAGAGCAGTGTAGATATCCTGTATGCCGATATCACTCCACTCAGGAGGCGCGCAGAATTCCGTGAACCTGGGGACAACCTCACGTGGAACGATGTGAAGCGCCCCATCCCTTTTTCCATTCGCGTTAAAGCGAACGGGACCGCATTGCATAAATATGATTGGATGTCGGCCGTCCTTTCTTACAGGAGTAGCCGTCAAACCCAGGACGTATTTTGCTTTTACCTTTTTCAGTACCTGCTCGAACGTGAACGCTGAGACATGATGGCACTCATCCACAATGACCTGACCGTATTCAGTCACGAGATCTTTCACCTCGCCTTTTTTTATAAGGCTCTGAATAACGGCCACGTCTATGTGCCCAGTTCGCGAGGCCTTGCCGCCGCCGATCTGTCCGATATCTTTCGCGCCGATGCCAAGAAATTGAGCAAGCCGCTCTCGCCATTGGTCGACCAGATGACGCCGATGCACCAGAACTAGAGTATTCACCTTTCGCTTTGCGATGAGCGCTGCCGCCGCCACTGTCTTACCAAAGGCGGTGGGCGCGCAGAGAACTCCGTTATCGAAAGCGCTAATGGCACTCGCAGCCTTCTTCTGACTCGGTTGAAGGTCACCGTAAAAGCGGATATCGATCGGAACACCAGAAAAGCGGTGATCCGATACCTCTACCGCAACATTATGCGCTTCGAATATTTCGATCAATTCATTCAATAAGCCGCGTGGAAAAGCTATGTGATCAGTGAATTCTTCGGAGCAAGAGATGATTCGAGGTTTGCCGAAGGTCGAAAGCCGCATTGCTTGAGCGCTATAGAAATCGGGATTCTGAAACGCGGCCAAGCGAATCAAGCGGTCAATAAACGTAGCCGGCAATCCTCCTTTTTCTACATAGGCCATGTTCCCGAGTTGAACTGACACTCGATTCGGCAGAATGTGTATCGGTTTCTCCGCTGACGTATAAGAGGCCTGTAAGCCTCGGGCATCAGTCGCATCATCACCTTCAACTATGCTTCGCCTTACACCAATTATGTCGCCTGTTGGAACCGCAAGCCGTACGAGTGCTTGTACATCGTCTCCTGTAAGTCTTCGAATCGAAGAGAGGAACGCCCATTGATCGGCGTAAGGTTTAAGCTCATCGTCGATGAAGGCGCTGTTGCCCTTCTCTCGAGGGCTCCGCTGCAGGGGCAGCGCTATCAGATTTCCGAAACCACCTTTGGGCAGCGTGTCTTGACTCGGAAACAGCCGATCATAGGAACTCAGGCCGATGCTGTATCGGCGCTCCATTGTTCGAGTCAACAACGCGCTTGCGAGACGTCGGGCCAGGGCCGCCGGTATTGGATCTGCAAAGAAGATCCAGACATGTGCTCCGTGACCCGACCGTGATCGTTCCAGCGAAGCGGGCACTGACAGCTCACGGCAGGTCTCCATATATGCGCAGGCATCGGCTTCCCAACTCTTCTTGTCAAAATCCACGGCTACAAACCAGCAGGTATCATCCTGCAGTAGGGGATAGACGCCTACAGTCAGTTTTCCGAGAAGATGGTCCTTGACTACCGCTTCCGTGAGAGCGAATAGCCTGTTGTATTTGACTATCCTCCTCCCCGTCAATGCACCTGGATTCACGTCATTCCACTCGCGAACGCCCGCAGGCGAGTATCCACTTCGACCGTTTTTTCCTTCCCACCTGACCGCATACAGATCGTCTCGTCCACGGAACAGGGCTCTGAAAAGCGATACTTTGACTTCCGGCCGAGAACTCGCCGTTACCAGAGCAGTCGAAGACGCACTTGTCTGACTTGGTATGGATTCACTGGTGATTGCGGGGCCAGCTTTCGTCGAATCGTTGAGCTGCCGTCGCAATTCGGCGTTTTCTTTTCGGAGGCGCTCGCACTCAGCTCTAGCTTTATCAAGTTCGGACGGCAGGGTCTCTTCGGTACGCACTTCAACCTCTCTCTATTGACTTGAATCCAGGGCGAGCCGCAGCGCATGTCGAGCCCGAAATGGACAAGCACGCTAAGTACCAACCTCGTCACTCGACGGATATTTCGCGGCAGATCGAAGCAGAGCTGGCAGAGGGACCAGCGATAGTAAAGCGAGAAAGATTGTGACGAGAGTGATTCAGATCAAAGATTCGTTGATCGCGATGTCTCGGGCATTACTCATGCGATTTTCCATAGGAACCGGCCGGTTACACAGAGTACCTGCGAACCGCGAGACGTAATTCCGCGAGCGACCTTGAGACATCGTCGGTTTCCTTCTCATCCAGCCGGACGCCGCCGAAACGTACTTTGTTGTATACCTGAGTGATGCGTCGTATGGCTTCAATGCCGGTGACTTCCGCGAACTCTAAAGGCGTCTGGTCGGCGCGCTTGATCATCCGACCACGTGCGGCGATGGCCAGCATCTGTTCGTAGAAAAGCACCGCCGATCTCCGGCTGTCACGTCGCCTCAGGAATCCGGCTCTCCATGCAGGCAGGATGAAAACGCGCTGCCACCAGGGACCATACCCGGTCGGCGCGAGGTGGCGGCGCTTGAAATAAGCCGTCATTACATACATCGCCAGTATGATCGCCATTAGCACCGCGACCATGCCGGTCAGCCGCAGCACTTCGCTGACCGACCAGCGCCGCTCGACGAGGAATCCATTGATCGTGCGAACCATTTTTAATTTGAATGCGAGATAGCCCTGCACGAACGAATCCTTGAAATCGAGCAGCCTGTTTTGCAGCCGCGACATAAGTGAGGCCTGTTGATCGCGATCCATCGTAACGATGTAGTCCATCCAGAAGACCTCGGCGGCTTCGGCGTATTTTCTCAGGCTCGCAAACAACCCTCCTCGCGAGTAGTCGTTGATTCCGGCCGAAGGGGTCGGGTCGAATTCAACCCACGCCGCGTTCCCAGGGAAATAAACCTCCACCCAGGAGTGAGCGTCGCGCTCTCGCACGGTATAAAGCCCGCTCACTTCGTTGTACTCACCCATCTGAAATCCGTTCACGATTCGCGATGGGACTCCAAGCATTCGGACCATTATTGCCATCGCCGTGGCGAAGTACTCGCAGTGGCCTTCTCGCGATTTGAAGAGAAACTCGGACAGCGGCTCGCCGCGCGCGGGTTTCAAATCAAGCGTGTAACCATAGTTGGTCTTCAAGTAGGTTTCGATTGCGCGTACTTTGTCGTAGACGGTGGGCTGGCCGCGAGCGATTTCGTGCGCAAGTGAGGCGATTCGACCATCGAGCCGCCCTCCTTCAGTCTGTTCGCCTGGGAGTTGCAGATATCGCGGTACAACTTCGGGCGGGTAGATCTGTGAGGTGTCTTCACGGAGTTGTTCCTCCGACGGCACGTGAACATCCGAAACCACCGCATACTGAGTCCTGCCGCTCAATCCGGTAGACTGAATGGTTCCTGCTTCACGGAAGACCTGCAGCTTCGTAATTGGCGCCCAGAGCTGCATCAGCTTGCCCGCGCCAAATAGAGCGCCGACATTCAACGGCTCCAAAACCACGTTCTGCCTTAGATGCACTCGCGCCGGGGCGCCGGCCGCTTGCAACGAGGCGTACTCGTCGATTCGAGGTCCAACCAACGGGTGCTCGATCGGAAATATCTTCTGTCTGAGATCGAAAAACGAAGCGATGTTTTCCTGTTTCCAGGCATCCCCTGCCACTCTTACAACGTTATCCTGCGAGAGCGGAGTCACCGTGCATCGCCAGATTCCCCGACCATAGGAATCAAGGGCCACGCCGCGCCACCTGAGCCATCGCGGCGCCGGTCGATCCAGCTTGATTCTCATCACGATCTTGGAGCTTTCCTTTATCGAAGCGACCTGCCCAAGCTCGACCCGGTCGGAGAAACCGGTAATAGAGGTCATCTCGCCGAGCGAGCCTCCAATCGATCGCGCGCCGACCCTCGGGATCAAAAAGAAGAATGGAAGCGTCAGCACCGCAACGGCCGCCAAATGGAGCAGCGAAGCGCTGACGAGATGGCCTATGCGCTTGAGACCCAGGCGTCGCGCGGCGCTATTTTCACTGCCTGCGTCCTTGAAGCGCAGCGGCTTTTTCAATGGAAGAACTATCTCGTCTTCGGAAGATGGTATCTCGCGGCCGGTTCTCCTGATCTCGAATGCCGCCAGCGTAGAGATCAGGAAGAACACAAATAAGGTCAGCGCTCCCACAAACGTAGCATTGAATGTAAGCCCCGCCGAAAGGAGCATCTGGAAAAGAGCTATTAGATAAAGGAACACCCAGTCGCGGTCGCGCTTGTCTTGAAACAATTTCGCCGCGGAGGCGAACATCGTCATATGCACGAGTGCCATTACCCGAGAGCTGATCATCGCCCCATCGATAAACACGAATGGGATATACGCGATGGCCAGCACCCGCCACATCCACTCCCGCAAGCGAAGCCTTTTTACTCCGCGGGCATCCGCCGTGAAGCAAATGATCAACGCAAGCGCATACAGGACGATTGACAGCGGATCGACCTCGCCGGTCATCGCCAGAGATGCAAATGCCGTCGCCGCTAATCCGTACGAAGCTATCCTGAAATATGCTTCCAGACTCATTGCTTGATACTACTCGCTGCTTCCCTGCTCTCCTGATTCCAATGCCCCGCGCTTCTTCTTGCGATCCGCGTCACAATCCACCCGCGACCTCAATGACCTGTCCGGAGACATAATCCGAAAACGGCGAGGCAAAGAAAAAAATCGCGCCCGCGGCTTCTTCAGGAGTTCCAGGCCGTCCCATCGGGATCATGGGGGTCGTGCGCTGAAGCCGCTCCTCTGGGATTCCGATCGCAATCTCCGCGTCTTCTCGATTGATCGTCTCACCCTTTTCTTTTGCCTGTGTGAGACGGGTGTCGATCCGGCCGAAAGCAACCGCGTTGACTTGAATGTTGAACTGCCCCCACTCTTTCGCAAGCGTTTTCGCCATTCCTACGACGCCCGCCTTTGCCGAGGCGTAATTCGCCTGGCCTGCATTGCCCCGCGTGCCGGAGGTCGAGCTGACGTTTACGATCTTGCGAGCTCGCGCCCGGCCAATGGTTTCTTTCTCTATTTTGGCGGTGCTGCGCAGATAGGTGGAAGCAGCGCGAATGATCCGAAACGGGGCGGTAAGATGCACCGCGAGTATGGCCTCCCACTGCTGGTCGGTCATCTTGTGAATAACGGCGTCCCAGGTATAACCCGCGTTATTGACGATGATGTCCAGGCCTCCAAACTGCTGAATCGCTGCATTAACCAGCGTATCCGGAAACGCGGCATCCGTCACGTCTCCCGGAACACTGATGGCTTCACCGTCGCCGCCAAGGATCGAAGCAACCGTCTCTTCGGCTGGAGATGGATCGATATCGCTCACCACCACGCGTGCTCCATGCCTGGCGAACAACTCGGCCGCGGCGCGACCTATCCCGCGGCCGGAGCCTGTGATTATCGCGACTTTTCCTTCGAGCAATCGGCTCATCATTCCTAATAGCCCTCCTGAATAGCCAGAAGCAAAAGCTTCTTCTCAACCTGCTGCTCACCGAGACTAATTGAGCGAAGCCATCAGTCTGACACTCTCCGGAACAGCCTGCTGCGCCGCTCATAAACCATCCGTTGCGCGGGAAGATCATTTTTTTGCATTCGTAAAGATCGACTTTGGAATCATCGCGTGTACCCCCTTAGTGCCGTCTACAAGCTGGGTTATGTTTACGTCGGCAGCCACGCTGGTCAGCATGTAGGCGTTGTCCTTAGTCATCTTTCTCTCGTTCACCAGATAATCGATCATCTCGCGGACGGCCATCTTTGTTGCTTCGTTCAGATCTTCCGATAATCCCATCGTGATGAAGTGCGTGGGTGTTTCAGCACGAGGCCATTTGAGATGCATGTCCTTGCGCACCACGAGCTGAAACGTGCCGACGAGCGAAGTTTCCAGCGCGGTTATATCGACTTCGCCGTTGCCCTGTCCGGCGTGGCCGTCGCCTACTTCAAAGAGGGCGCCTCTGGCATGAACCGGGATGTAAAGAGTCGTCCCGGCAACCAGCTCTTTATTATCGAGGTTGCCTGCATGCATCCAGGGGGGACCGCTGTTTATGCGGCCCGAGACCTCGGGCGGGGCCACGCCCATGCTTCCGAAAAACGGATGCAGAGGAATCTCGATGCCTTCGGCGAAGCGCGCAACCATCTTCTTTTCGTCGAGCGGGATTATCTTCATCCGTGCATAAGGGAAGTCTTCAGGCAGGAACCCGCGGCCCGGCCCGAACGCATTGTAGGCGTAGGGTACTGCAAGTTTGATCGCCTTTATTCTGATCTCGAGCACGTCGCCCGGCTCCGCGGTTTCGACGAAGATAGGTCCGGTCAGGATGTGACCGCCCGGGCCCTTGTTGGTGACCTCTCTGGTTATGTCGCGCAGAGACTGCTCCACCTGATCGGCCGGGAGTCCCGCTCCTTCGAGCCGCGATGGGCTCGATGTGATCAGCGTTTGTACTTCCACAGTGTCTCCGGATTTGATCCGAAGTACGGGCGGCGTGCTGGCGTCGTAGTAGCCCCAGGCCACGGTCTTGGGCGTTGCTTTAAGAATTATTGGTCCGCTTTGCTGCGCGCTTATTGCGGCGCAACAAGATAAGAGTATCGCTATGCTGAAAAGACTCCTCTTCATTTGGGTTCTCTCCTTCACTGCCTGCGCTGTTGATTTCCGGCGACTCAGCGTTAGGTCTGTGCGGCCGGCTTGCCGCTTATTCAATGGTCGTTGCTTGCCTCGACGATCTCACGAAGCGATCGATGTAGAATTTTACCGACGGCCGTCTTCGGCAGAGACGACAGGAACTGGATTTCGCTTGGAACTTTGTATCTTGCGAGCCCCGCACGACAATGCTCGAGCAGCTCTTCTTCCGTGGCGTGGAGACCGGGCTTTAGTGAAACGAATGCTTTGACTCGCTCGCCTTTATAGTCGTCGCTGACTCCGATAACGCCGGCCTCCATAACGGCCGGGTGCGAGTAGAGGACCTCTTCGACCTCGCTCGGATACACGTTGAAGCCCTTTACGATGACCATATCTTTCTTGCGCTGCACAATGTAGAAGAAGCCGTCCTCATCCATTCGGGCTATGTCGCCGGTATAAAACCAGGGGCTGCCGCCGTCGCGATCTTCTCGGAGAGCCAGCGCGGTTTCTTCAGGCTGGTTCCAATATCCTTTCATCACCTGAGGTCCGCGAATGCACAACTCACCTGCTTCGCCTACCGGAATTTCGGTTTCGCCGGTTTCAATATCAACAATCTTGCACTCGGTGTCGGGGAATGGAATTCCGCAGCTTTCTGGTTTTCGCAACCCGAGTTGGGTCGAAGAGTGCGTGGTCGGCGAAGTCTCGCTCAATCCGTAGCCCTGGCGAAGCATGCCGCCGGTCAATGCCTCAAATCGTTCCGTCACATCCAGCGGCAGCGGGGCTGATCCACTGTTGAAGTATTTAATCGAAGAGAAATCTATTTCCTTTGCGCGCGGATGATTCAGCAAGCTCACGTATAGCGTCGGAACGGCGGGAAAAAATGTCGGACGGTAGCGCTCGATGGCTTCTATCATCAGCTCTACGTCGAATCTTGGAATCAAGATCAACGTGCCGCCCTGCAACGCGCTGACCAGCATACCGACCGATAGGCCATACACGTGAAACATTGGAATGACGAGCAAAAGCCGCTCGCCTTCAGGCGGGCTGAAATGACTTCTCCAGAGCGTGCTTTGAATCGTATTCGCGAACAGGTTGAAGTGAGTCAGCATGGCGCCCTTCGGAGCGCCGGTGGTTCCACCGGTATACTGGAGCGCTGCTATATCTCTTTCCGCATCGATGCTGACTCTGATGTAGCGCGGCTCCGTCTCATCGATTATTTCGGAAAGCTTACGAACCGTGACGCCGGGTGCGGAGGATGCTATCTGAGCTATTTCCGGTATCGCCGACCCTCGTTCATCGATGTAGCGACGAGCCAGCGGAGCAGGCATGTAGTCCTGAACGCCGGTCACTATTATATGTTGAATTGACGTTTCTTGTATGACGCTCATCACGGCAGGCGCGCACTGATCCAGCACGATGAGAGCGCGAATGCCTGAGTCCGCCGCGAGACGGAGGAACTCGCGCGCTGTGTAGGACGGATTGATGCAGACCGCCGTAGCGCCGGTTCTGACTATACCAAAGAAGGATATGGGAAACTGTGGACAGTTCGGCAGCATGATTCCGACGCGGTCGCCCTTGTCCACGCCGAAATCCGCAAGCGCCGTCGCGAGCCGCCATGCACGATCCTTGAGCTGCCGGAAGCTAACCTCTTCACCAAAAAAGATAGTAGCGGCGCGATCAGGGTGATTACTCGCGCCTATTTCAAGCGCGCGATAAACCGGTTGTCTTGGATAAGTAGCGGTAGCAGGCGCCCAGAAGTCGTAATGCTTCAGCCAGGGCCGGAGCTTGTAGACCGACTCAGTTATTCTCTTATCGGAGTTCATCTCGATTCTGGGATCGGGCTCAGACGCAGCGGTGAGTCTACCATAAGGCCCGCCTCGCGTCCTGCCGGCCGAAAGATAAACACTGTTGACAAACGACAAAAGACGAAGATAATGGGGCTACTTTTTAACGGTACCCTTTGTTCAGGCCCCAAATGACTTTGCAACCGGAGGTAGTCGTGTGGGTGACACGCCAAGAACATCGGGTTCCCTGGAACACGGCCGCTCCTCATCGCAGGAGCTAAGCGCATACTATTTAGGCCTTGAAACGCTTCTGGCCCGAATCGAACGGTCCAACACTCACTATGAAGTGCTGGGACTTTCGCGCACCGCCGCGGGAGACGAGATTAAGAGCGCATACAGGGCTGTTGTCGGGGAGCTGACTCCCCCGGCAAGTTGGGTTTCGACGGGGATTCCCGGGCCCACTCAACAGCGAATAACAAAGGCGCTGGATCGAATCACGCAGGCGCTTACGGTCCTTTCGAATTTCGGCAAGAGAGTCGACTATGACAACTCGCTGAGTCGAAAGATTAACAAGCCGCTGCCTCTTCCAATTCAAATACCCGAATTTCCAAAGAGCCGCGCGAATAACGCCGCGAAGAGCAGCGTAGTAGAGCCGGCCGCGAATGACCGGCCCGGAGGCAAGACCGTTCTCGAACGCGAAGAGGTCATGCGGGCCTACGGCATCTCAGAAATGGGTAAGGACGAACGCCGCAGATGCGAGCGATTCAGGCTGAGGATTCCCGCTCGGATCACTTCGTATGATCCTGGAGGAGCGAAATGGACGGAGGTCGCCGAAACAGTCGACGTAGCCAGATTGGGTCTTGGAGTGCGAATCCGTAGAAACATTCGATTCGGCACCATCGTCCATCTGATGGTTCCTATGCCGCTCAAGCTGCGGACACACGGCTACTCGGATCCGGGTTACAGCGTCTTTGCGCTTGTGCGGCGCGTTGAGCCTCAGGATGATGGCACCAGAATAGTGGGGCTGGAGTTCCTGGGCGAGCATCCGCCCGCGGGGTATCTCGAAAAGCCCTGGGCCGTATTCCGAACGCGACAATGGACGGGCAGCGAAAGACGCCGGGGCGAACGAGAGCCGCGCACCGAAACCGTTGTGCTCCATTATCTCGACAATTCACAGGAGGTCATCAGAAAGGAAACTGCGCGAACCGAAAACTTGAGCAGTCGAGGCGCGAGGATACTCGTGAAATCAGCGCCTCAGGAGATCGAGCGAGTCAGGGTTACCAGCGGCGAATACAAATTCGAGAGCCTCGCCGTCATCAGAAACAGATACATAGGAACTGACAGCGTCGAGCGATTGTGTCTGCGCTTCCTGGACTGCGAATGGCCGGATTGAACCGCAACTTTATTGACCTAACAATGGATTGTTTTACATCCAGATCTCTAAGCACCTCACTCATATTCAAACTGCGCCGGCAATAATCTGTCCCAAATTCAGTTAAGCACCCGTGTGCTTGCCGGGGCTCTGACGCACATATACACTGTGCGAATGATCGGACCCTCGCTACTAAATCGTTCTTTGCTGAATGCCGACAAGACTTCGATCCTGAAGAAAACATTCGTGCTGTGGCCCGTGCTGTGGCCCATACTAGGCTTGGCATTGATCTTCACTATTGCCGACATTTCTTATGCACAGTCGCGACGAAGCAAGCGCGGTAAACAGCGCCCACGGGTCGAAGAGACCCTCAAGAAACTCGAGCGCGAATGGCTGGACGCTTATACGAACCGCGATGCAGCAGCAATCAACCGAATCGAAGCCGACGACTTCTCGATTACATACGGGGATGGCAATATGGTGACAAAGGCGCAGGAGATAGCCTTAATGAAGAACTCTCCCGCGGGCGGCGCTTCACAATCGTTCTCAACCGAAGATGTAAAGGTTCGCGTCTACGGCGCCGCAGCCGTGCTGACTGGCCTGTTTATCTCAAAGGGCAAATACGAAAGCGGCCCAATGAAAGGCCGGGAGTCCGTCGAGCAGTATCGCTACACCGACGTCTACCTGAGACGCAACGGCCGTTGGCAAGTGGCCGCATCTCAGTTAACGCCGATCACCGATAGAAGGAGCAAGCAATCAATGGAAAACGAAGTCACAACGCCTTCCGGATTGAAGTACGTGGATCGCGAAATCGGAACGGGCGAGAGTCCAAAGCCGGGTGAGTCCGTTATGGTGCACTACACCGGCACGCTGATAGATGGAACGAAATTCGACAGCTCGATCGATCGACGCCAGCCCTTCACCTTCAAGATCGGCGTCGGCCAGGTGATCAAGGGCTGGGACCAGGGTGTTATGACGATGAAGATCGGCGGCAAGCGAAAACTCATAATTCCGCCGGATCTCGGCTACGGAGCGAGAGGCGCGGGCGGCGTTATCCCCCCGAACGCAACCTTGGTATTCGAAGTGGAGTTACTCGGCATCAAGTAACAAGCCGGTGAAGCACGCATGGACGACGGACACGAACATCGTCATCATCACGGAACTGTCAGCAACCGGAGCCGTCTCCGATTTGTCCTGGTCCTCACCGCCGTGTATATGCTCGCGGAGGCAGTCGGCGGGTTCCTGACAAACTCCCTCGCCCTGCTCTCCGACGCCGGCCACATGCTCACGGACGTTGCCGCGCTTATCCTCGCGCTCCTCGCATTATGGTTCTCGTCCCGGCCGGTGACGCTGGAAAAAACCTACGGCTACTATCGCATGGAGATACTCGCCGCGCTTGCCAACGGCGTGGCGCTGATTCTTATTTCTATAGCGATCTTTTACGAAGCGATCAGTCGAATTAAACACCCGGAGCCCGTACGAGGGTTTGAGATGATGTTGATCGCGATAGGCGGCCTGATTGTGAATGTCGTCAGCGCGATGATTCTACATTCAGCCGCTGAAGACAACTTGAACATGCGCGGCGCTTTTCTTCATGTGATTAGCGATGCTCTCGGTTCGGTAGGCGCGATAGTTGCGGGCTTTTTTATTTTGAAGTGGGGATGGACGGCCGCCGATCCAATCATCAGCATCGCGATGGCTCTGTTGATTGTCTACGGCTCGTGGCGGCTCATCCATGATTCCGTGAATGTGCTGCTCGAAGGAACGCCGTCTCACATAAATGTCAGGGCGGTTATCGATGCAATGCATGAAATAAAAGGCGTCGAGGACGTACATGACCTGCACGTTTGGACAATTAAGTCGGGCATGGATGCGCTTTCGGCACACGTTAACATAACCCGCGAATCACCGCATCGGGAGATGCTGCAAAACTTACAGCAACAACTTCGCTCGAAGTTCGGCATTTCGCACGTCACCCTGCAGCTTGAAGCTGTCGAGACCGACGCCGAAGAGAACCGGAGGCTTTACCAGATCCACCGCCGGAGTGAAGTTCAGCAAGAGTCCGCACACGAGAACACGTCGGCTGCACACGACGAACACTCGATCACCCACAATCACGTTCATTGATCCGGGGCCTGACAAGTTAATCAAAAATGCTATCCGCTTTCGGCCCCACCAAAGATGCTTCGCTTCCACCTTTTGTGAGATCGGCCGCGGTTGCCGCAAAAACAGACGCCGATCGAATCGCCGGCGAAGCGCGGTTGTATTCTATGGCTGCCTCCGGCGCGATTGTCGCGGCGGGTCTGATCAGCGGCTGGCTTTACTATTGGGCGGGAGATCTGCACCGGTTCACGCAGTGGATAGGCGCGTATCTCTGGCTGTACGTGGCGCTGCTCGGGCTCTGTTTTATCTCGAGCAATGTAGTATGGAGAATGGCGGCGCGCGGCTCACGCGCGCTCACGCTGACCTCCACCGCCTTAATAATCCTGTTCGCAATGTTCTTTCGCGCGGAACTGATTGCGAGGAGGCCCTTTCTATCTACCGACGTGTACCGTTATGTCTGGGACGGCCGAGTGCAAGCCGCTGGAGTCAATCCTTATCGCTACGTACCCGATGCGAAGGAGTTGGCCTCGCTGCGAGACAATCAGATCTTTCCGAACATAAATCGAGGCGACTATGCGCTCACGCCTTATCCGCCGGCGGCCCAGGCGGTGTTCCTGGGTGTTTACCTGGTGAAACCCTCGAGCGTAACGGCATTCAAGATAGCGATGTCGCTCTTCGATCTCATAACGATGCTCGGCCTCGCCTTCGTACTCGCGCGCGCGAATCTCCACCCGGCTAGAGTCATTCTCTTCGCCTGGAATCCGCTGCTTATCTTCGAAGGCGCGCACAGCGGCCACATCGAATCGATCTTCATCGCATTTCTGGCGCTAGCGCTTCTCGCTCGGACCCACAAAAAGATCGTGTTGACCGGAGTAATGCTCGGGCTTGCCACCGCAGTGAAATTCTATCCTGCCCTGTTGCTGCCCGCGTTTCTTTTTTGGGATACAGAATCGATAGCTGAAGCGGGACAGGGGTTTGCAAATAAAGTCACTCGCGCAGTCCGATCATTAATGACCCGACGGAACCTGATCTTGATCGCGGCGTTCATAGTGACGATCATCCTCGTCTACTTGCCTTACCTCAGCGTTGGGACTCAAGTGCTTGGAAATCTGCCCAACGAATTTGCCGAGGAGGGCTTCACCGGAACCGGAAGCCGTTATTTTATCCTCGACCTGGTCCGACGCGCCGTACCAATTCCCACATTATTGTTTCTTCTGATTTCCGCGCTTGCGCTCTTGTGGCTGGCTTTCACGTGGCTGATGCGGGAGAAACGGGGGCCGGCGGATGTGGCAGCAGGCTGCGCCGCATTGATAGGTCTCTACTTGTTGATCGTGACGCCTCGATATCCGTGGTACTATGCGTGGCTCCTGCCGTGGCTGTGCTTCGTTCCAAGAACGGCATGGCTTTATATGAGCGGCGCCTCGGTATTGCTGTACCTGACATGGTATAAGCCCCTGGAGTTTCCAGGAATCCCGCTCTGGCTCGGATCACTCGTGTTCCTTCCACCGCTGTTGGTTTTGGCGTTTTATAAGTGCAGACCAGCTCTGCTGGATGATTGAGTTCAGTAGCTAAATTGAGATACAGAACTTCAATCGCTTGAACAACCATTTCAGCCTTAGCTCGCTTCAGAGCAGTTAATAACCGCTCCGCATTTCTTAGGAGAACTGAGGAGGTGCGGTTTCCATTAGCCCCGACAACTCTTCGGCGGAAACTAACGCCACATCACGGGAGCCGCGGTGATTAATGATAACGATCTCCTGATTTTTAATCGTTAGATGCCGTTTCTTAGCCCTATCTCTCGTTTCGCCTCGCTGAATGCAACTTCCTCTAATTCGACTCGCTCTTTGATGACTTTCGTAATCCAATCCTCAACATTTCTCTCTCTATGCAGCTTTGCCAAAAACGCCGCTCGCGCAGAGAGCTCGGCTGGTATTGACAATGATGCCGGCGTCGCTCGGCGAACGCGAATTGTCTTGTCCCAAGCTGAATCATCATCGACCTGCGACTCCACAAGATTGTCAATCTCAGTTTCAGACAGTTGCTTCTTGATATGCTTCGGTTTTGATTTCATAAGGCCCATCCTGTGATGATTCGGACAATATTACCGGGTTTGAGTTGAAAGATGATTTTGAGTTCACGCCCGCCAAGCGTTCTCCCAATGAGTTGATAGCGGTCTTTGAACTTCTTATTCCGACGCCAATCAAAGATCACCAGATCGTTAGCAAATCGAGCATACCAAATGTCGGTGTACTTGCCACAGCATGTCTCCTCTTTTGCTCGCCCATACCCGCAGTCCTGTGTGGGTTAGCCTCGCTGCCTGATTTCTCTGCGAGAGATTCACTGCTCAACAACGTGACTCTGACCATTCTCATCGCGTCCCCTGATACGGACCAATTCGGAATCGAATCGAATCGCCCACCCATGTTTGAATCGCCCACCCGTTGCCATCCGGATGGGCGGGAGGTATACTAACGCCCCAATGTTATTGGATGCTTTGCCGCTATAGTGTAAGTGGTTAACACGCCGCCCTCTCAAGGCGGAGACTACGGGTTCGAGTCCCGTTAGCGGTACCAGTTCTAATAGTCATATCCTAAATAGCAAGGAAAATCGGGTCGAAGCGAAATATTCGGCCCGATTTATTTTTCCTGGCAATCCTTACATCCGGTCAAGACGCGCGATGACTTCGCTAACAGCATACGAAGAGTGCGTTAATCGCGTGCTTGATTATCTCTTAGCGTGATTATCTGGGCCAGCACCGGGTTGATCGCCGACTTTGGGTAAGAGGTATCGGATCGCAATGATTATTGCGTGAAGATCTGAGCGAATACATTTTCGATCAATTCCATGCGCTTTCGAAGCTCTTCGGTCAGACGATCAATCGAGTCCACTCCCATCGCGCGGCTAATGTCCAACAGGGCCGTGCTAGACGAAGGCGCCTCCGGCCGAGGCTGATCCATCAACAGTCGCGTCCAATGATCGAACATTCTGAGGAAACGGTATCCTTCGAAGAGGTTTTGGCTTTGACTCGAAGTAAGGGAACAGCAATCGCGTAGATACTCGATCAGACGTGTCGTTCCCATTTCCGGAGCGAGATAGATCCGATCCCTCAATTGCAAGTACCTCGTAACGAAGTAAACGTCCGTCATCCCGCCCGCACCCCACTTCATATTTTGCCTTCGGCCGCGCGCTTTTTCGCTGACCAGTCTGTTCCTCATCGAATAGAGATCTTCCTTGAGCGAAGGATTCCGCGAAGCGGCTTCAAATACGGCTTCGACCAGGGCGGTTTTGGCGTGTGCGCCGAAGCTCGGATCGCCCGCCACCTCGCGAGCCTTCAAATAAGCGGAGTGCTCCCATGCCGAAGCTCGGGAGTTTACGTATGCAAGCAAGCCGCTCAGACTCTGGGCGGCCGATCCGTGCTTTCCCTCCGGCCTGAGCCTCATATCGACGCTGTACAAAAAGCCCTCGCGGGTTACAGCCGAAAGAACACGTATCAGGTTCGAAGCAAAGCTTGTATAGAATTCATCGAGCACGGACTCGCGGCTGCCCTCTTGTGCTTCGTCGTAGACGATTATTAGATCGAGATCCGAGCCGTGATCCATTCCCGAATGCCCAAGTCTGCCCATTCCCAGGATTGCGAATGTAGGTTCCACATCTTTGAAGCGATCGGGAATGGCGGTCAGCGCTATGGTTGAAGCAACATCGAGCACCGCTTCGGCCTGAGCGGTCTGAGCCAGATTGCTCGATCGTAGCGCCGCCGATGCATTCTCAAGCGGCAGGCCGGCCTGCTGCATATCGTGGAGAACAATTGCTGCCGCCATCTGGTGGTGGGCTCGACGTAATGCATCGGCGTTCGCGGCCGGAGCATCCTTCGGACCAAGATAAGCGCGTAGCTCGCGGGCGATCGATTCTACGTCGCTCGTGATGATGGCTTCGGGCCTTCTTACGATGTCAGCCAGAGCGACGGGCGTCATCACGATGCGTGTTAAATATTGACTGCTCAGAATAGCAGCCAACTTGCGAATACATGTGGAAAGGTCAGCGCCAAGATTCAGGGCGCTTGTTTCAGGGGAGCTCCGCGAATCCGCGGCCGAATCCATAGCGGCGGCCCACGCCGCCAACGCGCGCGCCGACCGGAGCGGATTGACCGCTTTATAAACGGCTTCGGTTACAATTCCGGTGATCTGATCCAAGTCCGGTGCTTGATGCAGCTCGGCGCGCTGATCCTTTACACTTGATACAAAATTTTCGATGGAAAGCGCGGCGCTTTTGATACTGACCATCAGTTCACGGTCGGGCTCTGTCATTGAATAAGATTGGCTCCGCAGAGTGCGCGGGCCGCCATCTTCTCCGAGCACGCTGTTGAAGATGGCCCGAACCGCCGATGTGTGCTTCTGAAGATCGCTTTCAAGTTCAGCGGCCGGATCGTCTGACTTGTAGTCGCAGCGCCGCGCAAGCAGAGAGAGTCGATCGAGTGTGGTTGGCAGAGAATGGGTCTGAGCGCCATGTTCCATCTGCAAGCGGTGCTCGACGGTACGGAGGAAAACGTATGCGGCCGAAAGCCGCGTTCGCTCGGTTTCAGAGAGCAAGCCCTTCTCGGCCAGTCTCGCAAGCAAAATCAAGGTCTGGACGGATCGCACCCACGGCTCGCGGCCCCCGAATTCGAGTTGAAGCGCCTGGGCAATGAATTCGATCTCGCGAATACCTCCGACTCCCAGCTTCACATTAAACCCGCCGGGCCGACCCGACTCGCGGCGGTCTATTTTCTCCTTCGCTCGCCTCACCTCGGCCAGAGAACCGGGCAATACATCGTCCCGAAAGATCACGCCGTGAACTCGCTCCCAAAATGCGTCAAAGGCCTGTGGGCTTCCAGCAGTCAGACGGGCTCGAATCAACGCCTGGCGTTCCCAGTTCTGCGCGTGATCTCGATAATAGTCGGCGGCGCGCCGTGCCTCCCAGACCAGATCCCCGTCCCTACCATATGGCCTGAGCCGAAGGTCAGTCCGATAAATCGGCATGCCGCCGGAGCAGTCGTGTCTGGCTCCGGCCATCCTTACGATTCGTTGAGCAACCTTGCCGAAGAAATCATGATTCCTTATAGGGTCGTTCGATCCGCTGGTCTCTCCATCCCCGATATAAAGAAACAGCAAATCGATATCGGATGCGTAGTTGAGCTCCCGGCACCCCAACTTGCCCAGCGCTACTATGGCCATCTCGGCTTTTACCGAACGACCGCGTTCATCCCGAGCGAACGGCGATCCTTGCAGTTTCGTCTCTTCCGCGAGCGCCAGATTCAAGAGATGCTGAAGAATCACGTCCGCGAGACTTGAAAGCTCTTCCGTGATTTCCGACAGCGTCGCCACACCCGAGCAGTCGCGCAAGTATATCCTCATCATCTCACGCATCTTGAAGGCGGCCGCCGATCCTTCGCCCGCGGCGCCGGTTTGAAGAGACAATCGCGCGAGGTCTTCAGCCATCTCTTCGGAGGTCTTCAAGCGATCGAGCTTGCTAGATTGTTCTCCGAGCCATGCTATGCATTCGGGATTGCGCAACAGGGCATCGCCCAGGAAAGGGCTGTAGGATTGAATGAGAAGACTCCGGCTGAGTAAAACGGGATCTCTAATTAGACGTGAGCGCGTTTCACCGCCAAGCTCGAAGAGCTTTCGCCTAAAAAGAACCGAGGCGGCGGGGTCAGCCAGCGTGCTCAGGAACGAATCCGTCTCGCTTAACTGATCGGGCGCCATCGAACCATACTCTAACATAGCCGCAATCAGGCGGCGATGAAGCCCATTGGTCGTTTACCAAGCACTCTTCGCGCAGATCATCAGGAGCCATGATGGATATCCGCCGAACCGTGTCTGTGCATATGCTAGAATGTTGCCGTTCGGCAGCGGTGAGCTTGCCGTCCATTGTAATGAATCAGTATGAGGCATCCATTTCGCGTGCGGTGGTTGACGCAATTCAGACGTTCGCGGAGGCCGCGCGTCCTTCGGAATGTTGCGGACTGCTAAGCGGAAGCAACGGGATAATTACGGACTTGCATCCGTTGCGCAATCTCGCCGAACAACCGGAAATCGGTTATTTTGCAGCGCCCGAAGATCTATTCCAGGCAATGGTGAGGATTCGGGAGTCCGGGCACAAGCTGATCGGAATATATCATTCGCACCCCAAAACCATGGCTTATCCATCGTCAAAGGATGTGGCGATGGCCTTCTATCCCGATGCCTACTACTTTATCATTTCGCTTGAGCCTGCTGCCGATCTGCGAGCTTTTCGAATAGAGGATGCCAGGATCGAGGCCGTGACAATTAACTTGATCGATGCGGCTCAATAGGAATTGTTTATACTTGCCGAGTTCGCGAGTTGAATCATGAAGATCAGCGTCTTGTTGTTCGGTCAAGCCCGCGAGTTCGCGGGAACTCAAAGCCTCGATCTCGAGCTTGCCGAGGGCGCCACCGTCGCAGAGGCATTCGCGCAAGTCGCTGCCCGCGAATCCAAGCTCGATGCCATCGCACCGAGCCTTCTTTTCGCGGTCAACGAAGAATACGCGTCAAGAAACCAGCGCCTGAATGAAGGCGACCTCCTTGCAGTCCTCCCTCCTGTCAGCGGCGGCGAAGAGATATCGCGGGACATTTTCGAGATTACGAGAGAACCTATCGATATATCAGGTCTCCGGCGGCGTTTGCTCGAAGGCGACTCAGGCGCCGTCGTTATCTTCGACGGAGTAGCACGCAACAACACAAAAGGGCGGCGGACTTTGCATCTGGAATACGAAGGCTATACGGAAATGGCGCTGCGGACGATGCAGCAGATCTGCGGCGAAATTCACGACAAGTGGCGGATTAATCGGATTGGTATGATTCACCGCCTCGGGCGCGTAGACATAACGGAGTCATCGGTAGTCATTGTTGTAACATCGGCCCACCGTAAGATAGCTTTCGAAGCATGTGAATATGCTATCAATCGCCTGAAGAAAATAGTTCCTATTTGGAAAAAAGAATTCTTTGAAGACGGCGAGATCTGGGTTGAAGGTGATCCGACAGCCAGTAAATGAGCGGTAGCAACAAAGGGTCAATTTCGATCTGATATTTCTTTAAGACGTGCAGCAGGCGTGAGAGTTGATCTCGTGATGGCCGGTCTTTATCCCTTCTTCCGGATCGCCGGAACGTGTACGCTCTCTCGACGCCGTTGTTCGACTTCGCCCGCCTTCTTTTGCAGATAACTCTGTTGATCAGGATCTCTGATTTCCTGCAGCACGCGCAGCGCTTCATCAAATTTGTACAGCGCCGTATAGCAGTCCGCGAGACCGTATAAAGCCCTGCGCCGGGCCTTCGGATCACTGCTCGATGATGCGAGTTTTTGGTAGAACGGAACCGCCGCGGCGTACTGTGCTCGCGCCAGGTGATAGATCGAAGCCTCACGTGTGCATGCCTGCTCGCTGTACTCATCGAATTCGTCGGAGCTGCTCACCTTGGCATACTCGGTCAAGGCCTGGCTCAGATTATTCTGATTGTAGTAGAGATCGGCTATTCGAAGGCGAATGCGTCTTCGTTCGGCCTGGTCCTGCGGACTCAGCCCTTCATATTCGGCGATCGACTCATAAGATCGGCCGAGATCGGCAAGCACCTCCGCCAGCCTCTCGCGCGCGACGGCCGCATTTGGGTGAGAGGGGGATTGCGCAAGGAACTGTTGATACAGTAATGCCGCGCGTTCATTGCGGTGAAGCTTGAGGTAATAGATGTTCGCGAGTTGGAGGCGGGCTTCCGTGGAAGCCGTGCTTGCGGGGGCCTGTCGCAATAGCTTTTCGTACTGGTCCGCCGCGGCTTCGTAATCACCCGAGTCCCAATCGCTCAGCGCCTGATTTAAGATTCCCTCGACGTCTCGCTTTGACGAGCGCAGCACTAAAAACAGGGCGAGTGCGATTAGGAGCAGGGCGGCGGCTCCGGTCGAAGCCGCTATGACTCTGCGTTTGCGCCTGCCTCGCGCGCTTCGGTATCTGTATGGGATCGACCTAGAGCTGCGATTCCTTTTCAGTAGCATCCTGTTGCCGCTCAATCAGTGAGGCCGCCGAAACCAGATCGCCGTCCGACGTATCGATCAGTTTTACGCCCTGAGTCGACCGCCCCGATTCCCGGATCGTCGAAGTTTCAACTCTAATCAGCTTGCCGTGATTGGTTATTACCAGAACCTGTTGATCGCGCTCAACTGGAAGCACGGCGACGACTTTTCCATTCTTTTCGACGGTCTTCATGTTGATGACGCCCTTGCCGCCGCGTGATTGGAAGCGATACTCCTCGAGTTTGGTGCGTTTGCCGTAGCCGCGCTCCGAGACCGACAACATCTCGGCGGCATCGGTTACCGCCGCGACGCTGATGACATAGTCGCCCTCATCGAGCGTGATCCCGCGAACACCGTACGCCGGCCGGCCCATCGGCCTCACATCCGACTCGTCAAAGCAGATCGCCATTCCATCGTGCGTCGCGAGGAATATCTTCATCTTGCCGTCGGTGATTTCGGCCGCGAGCAGCCTGTCGCCCTCGTCGATTCCCATCGCCATTATGCCGTTCTGTCGTATATTCGCGAACTCCGAAAGCTCCGTCTTCTTGATCGTGCCGCCGCGCGTGGCCATGACGACATACTTACCCTCTTCGAACTCGCGAACCGGAACGATTCCGGCGAAACTTTCTTCCTTCGGAATACTGACAAGGTTCACTATTGCTTTTCCGCGGCCCGCAGCCTGCGCATCGGGAATTTCGTGCACCTTCAATTTGTAGACTTTGCCCTTGTCCGTGAAGATCATGACGTAGCTGTGCGTAGACGCAACAAATATGTAGTCGACTACGTCCTCGGTCTTCAGCGAAGCTCCCTTGCGTCCAGTTCCGCCGCGCCGCTGCGCGCGATAGACGGACACCGGCGTCCGTTTGATATAACCGGAGTGCGTGATCGTTATGGCTACGTCTTCATCGGCGATCAGATCTTCGAGGGACAACTCGGCGCCGGATTCGATGATCTCGGTTCGACGTTCATCATCGTACTCCTTCTGAACTTCGCGCAATTCCTTGACGATCAAGTTTCGAAGAACGGAGTCGTTTGAGAGTATTTCCTGCAGCTCGGCTATGCGCTGTATGATTTCCCTGTATTCGTCTTCGAGCTTCTGGCGCTCGAGTCCGGTCAGCCTCTGCAACTGCATTTCGAGGATTGCCTTCGCTTGAATCTCGGTAAAGGCGAACCGGGACATCAAGCCCTCACGCGCCTCCTGAGCGGCCCTGGACTTGCGAATCAAACTGATTACCGCATCGAGATTGTCGAGGGCTTTTTTTAGTCCTTCGAGGATATGGGCTCGGGCTTCGGCTTTCCTGAGCTCGAAGCGCGTTCTTCTGGTCACGACCTCCCGCCGATGCTCGATGAAGATATTAAGAGTGTCGATAAGATTCAACGTTCGCGGCTGGCCGTTTATGATCGCGAGATTGATGACGCCGAAGCTTTGCTGCATCGGCGTGAGTTTGTAGAGATTATTGAGCACGATGTCGGGTATGGCATCGCGCTTCAGTTCCAAGACGATCCGCATGCCTTCTCGATCCGATTCATCGCGCAAGTCCGAAATGCCTTCGAGTTTCTTATCGTTGATAAGCTCGGCGATGCGCTCGAGGAGCCTGGCTTTATTGACCTGGTATGGGATCTCGGTGACTACGATGGCCATTCGCTCTGCGGACTTTCCAACGCGGTCAACCGCGACCCGCGCCCGCATCACAACCGAGCCCCGGCCTGTTTCATATGCCTGTCGAATTCCTTCTCGACCATAGATGAAACCGCCGGTCGGAAAGTCCGGACCGGGAATCATTCCCATGATGGTCTTCAACCGTGCGTTGGGGTTCTGAATCAGATACACAGTGGCTTCGACAACTTCGTTGAGATTGTGCGGCGGGATATTGGTCGCCATTCCAACGGCGATTCCACCCGAGCCGTTTACAAGCAGATTCGGATATCTGGTGGGAAGTACGACCGGCTCTTCGCGTGATTCGTCGTAGTTGGGCGTGAAGTCGACCGTATCCTTATCGATGTCGGCGAGCATCTCGGTCGCGATCTTCGTGAGGCGGGCTTCGGTGTACCGGTATGCCGCGGGGGCGTCTCCGTCTACGGAGCCAAAGTTTCCCTGGCCGTCCACCAGCGGATAGCGCATCGAAAAGTTCTGCGCCATTCGCACCAGCGCGTCATAAACGGCGCTGTCACCGTGCGGATGATATTTGCCGAGCACGTCTCCGACGACCGTAGCCGATTTTTTGAATGGCCTTCCCGGGTTGAGTCCAAGCTCGTGCATCGCGAACAGGATTCGCCTGTGTACCGGCTTTAGTCCATCGCGCGCGTCCGGGAGCGCGCGTCCAATTATGACGCTCATCGCGTAGTCCAGATAGCTACGCTTCATTTCCGCTTCTATGTCTACCGGTATTCTCTGAGCTGCATCTGCCATGCGTTCTTGTTCTCCATCAATCCGCCGCACACTCGTCCGAGGCGGAATTTAAGACTGCAAATACGTCTGAAATTTGTTGACCGTTCGATGATTCACGAAGGTTCTAGCGCTCGCTAAGGATAAGTCGAATTATAGACGATAAACCGGCCCTGAAGCCAGCGGAAGGCACCCTTAAATGGCCGAATTCTCAGCATTTTTGGAGTTCCTACACAAGCTCCGCGACGTGCGATTTTACGGATTCAAGCGCCCTGCTGAGCTGGTTGTGAAGATATGGATGGGTTCGCTCGGCCATCGGCAGGTAGAAGAGTTCGGTTGTGCGAATGTAACGAAGTTTCTTTTCGAGTTTTGGCGATTGGGCGAGGAATCTGAGATTGTCCAGCCGATCGCATAGCTTGACGATCGGCGCTCCGGTGGCGGGCTCGGCCTCGATCGCCGCCAGATAATCGCGAAGGCTTACTTCCTCGAGCTTGGTCAAGAGCCATACGATTTTGGCGACTTCGCTTCCGAACATCGTCTCGACCTGATCCCGCGTGGTATCGCTATCCTCGATCACATCGTGAAGCAATGCCGACGAAATCAATTCAGGAGAGTGAATATCGAGCTCATCGACCAGCGAGATTGCCACGCGCACCGGATGCACGATGTAAGAGGTTCCTTCATCACGAATCTGTCCGGCATGCGCGCGGCTGGCCAACTCATACGCGCGGTCGACGCGCGCGATCTCGCGGGAGTTCAGATGCGGCTGCAGGCGCTCGTTTAGATATTCGTAAGTGCGGTCGTACACCATCCTCAATTGACTGTAGCAAAGCGCCGAGTTGATCTTCAAACACCATGCACTTTCAGCCTAATGCGAGGATGTATCATAGTATCATCTGGGCATTCAGATCAGACCAGACGGGCATTCAGTCACCAGTGCCCGTGAGCAGGTAGACGAACTCCGGCTCTTCGGCAAAACGCGGCAAGCGATCAAGAATCTCAAGCGCCGTGGCGGCAAGCTCACGATTTTTGATTTTGCGCGCGAGCTTGAGCGCTCGGGTCGCCTCATCCCTAGCGCGGGAGTATCCGCGCAACTCTTCATGCAATTCGGCGAGGTGAAGCAGAGTGGGCGCAAGCTGAGCGTTATCGCCTAACTCGGTGAACGCATCCGCCGCTTTTCGGAGCAATCGAAAGGCGTTGATATGATCGCCTTTGAGAAGGAAGAGGTAACCCAGAGACTCTTCTACACAGGCATGCGTGTGTGGATGTGGATCATCGGCCAGCATCGCGAGCGCTTGCCGAAGGCGTCGTTCCGATGATTCCAGCTTTCCCATCTGAGCCAACAACACGCCTATGTTGTTGGTATAGCCCGCGGCTCGCCAGATCATTCCGGCGCGAAGAGTCACATCGGCGGCTCCTTCCCAATCAATTAGCGCCCACCAGAAGTCTCCGCTTCGCTTTCGGGCGATTGCCCGGTTTCCATAGAAATGCATCCACAGGTAGGCATCTTTAGGAAATTGTTCAGCAATCGCGGCTGCTTGCTCGAAAGATCTGAAAGCTTCTTCATATCGTCTGTTGAACACCAACAAGCTTCCCACCTGGATGTGGGAAAGCGCCCGCTCATAAACATCTGGTTGCTTTTCACATCCTCTGCGCGCCGCAGCTAGCGCTTGTTCATACTTACCGTGAAGGTAAAGGCAGTTCGCGACCATTCGCTGCCAGATGCCTGCTTGCCTGATGTCACGTTTGTAACAACAAATGTGAACGCCTTGCCTCGCACACCTCAAGGCAAGATTCACTTTACCCTCTTTGATCAACTGATGATACAATCGCCAAAGTCCGTTGGCTTCTTCCAGTGAGGCTTGATTCATAGGATAATCCTGGCCAGTCCCTGTCAGGAGCCGGCGCGATTCAACCCAAAAAGGAGAATCAACTAAGATGAATTCTGCGTACGCCAGAAGATCGAGTGGAACATCACCCCCGATGCGGATGTTCGATTTCTTCGCTGTGATCATAAGTTTCTTGAAAACGCGATCACAAGGCTCTCTGATTCGCGGCGCTCGCCGCCATACTCGGCGCAAGCGCCGAACTTCCACTTCAACCAATCTAAAGGAGACCACTAGAATGAATTTCAAACAGCTACGCGCGATCACCTTGTCTATCTGCCTGCTTTCCGGTTCAGTCATCGCTGGTGAAACAGTGCCCATGCCAGCACCTCCGCCCCCCGGAACGGCGGTAAAGAAGATTCATGCTCCGAAAGCAGAGAAGAAGGCGCTCCCCCTGAACGTCTTCGATCTGCTTTCAATTGTGCTTTCGAACCTGGGAATTCTGCAGTAGTCGAATCCCAGTAGGTCTGCGCCTCAACCCTGCCTTGGAACCTGTTGCCGCCGCCTGCGTCGGTGACGGCCAAGTATAGGTTTGTCTATGGCGCACGGTATTCTATATGACTGGCACGAGATGTCAACCGTGTTCGGCGCCGTTGTCCAGTTCAGCGGAGTATTATAGTCGTGCATTCCCTTTAATGGCAGATATTAGTAATGGACCTGACTCTAATACTTTTGCTGTAAGGTAATAAGTTTCCGGTCCGTTTAAGCTGTCACGCTTTGACCACGACTAGCTGTGCACGAACTCACGATGCCACGGTAAGGCCGGCGCGAAATCTGGGAAGCCGATCTAGCTCGTTCTCTTTTTCTTGGAGGCAGGCTCGGTTAATTCCTTGCTCTTTCGCGCCGGTCGAGCCGGCGGCCTTGATTCTCTCGCCTTTTCCGACTGACTGGTTATAAACCGCTCTGCATCCAGTCCTTGCTCTACAAGCGAGCAGATCAACCGAGCCAGTTCATCGCCGTCATCGCCCGCGCGCTTCGTTAGCTGCGCGGCAATTTCGGGCGTCATATGTGTGTTCATGAAGAATTTGACCACGTTACCGGTCTCCTGGGAGCTTAGAGTGTTCTTCGGAGCTTCACCCTCGCCGGTAAGGAGCCATTGAATACTTGTATTGCCCAGCTCAGCGACGCGCGCGACCGTTCGTAACGCGGCATATCCGGGCATGCTGCCCTTTTTCCACAAGTAGATAGCGTGCTTTGTCACGCCAAGACGACGTCCGATTTCAGGCGCCGAGTCTATCCCCAGAGCCTGACACACCCTTTTGTAAAATCCAGTTCGGTCGAGCATCACTCCACTTCTCGCTTGACATCGAGTCGAGTCCTACTTTACCATAGCGCTCGCAATAAGAATATAGTGTTTCATTTGTGACACGCGAGAATAGCATGACTTCTCTAGAAATCAAATTCTTGGTCTACGAAAAATGGGGTTCTATCACGGCGGCTGCACGTGAGCTTCACTGCAGCCGTTCTCAGCTCTCTTACTGTATCGCGCGAAGGAGGAGATCGCCGGAACTACGTGAGAGACTGGCGCGTGCGCTCGGAATGTCGGTCGAGGAATTGTTTGCGGAGCCCTCGTCCAACTCATAAGAATCGCGCAACGTTGAAAGAGCCGCCGCCATAAAGCGCCATCGCGCCGCCGCGAGGGCGAACGATTGCTTCGCGTACTGCATTGCTTCGCGTACTGCATTGCTTCGCGTACTGCATTGCTTCGCGTACTGCATTGCTTCGCGTACTGCATTGCTTCGCGTACTGCGTTGATAGCGGAGGCGCGAGAGCGGACGGGTGCAGCCATGGGCCAATGGACTTCAATCCTCCTTCCATGGGTTGCTTCAAAGCCACGGCTGCACCCGCCTGCTCTCCACCCTGTAGCTAATGTGTTCTGCTAGTCTGGTCTTCTCGATGAACAAATCGATTACGAGTCCGATTATTGGCGGGCACCCGAAGAATTTTCCGGACCACGCGCATGGCCTTCATGGATTTCGAGTCCGGGCGTCAGGAAATTATTTGACCCAGGGTGTTTGAAATTTCGTCGATTTGAATGGGTTTGATTATCACCGCATCCACCAGTCCGCGATGCCGGTCGAGCATATCTTCGGACAACGCATAGCCGGTCGCCAGCACTATCTTGACCTCCGGCCATCGACGCCGTATCTCAAGCGCCACTACCCACCCGTCCATCTCCGGCATCGACAGATCGGTGAATACTACATCAAAGCAACCGCCTTCGAGCTTGAACAGCCCCTCGGGTCCGCTTGCGGCCAACTCGGTCCGATGACCTGTAGAATTGAGCATCCCTGCGAGCGCTTCGCGCACTCTTTCGTCGTCGTCTATTACGAGTATATTCGCGGACCGGATCTGGCGGGCTGCCGCCATGCCGGCCGGGCGCCCTTCCATCTTTTGTACGGGCAGCGCGATGACAAAGGTAGAGCCCCTCCCCGGAAGGCTGTTGGCCTCGATACGCCCTCCGTGCCGCTCTATGATGCTATGGCTCACCGCAAGGCCGAGCCCCGTTCCTGTAGTACGTTTTGTTGTAAAAAACGGCTCGAATACTCGTTCGCGAATCTCGCGGCTCATTCCGATGCCATTGTCGGAGAAGGATACAAGCATCCATGTTTCGCTGCTCTCCGTTGAAATAATCAGCTTTCCACCCTGGGGCATCGCGTCCAGAGCGTTCAAGATTATGTTGACGAATACTTCGCGCATCTCGGAAGCGTTGCCGAGAGTCAGCGGAACGCCGCGCAAGACCGTTTCGACTTCGTAATGCAGCCCGCGCGCCTGCGCTTCGTCGCGCCAGCGCGCCCGCGTCAAGTTGGTTGAATCCTGAACAAGCTGATCAACGTCTATCTGCTCGCGGACGGTCTCGCTCTGTTGTAGCGCGAACACCTGAATTCGTTTGACGGTTTGGGCCCCATCCATCGCCGCGCGTTCTATGATGTCTATTCGTGAAGCCGCCCGCTCATCGACGATCTCTCGCTTCATCAACTGAGCGTGGCCGAGTATAGCCGCCAGGATATTGTTGAAATTATGCGCTACGCCGGATGCCAATTGCCCCAGAGCGCGGAGTTTGTCCGCCTGGGCGGCGCGCTCAGCAGCCATGCGCTCTTCGGTAATGTCCCGAGCGATTGATAGAACGCTCGAGACTCGCCCTTCGTCATAGATCGGCGTGTACGTAACCAGCAACAGGCGGCTCTCACCGCTTCGCTTCAGTCCGCGAATTTCCAGAGTCTGCGCTTCGCCCTGGAGAGCGCGGGTGAATCGCTCGACTGCGAGCTTCTTGTCCTCGTGCGGCAGAAATTGCCGGTAGTCGGTCGCGAGCAATTCCTCGCGCGGATAGCCCGACAGCTTCACGAGCTGTTCGTTGAACCAGATGAACCGGCCTTCGGGAGAAAGGGCAAAGATGGCATCGTTCGCGTGCTCGATCAACTTGATCAAAAAGTTTCGCTGTTCGCGGGCCGCGGCTTCCGCCGCTCGAAGCTCCGACAAGTCGCGAACTATGCACACCGCTCCAAAGGGGCCATCGGCCGCCGTGCTTTCGAGAGGGCTGATCGTTACGAGCATGGATCTGGAGAGCCGCTCGGGCACAAGCTCGAACGTAACAGGCTGGCGCGATTCCATAACCGGTATCACGTGGCATCCATTCCCTTCGAGCCCCTGTAACAGAGTGCAGCACTTCCGCCCGATTAGATCGTCTACGTCGGCCTTTTCCAGAATTGCGGCAGCCTGATTTACTCTCCTGAGAATCCCCATCCGGTCGAATATGAAAATTCCGTCATTGAGCGCGTCGAATGTCGCTTCCCACTCATGCTTGCCCCTGGAGATCTGATCGAATAATTCCGCGCGCTCGAGCGCCGTAAACAACTGGTCCGCTACCGCCGACGCTATTTCAACCGATTCGTCCGACCACTCTCTTGGAGCGTCGCGCATAATCGCGATTATGCAAAGCCGGGGCGTGGCCTTGTAAAACACCGGCACGACCATAAAGGACCGAGTGCCGGCAGGTTCCAGAAATGAATCCAGGTATTGCGCGACGCGAGGATCGGAGTAGACGTCATTGCAGAGAAATGGACCGTTCTCTACGCGTTGAATCAATCCCTCAAAGTCTACCGCTTGATAATTCAGATTAGAACCCGACACGCGCCCGTCTCTATATTCGCATTGAACGGACCAAACGCCCGTGTGCTCATTGAACCTGGCGATCACAAGGCCGTTGACTCCCATATAGTCGCCAAGCTCGGCCGTTACTATCTGAAATATCTCGTCGAGCTGATTCGACTGATTTATTCCATGAATGATGCTGCTTATGAGTTCTTCGCGCCGAACGGCGTGCTTGGCTTCCGCGAAAAGATGACTGTGGCTTACCGCGACTTCCACTTGTCCGGTTACGGCTTCAACGAAGGTTATCTCGCTCGGACTCCATTTGCGCGGATAGTCGGTCTGGTTGATTGAGAGTGATCCCCAGAAACGCCCGTTGACGAAGATGGGACAAACGATCTCAGACTGGCTAGCGGCCTCGACGTGCCATACGTTCACGCTCGAGGTGAGCTCCGGATGAGCGGCGACGAACGCACGCACGTCCTCGACGATGAGAGTGCGGCCCGTCTCCACCATGTACTGCATTTTATAGTCGCCGGCAGCGACTGGTACTCCCTGGAGCGACAGGTCGGGCTTGCTCAAGTATTCAGCCACCAGCGACACTTCATCGTTGACCAGTTTTCGGAAAATAACCCGGCTCGCTTTCAACGCGTGCCCTAGTTCTTCGACGGTGACCTGAAGGGTCTCTTCGAGATCGAGCGACCGGCGTATCGACGCGACTATCTGGTTGACCAGCGTCGCTCTTGTAGCCGATTCCCGCGCTTCTCGGTAGAGCTCAGCCTGACGAATCGCTACGGCCGCTTGCTCAGCTACGGACTGCGCTATCTTGATCTCCCACGTAGTCCAGTGGTGTTTTGACTCGCAGTGCCTGAGGCTAATTACTCCCAGCGGCCGTCCTCCAAGCCATATGGCTGTTCCAAGCACCGATTTCATGTTGGAAGAGCGGAAGGTATCGCGAAGCGGCGCCAGCATCGGTTCAGTCAATACGTCGTCTACCGCGACTGCTTGAGGAGTAGACAGCACCGCCTGCAACAGAGGATTGTTCTTAACCTGGATTGTGTCGGAAGCCTGGTTTCGGCCCGCGCAGCAGGCGGCGACATATTCGTGTGTGATCGACAATTCGTCCGGCAACGGCGAGGGCATCAAAGCGAGTCTACACCGGCATACCCCAAGCGCAGCCCCGAGCTCGTTGACTATCGTCTGAAGTACGGTTTCCTGATCAAGTGAACTATGGATCGCCGCTCCGATCCTTCCGATCAATTCTTCCCGGCGCACTCGCGCCTCCGCTTCGCGATAGAGATGATCGCGATGAAGCGCCACGGCGGTTTGATCCGCCACGAGCTTAACGAGCCCGATCTCTTCCTCCGAAAAAGCTCGTGAGCATTCGAACTGTTCCAGCGCCAGAACCGCCGCCGGCCTCCCATTGTAGCTAATGGGCGCGTAGGTCAGCGCGCGGCATCCCTGCCGTACTGCGACGGCGCGCACAACCGGGTCGCTGTTTCCGGTATCGGGGATGCTAATGATCTCGCCGCTCAGCAACCTGCTGAGCAAGGGGCTCTCATGAATTTCAAATGGGTGCCCCAACAATCCCGGAATCGAATGGCGCGGAAGATATTGGGCGGTAACTCTGATGGAGGAAAATGATCCTGCATTGCCGTTGGCTTCAGCAGGAGGATGAGAGTAGATTGCCGCACGGCTCACACTGAGAGCCTCTCCAATCCCCTCGACCGCCACTTTCAGTATTTCAGAGACATTGGGCGCGGTCCTGATGGCGGCCAACAACCTGCTTGTGAGCGCCTCTCTCTCCGCGGCCTTCCTGGTCTTCTCATACAACTCGAATTGATAGATGGCGAGCGCGAGGTTGGATGCGATTACCTGTACTAGCTGTTTGTCCGTTGTCGACCAGCGCCTTTTTTTGTCGCACTGGTGGATTATGATCGCGCCGATGGTTCTTGCATTGATTACAAGCGGCACTACAAGAGCGGATTTGACCTTGTCGTCGAGAAGAAGGTCGCTCACTCCCTGTTCGCGAGCCGATTTCTGCACGTCGGAGACCTCGACGAGATCGGAGCCGCCGAAGAACCTGTGCGCAATATCGGTCTGCGCAAGCCCGGACTTCAAGCCGACGAGCGATCTTATACGAGGCGCGGTATAGTCGGTCCTGTATTGAATTTCGCCGTCTCGGTTGAGCGCAACCGCGCAACGGCTCGCGCCGAGGGCGCGGCCGAGCTCTTCCACGGCCGCACGCAGCACTTCATCCAGATCGCCGTGCAGCGACGAACGAATGGCCGAGCCGACTCGATCGACGAGAGCCCAGCGATCGACATTTCCGGTCCGGCCGAATATGCCTTTCAGCACTCTTTTCATCTACGTCTGTAATGGGACTCTCCGGCGTGAGGGCTTTGCGGAAGCAACGTCTACGCGACGTTGCCGAACCGGCCAGACTGGTTGAAAACGAAGGCGCGGACTACGCCCACTTTCTTGCGATGCGATCCGCGTCTACTTTCAAGAACGAAAACTCCAGCGCTTTGCCGGTTGCCGCCTCTTGCACGACCAATCCGGGCTCGGTTGCAAGCTGGCGTATTTCCCGCCACGAGTCCATCGGAATCTGTGTGAACGTATCAACGATATCCGGATCGAAGTGTGCGCCCGCGCATTTCAGCAATTCTTCCGCGGCTGCCTCAAAAGGCCGCGCTTTACGATAGGGCCGGTCGGACGTTATTGCATCTACCGCATCGGCCACCGCGAATATCCGCGCGCCCAGGCATATCTGGTCTCCGCCGAGACCGCGTGGATAGCCGCCGCCGTTGAAGCGCTCATGATGTTGGGATACGATCTGGGACGCTCCTTCAAGAAAGTCTATTCCACAGAGAATCTGAGATCCGAACTCGACGTGACGCCGCATATGCGCCCACTCTTCGTCAGTGAGCGAGCCGCGTTTGAGCAGTATCGCGTCGGGCACGCCTATCTTGCCGATGTCGTGAAGCAATGCCCCGTGCTCGAGAGCGATCATCTCGCGCCCCGTCAATCCGAGATACTTGCCGATCCTCATGCAGTAGGCGACCACGCGGTCCGAATGCCCGCGAGTTTCGACGTCGCGTGCTTCCAAAGCGGCCGCCAGTGATTGCAATGTCGCCCGGTAATTTATGTAAAGGCGCTCGAGCGTGAGGTTCAGGTTCACGTTCGCCATGCTCAACTCGTTGGTTCGCAGGCTAACGAGTTCTTCAAGGTGCTGCTCATATTGTCTGTTGGCTTTTATCAAGAGCCGATGGCGCAGCGCTCGTTGAACGGCGGTTTCAACTTCGGAAATATTGAACGGTTTGGTGACATAGTCGAAAGCGCCCCTGCGCATGGCCTCAATAGCGCTTTGGATGTTCAGGTTTCCGGATATCAAAACTACTACTGTATCCCTGGCTTGCCGCGAGATCTCTTCCAGTAACTCCAGCCCGCTCATACCCGGCATCATTATGTCCGAGAGCACCAGGTCGTAGGATTCTTCTTTCAGGTATTCCAGAGCTTCGGCGGCGCTCGTAGCGGTCTTACATTCGTACTGTTCCGACAAAAGTGAATCGAGCACGGACAGCACGTTTGTTTCATCGTCGATGATGAGTATCTTGGCGGTTCGGAGCCCGCTGGAAGTCAACGGAGCAGCGATGAGATTTGCCATCGCGTATTAACCCGTTTCTCCTGCCCCGGCGTTCAGCCGGCGGAGACCTTTCCCAAGTATGCGTAGAAGAACTGGCCGATCCTTCTACTGATGAGGAACCGCGGGGGATTTATTCGGCGCGCGAGCGACTCCCAAAATCGGGGTTTCGTTCGAATAAATTCGACGGTAATTCCGCGACATCGATTTCGACGTCTATCTTGAGCCTTATCAAAAGGGAAATGTCGATGCCTGAGAGTCGCCAGTCGAAGCGTAATTAAAGGGGGACTGGCGGATACTAGTACAGAGAGCCCTGTTTTGCAATACCTTTTTGACCCTGATGAGACCCCTGATGGGGAAGACATGAGGCTCAAGCTATCACGCATTTTCAAGCTTAGATCTGGTTTCTGGACAATTTCGGTGAGTGTTCGACGAATCGCGAATAAAAAGGCGGCGGATTACTCCGAATCGGTATTGAACTGCCGTCTCCTCAAAGGAGTAACTACGCGGAGGGGATTCCGGCGAGCAACGTATACTGGTTCGAGATCCTCTCGCGGTTGAAACGCCTGATCCAGCGCAATTGCCTTCATCGCCTCTCGCGCTTCGGCGATGAGCGATTCAGATTTGACCTCTCGAGCAAGATCAAGCGACCGAAGCGCGAGATCACTCGCCTCCTCATAAAAGAGTTGGCGTCGTCTGAGCTGGCTCAGGTGAAGAAGCGATCCGAGCAACTGACTGCGGTCGTCGAGATTTTCGAATATCTTGATGGACCGTTCGAGGTGCGTTTCGGCTTCTTGAAAGCGATTTGTCAGCGTACAGAGATAGCCGAGCGAATCGAGGATGGCCGCGCGGGTGTGAGGATGCGGATCTTGCTCTACCAGTTCGAGGGCGCGAAGAAACCTATCTTCGGCCTGATCTGTCTCTCCCCGTATTGTAAGAAGGTAGCCTATATTGTTGATGTAGAGCGCGGCGCGCCAAAACTGACCTTCCTGCTGCAACAGATCAGCGGCGCCTTCCATGTCTATGATTGCTTTATCGCAATTTCCCGTTCGACGGTGCGCCAATGCGCGCGAACCAAACAGATGCGTCCAAAGATAACCATCCGAGTGAAAGTCGCGGCCGATTTCCGCGGCCTTGTCGAAAAGCTCGAACGCTCTATCGAACTCGTTGTTGGTCGCATGAAATCCAGCGAGAGCCACACACGTGAGCGCCGTCTCATATGGATTGGATTCGAACGCTTCCATTGCAAGCTTGCCTTCTATGACTGCTTGGTCGTAATTGCCTTGAAGATAGAAGACGTTCGCTAGTACTCTCTGCCAGATGCCGGCGTGCTTGTTGTCGTTCTCGTCGAGATAGAAGTTGATAGCTCGGTAGGCTACTGATCGTGCAATGCCAAGGTCGCCGGATTTGATGGCGGCATTATAGTTCCGCCAGAAATTTTTTGTGAAATCTTTGGGCATTCTGTGTAACATAGGATACTACAAAAGTGGGTTTAGTCAAATGGTAATGAAGCCTTCCGAGGAGAAAAACAATGAATAAGCTATCAAGCTCGTTGTGTTCTTTGGTTCTACTAATAATTTTGGCTGGCGGAGTCCTGGGCGGTGAAGTCGTACCGACGCCTGCCGTACCGCAACCTCACAGTACAATCTCGAACCCTGCTAAACACGGTGGCCACTCGAATTCGACTTCAAAGGGCCGGTCGCTCACCTGGTTGGAGATCGTAGAAATCGCGCTGTCGAATCTTGGACTGCTGTAGTTCGCAAAACGCGCCTTGGAACTCTATCCCTCGGTACTCTAAGGGACGCTAGTAAAATCCAGTGCACCGCCAGGGGGTACTCTCGGGTTCCCATTCATCGATGAACAGGGGCCGGTAGATGTCCTGTGTTCGGACAAAGCAAATTGTCTGTGCATATGGAATCCTTACTCTACCGATCAGCACTCTACCGATCAGCCTAACTTGATCGCACATATTGGACAGTGACTTGTCATAGAAGATTTCGATGATAACGGTCAGGACCGGCGCCAGGTCACACGCTCCATTGATTAAGACGCCCGGTGGAGCTTTCTCTCTTTGGCGGGCTTCCGGGCATCGACGCTTCTTACGTAAGTCTTTCCATTTGCCTCGCGAAGCCTGAAATAAGGCTCGAGCCTATCCAGCGTATTCCGCAACGCCGCATTAATGTGCGCTCGCATGGCTTCGGACGCCGCGGCGGGATCACCTGAGATCACTATATCTATTAGATCCTGATGTCGACGGCTTGATTGACCGGGAGAGGAATGCCGCGCAACGCAGAGCCAGGTCGACGCCAGGACATGATTTTTCTCGATGGCTTCACACAGAGTTTGACAGCCTGCGCATTCAGCAATGCGGCGATGCAACTTTTCATGAAGGCTCAAGTATACAAATCGGTCTCCGTCTGTCTGAGTCGATAGTGCGTCAACGCGAGCGGACAGCCTCTTCAACTCGGCTCGTTGGCGCACAGTCGCAGCCCCGGCAAAAAGCCAGGCCGCTTCCGCTTCAAGCGCCTGACGAACGACGTAGTGACCCCTCACCTCATCTTCAGTGGGAATCTTGACCCTGGTGCCGGCGCGAGGACGACTCTCCAGCAAGCCTTCAAACTCGAGCCGAATAAACGCTTCGGAAACTGGCAGCAAGCTCATCCCGAGTTCGCTCGCCAGTCTACGCCGGGATATCACTTTCCCAATCGGGAGCTCGCCTCTCAGAATGCGGTCGCGCAACCTCACATATGCTTCGCCCGCCAGGCTTATGCCGTCCTGAGATTCATTCATGATTATGTCTTCAGCTCCGTTATTTATGCTGCCGATCCGGCAACGGCAACTCAGTATGCTCGGCCGCTCTTTGTTGAGTCAAGAAATCGCTCCAATCCAATCTGTATTCTAATCTGATATTGCAGAATTGGGGCGCAATTCTTGACACTGAGCGGGCAATTTCATAGTCTGCTTCAGGTTCTCGGCCTTCGCCTTACAATTCTACAATCAAGCGCGAGGACGAGCCGTCGATTTTCCGGAGGCGAGGCGCGATTACAGAGATGGAGAATTCCGCGGCCCTCTCTATTAAGGACGTTGCCTGGCAGGCGATTCAGGGCGCCTACGATTTACAGGTTCACGTCGCGCCCGATGTCATAGCGCGTCGAACGGATGATATCGATCTTGCGAAGGACTTTCTCGCTCGTGGGTTGAAAGGTTTTGTTCTCAAGTCACACTATGTTCCCACCGCGGAAAGGGCAAAAGTCGTGGCTCGCGCGGCGCCGGGAATTGACGCTCGCGGCGCCATAGCCTTGAATCACAGCATCGGCGGGCTCAACCCTGTAGCCGTGGAAATCGCCGGGCGCTCAGGCAACAAAATCGTCTGGTTTCCAACCGTCGACGCGGCTAATGAGACTGCCGGCCGCCTCGACGGGGGAGACTACAAGCTTCCATTTTGGGCAAAAATTCAACGAGAAATCGCCGCCGCCGGCATCACGCGGCCGCCAATAACCGTGCTTGATCAGAACGGCCGCGTGTCGGAAGAGGCCCGGCAATGTCTAGAACTGATCGCCAAACATGACATGATACTTGCGACCGGACACCTTGGCCGGCACGAGATCTTTCCTCTGATACGCGAGAGCCTCGAGCTTGGAGTGAAGAAAATCGTCGTCACTCACGCCGAATTCCCTTCGCAGAACCTCACAGGTGAGGAGCAGCTCCAGTTGGCGGAGATGGGAGCGGTTATCGAGCATTGTTTCACGACCTATTATACGAACAAGGCGCCGTGGGAAGCGGTATTCGCAAACATCAGAACGACTGGAATCGAGCATTCAATGATCTCGAGCGACCTCGGCCAGTCGACGAACCCTCCGGTGGCCGAAGGCCTGGCAATGTTCGCGCAGAAGTTGCTCGACGCCGGTTTTTCTCGTACTGAGATCAACCGAATGGCCGCTTCGATTCCAGCCAGCTTGTTGGAATGACACAAGCGAAAATTGTGGAAAGAGCCGGGGATACAATACTCGTCATTAGCTCCCACGCGGCGGACTTTGTCTGGCGCGCAGGCGGAGCGATCGCTCTCTACAGTACGCGAGGCGCGCGCGTTCGCGTGCTTTGTTTGTCATATGGTGAGCGCGGCGAATCGGAAAGACTGTGGAAGAATCCAGGCATCACGCTGGAAGAAGTAAAAGCAACCCGACAAAAAGAAGCCGAGAGCGCGGCCGAAGCGCTTGGCGCCGAGATACGCTTCTTCGATGCCGGAGACTATCCTCTTATACGAACAAGTGAACTCCTCGACCAACTCGTGGACGAGTTCCGGCAGATTCAACCCACTGTAATCCTGACCCATTCTTTTTCCGATCCATACAACGGCGATCATACCGAAACGAACCGGTTGGCTTTGGACGCGCGCGTGTACGCTCAGGCAGCAGGATACCCTAGTCAGTCGCGGAAGCTCGACGCACCTCCTGTATTCCTTTTTGAGCCTCATCAGACCGAGATGTGCGATTTTAAACCGCAAGTATTGCTGGACATCACTTCGGTCTTTGAGCTTAAACGGCGCGCGATGGAGTGCATGCAAGCTCAGGAGCATCTGTGGCGCTACTACACCGATGTCGCGAGCCGCCGGGGCACTCAGGCCGTCCGCAACTCCGGAAGGCGCGAGATCAAGTACGCCGAAGCCTATCAGCGAGTTTATCCGCAGGTGACGGATCAGCTTTCCTGAACTCACGGCATGAATCACAAGATTGTACAAAGAATCTCCCGCGCTGATGCCGCAATTATCAGCGAGTTGGGAAGCCAGGGCGTAGCTACTGTTCACGAAGCTCAGGGCAGGCGCGGTCTTATGAAGCCCTACCTTAGGCCCATCTACGCCGACGCGCGCGTAGCCGGTTCAGCAATTACGATATCGTGCCGGCCCGGCGACAATCTGATGATTCATGCAGCCGTTGAAGTATGCGAGCCGGGTGATGTTCTGGTAGTCGTGACCACCTCGGATTCCAACGACGGAATGTTCGGGGAATTGCTGGCCGCTTCGTGTCGTGCGCACGGAATAACCGGCCTCGTAATAGATGCGGGAGTCCGCGACGTAGCGGATTTGACCGCGATGGCCTTTCCAATCTGGGCCAAAGCTATCTCCGCTCAGGGGACGGTGAAGGCGAGCGCGGGTTCCGTCAATATCGATATTGTATGCGCCGGCGCGATTATTCATGCCGGGGATGTGATAATCGGAGATCAGGACGGCGTAGTCGTCGTCCGCAGGACTGAAGCCGAAGAAACGGCCAGGCTCGGCGCTGAGCGCATATCTAAAGAAGCAAGAACCAGGGATCGGTTACTCGCGGGCGAGCTCGGCCTCGATTTTTACGGTCTGAGAAGAAAGCTCGAAGAACTAGGCGTGAGATATGTAGACGAGGAAGATCACGATGGGTGAGATAGTAGCGGCGATGGCGACCTGTCACGCGCCCCAGTTGTTTACATATCCTCCCGACGAAGATCCGGCTCAGTTGGACGCGACGATTTCGTCTATGCGCGCGCTGGGCAATCTACTCGATGAAACCCGTCCGGATGTATTGATTTTCCTTGGAAGCGATCATCTTGAGACCTTCTCGATAGGCTGCGTTCCTACCTTTGCCATCATTGCCGGAAGCCGCGCCATAGCCGAGTTCGCCGGACGAAAATACGATCTGCCAATTCACAGGGATATGGCCGAGGATCTTCTCAATCGGCTCGTGGCCGTCGGATTCGATATGGCCTATTCCGAAGACGCCGTGCTCGGGCACACTTTCGCCGTTCCGTTCGAGTACGTGTTGGCGGGACGCGATATACCCGTAGTGCCATTTCACACAAACGTATATATGCCTCCGTTGCCCGGCCCGGCCCGGTGTGCCGCGTTAGGCGCGGAAATCAGACGAGCGATCGAGTCCCGGCCGGAACGCGTCGCCATACTGGCAAGCGGAGGAATGTCGCACTATCCCGGAACCTGGAAATATCCTCATCCGGATTTCGAATTCGATCGCTGGCTCATTGCGGAGCTCGAGGCAAGCAACCACGATGCTCTGCTGGCGTTGACCGTTGAACAGTTGGACGAAGTCGGCAACACGGAGTTGCTGAATTGGGCGACGCTTTTGGGGGCCATTGGAGATCGACCAGGCGAGCTTCTTCAGTACACGCCCACTTGGCATCACGGCCATGCAGTCATGCGGTTTTTACCGGCGCGGGCCGCGGCATCCTCGGCAGCGACGGCCGATTCCGTGAAGCGCAAGCCATATGTATTCAAAAACGAAACGCACGGATTCTACAGGCATTCGCCGGCGAGCGCCTATAAACTGAACAAACTCCTGTTCGAAGTACGCCATGCCGCGGATCTTCGGCGACGGCTGTTGACGGACTTCGATAGAGTAGCAGCGGAATGGGGGCTAAACGCAGAAGAAGCAGAAGGCGCTCGAGCTATCGCCAACGTGGGAAGCACGGAAAGAATTAGCGACAATGCGGCCGCCCTTGTTAAAGCGGGCGCGCATCCCTTGCAGGCGCTGATGTCGCTGCATGCCGTCCATGGCGAATTCAAGAGGCTGAGGGAAGAGCTTGAACGGCCGACAAGCGCAACGGAATCAACATAGATATTGCATGAAGCGTTTCGAGAATAGAGTCGCCGTCATCACAGGCGCGGCAACCGGCATCGGCAGCGCGGCTGCTGAACGGCTAGCCGCCGAAGGCGCCATAATTGAGATCCTCGACATCAAAGATGCGGTAGAAACCGTTCAAGCAATCGTCGACTCAGGAGGACAAGCCGCTGCCCAAATCTGCGACGTGACGAATCAAGGTCAAATCGCCGCCGCGGTCTCGGCAATCGAAACGCGCCATCAAAAGATCGATATCCTGGTCAATAATGCGGGCATACTCTCCGGCCGCACGCCCTGGCATCAGCTTTCATACGAGGAGATGAACCGATTCGTGCAGGTCAACTACCTCGGATACTTCAACGTCTCGAAGGCGCTTTATCCGCTGCTCAAAAAGAGCGGTCATGGCAGAATCATCAACGTAGCCTCGCGCACCTACTTTCTCGCCAATCCAGGTCAGATGGCTTACGTAGCTTCCAAGGGCGCCGTTATGGGGATGACTCGCGTGATGGCGAAGGAACTCGGCGAGGAGGGCATCACCGTAAACGCCGTTGCACCCGGAATGGTAGCTACTCCGGGCACGGAGGCCCATTCGAATGAGGAAGCCTTCAATCGAGTCATGATGAACCAGGCAATCAAGAAGCGGGTCACACCTGAACACCTCGCCGGTCTGATCGCTTTTATCGCGAGCGATGACGCCGAGATGATAACCGGTCAGTTCATCCTCTGCGACGGCGGCGGCTATCTACACTGACACCTCACATGCGGCGCCGTCATCACTCATCGCCCTTATTCCAACCGACCCCGTCAGCCACGCCTGCATCGGCTTTCACCGGTGTCTTCTCTACGTTGTATTCTCTGGTTGTATTCTCTCGACTGAACCATTCGCAACCAGTTAAGCTTTAGGAGACGAGGCGGGAAGGACAATGCAAGATGAGCTATGCGAAGATAAGTGACCTCCTTTCGCAGAGGTACGGAGAAGCCGGAAGAACAGCCGCCGAAGAATTAGCTAAGTGGATCGCGGGTGATGTTCCTTATGCCTATCCTGAGATATTGGAAAAGCACCTGGAAGAACAGCACGTCGAATTGCTTTTCGATGCGTTTTGGCAGGTGCTTCCGTTCGGAACCGGCGGCCGGCGCGGACGGGTCGGCTACGGATCAAACCGGCTCAATCCGACCACCGTCGCGATGACGGTTCAAGGTCACTGCCAGTATCTTCGTACGGCTTTTGCTGACAGAAAGAATCTTAGCGTTGTAGTAGCCAACGATGTACGGGTATTCAGGGACATCGCGGGCGTTTACGGATTTCTTGGCGATCAGCATCCGCTCCTCGGAGTGTCGTCACGGTCACTTGCAAAGCTCGCTTGCGAGATTTATGCGGGCCACGGCATAACAGCCTACTTCGCACAGCCTAAACAAGAACACGCCGTACTAACCACGCCCGAGCTCTCGTTCTTAATCGGAAGGCTCGGAGCAATTGGCGGCATCAATCTCTCAG
>Ga0209687_1000044_pt1 | contig 54717 bp, 47 predicted proteins | sample GraSoiAngelo_136_FD_185893 | JGI IMG/M metagenome (GOLD analysis project Ga0209687, IMG submission 185893) | Grasslands soil microbial communities from the Angelo Coastal Reserve, California, USA - 14_0929_09_20cm (SPAdes) (version 2) | ecosystem: Environmental > Terrestrial > Soil > Grasslands ...
GCTGTATGGTGCTACCCAGCGGCGTTCTTCTCTTTCTTTGTGTTCTCGCGTCGAATCGCAAACCTTTGCGGCGCGGTTCTGGTGATATTCACCGCCCTTGCTGTCTATGCGAAAGTTGACAGCGGCATCGCAATAGGATTTTCGGTTACGCTCACCCTTACCATCGTCGGCATCAATATTGTCCACACCGTCATCGGCGACCTACAGAGCAGGCTGCTCAATCAAGCCATCACTGATCCACTCACCGGAGCTTATAATCGCCGCTACATGCAAGAGTGCCTTGAAGACGCCATCGAGAGGACCCGTCGTACCGCACTCCCGGCTACGATCCTCATGATGGACGTCGATCATTTCAAGCGGATCAATGAGAGCTTCGGGCGCGAGGCCGGCGACACTGTATTGAAGGAGTTTGTTGATCTCATCCGAACGCGGCTGCGCAGATTGGACTTGTTGTTTCGATTGGGAGGCGAGGAATTCCTGCTACTGCTGCCCGATACGAAAGCCGCGGATGCATTGAATGTGGCCGAGCAGCTTCGAGCTACAGTAGCCGAGTCCCGCTTTTCGATTCGCACTCCGGTGTTTGTCAGCATCGGTGTTAGCGAACATCAGCCGGGCCAGTCTTACGATGAATGGATCAAACGGGTGGACGAGGCTCTGTATATGGCCAAGGAAGGCGGTCGCAATCGCGTGCTATCAACCGAGTCCCCGATAACTCTCGATTCTCCGCGGGCGAAGACTATGGCGGTGCGGACTGAACAAAGATCGTGAGTAAGCATCCACGAGCGGCAACAAAAAAGGGCGGCGAGTCGAATCAACTCGCCGCCCGTAATCATCCGGCGTCTACTTCACGCCGAGAACGTGGATTACCGGCACGATACAGTCGCCGTGCGAAACATACCTGACCGTGTAAGCAACCGAGCCGGCCGGAATGATCGCGCCCGAGCTGCTTGTTTGCGTATCCCAGAGTTGATTGAGCGGCAGTCCGTCGTTGCCATCCCAATCCGTATTAACGTTGAAAGGCGAGCCCGGCCCCTTGATCTGGGTCAAGGCAAGAGCGTTTGGACCGATGAACGTTCGCTCGTCAGTAGCGAAGTTGATCGGGAATGTGCTGCTCCCAACCTGTCCGTCGGCGCCGAGACGCGTGTGTTTCATAGTTCCATAGGCCGGAAGCGGAACACCCAGCGCGTGACTTACTGTCAACGTACCGAACGTCAGTTGGACCACCGGATGTGTTATGACTCGGGCGGCCACTGGTACGCTTGGGTGCGCATAGATGACGACAAGGCTCGCGCCTTCAGACAAGGGGTTTGGCGCAGGCACCGGGGCCGTAAGCCATGGGTCGCGTCCATCGGTGAGCGACGACGGGAGTTTCGCTACGAGGTAATCAGAGTTGAGCCCGGGATTGAGCAGGGCTATTACGCTCGCACCGTAGGCTGCAAAAAAATTACCCGGCCAGCAAGGCGCCGGACAAGTTCCCAGCAAGATTCCAGTCACCGCCACGCCCTTGAATGAGACGGTTTCGGTTAACGGAACCGCCAAGCCCGCGCGAATCTCGCCCCAGTAAAGAGTCGCCCTCACCGCGACCGCGCCTGGCGGGATTCCCCTGAGCCTGATCGTTCCGAAGCCCGCATTTCTGGTCCCCACGCCGTTAGCCGCATAATCCAGGCCGCCCGGCAGAGGAACCGGTATTTGATAGACTTTGGTTGTGGTAGTTGTGGTCGCCGCGGTCGAATTTGCCGATGTCGTGGTTGCGGTCGAGTCCGCTGTGTCATCCGGAGCAGTCGGATTCTTCTCAATGGAATCCTTATCGACCGATTCATTCTTATCGAGGGTAATGTCCTGATCAGCAGCACGAGCCGAGCTCGTGCCTAACTGATCCGTGCTTTGAGCGCTGGCGGATGGCGACGCGTGAAAGTTTCGGCCTACAGCGGCCGCGAGGAACACGGCTACGGTGGCCAACAGCAACACTATTCTTAACCTATAGCTTTTCATCCTTACCTCCTTTGAGGGAGCAAGTTGCTCCTGCTTATTGTTATGGAGACAAACCGATGAGGTGACCTCAAACTGCCCTGCCGGCTCGGGAGACCGGTGGCGGCCGGCCTTCTCCGTTCTTTTGATCCTAAAGAGTCGGCGACCATTATGAGATATACATTACAAAGAAGCAACTCTTTCTTACAGATCGAGGGAGGCGTTTTTTTGTCGGGGGCTCAGCCGGAATATCGCTGGTTTTGTCGGATCGCGTTGAACCGTTCCAGACGGCCTATACAGGGAGTGGTTGTCCTTCTAATTTCTCTGCATCATGGTTTCATCTTGACCCCTCCGTGCTTCTGCTATAGCATCGGTGCCATCACGGGTTTGCTTTGGCCGGCGGATCAGCTTGACCACGCTCTTCGGTCAGGTTTCCGATTCATTTCCGCAAAGTTGGATAGCCGCCCTACTCCAGGGCGTGCGGAGGTGTCACTTCTGCTCGCGGCTTGGCGGCCCGCTGGTACTCAGTAGAAGAACTCTGTCGCTCAAGGAGAAGAAAATGAACAAAGGAAGAGTTACCTCGCCTCCCATATCGAGAAGTGTCGCTGCAAGACTGGCGCTCGGGCTCGCGGCGCTTGCGCTGCTCCTATTGCCCGCTGCAACAGGTATCCGGCGCTCAGCATTACCAGGTGCGACTGCTGCCGAAGCCGCGGTGGCCCCTGTTGCGTCATGCCCTCTCGCGACCGTTTGTCTTACGGATGAGAGGACCGGCGATCACTTGAGTTACACCTGTCCGGCGGGAACCTATACCTACAAACGATGCAGCACCGGATTCACTTTAACAGGCACGGGCGTCGTGAACACCGTCAACGGCGTAGAGACGCTTACGGACGCAAAACCTGATCGACGAATAAACGCGGGGCTGCTTACCGGAACGGGCACAGGCAAAGCGGTGATCTATGTGATCGTGGCGCCAGGAATTATCCAGACGCTTACGATAGATCAAACGACTCCATTCAAGGCGTGCGGAACTTGCTGATCCGATCGGGCGACGCTCAGACCTATTTTCTGATCGCCTGAGTTTGCAAAAAGGGGGGCCGGGATTAAATCTCGGCCCCTCAGAACGGTCCTTCAACTTTCTTCAACTGAACCCCGCTTGTATCCAGCTTCGGCGTGTCATACCATTCGCTTTCTCATCGCGCCGCGCGTTCACAATGCTCGTCGAGAAAATAACCAGCCGCCAGAATCCGCTTGTAAAGAGGTTTCGTCGCGCCCGCGCCGGCGCAGAACGTCGATTCGTTTTTGTCGAAGGCATTCGGCTCGTGGAGGAAGCGCTCTCCGCCGGCGTGCACTTCGAAAGCATCGCGTATTCTTCTCAGCTTGAATCGACTCCGCGTGGAGCGGCTCTGCTCACTTCTCTGCAAAAAGTCCCTTGCCGCGGCGCTCTGGTTGCTCCCCAGGTGATGGACGGCATAAGCGATACCGAGAGCCCGCAGGGAGTCGCCGCGGTATTGAGCAGGCCGGTATGGACGCTTGCGAACGCGTTCAGCCGGAAGCCGCCTTTTTTGCTGATCGCCGATGAACTGCAGGATCCGGGTAATGTGGGCACAATGATTCGCACTGCCGAAGCCTCGGGAGTAACGGCCGTAATTTCGATGCGCGGAAGCGTCGATCCATTCAATTGCAAATCTTTGAGAGCTTCGATGGGTTCGGCTCTGCGACTGCCGATTATTACTGAAGCCAAACGAGCCGACGTTTTTGAATCCTGCCGGACCCATAAAGTGAGAATTATCGCGGCGCAATCGCCTCGCTCCGGTCCGAGCGATGCGAACAAAGCCAGCAAGCTCTACTCCAGTGTTGAACTGACGGGAGCGCTCGCCCTGGTTATGGGACGTGAAGCGAGCGGGATCGGCGCGGACACCGCGGCTCAGACCGATCAGTTGGTTCACATCCCAATGTCTCACGGAATCGACTCACTCAACGTGGCTACAGCCGCCGCCGTGATTTTGTACGAGGCGGCCCGCCAACGTGAGTTTCGGTTTCCTGGAAAAAAGTCGTAGCAGAGTCGATCTCCGCAATGACCCTCCTCGAGTTGTCCGCGGCAATTAAGATGCCCGATCTTCCCCGACCTCGCGGTCGAGATTGTAGGTTGCTAGAATGCTTCTGAGACCCCGAAGGCGAAGAACACATACCAGTCCGTGAGCAATAATCCGTGCTTGAAACGCTGAACACCTACATAGAGCCGCGGCGCGGGCGCGCCGAGTTCATTCTGGAACAGAGGCCCGGTATTCTCGCTTTGTCGATCTTGTGTCACCTAATCTTCTACACAGCCATAGTCCTCCTCGATCGATGGGCGTTTCAGCAACTGAGAGAGAATTCGCGAAGGCGCGGCGTGAACACCGAGCTCGTTGAGATCGCGAAGCTGAGCGGCGGCTCGGACCGCAAATTCTCGTTGAGACGGGCGCCCGACTCCATTGATCCCGCGATCCTGAAAAGGCTCGAACTCGATACGGAACATGCAGACGACACTCGCTTGATCACAAAGTCGCCTCGGCCGGGCGTACGCGATTCCGGTCAAAGCGACTCCAGAACCAGAACGGCTTCAGGTCTCGATAGCGCGGCGGGCGCGGCGGCTTCAAAGCCTCCCGAGTCCAGGTCGGTAGCGCCCGCGGCTCAGACCACGCCGCAGCCCAGCCAACCGGCGAATCAACTTCCGATGTCCATCATGCCTCCGGCTCCGCGCCCGCCGCGAGATCAATCCCAGCGCGCTGCAATCAATGACACAGGAGACCGGCCGCGAATTGCTACGCCCAACTCAGGCGATCCAGGAGAGCTCGGGCTTCAGCGAGTGGAAGGACAGTACATCGCGGCGGTTCGCACCAAGATATATAAATCGAATGAACGGCTGATGCCGAGAGACTGGGTCAAGACCACGTTGGCGGAAAAAGTGTCGGCTGATTTCGACATCATCGTCGGACGCGGCGGCCGGCTGCTTGATGTCAGGCTTGTGCGATCCAGCGGGTATTCGATCCTGGATAAAGTCGCTCGTGAAGCGATCGTTACCGCGGCGCCATTCGAAGGCTGGCCAAGCGAAGCCGTCGACAAACTTCCCTTTACGGTAACAATGTTCTACACGCCTACCCGATAAGCGCTCATTTGCAATGTAAGCGCGACCTTTCGGGCAAAACGCCGCTACGCCGAAGCGCCTTCCTTTATCAGGGCTCGCCCTATCACCATTCGCTGAATCTGATTTGTGCCTTCGTAGATTTGGGTGATCTTTGCGTCGCGCATGAATTTCTCAATGGGGTAATCCCTGCAGTAGCCGTAGCCTCCAAACAACTGCACCGCGTCGGTTGCTACTTTCATCGCGGTGTCGGTCGCGAACACTTTGCACATTGCGGATAGCTTCGAGAAGTCTTTGACTCCCGCATCGACTGCCCGAGCCGTGGTGTAAACAAGTTGTCGCGCCGCTTCAACCTGCGTGGCCATATCGGCGAGCATGAACTGAATTCCCTGGAAAGAAGCAATGGATTGTCCGAACTGATGGCGCTGTTTCGTATATTCGAGAGCGAGATCCAACGCGCCTTGCGCAATTCCGACGCCCTGAGCGGCGACGAAGGGACGGGCCACGTCGAGGGTCATCATAGCGTGTTTGAAGCCGCGTCCTTCGGCTCCGCCGAGCAGGTGCGAGGCTGGAACCTTGCAATTCCTGAAGTGAGTTTCGTTGACCGGCACACATCGAATCCCCATCAGGTCTTCACGCTTGCCCACCTCGAATCCCGGAGTTTCGCGCTCAACGATGAAGGCGGATACGCCGCGTGTTCCTCGATCTCGATTGACCGTAGCGAATGCGGTGTACAACCTGGCAGCGGCCCCGTTTGTCGTCCACTTCTTGTCGCCGTTCAGAACGTACTCGTCACCGATTTTTTCAGCCGTGGTTGTTAAACTGCCGGCATCGGAACCCGCGTCCTTTTCGGACAGCGCGAACGAAATGAGTTTATTTCCGGCCGCGATTTCAGGAAGGAACTTTTTCTTCTGATCCTCGGTACCGCCGAGGATGATCGGGAACGACCCCAGCGCGTTTACTACATAGGTGCAGCCGATGCCGCCGCACACTCGCGAGATCTCCTCGCAAACGATGCATAGATCGAGCAATCCGCCGCCGGCCCCGCCGTAGTCCTTGGGTATCCACATGCCCATCATGCCCTTGTCCTGAAGGGCCTTGATTACCTGCCACGGATACTCACCGGTTCGATCCAGCTCGGCGGCAATCGGCTTGACGTGGTTCAAAGCGATGTCACGCGCGAGATCGCGATAGTAGAGATTGCTCTTGGAAAATAGCTCGTCCAATTTGATCCCTCCCGAATTAACCGCAACAGCGTCAACAGAGCACAAGAGAAATAGGCTGTTTTCTAACGCCCGGCGTCTGTTGGATTAGAAGCCTGGCGATTCTATACAACGAGGTTTGCAGCGTCAAATGTGGAGAAATAGGTAAAAGAAGGGAAACGATTCAGTTTGCGGCGACAAGCATAACCCAGTCGGTTGTTATCGCGCCCATCTGCTCCTCGGCTTGTTCGCGCAACTGAGCGGGTTTCATTCGTACCAGATCCTCGAATGTGAACCGGCCGAGCATTCGCTTTATCACTTCGTAGCCGAGAAGATATCCGCCGCGGGATGGTACGGACTCGTTAGAGCCGTTTGTGAACCATTGCTCGTATTGATCCGGCCCGGCCCCGGTCGTCATTAGCAAAAGATACCGCTGGCTGTTTCGCATCAACTCGGACTGCTGTTGAAGAAGCGTTTCCTCGGAAAGGTGCAAGTACGAAAGTCGCGGCCGATTCGGATAAACGGCCTCGCTGGCCGCTACCGCCATGCCTTCGATCATCAAAGGCGTGTGCGCCGTAGCGAGGCTCGCGAGCTGAACCTGTTTGACGAGCAATCCCGATCTAAGCGAAACGATCTCCGGTTTGAACAGGAAGTTGAACTGATAGAGGTGAAATAGCTCGTGCGCGACTACGATTTGTATATCTTCAGGCGGGTAGCTTGACAGCACATCCGCGCCGAGACACAACGTGTCCGGATATCCCTCTTCGCTGGCGACGGGCCGCACCGATCCGTCGAAACGCAACAGGCTGACTCCAAGATAGATGTCCTGCTTGATGCGAAACTCTGGGAACCGCGCCTTAAAATCAAGCACGCCGGCAACGACCGGGTTTGTACTTGGAGACTCGAATAGCTTGTTGAATTGACGAATCGCATCGATCCGCGACGGCAGCTTGATCAGGAATTCATCCAGCATCTCGCGACGCTCGTCCGGCGAGGAATACCTGTATACACTCCGCTCGAAGAAGTCCTTGTTCTTGCTCTCGACGAGTCGAAGCCACAGCCGGCGCGCCCGAGGAAGAGTCTTGCCCTTGGCCTGGTTCCAGTAGGCCAGCACATCGTCCACGACATTAATAATGCGGTGCTGATCCAGGAGAATATCGGCGTTGTCAGCCGCGGTCGCTATCTCCGCCGCGGAATCTGACGGTATCACTGGAGAATCTGAGGAGTCGTGTTTGCCGGCGGCGTTAGAAAGCAGAGCCTGTGAAGCGAAAAACAAGGCGGCCAAGATCGCCGCCGTCGCCTTTATGGATTTAGTCCGCTTGTTCATCTATCCGGTCCACAACTTGTTGAAAAGCTCTGCCGCTTTGAAAAGCTCTGCCGCCGGACGGACTGTTGTAGCGCAACCTACTCTATACCAAGTTTGAATAAACGTAAACGAGAAAAGAAGAAAGATCGGCCGTCGATTCGCCCGCCGAACCTGTCCAGTGATTCGAGTCTGGCAATTTTCGATTGTTCCCTGAAAGGTGAAGCGGTCAGTCTATCGCGAGCTTCATTACCATTGCGTCTTCGGTAGGAAACCGGTAGTAGTCGCGGCGGCGTGCGACGAATCTAAAGCCCAGCTTGCGATATAGCGACTGCGCCGATTCGTTGGAGGCGCGGACTTCAAGCACCACTATCTTTACTCCGCACGGGCGTGCGATATCGATTGCGGTTTGCATCAGGCTCTTTCCGATTCCCATCCGGCGATAGCCGGGGTGCGCGGCAATGTTGTTGACGTGCATTTCGTCTTCCACGGTCCAGCCCGCAAAGAATCCGATAACCTCCGAGTCCGTGGTATGCGAGCTGCGCGCGACCAGCAGCACCGACGTCGGATTCTTCAACATCTCCCTGCGATACGAATCATAGCCCCATCTGTTGAGGCCGGACGCCTCTTCTATGTCCACGACCTGTAACAGATCGCGCTCGCGCATTCGATCTATGCTGAAGGTTACGTGCATTTCCGTCGTTCGTCTGAGATCCGCCATAACGGCTGCTCTCTCCAAGGAATTAGCTTCCGCTCGGATTGCGTTGAAGCCCCATCCCCATTCCGCGGCCCAGCATTCCGTTCGCGAGCTTTATCTCGGCTTCGGCGGGCCTGACATAGCAAGCCTTGACGTCTTCGGCCGACTGGAGTTCGCCAGTCTCATACTTCCGCAGCGCAAGCTGGATAAGCGCGCTCGCTCGTCTATGCCCCGGTATTTTGATCAACGCAGGGGCTTGGGCTCTCGCATCCAGTCCCTTGCGCGACTCCAGGAGATTTCGCAGTTGATCAGATAGCTCGTCCGCGCCGTCGCCTCCTACAATGATCGCCGCAACCGGCCCGATTCTATGCATCATCGATTCCGGATCGGTCGACTCTGGTAATCCTGAACCCGCCGGAGTGACATGGGGATCGATCGAAAAAATTTGCCAGTAGACCTCGCCCCGGTAGCCGTTCATAACCGCGCAGACCTGGCCGGCAGTCCTGCCCAAATGAGCGACCAGTTCCAGTGAGGTAATTGCTGCTATCGGCTTCCGCCTCGCTGCCGCAAGACCCTTAATCGCCGCAACGCCGACACGAATGCCCGTGAAGCCTCCCGGGCCAGTTGCCGCTGAATAGAGATCGATGTCGCCGACTGCATTTCCGGTATGTTGCAGCAAGGTCGCGATGCTGTCCCAGAGCGAGACCGATCGCTCCTCGCTGATCAAGCCGTCGAATTCAGCCAGCGGAGTTTCTCCGCGTCCGAGCGCGATGCTGGTCGATTTGACCGATGTATCGATGGCAAGGACTAACGGCGAACTCGTCTGAATATGGTTAAAATTCGGGCAGGCCATTCAACAACGCCTCAATCTTTTTCAAAGGCGTATTTGCAAAAATTACATGCAACGCGCGCGAAATTTGACACTCTTAAACGCGGATTATATAGTCAGCCATTGGGAGAAACAACCTCCCGTGAACTGAGAATCAACCTCGCGCCGGAGACTTTTTGTCCTATTTGAAACGGAGAGCTCAATGGAGAAGTATATCGGAGTTCTGACCGGCGGCGGCGATTGTCCAGGACTGAACGCAGCGATTCGAGGCGTGGTCCGACGAGCGCTGATCGATGACATACGCGTGCTTGGAATTCACTCCGGTTGGCAGGGATTGATCAGCGGAAGGATCGAGCCGCTGACTAGATATTCGGTAGCAGGCTTGCAGTATAAAGGCGGAACGATTCTCGGAACCTCCCGATGCAACCCCCTCACCAGTGAAGAATGGCTTCAAAAGATTCATGAAAATTGGCGTAAGTTCGGCCTCGGAGCGCTGATAGTCGTGGGCGGCAACGGCACCCTGTCCTGCGCCGCGAAGATGTGGTCAGATCATAAATACCCGATAGTCGGGATACCAAAGACGATCGACAACGACGTGCCGGGAACCGACTACACCTTCGGGTTCGACACGGCGGTTTCAATCGCGACCGAAGCCATCGACCGGCTGCACACAACCGCCGAAGCTCACCATCGAGTGATGGTGGTTGAAGTGATGGGAAGGCACACCGGCTGGATCGCCACCTGCGCCGGCATAGCCGGAGGCGCCGATCTTATTCTCATTCCCGAGCGCCCGTTCAGGCTCTCGGAGATTTGCGAAATGCTCGTCAAGCGCCGCGAAGAAGGCCGCCCTTTCTCGATCATCGTGGTTGCCGAAGACTCGCGCCCTCACCCGGATGAAGATTTCCTTACAAGCGAACAGCACAACAGAATATATCGCGAGGAGCATCTCGGAGGTATAGGACAGCTTGTCGCGCGCAAGATCGAAGAGCGCATCAACATCTCGACTCGTATAACCGTGCTTGGGTATATTCAGCGCGGCGGAAGCCCGACGGCTTATGATCGAGTGCTCGCGACCCGCCTCGGCGTTCAAGCCGTTGAAATGGTAATTCGGAGTGAATTCGGAATGATGGCGGCGCTTCGAGGCACAAAAACAATCGGCTTCCCGCTCGAAGAGGCGGCCAACAAAACCAAAACCGTCGACCCCGATTTGTTCAAGACCGCCGAAGTATTCTTTGGTTGAGCCATCCCGGATTCGCCGCGGCCTCTCAATGCGGCTATGCACCGTCCGGCGCCTCGTTAGACAATGCAAAACCCCACCCCAATGCTGAAGCAGTACGAGGAGATCAAGCGCCGGCATCCAGGCACGCTCCTCTTCTTCCGGCTCGGGGACTTCTACGAGCTTTTCTTCGACGACGCGCTCCTCGGCTCCAAGGAAATGGAGATAACCTTAACGGCTCGCCACAAAGAACGGGGCGAGCCTATTCCGATGTGCGGAGTGCCCCACCACGCCGTCGGCGGCTATATCGCAAAACTCATCAAGAAAGGCTACCGAGTCGCGATTTGCGAGCAGACCGAAGATGCCAGCAAGACTACAAAGCTCGTGCGCCGCGAGGTCGTTCGAATAATTACGCCGGGAACCGCCGTCGATTCTCAGCTTCTCGATACTCGAGAGAATAACTATCTCGCCTCGATCTATGGCGCGGGCCAGGGTATGGCCGTGGCTTTCGTGGATCTTTCAACAGGTGAATTCAGCGTAACCGAGTTCGAAGGCCAATCGGCGCTTGCGCGAATAATCGAGCAGGTCGAGTCGTTTGCGCCGAGTGAAATTCTCTATCCTCACGCGCTGGAACCGCTGTTCATTAAACAGCCCGGCGGCGATGGATCCAATGATAGTACCGCGAATCATTTTGGAGCGGGGCCGCCGCTCGGCGCCGGAGCTTCTTTGAATTCGCAGGACGATTGGCGCTTCAACCTGGATTCGGCAAGCGAGCTTCTCCGTTCGCATTTTGGAGTAGCTTCACTCGACGGCTTTGGACTCGCCGGCAGGGGCCTTTCGATCGCGGCCGCGGGGGCCGTTCTCGCGTACGTGCGCGAGACGCAGAAAGCTGATGCGTCGCACATAACCGGCATTTCATATTTCGAGCCGAGCGAATGCCTGATGCTCGATTCGACCACAGTGCGAAACCTCGAGCTTGTCGAAGCTCTTGACGGTTCGCGAACTCGTACCTTGTTGGGAGTTCTCGATGAGACGGTGACCGGGATGGGATCGCGGCTGCTCAAACAGTGGGTCCTGCGGCCTTCGATGAAACTGGGCGAGATAAATGCGCGACTGGGCGCCGTCGGCGAGCTTAAGACCGCGACGATTCTACGGGATCAACTGCGGGCCCAGTTAAAAGAAGTCTCGGATCTGGAACGGCTGATGGCTCGAATCAGCCTTGGTCGCGCGACCGGACGAGACCTTGCGGCGCTAAAAAGCTCGGGAGACCGCCTGCCGTTGATAAAAGAGCTGCTGTCGGATGCAACCGCATCATTGTTGGAGGTGCTGCACGAGAATCTCGATGAACTGCGCGACCTCCGCGACCTCATCGCTAGGGCGATCGTCGACGATCCGCCCGCGATCATTACGGAGGGCGGCTTCATTCGGACGGGATATAACGCGGAGCTGGATGAGCTGCGCGAGATTGCAAATTCGAGTAAGAGCATCATCGCGGGAATCGAAACCAGGGAACGCGAACGAACCGGCATCAGCTCGTTGAAGGTCAGGTTTAATAATGTATTCGGATACTTCATTGAAGTCAGTAAAACGAATGTCAAAAACGTTCCGCCTGATTACGAGCGACGGCAAACGCTTACGAACGCCGAACGCTACACGACTCCTGAGCTGAAGGAGTATGAAGCGAAGGTCCTCGGCGCTGAAGAGCGGATCGCCGAGATCGAGCAGCGATTATTCGGCGAAATCCGCCAGCAGGCAGCCGCCGAAACAAAGCGGGTCCAGGCGGTGGCGGCCGCCCTTGCGATGCTCGATGTGTTGCTGTCGCTTGGTGAAGTAGCCGCGCGGAGGAACTACTGCCAGCCGAAATTGAGCGAAGACGACGAGGTATATATTCGCGCGGGCCGTCATCCAGTGGTCGAAGCCGGAGGCGAGCGCTTCATTCCGAACGACGTTTTTCTCAATAACTCGACCGACCGGCTGCTCATCATCACCGGTCCAAACATGGGCGGCAAGTCCGTTTATCTCCGGCAGACGGCGTTGATGTCGATCCTCGCTCAAATGGGCTCGTTCGTTCCGGCCGGCGAAGCGCGAATGGCGATTGTCGATCGCGTGTTCACAAGAGTCGGCGCGTCGGACAGCCTCGCTCGCGGCCGTTCGACTTTCATGGTTGAAATGACCGAGACCGCGAATATTCTGAACACCGCTACGCCTCGCAGCCTTGTGCTGCTCGACGAAGTTGGACGAGGCACGTCGACTTTCGACGGGCTCTCGCTCGCGTGGGCAATAGCGGAATATATGCACGACAACGCGGCGCACGCGGCAAAGACCTTGTTCGCAACCCACTACCATGAAATGACCGAATTGGCGAAGCTCCTGCCCGGAGTCCGCAATTATCAAATGGCCGTAAAAGAATCAGGCGGCTCGATAGTCTTTCTAAGAAGAGTGCTCGAGGGAAGCGCTTCGAAATCTTACGGTCTCGAAGTCGCGCGGATCGCGGGTCTGCCAAAGATCGTGATTGAAAGAGCCGGCGAGATACTGATCAACCTCGAGGCGAATGAGCTCGATGTGACGGGCCGGCCGAAATTGGCGCGGCATCTTCCATCGCGGAAAAAGAAAAACGAGCCGACGCTCTTTGAAGCCGCCAACGATGCCGTCGTCGACGAGCTGCGAAATCTCGATCTTTCGTCGTTAGGGCAGGTGGAGTCCGCGGAGGTATTGCGCAGGCTGAAGGAGAAACTCCTATAATACGCTTCAAATCCGATTGTTCCGCGGAAAGTTCGCCGAGGAAGTGACCGATCCTCCGGCTTCGTAGGATGGAGTCGTAGTATGAAGCCACGTGTTCTATATTGTCCGGGATGTGGGGCAGAGGCCGCCGAAAGAACAACCTTCTGCCGAAAGTGCGGAACCAACCTACAAGTAGTCGATCGCGCGCTCAACGAATTGCAGCCGGCAGCTCCTGTTGCGTCAGGAGAGGGAGTTGATCCGATAGTAAGGGAACTGAAGCAAGACCTCTTCTGGAAGACGATTCGGGGAATCTTGACGCTTGTGCTGGCGGTTCCGGTCTTTCTGGTGCTGGCTTTCGGACTTCCTTCAAGCTTTTTCTACGGACGCGGGCCTGACTCCACGGAGATATTTCTCAAAATGCTGCCGACTCTGTTCTTCCTTGTTTTTGTCATCCTTGGTATCCGCGATCTCTCGACCGCGTATTCTTCGTTCAAGAATCCGGCAGCCGCTTTGAAAGAGCTAAGGGAGAAGAATGAAGAGAAACGACTCGAATGCACTTCTGTTCCCCTTGAGCCAACGATTCGCAGTGATCGAGAGGCGGTTGATTCTATCAATGCCCGCGGAAGCATCACAGAGCACACAACCTTCGACCTCAAAGACCAATCGAATGCGACCGGTTCGTCATCGACAGGGCGGCTTGATTGAAGGCCCCTGTGACTTCTGCTCGGGATGACATGTCTAGATTCGGGAATTCTTGAGCAACAACCAGACCGGGTGATTACTCAAGTGAGTCCAAGCCGCATAAACTCTAGGGAACTGAAGCCGCGCGAAGGTATTGTTAAGATGAGGTTCCTGATCGTGGCTGCCATCGACGCGGCCCTATGAGTTGTAGCGACAACCTTCTGCATTGTTACCCGACTTCTTCGCGGCATTGACGTACTTACTTCATAGACGTGCTCATTTCGCGACGCCGAGCCTGGAATCCAGAAACGCTGAGACTCGATCGACGTAAAGATCGGGCTCAGCCATATAAGCATGTCCGTGGATCTTCGTAGCTTCTCCATCGATGATGAGCAAGTCGCGTCTGGGACTCGACGATGCATCATAGAGCGTTCTTGCGATATCCGGAGGCATTCTTCGGTCATGCTCTCCGGCGATGAAGAGAATCGGCCGGTCGCCGATCCGCTTTACGGCTTCGAGCGCGTTCAGCTTGTCGCCGTCGAAGTGACCGCGCTTCTCGATGAAGAATTCGATTTCGGATCCTATTGGGAAACGCGGTAGGCGGAAAAAGAGCTTGAGGTGATGAGCTACCGTATCGTCGAAGGAGAGAAACGAACTGTCGGCCACGACTGCTTCTATCTGCGGAGTTTCAGCAGCCGCGAGGAGGTCTGCCGTAGCGCCCATGGATACGCCGAGCGTGACGATGTGATCTTGCGGCGCCGCCGCTTCACGGATATATCGAACGGCTGCTTCGACATCGAGCCGCTCAAAGTAGCCCAATGTGGAACGCGCGTGTCCGCTCGATCCATGGTTTCGCTCGTCATACAGCAACGCGCCATAGCCCCTCTTGCAGAGGTTCATAGCCCGGTCGAGCAGTTCCCGCCGCGAGCGGAACAATCCGTGTGAATATACAATCGTCGTTTGCTTGCTCTTGGAGGGGATGAACCAGGCGCTTATAACGATCCCGTCCGAAGTTCGAAACTCAACATCCTTGAATTCGAGGCCGTAGTCGGCAGGCGTCTCGGTCAGGGCTCGATCCATCGGACGAGTGCCCGCGCTCGTGACTAGGACCGAGAAGAGATAAGGGAGCACTCCGAATACCAGAACGACTATGATGATCGCGAGCGAGATGAGAATTCGCTTTAACCACTTGCGCCATCGCGGTCGCGTACTGCCGCTTTTCGCCTCGCTCATATTGGTCTCCCCTGGGTTCAGTCTAGGAAATCGTTTGTTTATTCTCGAAACGCATTGGCTTGCGGCTCTTTCATAAAATAGATGCAGACGACCGCGCCGAGCGTCATCGCGGCGCTGAATATTCCCACCGCGGCGTAGCCGCTTTCGGTATAGAGCCTGCCGCACGCGGCCGTCGAAGCGGCGATGCCGATTTGGGACGCGGTTATTCGAGCAGCAACAAGCGAACCGATCGCGCGGGCCGGTACGAGGACCGTCGCCAGAGCATGGAGCGGACCCTGTCGGAACGCATAAGCGATGCTCGCCGCCAGTAAGCTCGCGAACAAACCCGCTCCCCAGCCGAATCGAGGTATAAGCATCAGGAGCGCCGCCAGCACCACGGTTGCGGCAATAGCTATCGGGCGTTTGCCGACTCGGTCCGCGATCGGTCCGGCTACGATGGAGCCGATCAGCGAGGCGATTCCGACGACGATGAACACAAGACCGACCTGTCCTGTTTGAAGTCCGAAGGAGCTGGTCAGCCACGCGCCCAAATAGTAGATGAATCCTACGAAGCCGGCCGAAACAAAGAACCCGCCAATCACCGCCGCTACCTGTGCGCGTCCGTGGAATACGAGGCGGATATTATCGAATCGTCGCGTTATATTGTCTGCCAGCCGTTGTTCCGCCATCCTGTGGCGATCCTCCGGCAGCAGCAACGAAATGAGCGCCAGGGTCACTATCGAAAAGACGCCGAAGAGTACGAAGCCCGATCGCCAACCAAGCCACTGTCCAAGCGCCGCTCCCGCGGGCACTCCAATCACGAGCGCCGCGAAGTATCCCGACTGCACGATGCTCATCGCGGTTCCGCGCCGTTCGTATGGGAAGTAGTCTCCGACATACGCAGTCGAACAAGTCGAAAAGGTTCCGGCTGCCAGCCCTGTGAAGAAGCGAGTCGACGCAAGCACATTCAGATCTTTGATAAACCAGACGAGAAGCAGCGACAGTCCGAACAATCCGGAGCCATAGAGAAGAAAGCGTCGTCGTCCAAATTTATCCGAGGCCGGACCGACCAGCAGAGCCACGATAGCCGCCGCAATGGCATAAGCAGGACCGATGATCTTTCCTATTTCGCCCGGAGCCTTTCCGTATTCCCGCGCCATGAGCGGCAGCAACGGTGAGATCATCTGATTATCGCTATTGCCGAGAAAGAAGACGACGAACAGGATGGCTATTACAACGCCGCCTTTGGAGCGTGAGCCGTTGCCGGCGCGAGGTCTTTCCACAGTGCAGAAACCTTTACTACATCCTCTTTTGATCACCCTATTGATGATCGGGGCCCTGCTTTAGAGTCAGCGTCGCGATTCCGAGCCGCCGATTGGCGGCAGCTTGCTCATTGATATCGAATCCAGCGGCCAAGCTCCGCCAGACTGGGCCGCTTGCCATACATCAAAATCCCCACGCGATAGATTCTCGCCGCGATCCACACCGCGCCCAAGATTGAGAGCACCATGAGCAGCATTGAAAGAAGAATCTGCCAGACAGGCGGGGAAATTATGGCTATTCGCATCATCATCAGGGTTGGAGCAAAGAACGGGAATAATGACATGCCGATAGCGAAGCCGCCATTCGGATTCCGCACCACGGTCCAGAAGAGCACCATCGGAATGACATTCAGCATCGTCACCGGAAACATCAACTGCTGAGCGTCTTCTTCGCTCGCGATCATCGACCCTACTATCGAGTACAGGGTCGCGAAGAGAAAGTAGCCGAGCACAAAATATGTAACGAAGCAGATCAGCAGACCGGGCGGCAGGGCCGGCATATTGATTGAGCGGCCTCCCGCAAACACGTGGACTCCGCCGAACGTCAGGAGCACCGCAAAGGTTACCCAAACCGCGTATTGAGTCAGCCCGACCAGGCCGATTCCTATCAGCTTGCCAAGCAGCATCTGAAAAGGCCTGACCGACGAAACGATGATCTCGACAATACGGCTTTGTTTCTCTTCCATGACTCCTCGCATAACCGAGATGCCATAGAGGAGCGTCGTCATATAGATAAAGAAGAGCAGTACGAATCCGAGCATAAAGGTCTGGCCGCCCTCTCTGCTTTCACCTTGCTCGGTTACTTTGTTCTTCTTCATTTCGACGGATTTTGTGTACTGGTCCGCCTTGTCGGCCTCCACCCCGGCCCGCACAAGGCGGCGATGGACGATCGCGGAACTGAGCGCTCGGCCGAGCGCATCGATCGAGAAATCGCTTATGTTGGCGGCGGAATACTCAGGCTCCGTGCGGTCGAGAACGCCGGGCGGCAGCGTGAGGTAAGCAAGGTCACTGTCTTTGATCGCGCGACGCTCCCATTCCTTGCGAACGGCGGCCAAGTCGGCTCCGGGCGGTATTACCTCTCGGGTCAATTGATACTTCGTATCGGCCAGGCGGTCGGAGGTCGCTTCCTTCAGGGCGTCGAAGAGCTTCGGGTCGCCGCTCTCGTCGAGTACAACTACACGGCGCTCGCCTCCCGATTTGGTTACGAGCAGTATGGGCGCCAGCGTGAATACGAGCATGACCAGCGGCATCAGCAGAGTGCTCAGGAGGAAGGCCTTGCCGCGCACTCTTTGCGTATACTCGCGCTGAATGATGATGAGGATCTTATTCATGTTTTTTTGTCACGCTTTCGATGAATATCTCATTCAGGGAAGGTTCGACGAATTCGAAACGGCTTACCCGGCCTCCTGCCGCGACGGCCTTTTTCAACAACTCCTGTCCATCGGAGCCTTCGGCCAGAAGGATTTCGACATAGTTCGGAAAGCGGTTGATGCGTTTAACAAGATCGGTGTTCAGGAACGAGTCGTCTCCATCGTAGTCGAGCAGCACCGTGTTTCGCCCGAAGCCGCGCTTGATTTCTCTAAGGTTGCCGCCGAGCACTTTCATCGAGTGGTTAATCAAACAAATGTCGTCGCACATCTGCTCGACCTGCTCCATCTGGTGGGTCGAGAAGATCACGGTCTTGCCCTGCTGCTTCATATCGAGGATGACTTTTTTCAGGGTGCCGGTGCTGACGGGATCGAGGCCGGAAAACGGCTCGTCGAGAATCATAAGGTCCGGATCGTGAAGTACCGCTCCGATGAACTGGACTTTCTGCTGCATTCCCTTGGACAACTCGGAGCACTTCTTATCTTTCCATTCCGACAGCTCGAGTTTTTCCAGCCAATAATCGATCCGCTTTATTGCTTCCGCCGAATCGACGCCTCGTATTCGGGCGAAGAAGAGAAGTTGATCTCCAACCTTCATCTTCTTATAGAGTCCTCGCTCCTCGGGCAGATATCCGATTCTGGCCTGCGTTTCCGGAGAAACGTGCTTGCCGAGAACTCGAATCTGGCCGCTGTCGGGCGCGAAGATATCGACGATCATTCGTATTGTCGTTGTCTTGCCGGCGCCGTTTGGGCCTAACAGGCCAAAGATCGATCCCTGCTTTACATTGAATGAGAGATCTTTGACCGCCACAAACTCGTCGAAGTGCTTGTTAACTTCGCTCAGTTCAACAACGCTGGTGTGCGTCTCGTTTCCGTTGCGCATTGTTTGGTTTCTCGTTTAATCTTTCGCGATTATCTTTCTCGTTGCTCGACGTTTGAAGGATCGAAGTTGCGTGTTGTTTGCTCGGTAACGCTGCCGATCGAGCGCGGCGGCGGCCCAATCTGATATCGACCTTGCTCGGCTGCTCGGTTCTTTAGTGTATCGATGAGTGAAGATTCGCTTTTCGTCTTTGCGCCCTGGAGCATAAGCCGGGAAAAGAGGCGAATGAGCAGCGCTACGATGCCGAATATGCCGAGCGAGCCCAGAACGATCATCGAGACCAGAATACCCTCGGTAGTATTGCCTCTCCCGGATAAGTCGCTCACGACGCCAAAAACGATTCCGAGACCGCCAAGAGTTATTGCGACAGTAGCAAGCGACAACGCCCAGGCGATGCCTGTCAGAGCGAGTCTTGGCGGCGGGTTTGTAATCGATTCGCTGGGATTCTGCAGGTTAATTCCACACCGTTTGCAAAATCTCAGATTCTGAGGCGCTTCGGCTCCGCAGTTCGGGCAGTACATAGCGATTAGATCATCCCTTCAGATGTCGGTTAAGACCGCGCTGCCCATACCTTTTATCACAGAGCGGGCGTCTAATGATGGCAGTTTATTTCCATCTTCTATGGCGCGGGCTCCCTCAGTCGCCGCTCGTGAAATGTTCTTGTGGTGTGTTCCGTAACGCTGGACGCGGGAATCGAGGGAGGAGCAATGGTTCGAGGCGCTTCAAATTCCTTCTTTCCGGGAGGCCTCAGAGTGATCGGAGGCGTGAAGCCCTTCCGAGGGATTCCCGCCAGCTTTGTCAACAACCTGATAAGCATTGCCATTATTGCCACGATGGAAAACGTGCCGACAAAAGCAGTGAAGCCCACAAGATCGCCGCTGGCATGCAATGCCGTTAATGCAATCAGACCTCCGAATAGCGCGCCCAGGCCAAAGATGCCGAAAGCCGACAAAGCCCATATCATGCTGGACAGCCGAGGCGGCGCGGAAACTGTAGCTTCCGTCGCCGAAGGAGGTGCAAGATTCGCGCCGCACTGTTTGCAGTAGTTGAGTCCCTGGGTGGCAAGGGCGCCACAGGATTGACAATACATTCGAGCCCTCCCCGAGTCGGGTCTATTGAGTCGACGCCAGCGGAGGCGTTCTTTGAATCCACCGTAAGTACGTTACGTGTGCCGAATTGGTTCGGCCGCATAAGACCAGTATTAGGTTCGGCGGAACTCGGCCACGTCAGGATTGATCAGTCGGAATTGATCAGTTTGCTGATAGGTGCGAGTTGCTGTATATACGTGGGGTCGAAGTTTCGTAGTTAGGACACCTGGAGCCGGCGGCTCGTCATCGGGCTGCCTGAATAATCTCCAAGCTCCAGTCATCTCCCTGATCTAACGCGATGCTTAAACGGCAATCCCAGTGGCCAGTTATTGGTCTATCTGAAGGCAAGTCGCCCGCGGCAAGGCGGCGCGTACCCTCCTATAAGCAAACGGCGATCGCCGTGCTGCTACTTGCCGCGTTTCCACTCCTTCTAACCCAATGCATAAGTCCCTCGATCGAGGATCCCTTTTCTTATCCGTTCATCAAGCTCACGCACATCGGCCGACTTGAGGGGAAGCCCTTCAGCAACTATCGCGCCTTCTACGTGTTGTCCGAAGACTTCGAACCCGTGATCCATACACCTGAGGACGCGGATGAAATGAGGACTATCCTCCGGTTTGCGTCCGACCTCAGCGAGAAAAACGGCGTGCCTTGGACACATTTCGTAGACGTTAATACGCTGGCGCCCGCCTTTATCTCGGATGATCCCGGCCTCAAGCTGCGCACGACGCAGATGATCGAGGATCTCGCGCAGATGACAGGGCGCGGCGATGATTGCGAGCTTCACCTTCATGGCGGAATGGATTCCCGCTTGATCGATTATATGAGGGCCAAGGAGAGACTAAAGATCAAGCTTGAAGGGATCGAAACCGCTCACGTATCCCGGCAGCGGAAGAGTTTTTTCTTCAACTCGTTCAATCGCGACGGATATCGGAATACAGTCGCCAGTCTTACTTATGGTAAGCGATTGCTGGAGGACTCTCTGTACGGAGGCAAGTCATCGGTTCTTGGATTCCGGCCGGGAGGATGGGATCACGGCGGCAATGCCGAAGAGACATTTATCTACTTCAATGCTCTCAGCGATGCCGGGCTGGCCTTCAATTCCGGGCTCTCATCGGGTGTGTTCGGAGGTAAAGACTGGAGAGTTGGCAACAAACCCGGACGCAATCTTGCTGCCGTGCGAGTCGGCGCAAACACCATATTCGAGATCTCGCCTACCTCAGGGCCGGGCGGTTATGTGAATCCGATGCTCGACGCCGACCTCACCAAGCTGGCCGACTCTCCGAAGGATGAAATCAGGGTCATCGTCAGCGTTTTCCACCTGAGTCAGCTACAAAAATCGGCGGTTGAAACCGACGAATCGATTTCCGGTCCCCACCTGGAAGATATGCGGCAGCATCTCGAGAGACATTTTGCGATGGTGCGAGATCTCCGTGAGAAAGGCGTGCTTTATCCGATCACCTTGCGCGAACTGTACGCGCTGATGGCCGCGAACGGCTCCTGACCGATTCGATTGAACGCTCCGCGCCAATTGCAGAGCCATTTACAACTATTTACAAAGGCGCAACCTTGCGACCTCCCAACCACCGTGCTAGATTCAGCTTCTTTTCACACGAATTCGCGAACGAGGATTATCTATATGTCCCAACCAAATCCGGCTATGTTGGAATCCGCCGCTCGCCCGCTCACTTCAATCAATGACGAAGAAGCTCTTTTCAGGCAATCCGTTCGGGAATTCGCCGAGAAGCAGCTCCGTCCGCTGGTTTCGGAGATGGATGAGGCGGGAAAGTTTTCCGGAGATTTGATCAAACAGTTCTTTGATCTTGGCCTGATGGGTGTTGCGATTCCGGAAGAGTACGGAGGGCAGGGAGGGACGTTCTTCAACTCGATTCTCGTGGTTGAGGAGCTTTCCCGTGTTGATGCATCGGCCGGGGTAATCGTGGACGTGCAGAACACGCTCGTGAATAACGCGATTCTTCGGTGGGGCAACGAAGATCAAAAGAAGCAATATTGTCCACGACTGGCTTCCGATACCGTGGGCGCTTACGCGCTATCGGAAGCGAGCTCGGGCAGCGACGCCTTCGGGTTGACTACACGAGCGGAGGCGAAGGGCGATCAATTCGTCTTGAACGGCCGCAAGCTCTGGATCACGAATGCCTATGAAGCAGGCTTGTTTGTTGTCTTTGCCAATGTTGCGCCGGAGAAAGGTTATCGCGGCATAAGCGCGTTTTTGGTGGAGCGGAGCTTCCCGGGTTTCACGGTAGGAAAAAAGGAGAACAAACTCGGCATCCGGGCGAGCTCGACTTGCGAATTGATCTTTGAGGACTGCGCCGTTCCGGCAGCCAACGTGCTGGGCGAGATCGGCAAGGGATATAAGATAGCTATTGAAACGCTGAACGAAGGCCGCATAGGAATAGGCTCGCAGATGGTAGGCGTGGCGCAGGGCTCGCTCGAATGTGGAATTGCATATTCGAAGGAGAGGAGACAGTTCGGGCAACAGATTGCGAAGTTCCAGGGAATTCAGTTTCAGATCGCGCAAGCCGCTACGGAAATCGAAGCCGCGAGGCTGATGGTCTATAATGCGGCGCGGCTCAAAGACGCGGGCGAGGATTACGTCAAACAGGCGGCGATGGCCAAACTCTTCACGTCGCAGGTTGCCGAACGCGTTACATCTCTCGTCGTGGAACTATACGGCGGCTACGGCTATACAAAGGATTATCCCGCCGAGAAATATTATCGCGACGCCAAGATTGGAAAGATCTATGAGGGGACTTCGAACATGCAGCTCAACACGATAGCGAAGCTCGTTATCGGCGATGTTTGAAGATCCAATTTTTCCGTAAGCAAAAACTGTCTCTTGTCGATTCAGCAAGGTGATAGATATAATCCCGGTTCACGCGCAATGCGCCGTGGTACTCCATGGAGCGTCGGCCTGCCTAATACATTAATTTCGACTACACAATGTGCAAGATTCGTTTGCGCAAGTCTTCTTAATTGAAATCCCTTGGTGCGGAGTTGTGTCGCATCGAGGCCGTTGCAAGGAGAAGTTGTAATGAGGAAAGCCATCGGATGTCTGTTAGTTTTCGGCCTGGTAATGTCCGCGCCGTGGCTGATGTCCAGACGCGGCAATAAAGCCGTAAGCGCGCAGGCGTCAGCTCCCACCCTCAAGAGAATTAGTCCGGACGTAATAACGGCCGGAACCGCCACTTTCACGATCAGGCTCACTGGAACCAACTATGACGACGGCGCTAAGGCCGTTGTGGATGGAACGCCGCTCGATTCATCGAGGGTTTCCCGAAAAGGAAAGGTACTGCTTGCCGAGATCGATCCGTCGGTAGTCGCCAACGTAGGCACTCATACCGTCCAAGTAATTAACTCCGATCACTCGACCTCGGAAACCCGAATTCTTACCGTTGTTCAGAAGGACCCCGACATTAGAACTCGCCTCGGCGGAAACGCCGCCCAAGAAGGCCAGAACGTCAATCTCCTCACGAATATGTTCGGCGAGGGCTTCAACGAGAATTCAACCGTCGTGCTCTGGGGATTCGATGCGCCGACGACGTTCATATCGGATACTCAGCTCAGCTTCGAGCTGGACGCCGATCTGCTCACCGATTTCGCATTCATTCCGGTCGTCGTCAGAAATAAGAATTCGAGATACTCCAACGTAGAGATATTCTTCGTCGTCCCCTCGGCCGCCAAAATAGATAGCACCGACCCCGAAACTCTGAACATCTCCAATGAAGCTGTTCCGATAAAAGTCTTCGGTAATAACTTCAAGAAGGACGCGACGGTGGTGGTGAACGGAACCCGGTTGGAAACGGCCCACGTCAAGGAGCGGCTCGAAGCAACAATTCCGGCTTCGTTCGTCTCGGCGCCCAGCGAGCTGATCATCAGGGTCGAGCAGGACGGGATTCAATCGAGAGATACGATTATTGCGGTGACGCCGAATGAGGATCCGTTCGTGTTCTCAGTTTCTCCGACGAGGATAAGGGTCGGCGAAGACAAATCGGCGGTCGATCTCGATGGGGCCAACTTCACCGGCGACGTCACAGCCACGATCGACGGACAGGAAGTTGGAATAAAGAGGCAGACTCGCCGTTTGCTTACGCTTTCCTTGAAGTCGGAGCTGCTCACGGCTCCCGGAATCCACATTGTTCAGGTTAAAAATGGGGCCGGAACTATATCCAATACGACTTCCTTCCGCGTGGTTTCGGACGTAACCGTGCTCGAGGTTGCTGGGAACAAGCGAGACGGTTTGAACACCGGCTGTGTGGATGCGGCGGCTTCGTTCTTTCGATGGCCTTCTCGACTGGCGTTCGGTCCAGACGGATTGTTGTATGTGACTGACCGGTTGAATCACTCCATTCGCTCGATCGATTTCGCGTCCGGACAGGTATGCACAGTGGCGGGAACCGGCTTTCAAGGCTACAGCGACTCCGGCAATCCCAGAGGCTTCGCGCCTACTTTTTCCAACCCGCTCGGCATCCTGGTCGACAACGCGGGCACGATCTACGTAACTGAAAACGGCAACGATGTCATTCGGCGGATTAGAAAAGGCGCTGGGGGGGCCGTTACTGTAGATACGTTCGCCGGACTCACTGAAACGATCACGGAGAAAGCGCGGCAGGATAAGCTCAACAGCACGCTGGTCGGGCAAGAGGGATTCGGAGTCGGCAATGCTCGCGACGCGGGATTCCGCCATCCTGATGATATGGTGCTTGCGCGGGACGGTTCGATCTTCTTCTCCGATACCAACAATCATTCAATCAGACGAATCAGGGACGTGAACGGAACTCCTCAAGTTGAAACCATCGCGGGCAACGGCGTCCCGGGCTTTGCGGACGGCGATGCGCTCAAAGCGAGGTTCAACACGCCTACGGGTCTGGCTCTCTCCAACGACGGCCGTTTGTTGTACGTCGCCGACACCAACAACATGCGAATCAGGGTGGTCAATCTCGATACCAGGACTGTTGAGACCCTGTCCGGCAGCGGCGATATAGGGGCCCTCGACGGACCTTTCTTTCAATCTTCATTCAGTCAGCCGGTCGGGCTGGCGGTGGATAGCGACGGAACCATTTATGTGTCTGATATCCTGGCCGGGCAGATCAGAAGGGTCGATCCCAACGGGAACGTCAACACGATTACGGGTGGAACCAGGCGCAAATTCCGCGATGGGCCGGGGCTTAGCGCGGCATTCAATCAGCCGAGAGGAATAACCCTGGACAGGGCCCATGGCTTTCTGTACGTGGCCGACTCCGAGAACTTCCGAATCAGGCGGATTACTCTACGGTAGTTCGAGGCGTGCGGTCTGAAAAGGCGTGCAAGGTAAGCGCCGGCTAAAATTTACATACCAGCCAGAATCGAGCGGGGTCGAAAAACCTGCCGCTGCTGACAATCTCAAAGGAGCATCAGGAGCGATGACGGTAGGTTATTCGGCCCTTGCTTAAGTCATAAGGAGACAATTCAACGGTGACCTTGTCTCCGGGTAAGACCTTAATAAAGTTTTTCCGCATTTTTCCGGAAAGGTGGGCGAGGATTTCGTGTCCTTCACCGATTTGAACCTTGAATGTGGCATTGGGCAGCGAATCGGTAACAGTACCCTCCACGGGTATCATTTCGTCTTTTGGAATGGCGCACCTCCGCTCATTGAATGGAATTGGAAGAGTAACGCGCTAGTCTAGACCAACCACCTGCTATAACGCAATTTCAACCGAACGCCGATTGTAACCGGCAAGCTCCCACTCGCTTTATCAACATTAGTCAATATGGTCAACATGGATTCTGCGCAGCCGTGCTGTTATCATCAATAGACATTTTGTAAGCTCGAATGCGGTGAAGCGTGAGTTGATACGCCGGCATAATAGCCGTCCCGGATCTTAGACTAGCGCTGAACGTGAGGTGAATTGATAATGGGATTAATTCCAACCGTTGTGGAGAGCACGAGTCGTGGTGAACGCCACTACGATATTTATTCGCGGCTCCTGAAGGAAAACATCATTTTTATCGGTACTCCGATTGAGGAGACCATCGCCGGTATAGTCATTGCCGAGCTTCTCTATCTCGAAGCTGAAGATCCCGATCGCGACATCTCGGTCTATATAAACACCCCGGGAGGTTCGATAACCGCGGGATTGGCCATCTATGACACGATGCGATTTGTGCGGCCGGACATCGTTACGATATGCCTGGGCCAGGCTGCGTCAATGGGCGCGGTCTTATTGGCGGCAGGAACAAAAGGAAAGAGATTTTCGCTGCCGCATTCTCGAATACTGTTACACCAGCCGTCGATGGAAGGGCTCGAAGGCCAGGCCAGCGATATAAAGATCTACGCCGAGGAAGTTCTCAGGATGCGTGCGCTCCTTTCGGGTATCCTGGCCGAAGCGAGCGGCCAGCCTCTCGCCAACATCGAGCGAGACGTGGAGCGCGATTTTATTCTCAGTCCCCCTCAAGCGAAGGAGTACGGGCTCATCGATCAGGTTCTAAGCTCCCGGGATGCGGAGCTTCACAGCCTTGACGGCAAGCGAGAGAAATAAAGATGTCGAGAAAAAGAGTCCTCATCCGGCGATACGCGGGCGAAGTCAAATACAGGCGTCCGAGTGGTCCGCTGTGGGAGCCGGCCGCGGATATCTACAAAACCTCCGAAGGCTGGGTGATAAAACTCGATCTCGCCGGTGTCCGGCCCGATGACCTCGAAGTCCTTATCGTAGGAGATGAGTTGATTGTTCGCGGAGTCAGGCGTGATTCATTTATTAATGAGGGATGGAGCTACTATCAGCTCGAAATCACGTATAGCCGGTTCGAACGGGCTATCTCGATTCCATGCGATTGGACCCAAGCTTGCATTCGCAGTGAAAGCCGCGAGGGCTGGTTGATCGTACACATAACCTGCGATAAATAAGCGGTGAAACATGCGTGGTTGAGATCTGAACCCGAAGCAATTTTGCTTCTTCAACAGGAACAAAATGTCTAAAACGAATTTGATCGAGCTGCCGGTGTTGCCCTTGAGGAACACCGTAATTTTCCCCAATGGCCTGTCACCTCTCACTGTCGGAAGGCCGCTTTCATTGGCCGCGGCCGAGGCGGCTCTCGCGACCGAGGAGAAGCTCCTGGCCGTTGTTACTCAGCGCGGAGAGGAAGACACTGAACCGACCCCCGAAGGCCTCTATACCATAGGTACCCGCGTCGTAATCAACAGGATGCTCCGTGCGCCCGGCAATGAAGAGGTTCTTCATCTTATAGTTCAGGGCCAGGAGCGATTGAGATTCGTCTCGTTTACGGCGGAGCGACCGTACTTGAAGGCCATGGTCGAAGTGCTGCCCGACCCTCTCAGGGAGAACACGCCGGAGATCGAGGCGCTCAGGCGAAATATCGACGCGCTTGTTCAAAAAGCGCTGGGGCTTCTGCCCAACGTACCTTCCGAAATCAGATCTCTGATAGTTTCCGCGGCGGACACCGTCAATCTGTCGTACTTTCTCGCGTCGGTACTCGACTTAGGCACGACCCAGGAACAGGCGCTGTTAGAGGCCAACACCGAAGGCGAGCTGCTTCGATTAATGCACTCCTATCTCGCCCGCGAAGTTGAAGTACTTGAGATACGCAGCAAAATCGCGAACGAAACCCAGGAGCAGCTTGGAAAGACACAGCGCGATTACATTCTGCGCGAGCAGATGAAACAGATTCAGAAAGAATTGGGCGAAAGCGAGCCCGAACAAGCCGAAGCTACTTTGCTGCGCGAGCGAATCCAAAAAGCGCAGTTGCCCGACGAGGTTCGAACCGAAGCCGAACGCGAGCTTCGCCGCCTGGAGCGGCTGCCGTCGGCGGCCCCGGACTATAACGTCATCCGCACATATCTCGAATGGATTCTCGATCTACCATGGATGATCGCCACCGATGACAGCCTGGATCTCATAAACGCGCGCGAAGTTCTCGATGCCGATCACTATGACCTCGACGATATCAAGGAGCGCATCCTCGAGCACCTTGCTGTTATTAAGCTCAACCCAAAGACCAAAGCTCCGATTCTCTGCTTTGTCGGACCGCCCGGAGTTGGAAAGACAAGTCTTGGACAATCGATCGCGCGATCGATGGGACGTAAGTTCGAGCGAATGTCGCTTGGAGGCATTCGCGACGAAGCGGAATTGCGCGGACATCGCCGCACTTATATCGGGTCGATGCCGGGACGTGTGATTCAGGCTCTGCGGCGCGCCGGCGTCAACAATCCGGTTATGATGCTCGACGAAGTCGATAAGCTCGGCATGGATTTTCGCGGAGATCCGGCCTCGGCGCTTCTGGAGATTCTCGATCCCGCTCAGAACTTTTCATTCCGCGATCATTATCTGGATCTGCCCTTCAACCTCACGAGCGTGTTTTTCATTGCGACCGCGAATACGCTTCAGCCTATCCCTCCCGCGCTGCGAGATCGAATGGAGGTGATCAGGCTATCGGGTTACAGCGAAGAAGAAAAGCTTCACATCGCGAAGCGATATCTTCTGCCTCGGCAAATCCAGGAAGCCGGGCTGCGTGAAGATCAGCTTCAGGTGGACGACGACACGCTCGCGGCAATAATCGCACGGTACACGCGAGAAGCGGGCGTCAGGCAGCTCGAGCGAACGATCGGGAGGCTGGCTCGCAAAGTCGCATTGAAGGTCGCGCGAGAGGAGGGCGAGATCTTCGTTATCAAGTCCGCCGAGCTGGAAGACTATCTCGGCCATGAGAGCTTCTTTCACGAGGTCGCGCGCGAGTTACTGCCGCCTGGCGTTGCCACAGGGCTTGCCGTAACAGAGATGGGAGGAGAAGTCCTCTTCATCGAAACAACTTTCCTTCCCGGATCGAAAGGGCTGACTCTTACCGGACAATTAGGCGACGTAATGCAGGAATCGGCGAAAGCGGCGCATAGCTATCTCTGGTCGCACTCGGCCGAGCTCGGCTTCGACTCGATAGAGAAGTTCGACAAGAACGGAGTGCACGTTCACGTTCCCGCGGGAGCTACTCCAAAAGACGGCCCATCCGCGGGAACCGCGATCGTGTCGGCGCTCGCCTCGTTGTGCCTGGGCCGTCCGGTCAAGGGCGATACGGCGATGACCGGCGAAATAACCCTGAGCGGGTTGGTGATGCCGGTAGGCGGAATAAAGGGGAAAGTCCTGGCCGCGCGTCGCGCGGGTATCAAGCGCGTTGTACTACCACGGAAGAATGAGCAGGATCTAAAGGACGTGCCTCCAGAAGCGCTCGCCGACCTGAAGGTTACGCTGGTCGACACTGTAGCGGAGCTGCTGAAAGAGACGCTTACTCCGGCCGAAGTTCAGGTTGAGAAAGCATCTTCGAATGATGAGAAGTTACCGTCAAAACCGCCGATTCCGGGTGATCAGCCGGGACGTCCAAGCGAGTTAGGATTCGAAGGAACCGAGCAATAAGTTGCGAGCATATGGCCGGGCATATGGCATTGCAAAGAAGCGGAAGCGGCGCAAGGTCAAAAACGTGAGCCGCATTTTGGACACCGCTCGTCGGCCGCATCGATCGATACGCGAAACCCGCAATATCGACATGCCCGCTGATTGACCTTGCGCTCGATGAGCGCATACGCGGCTATTACCGCGCCGCATATTGCGATTGTTGTGAGAATTCCGATGTTCATTCGGTGTTTCGAACGAGGCGGCGGCAATTCGGGATATTCGAGGAACTCCCGTTAATTCGCGCCGGCCGCATCGCTCGCCGTCCTGAGGTTCTGACTCAGCTTTGCGTCTCTTCGAACTCGCCAGATCTTGCTGTCGAGATAGTAGTGAGTAAACGCGCCTCCCCAGAAGAAGCCCATCACCAGGTCATCCTTCACTCGAGAATCGATGCACGGGAACTGCGCTTAAATTTTTGCAGGCGCTCAGTCTATCACAGGCTTTTGTCTCGGGCCAAAAGCCAATAATTTATGCCGATATTTCAAACCGGTCGCCTTTTCTCTCCAAACGAGGCTCGGCTCCACTCGGCCCCCAAACTCTCCCCAAACTCTAATGACACACCCACCGAGGTTTGGTAGACTCTCTGGCGATTCGGAGCAATATTGGAGGATTTCGAATGAAAAGGGCCGTGATTGCGCTTTGCGTCGCACTGGCTTTAGGCTTGGCGGTCCACGCTCAGGAGAAGAAGGTCTCCGATGGACCGGTCGGCGTCCCAAAGCTCGTGATAGATGCGACGTCGCATGACTTTGGACGCGTCAAAGCCGGAGCAGCGCTGACCCATACTTTTAAAATAAAGAATGAGGGCGGGGCTGAGCTGAATATTCAAAGCGTAACCCCTGGCTGAGGATGCACCCTAAGCGACTATGACAAAGTCGTGCCTCCTGGTAAGGAGGGAAAGATCACACTGGCGCTGCAGCATACGGAAGGCTACTCGGGCGACGTTTCGAAGAGTGCAACGGTAGCTACCAACGACCCGAACCGCCAGTCTTTTCAACTGCTCTTGCGGGTCCATTTCGATGCCGATCCTAACGCCGTAGCTGCAACGCCGATCCCGCTTCCAGTGTTCACCAGGACCAGCGGCCCTTTCTCCATGGCTCCCAGCGGAGCGTGGCTGACGAGCGTGCTGCGCGGTACCAGCACCTCGACCACCATAGTGATAGCGAATGACAAGTCGTCTCCGGTGCACGTAAAGAAAATGATTCCGGGCGGCGATCATGTCCTCGTTCGACTCGACACGATCGAGGACGGAAAGCGATACCAGCTTTCGCTTCAAACGAACCCAAATGACAAAGCGGGGAAACACCATCAGGTCGTCGAGCTGCTGACTGATAGTAAAGAGTTCCCAAAGGTAGAGGTTCCCATTGATGTGACTATCTATCCCTGGGTAATCGCGTCTCCGGATATCATCTCGATTCCCCGAATGACGCTGGCTGACGAACGCCCTCTGATCGTGCCGCCGATCTACGTTCGAAAGATCAAGGACGGAGGACTCAAGATCAATAAGGTCTCTTCGTCGCTGCCGTTTATTTCGACCAACGTCACATCGCAAATCGAGGGTTCAACTTATATGATCGCCCTCAGTTTCGATAAGGCTCAGATTAAAAAAGCCGGTGACTACAAAGGTATCATTCGAATAGAAACCAACGACCCGGAAGTTCCCGTCATCGAGATTCCGATTCAAGTCAAATTCGACTGATTCGGAGCCTACATTATCCCTCTCGGCCGGACTGGAACCGCCGAAGGGGCAGTCTTCAAAGCGACGGCGCGGCGAGTGCGGTTGTCGCGCCTTTGAGCGCCGACCAGGCGTGGAGTTCGATCGCCTCCGCACTGATTTTCGCACTCCCGCCTTATTTACGAATCCCACCGTTTTATTTCGAATGTCTCTTGTCGGATCAGCGATCGATCGGAATCTCGCGGGTTTTTGTTCCCTTACTAAAATCGTTAAGCACCGCGCGGCCTGCCGCTGTTTGATCCGCGCTCCGGCTGGCATATAATAATTTCTAACGCTCGGAGTGACGATGTGAAATCATTCGATTCGTCATAGTGGACTCCCTGCTCAGTTTGCGAGACCGAGGTTATTTCATTGGCAAATGCCATCGAATTGAACATCAATTCAACTCGTCATCGAGTCGACGTCGAAAGCGACCGAAGCCTGCTTAGCGTATTGCGTGACGACCTTGATCTCACCGGAAGCAAGTACGGCTGCGGCGAAGGACAGTGCGGAGCGTGCACGGTCTTGATCGACGGCAAAGCGACCCGCTCGTGCATCACCACCGTTGGCTCCGTCGTCGGCAAGCGAATAACCACGATTGAGGGATTGGAACAACACGGCCGGCTGCATCCTGTGCAACAGGCGTTTATTGAAGCGGACGCGATGCAATGCGGCTACTGCACGGCCGGTATGATCATGTCGGCGGCTGCGCTGCTGGCCGGGAACTCCAATCCGAGCAACGACGAAATAATCAAAAACATGGAAGGCAACGTATGTCGGTGCGGCACGTACCAGCGAATCGTGGCCGCTATTCACAAAGCCGCCAAGGCGTAGAGCAGCAGCCCGTTTACGCGCGTGAATTGCCGCGATGATGGTTGCGCAGTTCACGCCGCGGCAGCCTGCGCATACAGCTTTTCCACGCATATAAAGCCAGGGCGACAACAATCGAGGCGACAATGACTGACGAAATCATCGAAGAGCTTGAGCTCGAACCCGAGCGCTACGAACTTCATGCCGGACCGCTTCTGCATTTCGATTTAGACCGGCGCGATTTCTTCAAAGTAACCGGCGGCGGCATCTTCGTCCTGCTTGCATTGAAAGGATCCCTCGCTCAGGAGTCGGGAGGCGGCCAGCGCCGCGGTCAGGGCGGCGCGATGCCGAAAGAAATCGGCGCCTGGATTCATGTCGCCGAAGACGGCAGCGTTACCGTTTACACCGGCAAGGTGGAAGTCGGACAGAACATCCGGACATCGCTTTCCCAGGTCGTCGCCGAAGAGCTTCGCATACCTCTCACTTCGGTGAAGATGGTCATGGGCGACACCGACATCGTTCCCTACGATGCGGGAACCTTCGGCTCGTTGACGACGCGGATGATGTCGCCTCAGCTCAGAAAGGCCGGCGCCGCCGCGCGTGAAGCATTAATTGATCTAGCCGCTGAAGCAGCAAAAGTGGATCGCAAGGAACTGACTGTAGCCGGCGGAAAAGTAATCCACGCGGCGTCCAAGCGTTCATTCGAGTTCGGCAAGCTCACGCACGGCCAGCGAGTCGCGAGAGTCATATCCGATGATGTCGGAGTGACTCCGCCCGGCGAATGGAAGATTGCGGGCAAGTCAGCGCAGAAGGTCGATGCCCGCGCCATCGTGACCGGAAAACACGAATACTCGTCCGATATAAAACGCCCTGGACTACTCCACGCAAAAGTTTTGAGACCCTCCGCGTATGGAGCAACGCTTGTATCGGCGGATTCGCGAGAAGCCGAAAAGCTTCCGAATGTCACGGTCGTCAAGGACGGCGAATTTATCGGAGTCGCGGCGAAGAGCGAGAGCGCGGCCGCCAAAGCCCGGGAGTCGATTCGCGCGGAGTGGAAGACGGCTCCTCAGCCATCGAGCCGCGAGCTATTTGACTACTTGCGAACAAACGCCGGCCAGTCTCAAGGCGGAGGACGCGGAGGAGGCAGGCCCGAGGCGGCTACCGGTTCAATCGAGAAGGGGCTTGCGGAAGGCGATCACAAGCTTCAGCAGACCTACACTGTTGCTTACATCGCGCACATCCCGCTCGAGCCGCGCGCAGCCGTGGCCGAGTGGAATGACGGCAAGCTGACGGTATGGACCGGCACTCAACGGCCGTTCGGTGTTCGAAGCGAGCTGGCGCAGGCGTTCCACATTCCCGAGGAAAAAGTCCGGGTACTTGTGCCCGACACGGGCTCCGGCTATGGCGGCAAACATACGGGTGAAGCAGCGATCGAGGCGGCACGCATCGCAAAGGCAGCCGGTAAACCGGTCAAGCTGGTTTGGACCCGCGAAGAAGAATTTAACTGGGCCTACTTCCGCCCAGCCGGGGTAATCGATGTGAACAGCGCCGTGACTCGCGATGGGAAGATCACCGCGTGGGAGTTTCACAACTACAATTCGGGTCAGGCGGGAATTCGGACGCTCTACGAGGTTCCGAATCAACTTATTCAATTTCATTCGACAAAGACGCCGCTGCGTCAGGGCTCCTACCGTGCGCTGGCTGCTACAGCGAACCACTTTGCGCGTGAGACGCATATGGACGAGCTTGCTCACGCCGTGAAGATGGATCCGCTCGAGTTTCGATTGAAGAATCTCAAAGACGACCGGCTTCGCGCGGTGTTCGAAGCGGCGGCGGCGAAGTTTGGATGGGGAAAGACTAAGCCGGCCCCCGGCCGCGGCTTCGGCATCGCCGGAGGATTTGAAAAAGGCGGCTATGTTGCGATGTGCGCGGAAGTATCGGTCGATCGAACATCCTCCGCCGTGAAAATCGAGCGGGTGGTCGCTTCGTTTGACTGCGGCCCGGTAGTCAATCCCGATCAGTTAAGGAACCAGATTGAAGGATCGGTGGTCATGGGAATCGGCGGCGCGCTCTTCGAAGCGATCGAGTTCGAGGACGGAAAACTTCTGAACGGGCGGCTTTCGAGTTATCGAGTGCCGCGCTTCAGCGACGCCCCGTCGATCGACGTTGTCCTGGTCGACCGCAAAGACCTTCCGACGGCCGGCGCCGGTGAGACGCCGATCGTTGGCCTTGCCCCCGCCGTAGGAAACGCGATCTTCAATGCAACCGGAATCCGCGCCCGGTCTCTTCCGATGCGGCTTGAAAAGCAGATCGCGCAAGGCGCAAAGGGCTGAAGGCGCAAAGAAGCGAGTGTGAAACTATTTTCAGTTTTCGGTATCAGCGGGAAAAACAATAAGGGGTGTGCCTCCGTGCGCGCCCCTCTTCGCTGACGACCTTTTTTCAATGAAAGCTTCATTATCAATGAATGGTCGGCAATGTGGTTACGTTGATTGACTACACAACTCGCCCTTGTATATAAAGTTTAGGCAGGACTGCCCCGCTTAGAATTAGCTCACGTAGAGGAACATCCTTTTCACGCTCAACCTGGAGTAGAAACACAATGCACAAGAAGCTCTTTTTAGGTGGTATTGCAGCGCTGATCTTTCTTCCCTTCCTTAACACACAGGCGCAGGCTCAACACAGCGCGCCCAAACTCGATATCGGCGGTCAGTTTTCGTATATTCGATTTCGCGATCTGGACGTCAATGATGTTGGAGTCGGCGGCCGAATTACGTACAACATCAATGACCTCATCGCTCTTGAAGGCGAAGTCAATTTCTTCCCCAAGGATCGAAGTGATTTCTTTGAGAGCGGCCGAAAGACCCAGGCCCTCTTTGGTATAAAGACGGGCTTCCGCTCGAATGCCGCGGGTATCTTTGCCAAGGTGAGGCCGGGCTTCATTCACTTCACTAGAGACTTCGACGGTTTTCCTGAAAGTCACACTGACTTCGCTCTCGATGTTGGCAGCGTCGTCGAGCTCTATCCGTCGAAGAGAACCCTGGTTCGATTTGATGTCGGAGACACGATCGTCAAGTTCGGTGATCGAATCGGGCCGCTCGGACCGATCGGCGCATTCACCAGCCATAACTTACAGTTCAGCGCCGGCTTCGGCGTCAGGTTCTAACTCGCCATTCTTCGTGCAGCCATTTTCAAGCTCTACGCGTCTCCGCGGTTCAAACAAGTTTGTGAACCGCGGAGGCGCGATCAAACAATCAGCGAAATGCTGCTGTCCTGAAGAGACGCTGGATATTAGCTTACGGCTGCTGTTTCTTCTGGACTAATCCGAGTCGCACGTCAAAAGCACTCGCCATTGTGTGACCCTGGTCGTTAACTTTCTTTGATCCGCTTTTCGGCCGTGCTAGAATGCGCCGCAATCTTATGACGAATATCAGTATCCTGGGCTGTACCGGTTCGATAGGACGAAGCACTCTTTCGGTAGTCAGGTCTCTCAAGGACCGGTTCTCCGTGAGCGCACTCGCGGCGGGACGTGACCTGGACGGCCTGGCCAAACAGGTCGCCGAGTTTGCTCCGACTCTTGTATCAATCTCTGACGAGCGCGACATACCCGTTCTTCGCGAAAAGCTGTCGGGCGCGGGTATCAAAAATCTGCCTGAGATCGTTCACGGACAAGAAGGCCTAATTGCGGTGGCCTGTCACGACGATGCGGAGATCGTCATCTCGGCCACCGTCGGCGCGGTCGGATTTCTGCCTACCTACAGAGCCTTGAAGCTTGGAAGGCGCGTCTGTCTGGCCAATAAAGAGACGCTTGTTATGGCCGGCGAGCTGATGACGAAAGCCGCCAGAGAATCGAATGCCGAGCTGCTCCCCGTGGATAGCGAGCACAACGCGCTGCACCAGTGCATGAGAGGCGAGCATAAATCCGAGTTGAAGCGGCTGATCCTGACCGCATCCGGAGGTCCGTTCCGCGAAGCGTCTCTCGAAGCGATTACGAAAGCCTCGGTGGAACAGGCGCTGGCGCATCCCACCTGGCAGATGGGCGCGAAGATCACGATCGATTCCGCTACGTTGATGAACAAGGGGCTCGAAGTCATAGAAGCGGGATGGCTCTTTGATATGAGCGCCGACCGTATAACCGTAGCCGTTCATCCTCAGTCGATCGTCCACTCGATGATCGAGCTCATCGATGGATCAATTATCGCTCAACTCGGCGTGACCGATATGCGATTGATGATTCAATACGCGCTCACCTTTCCCGAGCGATTGCCTACGGATCTTCCGGCGCTCGGAATCGACAGCCTCTCAAAGCTCGAATTTCACGAGCCCGACCTAATTCGCTTCCCGTGCCTGAAACTCGCCTATGACGCCATGAAGGAGGGCGGCACGATGCCCGCGGCTATGAGCGCCGCCAATGAAATAGCGGTCGCGGCGTTCCTGTCGAAGAGTATAGGATTTATGGACATATCTCGCGTCATAGCCAATACGATGGAAGCTCATGAGACGGAGAGCGCCTCGAGCCTAGAAGCAGTTGTTGAAGCGGATCGGTGGGCAAGGGAATACGCGGAAGGAAGGTTGAAGGGAAGGGGATAGGTTACGGGAGGGAATGGGGAGCCCTAGCGTTTTGGAGCGGTCAATCCATTTGTTGCACGGAAGCCGGAGCCGCGATGTTTTCAGATGACCCAGAGACCCAATGAATCACTTATCGATTATCGTACGACTGATGCTTGTTCCCTCTCGCTGTAACCTGTTCCCTATAACCTGTAACCTGCTCCCTGTTCCTCTAACCTATTCTCATGTGTGGACGATTCGTAAGAAAGAAAAGCAGTCGGCAGATCGCCGAGCAGTTCCATGCGCAAGTGCTTCAGGAGTTGCCGCCGAGCTATAACATCGCGCCTACGGACGAAGTCTCCGCGATTATCGCGGATCCCGAGCAAGGTAGATCGCTGGTCTCGATGCGGTGGGGCCTTGTTCCAAAGCAGGCCGCTGATATTCGAGTCGGCGCTCGATTGATCAATGCTCGAAGCGAAACGCTCGAGCGGACCGCGGCTTTTAGGAATCCCTTCAAGTACCGCCGCTGTTTGATCGTGGCATCCGGGTTTTACGAATGGGAGAAAATCGGGAAGGAGAAGATACCGATGCTCCTGAGGCTGAGATCGGACGAGACATTCGCCTTTGCCGGATTATACGATGTCTGGACTCCGCCGTCGGGCGCACCGGTGACGACATGTACGATTATCACGACCGAGCCTAACGAAGCGGCAAAGCCGATCCACGATCGTATGCCGGTGATTCTTGCTCGCGGCGCCGAAGATCTGTGGCTCAGCCCCGAGTTCAACCCTGAGGTACTCAACAGCCTGTTGCGGCCTTACCCTTCGCAGGAAATGGAGGCGTTTGAGGTCTCACGTCTCGTCAACTCAGTGAAGAACGATTCTCCGGAGTGTATCGAGCCCGTGGCATGGTCGGAAAGGCTCTTCTAACTGGTCTAACTTCCCCCCGCTTCCTTGCGGAGGGTACGTCGCGAATGTAGAATGCGGCATCTTTTTGTTGCGCTTGGGGGAGCGTTATGAAATCAACTCCGGGTGTGCTTCTCAGCAATAATAACTCACGCCGTTTAAGAACGAGCGCCGGTCTATTATTTCTTATCGCCCTTGCTATAACCGCGAGCGGAAACCCGAGAGCCGAAAGGATTGCTCGGTCGGTAACGATCTACCGGGATACCTACGGCGTTCCTCACGTGTATGGGCCGACCGACGCGAGTTGCGTTTTCGGGTTTGTTTACGCACAGGCGGAGGACAATTTCTGGCAGGTGGAGGACAGCTATCTTCGAGCGCTTGGACGAGCGAGCGAGGTCTACGGCGAGAAAACATTGAATGACGATCTGCTCAATCGCGCTCTGAACATAACAAAGCTGTCGATCGCCGAGTACGAGCAGGCAAGCCCGCGAATAAAGGAACTGTCTCAAGCGCATGCCGATGCCCTGAATTATTTCCTCGAACAAAACCCTCAAGTAAAACCCAGGCTGCTGACTCACTTTGAGCCCTGGTATCCGTTCGCGTTCCGCCGATTCTCGCTCTATCAACTTTTCATCTTCGGCAAGTCGGGGCTCCGCGTAGACGAAATCAAATCCGCCGTCCGCGAGATAAGCGGCTCGGCCGCGCCGGCTTCGAGCGGCAACGCGCTCAGGCTCGCCGACCTTTCGGAGATTGCAATTAACAAAGGATTCGAGCCCGAGATCGGCTCGAATATGTGGGCAGTCACGCCTGCCAAGAGCGCTTCGGGGCATTCGCTGCTGTTTATCAACCCGCATCAACCGTTCTTCGGTCCCGGTCAATGGTATGAGGGCCACGTTCATAGCGACGAAGGCTGGGATTTTTCAGGAGCGAGCTTCTTTGGATCGCCGTTCCCGACCCTGGGCCACAATCAGTACCTCGGCTGGAGTCACACTGTAAACGATCCGGATATAACCGACACCTGGGTCGAGAACTTTGATGACCCGAATCAGCCGCTTGCTTATCGATATGGAGACGGCCACAAGATGGCGGCCGAATGGACCGATTCAGTAAAGATCAAGACCGCGAACGGCATCGAATCAAAATCCTACAAGTTCAGAAAGACCCATCACGGGCCGATAGTATCGGTCAGGGACGGCAAGCCGCTCTCGCTCAGGCTGTCACGTTTAGAAGACGGAGGCATGCTGGAAGAGTGGTATGCGATGACGAAGTCTCGCTCAGTAGCGGAGTTTAAAAAGGCGATGTCGGCCGATGTAATCCCGATGTTCAACGCGGTGTGCGCCGACCGGGACGGCAATATCTATTACGTGTACAACGCGGCAATCCCGCGACGTTCGACGAAATTCGACTGGTCAAAGCCGGTGGACGGCAGCAATCCCGAGACTGAGTGGCAGGGCTATCATCGGTTTGACGAGCTGCCTCAGCTTACCAATCCAAAGACCGGCTTCGTGCAGAACTGCAATCAGACGCCGTTTACGACTACAACCGAAGGCAATCCGGTGAAGTCGGACTTTCCCGAGTACATGACCCGTGAATCCGACAACGGCCGCTCGCGAATATCTCGCCGGATTCTTTCGACAAAGGACAAGTTCACTTTCGAGGAATGGGCGCGATCGGGGTTCGATACTACGGTGATCGAAGCCGAAGTATTTATCCCGCAGCTTGCCGCCGATATCGACAAGCTGAAGAAATCCGATGCCGCGCGCGCCGAAAAGCTCGCCGCTCCGCTTGCGTTTTTGCAATCGTGGGACCACGTGAGCACGATAGAATCAAAACCGATGACGCTCTTTGCGCTTTGGGTCGAACGGACGAATCGCCTGATGGCCGGCAAGGACCGCGATGAATGGGTGCGCATAAGAGCGCTTGAAGAAGTGATGAAGGAGCTTGAAGGCGGCTTCGGTACGTGGCAGGTTGCGTGGGGTGATATCAATAGGCTTCAGCGCGCGCAGAGCGGGGGCGAAGAGCCGTTCAGCGACGCGAAGGAGAGCTTGCCGATTGCCGGAGCGCCCGGATGGGTCGGCATCGTCTACAACTTTTATACGCGTCCGGAGAAGGGCCAGAAGCGGCGCTACGGCGTAGCAGGCCACTCTTTTGTGAGCGTGGTCGAATTCGGACCGAAGCTGCAGGCTCGATCGATCCTGGTCTTCGGCGAGAACTCCGATCCGGCTTCGCCCAATTACTTCGATCAATCGCGGCTCTATGCGAATAAACAGTTCAAGCCCGCGTGGTTCTCCCTGGACGAGATAAAGGCGAACAGCCGCGCCGTGTATCATCCGGGTGAAGAGAAGAAGCGCAAGGCTTCCTGACATAGTGCACTAAGGATGTGCACTGTTCGGGAATCGCGTGGCTCACGGAAGCACCGCGGTTCCCGATTTTTTTGGCCGGTTCTTCGCTTCACCTGATGGTCAAAGCGTCGCAGCCCCTCGCTTGTGCGCCGTTAGGGCTGCTGTTAGATTCACAGCGATGTTGATGTTGTGCCCCATCTGCGCCGGCGAGTTCAATCCTCGCGATAAGAGCTGTCCGCATTGCGGCTGCGCCCTGGTTCCAAGCGCGCTCAACTCTGACGCAAGAACAGGCGTCGCGACAATCAATAGAGAGCCTCGCGCGTTCGCTGAATTATGCCGGCCCAACTCACACCCCATAGCTTTGATGATCAAGGAAACTCTGGAACAGAATGGAGTGGCGGCTATTGTTCAGGGTGGATACGCGCTCTCGGTGCAGCCGCATCTGGCGTTCGGCGGCGAGTTGCGAGTCCTGGTGGATGCTGCCCAGCTCGACTTCGCGCGAGAGTTGTATCGCTCCTTCTTCGAGAGCGACGACGACATCGATTACATTACGGAAGATCTGGATTGAGCGCGCGATACCTTTGTCAGCCGGTGAACTTATAACCGATTCCGTGAACGGTGAGGATGTATTGAGGATGGCGGGGGCTCTGCTCGATCTTCTGCCGCAGCCAGGCTACGTGAACGTCGACAGTCCGCGTCGTTACCATCGATTGATAACCCCATACGTCGTTGAGAAGCTCCTCGCGAGACAGAGCCGCGCCTCGGTGCTCAATGAAATATCGCAGTAACTGAAACTCGCGCGCTGACAATTCAACGGGCTCGCCGTCCCGACGCAGCTCAGCTTTTCTAAAGTCGACCCTAATAAGCCCAAACTGGAACGAGTCGGCGCAGGCGCCGCTCGCCGGGGCTCTTCGCAACAATGCTTCTATGCGCGCCAGAAGCTCGATCATCTCGAAGGGCTTTGTAAGATAATCGTCGGCCCCCAGCTTCAATCCGACCACCCTGTCTACCACCTGGCCGCGGGCCGTCAGCATGAGCACCGGCGTCTGCACGTTCTGCTGGCGCAAGTCGCGGCAAACATCGAAGCCGTTCTTACCGGGAAGCATGACGTCCAGCAGAATCAGATCAAAAGTCTCAGCGCGCGCCATGTCGAAGCCGCTCTGTCCGTCTCGCGAGGTCGTCACCTCGTAGCCCTCACTCGCGAGCCGGTGAGTCAACGTCAGCACGAGTCCGGGCTCGTCTTCTATCAGTAGAATTCTTTTGCTCAAGTTGCGCTCACGGCAGCCGGTTCCGAAGCGGCCTTCAAAGTGAACTTGAACGCGCTGCCTTTCCCTGGTGCGCTATCCACCGTTAGCTGACCGCCGTGGGATTCTACGATGTGCTTCACTATGCTAAGACCCAATCCGCTGCCGTGTATCTGCGCGGCAACGGCTTCCTTTCCGCGATAGAACGGCTCGAATACATGAGCTGCTTCCGCGGATGCCAGGCCGATCCCTTGATCGCGAACTACGACGGCGACCATCATATCGCCTCTCTCATTGCGAGCCGGCACGGCCTCGACGACGATCCGCCGGCTGGCTCCGCTGTATTTCATCGCGTTTGAAATCAGGTTTTGTAACGAGCGTGATATTGCGTTTCCATCAGCCATTACAAGCGGGAGCTCCTGACTGATGATCGTTTCAACATCGAAGCCGCCCTGGTCGATCTCTGCTTTGCATGATTCAAGCGCGGAGTGGATGATTCGGTTGATATCCAACGGCTGAAGCTCGAATGTCTTGCGACCCGATTGCGCGCCCGCGAACTCGAGAACCTGTTCGACCATTGCCGTGAGCCTTCGCCCTTCGCTTTGAATCAAGTCGCCGTACTCTCTGACCTGACCCTTGTCCTGTATAAGTCCGTCGGAAAGGTTCTCGCCCGCGGACCGAATCACCGCGAGCGGGGTTCGCAGTTCGTGTGAAATGCCGGCCACGAACTCCATCTGCTGGCGCGCGAGCCTCATTGCTCTACGGCTGGAAACAGCTATCAGAGCGACACTGGCGGCCAGCAGGAGCAGTACCGAGAAGCTGAGTATGAGGTTTCGCCTGCGCGTGTTTGTCACCGCGGCTTCCAGCGATCCTGAGCGATGCTGCACGATCGCATCCCACTGTCCCGCCTGCGAGTCCTCATAAAGAGCGACGGGTCCGTCGGAGAGCTCGGCTTGATGATCGTTGATCGATCGAATTAGTACTCTGGCTGTACGATTGCCGCGTTGACTCTCGATGGCTTTGTGCCAGAGCTCTCCGCGTAAGAACTCCTCGATCTGGTCCAGCTTGATTCCGAATATCCCAACCGTAGCATCGGCCCGGCTTGGATCCGGCCCAGCCGAGCGCGGTTCGGTGGCGAATACGACGCCGCCTTGCTGATCGCGGCGAACCACGGTGACGTTGTAGTTGAGTCCTTCGCTTCCCGCAAAGTACTTTCTCGCGAGTTCCGGGAGTATTTCATTTTTGATGCATTCGAGATTCAATTTGACGATTGTGAAGGACGACCGCGGAGTGATGTTCGATAGAGCAGGCAGCCGCTTTGATTGGAATGACGTAACCGGTACGACGAGCGCCGGGATGTCGGGATCAAGCGGGTTTACCGGACCCTGCAGCATGATATCGGCCGTAGAAGCGGCGGCGTCTTCTTTGTGATCGGTCCTTTGATCGGCAATCGTGATTTGATCGACGCTGGTCTTGAAGGCCCTGAGCATCGGTGATTTTCGCGTCTCGGACAACTTCTGACGCAAGGCGGCCAGCTCATCCGGCCATTCGACCGGCTCCATCTTGCCGGCCGCCCGATCAAACTTGCTAAGCGCGGCCGAGCCGTCGCTTACGCTTACATAAAAGATGTCTCCGATAAGCCCGGGAAAACCGGAGGAACGTCGCCAGAGGTCATACGATCGCACATACGCCGTATAGCGATCATTATCGGAGGTGGAATCGATTTGAAAATTGAGGTATGCGCGAATGATTTCGCGGTCGAAGTCCCGGCTGAATCCGTCAACGCTCGACTTCAGGCTCGACTGCATGCGTTGTCGCTCGCCGTCGCTCACCTGTCCAAGCCATCGATACTGCAGCGCGGCTACTACAGGCAGAAAAACCACGAGCAGCGCTACGACAACGATAGTGATCGAAGGTTTCTTTCCGAGCATGCGCACGCGCGAATTATATCATCGTCATGTTTCCGCATAGAGGCTTCCACACCTGATTTTACATTCTTAACAAACTCTTTACCGCTGCTTGACCACCCGGGCGAATCTCTGTCGTTTAATAAGAATCGAACGCGATCGACGAAGATCGCGAATGGATCAAATACATCAGGAGGTCGCTCATGAAATCTATCGGTTCTCTCGTTCTCGGAATAATTCTAACGTTGACGGTTCCGACCACTGCAAGGCGCGCTGCCGCTATGGTCGCCGCGCTTGGCGATCAGACACAACAGGCGAAGGAGTTGCTCGAACAGGCCAGGCAGGCGCTCGGCGGTCAGAGGCTCGACAACGTTCAATCACTATCGATCGACTGTAAGCTCCAGCGCGCGATGGGCGACGACCAGGTTAGCGGCGATGCCAGGCTCGAGTTCCTATTGCCCGATAAATTTATGCAAACCGAGACGATCAACTTGCCGATGGGCGACGCGACGCTCACGCGGATCATAGTCGTCAACGGGGATCAGACCTGGGAGGACTCCAACACCAGCGGTTCGGGGACGATTGTCATCAAAAAACCCTCCGACGATCCGCGCGCGCGACAGAGCCGTCAAAATCAGTTGCGAAATGAAAGGGCACGGAGCCTCCTGTCCTTGCTGCTCAAGAGCCCCGCCGAATTCGAGTTCGCATACGCGGGCGAAGCTCAGGCGGACGACGGCAGCGCAGACGTCATAGACGTGAAGGGCCCGGCGAATTTCGCGGCAAGACTGTTCCTGGATAAAAAATCTCATTATCCGCTGATGATGAGTTACAAGGCCGTCGCGCCGCGAATCATCACGAGGAGTTTTTCGAATACCGTGGTGAATCGCGAGCAAGCCGAGAAACACGCGGCAGACACTGAGCAGCACGTCAAAGAAGCCGAGCAAGAGGCCGCGAAAACCCCCGCCAGCCAGAACGAGTCGGAATATCAGGTGCGCTTCGCGGATTACAAAGCCGTCGATGGGGTAATGCTTCCACACAAAATAACGAGGGCGATAGATGGCAAGGTTAATGAAGAGCTCGAGGTTCAGAAATATAAAATCAACCCGCCGATGAAGCCTGACCGATTCGAAAAGAAGAAATAGAGATATCGACCAAGCGTCAAGATTCCGGTCCATCATCTCCCGCGATTGAGCGAGGTGCTTACTCATGCGGAATAAATCGGCTTTGATACTGCTACTGATTATTCAAGTCATTGCTTCGGCCCAAACTCGAAGTCCGGCTGATTCCGCGCTGAGGGTCACTGTCGTCGATCCTGCTGGAGCCGCAATCCTGGGCGCTAGCGTAAAGATCAATCTGGGAGGCGCCGTACTGACTTCTCAAACCAACGAGCGAGGCGAGGCCCTATTCTCCGCGCTCACACCCGGCGGCTGGGGTCTCCATGTTGAAGCCGCCGGATTCGAGCCAATCGACAAGAAAGACATCACCGTGAGATCGGGAACAAAGCACGTTGATGTCAAGATGAGCATCGCAAGAGTCAATGAGGCCGTCGTCATCAGCGAGGATAAGCTTGAAAAGAAGACCGATCTCCGAGGCGACGCCTTCAGCACGATTCTCACGCAGGAGCAAATAGCAGCTTTGCCGGATGACCCCGACGAAATGGAGCAGACGCTTCGCCGGATTGGCGGTCCCGGAGCGTCAATACGCGTGAATGGTTTTCGAGGCGGGAAGCTGCCGCCGAAATCGCGGATTCGCGAGATTCGGTTTCGCATGAATGCCTACTCGGCGGACAATCACGAGCCGGGCTTCGGCAGCATTGATATAACGACCAAGCCGGGTATCGATACATGGCACGGGACCTTCGGATCCGCCTTTCGCGACGGGCTGTTCAATGCGCGAAATGCACTGGCGCCGACTCGCGGAGACGAACAATTGCGCCGCTTCAACTTCGATTTGAACGGTCCTATCTGGAAGAATCACACATCCCTGTTTCTTGCCGCCGAGAGCACTCAGGCATTCGACTCAAAGACCATAGTAGCCGCCTTGCCGGGCGGGCCTTTCAACGACATCGTTGCGAGACCTTCGCGCACGCTGAATCTGTCGGCGCGAATAGAACACGTGCTTACAAAGACGCATACTCTTCGCGCGGAGTATCAGCGCAATGCAATCCGCCTCGACAATCTCGGCGTAGGCGACTTCGATCTACCGGACCGCGCGTTCATGACGGATCAGGCGGAGCACGTGTTGAGACTGGCGGACACGGGAATGATCTCAAAACGGCTTGTGAACGAACTGCGATTTCAAACGATCTGGCGAACTTTCAATGAGAGCTCAGCCTCGAATGCGCCCGCGACTGAGGTGCTCAACGCGTTCAACTCCGGAGGAGCTCAAGTTCAGGCCGCCAACAGGACTCGCGAATCCGAGTTGGTGGACAACGTCGACTTCGTGTTCGGAAAGCATCAGATGAGAGCGGGGCTGAGCTTCGAACAAACGGGGAACCGCTCTCTGGATCTCAGAAATTTCGGCGGGACTTTTGTGTTTTCGAGCCTCGCCGCATTCCAGGCCGGCGCGCCCACTACGTATTCGCGCCGCGCAGGCGAGCCCGCGGTTGCATACGGCCAGTATCAAGCAGGGTGGTACTGGCAGGACGACATCAGGCTGAAAAAGAATCTCTCCGTGAGCCTCGGATTGCGGCAGGAGATACAAAACCACATAGCCGATGGCAACAATCTTGCGCCGAGGCTGGCGATCGCCTGGACGCCGACTCGATCGGGCAACACGACTATTCGAGCCGGAGCAGGCATTTTTTACAACTGGTTTGGGACCGACGTGTATGAGCAGACGCTTCGAGTCAACGGAATCACGCAGCGCGACATAGTTGTGCGGAACCCCGGTTTTCCCGATCCATTCAACGGCGGAACCGAGACAGTTCTGCCTGCCAGCCGAATTCAAAGACACCCGGCGATGACGTTGCCATATATCGAGCAAGCTTCCGTTCAAGTTGAGCGCGAGCTCGGAAAGCGATTTCGGCTGCGCACCGATTATTTTTTTCAGCGAGGCGTTCACCAGCTTCGCGGACACAACATCAACGCGCCGCCGGCGGGCCAGGGCAGACCAGATCCCGCGGCTGGAAATATCGTCCAGATAGAATCGTCCGCGAATACGTCCGCGCATATGTTTGGCATCGGGCTGAATCACTTTTCGAAGCGGTTACAGTTCCTGGTCAACTATCGGCTCTCGAAGGGGACGGACGAGGCCGACGGCCCTACAAGCCTGCCGGCGAACAACTTCGATCTTCAGTCGGAGCGCGGGCCGTCGCTTCAGGATGTGCGGCATCAGTTCTTCAGCATGATGAGTGGAAACCCGCTCGGCGCTTTTAGGATCGGGGCTATGGTCTTTTATCGATCCGGCAGCCCGTACAACATCACAACCGGATTCGACGACAACGGCGACACCGTGAGCAATGATCGGCCGGATGGAATTGGGCGGAACAGCGCGCGAGGAACCTCTCAGTGGGACGTGAGCACGCGGCTGAGCTGGTCCGTTGGTTTCGGCAAGCGAAAGGAATCCGGCGCCGGCGGGCCTCGGGCCGTCTTCGTCCGAATAAACAATCCCGGTGATGCGCTTGGCGGTCTTCCATCCGGCGCGGGAGAAGGGAAGCGGTTCGTCACCGAGTATTACATTCAGGCATATAATCTATTGAATCATTCGAACTTCAACACGTTTTCCGGTGTCGAGACCTCACCGTTTTTCGGCCGGCCTACGGCCGCGCTTCCGGGAAGAAGGTTAGAAATGGGAATGCGGTTCAACTTCTAATGATTCCTTCGGCGTCCATCCATGGGCGCGAATCATTTTTGCGTAGGTTCGTGGTGCCTGTTTCTTGTTCACGCTGGCGCCTCGAAACTCTCTGCTGCTAGAATGGGCGCCTTTAGTAGTGCAATCGTTGGGGCCGGACGGAGATCGCTGTTGAATTTGAGGTGTCTCACAAGAGGCGCAAAGGGGCACAAGAAGAGTTCACGAGTGCTTGGGCTCGTGTTGATTGGGCTCGTTGCGCACGCGGTATTTGTTAGTGCCGCTCATCGACACCCGAATCGAACCGCGGATCTCCGACAACCCGGCGCTATCGTCCTTTCTGATGGCGGCAATTTCGATGGGTCTCGGCAATCGAACCCAGATTCCCAGTGTCTGTCGTGCCGCGTGCAGCGCACGTTCACCGCGACAATCCAGTCATCAGAAGCAATCCTCGAACTGTTTCGTCAAGACGTGACCCGGGAGATCTGTCTTTGCTTGCCTTGCAAGCTCACGTCTCGTCTTTCTCTGTCCAGCCGCGCTCCTCCTCTCGTTTGAGTGATCGTATTCATCACGCGGCGACGCGAACCAGGAGAAGTAACCTTAAACAGAACAGGGTTTTGTTCTGCGAGACTACTGTTCGTTCCGTCGTCCACCCACCCATCTCGGTTAGCCGATTTCCGGTCGCGTCTAGTAATCCAATGACGCGGTTTGAAGCTTTGCACACGTGCTTCACGGCTAAGGCGATTTGGCCGATAGATTGATCGCACTCATTTGAGGAGATATTCATGAAGCAATACCCAAGACTCGCAGCTGTGTTTTCGATAGTCGCAGTACTCTTCAACTGCTTCGCCTTGCCGAGCTTCGCGCAAGCAAGCGGAGGAACAATTCGAGGGAAGGTAACGCTGGAGAACTCCGGCAAGCCGCTTCACGGGATCGTAGTGACGGTTCTGCAACTGAAGCGCTCCGTTGACACAAACGACGATGGAACGTACGAACTCCAGAACATTCCCGCGGGTACCTATGATGTCGTCGCACATATGGATCGGGTGCCGGATGTAGTTCAGTCCGCGCGGGTCACCAACGATGGAACAACGACTTCGGACTTCCAGTTGTTCCTAAGAGTGGTAAGAGAGCAGGTGACTGTAAGCGCCAGCGGTCAGGAAGAGGCGACATACAATTCAATTCAAGCAGTCTCCTCGCTCACGGCGAGCGAGATTTCTGAAAAGAACACTCAATCACTGGGAGACGTGCTTGATCACGAATTGGGTGTTGCCAAGCGAACCTTCGGCCCTGGCACGTCGCGTCCCGTTGTGAGGGGTTTCGACGGCGACCGCGTACTCGTGCTGCAAGACGGCAATCGGATCGGAACTCTTGGCTTTCAGTCTGGAGACCATGGCGAGCCCATTGACTTACTGAGTCTCGAGAAGCTGGAGGTGGTGAAAGGTCCTGCGACATTGCTTTACGGAAGCAATGCGATAGGAGGTGTCGTCAATGCTATCACCGGCCACGATTCAGCTCATGATGGAGTGCGTGGCTTTATCACCGCGCTCGGCAGCAGCAATAACTGGCAGGGCGGCGGCGGCGGCGGTATCGAGTATGGGACGAAAAACTGGCTTTTCTGGGGCAATGGCAGCGGCCAACGAGCGGGGTCGTATGACACTCCGATCGGAAGAATCGCGAATTCTTACACGAAAGAGGGCGCGGGTTCGGGCGGATTCGGTTACTATCCCGGCAAGCCTTTTGTCAGCCTGGATTATTCTTTCGACAGCCGGCGCTACGGCATTCCTTTCGACCAGTCGGAAGAAAATCCCGAGATTGTATTCCTTAATCCGAGACGTCACAGCATACGGCTAAACGGTGGATTCCGTGACCTGGGCTCTTTCATCAGCGGCGCTCAGTTTTCATTCCAGTACAATGACTACAAGCACCAGGAGATCAATCCTATTGAGAACGTAGTAAACACCGAGTTCAGGAACAAGACGTTTACCTATAGAGGCATGCTCGATGAACGAAGGACGGGAAGGTGGTCGGGAAGCTTTGGAGTGTGGGGACTGCACCGCGACTACAAATCGGCGGGAGCGGAGGCTCTTGCGCCGCCAACGAAGCAGAATGCGTTCGCAGGCTTTGGATTGGAAAAGCTCACCTTTGAGCATGTGACGTTTCAGTTTGGGGGCCGTTTCGAGCACAACGGATATAATCCCGATCAGATTCTGGATCGCCCCACTCCGCCGCGTTCGTTTAATGGCTTTTCTGGCGCAATCGGGATGCGTGTGCCGACATGGGCCGGCGGCGCCTTCGTCGTGAACTACAGTCACTCTTACCGGGCTCCGGCTCTCGAGGAGTTGTATAACCTTGGCCCGCACGGCGGCAACGCCACATTCGAGATCGGCGATCCGAATCTCAAGCGCGAGAGCTCGGACGGGATCGATTTCTCATTGCGTCATTCCGGAGCAAGGCTGCGCGCCGAGCTCAATTACTTCTACTATCACATTAGGGATTTTATCTTCCTTGCTCCAACGGGCGAAACCGACGAAGAATCAGGTTTGCTCATAGCGAACTACGCGCAGGGGACTACCCGATACACGGGCGCCGAAGCTCGACTCGATATTGGCTTGCACCGTGACCTCTGGCTGCTCTCCGAATTGGACTATGTCAACGCTGAGTTGACCGAACCCGGAACGCCGCTGCCGCGAATACCGCCGCTCCGCGGTCGTGTTGGGTTGGAGTTTAACTACAAGGGGTTTCGCTTCGCTCCTGAGGCAGTGATGGCTAAAGACCAGAACCGGTTGTTTTCGACCGAGACACGGACGGCCGGTTACACGGTGTTCAACGCAAACGCGTCATACACGTTCGCACAACAGCATCTAGCGCAGACGATCTCGCTGACGGGCTTCAACCTGGGCGACCGGCTGTACAGAAATCACCTGTCTTTCATAAAGGAGTTTGCGCCAGAGATCGGGCGTGGAGTACGGCTTACCTACACGATCCGGTTCTTCTAAAGGCTACGCGCGCGTCCGAGCCTATCGAACCGATTCCGAAAAGGCTCGGACGCTCTTTTCTTCGCTTGATTGCGTATTGAGCTTAAAAGACGTCCACGAGCGAGTCACCTTCCCGAATAACTAAGTCAACATCCATCCATCCGCGTAGGCGTGGGCCCTCCAGGTTAAGATTAAACCTGTAGTGAGGGCCATCCCCGGCAGCTACTGCTGACCTCTCGCGATACTCAACCGCCTGCTATCGCGCCGATGATCAGAAAAGGCTCCGTTCCATTTGCGACGAGCTCCGGCAGCGGAGCGTCCGGGAGCCAGTGCGACAGATCCTCTTCGCATGCAAAGAACCTGATAAAGGGCCGGCGTTGTTGCGTGACGTGATCGCGCAACGTTCCGCTCAACATAGGATACTCGGCTTCAAGCGCGTCCATTACGGCTCGTTGCGTGACCGTTCCCTGAATGTTCAAACGGATCTCGTCAGTTACTTTCGCCAGCGTTCTAAGATGTGTCGGAAGCACTACTCGAATCATTTCAGCACCTGTACCTCTACCGACAATACCGAGGGCAGATCTCGCACGAGGGCGGACCAGTTGTCTCCGGAATCGGCGGAGGCATACACCTGTCCGCCCGTCGTTCCGAAGTAGATTCCGCACGAATCAAGCGAGTCCACCGCCATTGCATCACGCAGCACGTTCACATAGCAGTCGCTCTGGGGTAGGCCGTTCGTAAGCGCCTCCCAATCATCGCCGCCTGTGCGGCTGCGGTATACACGCAGTTTTCCTTCATGCACGTAGTGCTCCGAATCGCTCTTTATAGGTATCACGTAAACGGTCTCAGGCTCGTGCGCGTGCACGTCTACCACAAATCCGAAGTCGGTCGGCAGGTTGCCGCTTATTTCACGCCACAGGTCGCCTCCGTTATCCGTGCGCAAGACGTCCCAGTGTTTTTGCATAAAGAGCACCGACGGACGCGCCGGGTGCATCGCGATGTGGTGCACACAATGACCGACTTCCGCGGTTGGATTCGGGATGTACAACGAGTGAAGGCCGTTATTGATCGGCTGCCACGTAGCGCCGCCGTCGTCGCTTCGAAAAGCGCCCGCCGCCGATATGGCAATGAAGATACGGTTAGGATTGCTCGGATCGAAGATGATCGAGTGCAGGCACATTCCGCCCGCGCCCGGTTGCCATGAGGGCCCTGAGCCGTGGCCGCGCAACCCCGACATCTCTTCCCACGTCTGGCCCGCGTCGACGGACCGAAACAGAGCAGCGTCCTCGACTCCGGCATATACTGTGTCCGGATCGGTCAGCGAAGGTTCAAGATGCCACACGCGCTTGAACTCCCACGCACGGGCCGTACCGTCGTACCATTGATGCGTTCCGGGGTCTCCTTCGTAGACAAATTTATTACCGACCGGCTCCCAGTTCTTGCCGCCGTCGTCCGAGCGTTGGATCTGCTGGCCGAACCAGGCGCTGGATTGAGATGCATAAAGCCTGTTCGGGTCAACCGAGGACCCCTTGACGTGATAAATCTCCCAACCGGCAAAGTGAGGCCCGCTGATCTCCCATTGCTTGCGGTTTCCATCCGATGTCAGAATAAACGCGCCCTTCCGCGTGCCTACCAGAACTCGTACTTCGCTCATTTGTAATCCCCCTGTGAGTGATATGAATAAGCTGTCTATTGTGAGCAGTCTAAGATCGATTGCCGATCGTGATCCGGCCTACCATAGCCCCAGATCCAGACTAGAATCATGTTTCGCCCGCAAATTTAGCAAACGGTTCAGCCGCCGTGAAGGGACCGCCGCGGTCCTGCACGCCGGCTCCCGCCGCGCTAATACATCATCATCTCGAACAGGCAGCCGCGGAATCGACATTCGGCGCGTGAGGTTTGAATCTTTTCGAGTGTAATCGTCCAGTACAATTCCTGAATCACTCGTCCTATTTCCAAGACAGCATAGAAGCAAAATCCGGCGCTCGATGCCTCGGGATCGATGACGGCGCGCAAACATCATCGCCGCAATTTAGAGACTTTGAATTCGCGATGTTTGCCTCGCATATCTCCCGAGATTTCCAGATTGAAATATCTCATGAGCGTGTGGATTTACTTAACATTCGGCCGCCTGAGGAATCGAAAGATGGTACGGCGCCCATCATGCATTAGGACATCCCGTCAAAGTCCAAAATACAGGAGGCCCAAAATGAAGAAGCAGCAGTTGCATGAGCTTTTGTATCAAGCCCTCGAAACCGAGCTTGGCGGAGTTCAGGTATATACGAAAGCTCTCGAATGCGCCGTGAACGAGGATTTGAAAGAAGAATGGGAAAAGTACCTCGAGCAGACAAAGAACCACGTTGAAATTGTTACGGGGATCTTCGAAAAGCTTGGGCTCGATACCGAAGAGGACACTCCAGGACGTGAGGTAGTCCGTTACACCGGTGAGTCGTTACTGAAGCGAATGGAGATGGCTCTAAAAGCGGGCGACGAGAACGCGGCTCAACTCGTGGCGGCCGAATCGATCGTGATCGCGGAGACGAAGGACCATCAAAACTGGCATCTGATCGGCGAGGCTGCGACCAAGGCATCAGCGGACGTGGCCAAGGTGCTTAAAGAGGCGCACGCCGAAGTAGAGGATGAGGAGGACGAGCATCTTTACCACACCAAGGGGTGGGCTCGTGAGCTGTGGATCGAATCCCTCGGAATGAAAGCCGTGCTGCCGCCGCCCGAGGAAGTCAAAGATGTCAAAACGGCAATTGGCGCGGCGCGCGCCGAGCAGGCTCGAAAGCAGATGGCGTGAGCCCTTCTGGAAAACCTCGCGCCACTGACGCACTACGAGGGGTGTTCGCCTCATTCCGTTCGGTCGCGAGCTGCTCCGCCGCGTGCGTTCGCCGCCGACTTGAGGTATGCAACAAAAGGGCGAGGGATGATTTATTTTCGTACGCTCTCGAGCGAGTTTTGGGAACGGGAGTGTTCGGGCTCAGTTTGCGCTCAACAATTGACTCACCAAAGAAGTGGCATTGGTGTTGCTGAAGTGTTACCAGCGCTTTGACTGAGCCAATATAGAGTCGGTTTCGGGAGAAAATAGAATGAATCAAGATACGAACTACGAAGCTGTGCGCGAGCAGGGGCTCGGTTCACAATCAAAGTCGAAGCTGAGCACAATCAAGGAAAGTGTTGCGCAGGGATTGCAATCAGTGTCCGACAATATTCGGAAGAGCACCGGACAGAGAGAGAATGCGATCGCTACATCGCTCGCTGCATCGATCGATGATGCGGCCGGCTATCTGCGCAACCTGGATCCGGAAAAGCTAGGCGATCAATTTCAGGACGGCGTCCGTCGCCATCCCGGTCGCAGTCTTCTAATAGCCGGAGCCGCGGGTTTGTTGCTCGGCGCTTGGATCAGGAGGTAATCCGTCATGCGGGAAGCTCGGGTTCTGGAGAGTGGAACATATGTCGGCGGGTCGCGCGAATCGATCACTGATTTGCTCGGCGATCTGGTCGGGAACTCGGCCGCGCTCGTTCGGGACGAGCTCGCGCTTGCGCGGTGTGAGGTGTCGGACAAGATCACCGGGCTTAGGCCCGGTATTCTTTTGGTTGCCGTGGGCGCGGTTATAAGTCTCGGGTCGCTGCTGACCTTGAGCGCGGCCGCGGTCATAGCGTTGGCCCCGGCAATCGGATGGCCCGCCTCGGCGCTGGTGATTGGGTTGGCGCTAGGCCTTGTATCAATGACCGTGATTTTAATCGGGGTCAACAAGATTCGACGTTTGAATCTGGCTCCGGCACAAACTATAGAAACCTTAATAGAGGATAAAGAATGGCTGAAACAACTAACGTAGCTATTCAACAGCGATCGTCCGATCAAACAACGGATCGCGATATCAAAGCGATTCGCGACGACATCGCCGCGAAACGAGAGTCGATCTCAGACACGGTGGATAAACTCGGAGATCGCATACAAGCGACATTCAACTGGCGTGAGTACGTGAGTGAATATCCGATAATCACTCTTGGTCTTGCCGCGGGCGCGGGATTCCTCATCGCCGGAATATTCAAACGCAAGCCGGACCCGCGCGAACGTATATTCGAGGCTTTTTCCGAGCTCACTGAAGATATGGCGGATCGGCTTAGTGACGTGATGGATGGAGTCGTAGAGAAAAGGCCGATGACCGGCGCGTTGAAAGCGGCCCTGAGCTTCGCCGCTACGAAGGCGATCAGTAGTTTTGTGAAGGAGCAATTCGCCGGCAACGGAGGAGATTTGTCTCGAGACGACTCGCTTCAAAGGCGTGTCGATCAGTCGAGCGCACCGAATTAGCCGATCGCTGTCGGCTGTTTAGCCACGCGGCTCCAGGGCCGCTGGAATCTTTGATCAAGGAGGAAATGTCTAAATGGAGTCGCACAAGAATATGACGGAACAAGGCAAATCAACGGCGAGTGGGACATTGGGCGGTAGTCACCAATCATCCAGCACAGGCGCGGAAAAAACCGGTTCTCATGCGGCGAGCGCCCCGCAAAAAGCCCGTGAAGTCGCCTCACAGGTCACGGATACGGTGGGGAACGCCTACGATCAGACAGTGAAGACCGTGAGCGAGGCGTACGACAAAACGAGCGAAGCGGTGAGCAACACCTACAACAAGACCCTGACCTACGGCCGCGAGAACCCAGGCAAGATCACTCTGATTGCTTTAGGAGCCGGAATAGGGATCGGGCTTCTGTTGGCTAATGGACGCGGCCGGAGTCGCGTTAGAAACTTCGCCGAGCCGGTGGTTGCCGCGCTATCACAGATCGCATTGGAATACTTCAAATAACTCCGCCGCCGATGGCGCCCCCAGATGAGGGCGGATCAATCCGCCCTCAGAATTTAATTCCTCAGAATCAGTCCTTCTGAATCAGTCCTTCTGCACAAACAGGAACGCAGAAATTTGACCAAATTTTCGGCTTGTTCCCTGAAAGGGAACGCGTTAATAGCCGGGGGGTCAGCGAAGCGCAGCCCCCGGTGCGATAGGGGATTGTTCCTTGAAGGGGAACGCGTTAATCGCCGGGGTCAGCGAAGCGCAGCCCCCGATGCGATGGAGGATTTGGTTCCCGAAGGGGGCCGCGGAGTTTGAATTTTTTGATTTGTTCCCTGAAAGGGAACGGTGGTTGTCCCGAAGGGACAATCGGCAATAGCCCACCAGTTCACTGGTGGGTTCGTCGGGTAATTTGATCGAGAAGTGCCGAAGGCACGGCTGACTTGTTGTTTCAGAGCGCCGCAAGAGGACCACGCACATATTGCAGATTTCCGATATGGTTCAAAGCCTCCACATACGAACTACATCAGCCGTCCCTTCGGGACTAGATCGCCGCAGCGCTCTGGGACCCACCGATGAATCGGTGGGCTACTTTCAGACGATCCCTACGGGATTGACGTCTCTGCGCCAAAAA
>Ga0209687_1000045_pt1 | contig 54682 bp, 58 predicted proteins | sample GraSoiAngelo_136_FD_185893 | JGI IMG/M metagenome (GOLD analysis project Ga0209687, IMG submission 185893) | Grasslands soil microbial communities from the Angelo Coastal Reserve, California, USA - 14_0929_09_20cm (SPAdes) (version 2) | ecosystem: Environmental > Terrestrial > Soil > Grasslands ...
TCGCCCAGGACAAGCTTCTTGGAAATTAGTGGTTGATTCACCTTGCTTATTTGCGCCACAGAAAGCGGTCTGGCTCGAAGATAAATTGCCGTGGGTTGTGATCGACGAGTCTCTTCCATCTTTCCCGAAGACCCCAAAGACCGCTTAACCAACACTCAGTTGGTAACCACGAATGGACACGAATTATTTGGACGTACGGAGATATGCAGAAAGCTTGTCGTACAAAGCGAGCTGAATACGACGATCTTGCTCGTTAATCTCATGCACCCTGAGTTGGTCGAGGGACATGTGGCTAAGCGCGTCGCGCAGTGATTCAACATGTTTCAGCAACTCGTCGCGGGTACCCTGCATGAGATATCCAGGAGGAACGGTGCTTGCGAAGGAGTTTGCGAAGACCACAATCTTGACGCCAGGTCGTAGTTGATATTGCGGACCGCCCTCCAGAATTGGTGTTTTTTCGTCATAGCTCGAATATTCGATAGTAGCCTCGCGAGGGTTCGTGCCAGGACTTCGCATCACTGCTAAAACGTTCACAACTGCCCGTGCTTTGATATCGAACTTCGTTCGTGCGAGCTGACGCACTTCTCTTACCGAGCCAACGTACACGACAGGCGCCTTTCTCCGAACGCCTTCTATGAAGCTGCGCATATTGGCGGCTGTCACCTCGCGCGTATCAGCCAATATGAGCAGGAATACCGAGACTAGCGCAAGTTGTGCGAAACTCTTTCCGTGCATGCTACCTCAGGGAAAGGTAATCACGAATGCACACCAATTCACACGAATTGTCCGCAGGCTACGGGGAAGCGCCATCGCCAGGTCGCCGCGGTGACCGCTCCCCCGAGGCATTTGAATTCGTGTTCATTCGTGTCAATTCGTGGTTAAAGTGGGTTCATGGTCCGGAATGTCTTTTGATCTTCAACCAAATCTAAAAGGCGAACTCATCGAGCTTCGCGCGCTAACGCCCGAGGATTGGGATGACCTGTTTGCTATCGCGTCGGACCCGCTCATTTGGGAGCAGCATCCGGAGAGCGATCGTTACAAGGAAGACGTATTCAAAGTTTTCTTTAAGGATGCGCTCGAATCGGGCGGAGCATTTGTTGTGATAGACAGGAAGAACAAACGAATCATTGGATCGACGCGATTCTACGGTTATGAGCCGGAAAAATCAGAGATTGAAATTGGATGGACTTTTCTTGCGAGAAAATATTGGGGCGGGCGTCATAACTGGGAAATGAAACAATTAATGCTGGCTCATGCGTTCCAATTTGTTGACAACGTCGTGTTCTACGTCGGAGAAAATAATATGCGCTCTCGGAGGGCGACGGAGAAGATTGGTGCGATCAAGAGCGGTATGGTGAAAAAGGTTTATGGAAACCGTCCGCCCTCTCTCAATGTAAGATATGTGATTAAGAAATCGTAACCACAAATGAACCCTCCTTCGCAATGCTACGCCGTGGCAGGCACCAATAGACGCACATTTCGAAGTCGGTGCCGCAGACCGACACTGCAGTGAACAACCATTTGTGCACATTCGTATGGATTTGTGGTTAGATGCTGCAAAAAAGTCTGGAGATTTCTTGTTGACGAATCTCGCGAAGCCTCTATCTTGTGAATCCCGCGAAAGCGGACCGCCTCCTGCATGAGGCTGGTGTTCTTCTCCTGGCTTGAGACAAGCCGATTTGGTCAGACTATTTGACGAGGTCGGGTATTGTCTTGTACCGGAGGGAAGTTATTGATCTTTGACAGTTTGGTCGTGGATTTCGAATAGAGAAATCCATCGATGGACATAGATAGTCAGCAAACATTGAATTGTGCGTTATCTGTCGATCTTTTTTGAAATTAAAGATTCAGATCGGACAAACGCTGTTTCGGATGAGGCGCAGCCGACAAGGCTGCTGCCGCAGAAGAAGCAGGAATGAAAGTCAGATCACAAACTTTCGGTTTCCCTCACGGGGACCGAGTCGTTTTTAACGGAGAGTTTGATTCTGGCTCAGAACGAACGCTGGCGGCGTGGATAAGACATGCAAGTCGAGCGAGATTTTTTCCTGTAGCAATACAGGGAAACGTCTAGCGGCGAACGGGTGCTTAACACGTGGGCAATCTGCCAAGAAGTGGGGGATAGCTCGCCGAAAGGCGAATTAATACCGCATGTGATCAGAGTGGACATCCATTCGAAATCAAAGTCGGGGCAACCTGACGCTTTTTGAGGAGCCCGCGGCCTATCAGCTAGTTGGTGAGGTAACGGCCCACCAAGGCTTAGACGGGTAGCTGGTCTGAGAGGACGACCAGCCACACTGGGACTGAGACACGGCCCAGACACCTACGGGTGGCAGCAGTCGAGAATTTTTCTCAATGGGGGAAACCCTGAAGGAGCGACGCCGCGTGGAGGATGAAGGTCTTCGGATTGTAAACTCCTGTCATTGGGGAACAATGCGTAAATATTAACTGTATTTGCGTTGATAGTACCCGAAGAGGAAGAGACGGCTAACTCTGTGCCAGCAGCCGCGGTAATACAGAGGTCTCAAGCGTTGTTCGGATTCATTGGGCGTAAAGGGTGCGTAGGCGGCGCGGTAAGTCGGGTGTGAAATCTCGGAGCTTAACTCCGAAACTGCATTCGATACTGCCGTGCTTGAGGACTGGAGAGGAGACTGGAATTTACGGTGTAGCGGTGAAATGCGTAGATATCGTAAGGAAGACCAGTGGCGAAGGCGGGTCTCTGGACAGTTCCTGACGCTGAGGCACGAAGGCCAGGGGAGCAAACGGGATTAGATACCCCGGTAGTCCTGGCAGTAAACGGTGCACGTTTGGTGTGGGAGGATTCGACCCCTTCTGCGCCGGAGCTAACGCGTTAAACGTGCCGCCTGGGGAGTACGGTCGCAAGATTAAAACTCAAAGAAATTGACGGGGGCCCGCACAAGCGGTGGAGTATGTGGCTTAATTCGATGCAACGCGAAGAACCTTACCAGGCCTTGACATGCATCTCTAAGTTGGTGAAAGCCAGCGAGTCCCGAAAGGGACAATTTGCACAGGTGCTGCATGGCTGTCGTCAGCTCGTGTCGTGAGATGTTGGGTTAAGTCCCGCAACGAGCGCAACCCCTGTGAACTGTTGCCACCGAGCCGTGAGGCTCGAGCACTCTGTTCAGACTGCCCCGCTCTAACGGGGAGGAAGGTGGGGACGACGTCAAGTCAGTATGGCCCTTACGGCCTGGGCTGCACACGTACTACAATGCCCAGTACAGAACGATCCAAGACCGCGAGGTGGAGGAAATCACTAAAACTGGGTCCAGTTCGGATTGAAGTCTGCAACTCGACTTCATGAAGCCGGAATCGCTAGTAATGGCGCATCAGCTACGGCGCCGTGAATACGTTCCCGGGCCTTGTACACACCGCCCGTCACATCATGGAAGTCGCTTGTAGCCGAAGCCGGCGCGCTAACCCGCAAGGGAGGCAGCCTTCTACGCTATGAGCGGTAACTGGGATGAAGTCGTAACAAGGTAGCCGTAGGGGAACCTGCGGCTGGATCACCTCCTTTCTAAGGAGAAAGGCTGCGCCCCGTGATTCGTTGAAACGTTTAAAGCGTTGAAGCGAAAAATGGAAAGCGTCAGCACAGGTCGACGGCTAAATCCGCGGAGTGAATCAATTGATCACTTCCCGGACATGCCGTGAAGACTTTGGAATCGAAAGAAACCAGAGCTTCAAAGGAGATCAGGGTAACGCACAATTCAGTCTTTGCTGCACATCGACTGCAATGCCGGATGACGACTCGTAAGAATCGACATCCGGCATTTCTGTTTCCATCTACACGACCATCGTCACAGTTCCGCTTCATTCGAAGTCAACTCAACGACATCTACGGCTCGTCCCAAATCACTCTGCAGTGAAGCGCCGATTCGCTACAGACGCTTCATTTGTGGCTGAATTGTTTACGTCGAGTCAGCCGTTAGCATCGGCGAAATGTGGCAAATGCGTGAGCGAATCTGCTTGCTCGAAGTTGGAATTGGGAAACAGCTTTCCTTCGCGGCGAGTCGATTCCAGTGTCAGATACGGATAAGAATCACCTTTTCGCACTCGAAAAACAAATGGCTTGCCTCCCCAGAAGACGCGGCGACGCCCACTTTGAATTTTCGCTCCGGTCTCCGGTCGCGGCCCTTTTCGCCGAGCCAAGTCCGCGGAGCCTGTCCACGGCCCAGCGCGGCTATGCCGCACGTTGTGGCGGTGCCTACGAAGGATACTTTTCAAACTTTCGCAGGGCGGGATTCATTTGGTCCCATGTGTGCGCGTCTGATGTCCACACATCCACTTGCGGATTGAACCAACTCGGATCATCGAGGCTCGCAGCTCTGATCGCGACAATGTCAGGTTGCGAGTCGGTCATGACCTGGATCGGCGAGCCGCAGTCAGGGCAAAAGCTCCGATGGGTCTTGCCACCCGCATCACTGGGTGAATCATGGGAGTACAGCGAGCCTTGGGAAAGCTTGAAAGCTTCCGACGGCACGATGACGAAAGACGAGAAGGGACCTCCGCTGGATCGCTGGCAATCTCTACAGTGACAGTGAAGCATGAGAACCGGTTCTGCTGTCGATTCGTAGCGAATCGCGCCGCAAGCGCATCCGCCTGAAAAGAGTGTGTTGATTTTTGCCATATATTGTTTGTGTATCGGTTGACGATGTACATTCGTTCAATGACAGAACGAATGAGTGAAGAATTTCAGGACAGTCAGTTTTCGTTCGTGAAAGTGTCGCATTGGCTTAGCGCTAATGCACGAAGATCGCTACTGGCGTTCTTCGTTCCTCAGCGTCGTGCAGGTCGATCCATGTTTGAATGTCTTCGCGATCACCTAAGCCGGATCGCTCCTTGGCTGCCTGCAGATCTGTGCTCGCTTCATCTCGCCAGCCACGTTTGCTTAGAAACGCATTCCAGATAGCGATTTCCTCTTCGTTAGGCCGGCGACCACGGTCGAAGCACCATTCGAGAATTTCCTCATCCGATCCGCCCTTCAACGTTCGCTCCACAAGTTCATGGTAATCTACCCCGAGAAATCTCGTGCAACGCGCGTCGAACATCGTTGGGTCGTCGTCCACGCCGACAAAATAATCCGGCGGCAATTCGCCTCGCGCTTTTAATCTGATCTTGTCCAGCATTCGAGCGAAATAGATCAGGCCTTTGGTCTCAATGTGATCGCTACAAGGAGTCTGAGTTTGCATGCAAGGAAAAGCTTCTGGCTCTGTGGTCAAGTGTCAACGGTCCACTTCATGCAAAGTGGCCAGACCACTTCGACGGGAGCTTGCCTATGCCGGTAGTTGGTTTAATGAGCACAATCTGAATCGTGAAAAGAGTCTCAGGCAAAAAGCCAGATAAGAAGCAGCGACGACGCCATTCGATCATGGCCTTTGAAATGATTCGGCTGGACCGCGCTTCCCATGAACCGCTCCATGAACAACTTTACCGGCAGATCCGCGATGAATTGGTTGCGGCAACTTTCAACAACAACTCTTCCCGACTCCCCTCCTCTCGTGAACTTGCGGTTGATCTGGGAGTCTCGCGATTCACGGTAAACGTCGCTTTTTCCAGACTTCATTCGGAAGGTTACCTTCAATCGAAAATCGGATCGGGCACGTTCGTCGCCGAGCCGTTGCCGGAAACTTTCTTGAGCGCACGAACGGCAAAAGCAGAGGCACACATAGAACGCCCAACTCGGCTTTCCGATCGAGTAAGAGGCATTCCGGATCAGCGGGTCGGCCACCAGTTTGATTTCGGAATCGCCGGCCCACCCGGTGTCACATTTGTCCCCGCTGTCGCAGCGCTTGACGAATTTCCGATCGCAATATGGGAGCGACTTAGAGCGGAAGTTCTCGCACAAAAGGGAGCGCATCTGCTCCAGTATGCGTCAAGCCGTGGCGAGCCCGACCTGCGCAAAGCGCTCGCAACTTATTTATGTGATTATAGAGGTGCGCGTTGTCATCCGGACCAGATCATCATTACTGCTGGCACACAGCAGGCAATGATGATCAGCGCAATGGCCCTGGTAAATCGCGGCGAGGTTGCGTGGATTGAAGATCCCGGATTTTACCAGGCTCGCCGAGCTTTTGGCTTCGCTGGCGCGACCGTTGTACCACGGCCTGTTGACCGGGAAGGCATCACGATTGCGCGGCCGTCGAAACAGCGCTCACCGAAAATAATCTATGTCACTCCTTCTCATCAATTTCCACTTGGTATGACGATGAGTCTCGCGCGAAGGACTGCTTTGATCGATTTTGCGCGCACCTGCGACGCTTACATCTTTGAAGACGACCATAATTCCGAATTTCGTTATACCGGTCCCCCGCTCCCTTGCTTGCAGGGGCTTGATAACGCCGGCCGTGTTATCTACGCGGGCACAATGAGTAAGATCCTCTACCCGTCTTTGCGGCTGGGGTATATCCTGGCGCCGGAGCAATTGGTCGAGCCAATGATCAAGATTCGCGCTGTGATGGACCAACATTCTCCCGCGATTGATCAGGCGACGCTGGCTCGATTCCTGACCGAGGGATTTTTCCTGAGTCACATCAAGCGGATGCGGAAACTCTATTCTGACCGAAGAGAATTCTTTATCGAACAATTCAACAACTTGTTGAGCAATTACTTTATCCTGGAAATTCCTGAAGCCGGGTTGCATTTCGTCGCCTGGCTACGTCGGAAAGCAGACTTACCGTTGATCACTCGTGTTTGCGGTGAGATCGGTATGAGACCGTCGCCGTTGTCGTCCTGCTTTATGAAAGCAGAGGCGGAACCCGCACTTACCTTCGGCTTCGCCGCATGGTCGCGTGCCCAGATCCGCGAAGGTCTCAGCAAATTCACTGCGGCACTTAATTCGAGATTGAATTAAACAATTCCGGCAATCCGCGATCACCCGGCCGGTGCTCTTTTACCGATTCGCCGCCATTCGTCTCGCGATTCTGGATCCTGCGAAGAACCTTTGATTCTCCGCTCCGGAATCGTCAATCGAACCATGAATTAGAAGTGAAATGGCTCGTACGAAACGTGCGAAGTGGCTCTGGTGCCGGCCTAAGGCCAATCCCTAAAGTGTGGTCATGAAAACTCAACAAAGGAGACAAATATGATAACACAATTCACAACCAAAAGCCCCAGCCGAATTCTTGTCACTGTTCTGATCGCTGTCTGCTGCGCAGCGACTCTGGCGCCCGTGCATGCACAGAGGCCGGAAGCAACAAAGGCGAGACTGCAATATCAGGTATCGACCCTCCCCGATTTCGGCGGCACGAGTAGCGGCGGAAATAGCATCAATGACCAGAGCTGGGTGGCAGGCTATTCCAGACTGCCGGATAGAAACCGGCACGCTACGCTGTGGCGAAACAGTTCGCTACTCGACCTCGGCACGCTCGGCGGACCAAACAGCAGTGTAACATGGAACGTGAAGAATACTGCGGGGATCATCGTGGGTATTTCCCAAACTCTCACGCCGGAGCCGCTGGGGGAGTGGTGGAGTAGCTTCGCTTTCTACAGTACGCCTAACAATATCGGCTTTATCAATCTTGGCTTCGTTTGGGAACAGAGCCTGGGTCAGATGAGGGGACTCCCCAATTTTCCTGGCGGAAATAACGGCTTTGCAACCGGAGCCAACAACCTCGGTGAGGTGGTCGGATGGGCAGAGAATGGCGTTCATGACCCCACATGTTGCTCGAGTGGCCCGACTTGCCACCAAGTACTCCAGTTTCGTCCAGCCGTGTGGCAACTCGGACCACCCGATGTGATCCACGACCTCCCTTTGATCTCCGGCGACAGCTCAGGTGCCGCGACGGCGATCAATGATAATGGTCAAATCGTGGGCATTTCAGGCATCTGCGACCAGGCTGTTGGAAGACATACGGCCAGGCACGCCGTGCTTTGGGAAAACGGCACCGTGACGGATATTTATCCAGATGCGCCAGCCCCGTGGTGGAACACACCGACGGCAATTAATCAACACGGCGATGTCGTCGGGTTTGCCGGCGACCCCGCCTTTGTTGAAGGCGAAATATTACACGCTTTTATCTGGACCAGGGACAACGGCATCAAAGCTCTCAAACCGTTGCGGGGACGTGTCCCGGAACATGTAGACAGTGAGGCCTATGGTATTAACGAAGCTCGCCAGGTAGTCGGTGTCTCATGCGACGCGGACCAGGTTGATTGTCGTGCCGTTATTTGGGATCACGGTGTCTACCCCGCAGACCTCAACGATCTCAAAGGCGGCTATTCTGCCGTTCTCGCACTTGCGAAAGACATAAATGACAAGGGAGAGATTACAGGTAGAGCTGTCGATCCAGCTACGGGCGTGTTAACGGCGTATTTGGCGGTACCTGTTGGGGGAAAATAACGAAGGCAGAAAAGCTCCGATTTCCCAGCGCAAGAACATAACTTCGCGCTCGAAGAAGCAACGAAATGCCGGATGGCGATTGATAAGATCGGCATCCGGCTTCGGCATTTGCCGAAACCGCGGATGCGAGGCCTATATGCTCCCTGCATTTGCAATCCGCGATTCACAATCTAAAATCGAAAATTCACAGGGGGCATAGCTCAGTTGGTAGAGCGCCAGCTTTGCAAGCTGGAAGTCAGGGGTTCGAATCCCCTTGCCTCCAATTCTCCAGAATGTGATCAGTGAATAGTGATCTGTGATCCGAAATTCGGGCGCGCCACTTGACCGATCACTGTTCACCAATCACTGTTCACTTCCACGAAGCGGGCCTGTAGCTCAGTTGGTTAGAGCATGCGCTTGATAAGCGCAGGGTCACTGGTTCGAGCCCAGTCAGGCCCATTTCCTTTTTTTGGTGATCAGAACTGAAAGTAAACGAATGGCACCTGGCCGGTAGCCGGGAACAGCTCAAGCGCCAGAAACGCGCAAACGTACGCGGGAACTTGAATGCGCGCCGGTTGAAGCGCGAGGCGGTCAATAAACTGAGTGCATTCCTGCGCGACCGCCAGAAATAGCGAAATAAAGATCAGCACGATCGTCCCGGTTGTCAGCAGGAACTCGCCAGTTACGTGCTGAAAACCAAATAGGCCACTTAAGACGTATCCACTGGCCTGGAGAGTCTTTGCACGGACGAAAGGCATACCGATGACGAAAGACGTAAACATCAGTGCAACACTAAGCGGCTCAAAATAGCGCTTGTTCATAAGCCTGGAAATCGCTGTCCCGGCCGTTACCTGGTTAAAGAGACGGTAACCCACCAATAATATTCCTTGGTACGTGCCCCAGACGACAAATGTCCAGCTAGCCCCATGCCATAGTCCCACGAGCACCATAACAACCATCAGATTTCGGTATAACACCAATGGTCCCTTTCTTGCTCCCCCAAGTGGGATAAACAAATAATCCCGTACCCACGCGGACAGTGTCATGTGCCATCTCCTCCAGAAGTCACGCGGATTTCTGGATAACAACGGCCGCGCAAAGTTAAGCGGAAACTCAAAACCCAGCAACTTCGCGCAACCGCGAGCGATGTCGGTATAACCAGAGAAATCGAAGAAGACCTGCATCGAGAATGCAATGCAGCCCGACCATGCGGCCAACCAACCGGGGTGAGCACTCGGATGGTTAAAATACGTGTCGGAGACGGCGGCAAATCGATCCGCAAACACCATCTTCTTAATCAGGCCAGACAGGACAAGAATGATTCCGCTTTGCACCATAATCGTGGTCGGGCGCTGCCAGAATTGGATCTGAGAAATGAATTGCCGAGCGCGGATGATCGGACCTGCAATGAGATGAGGAAAAAACGCGATGAAGAACGCATAATCGATTAGATTTCTGACAGCCTTCATCTTTCCCCAATAGACATCGATGGTGTAAGAAAGGCTGGCAAAAGTGTAGAAGCTGACGCCAACCGGGAGAATAATTCGCAAAACAAGCGATGACTCAGACACATGGAGCAAAGCAGCCAGCGAGCCTGCGAAGAAGTCATAATATTTAAAGAAACCGAGGATACCCAGGTTAACTACCAGGCTAACAACAAGCAGAAGCTTCTTGCGGTAACCGGCTGCCCTCTCCAGAAAGATGCCAAGGAAATAATCAACTACCGTGGAGGTAAGAATTAGCACGATGAATCGTGGATCCCACCACATGTAAAAGACATAGCTTGCACCCAAGAGCAGCAACTTGCCAATGCGAAACGGAACGCTGTAAAACAGCGTCACCACGATCAAAAAAAAGATCCAGTACTGAAAGCTGTTAAATAACATAAAAAAACTCGGTCACAGCTAGTTAGCTTCGTTCATTAGCTTGTTACTGATGTGATTATCTCTGGAACTCCTATTGCCTGAGCCGTGGATGCCTGATGAGAATCGACCCGCTACGGTCTTTGAGTCGGAGTGAAGCTGTCCATCGGAATCGGCCGATTGGAGGTGTCCAACTAACTGCGCCACCAGGGTCTCTGTAAATCCTTGCCGACCCTTTGCGTTAAGGTGAAGCCCGTCAAAATAATATTCGGGTTTCTCTAGAAAATCGAAGGTTTGTTCGGGAAGGGATAAAACGGCCTTCTGAGTCGGGACGGTGGGAAAAGCAGCGTGGAATGTCATGGATGCTCCCGGTAGCCCGGCAAATGGACCGCGGGGAACAGGCGTAAGGACGATTGCGGTCGGGCTGGCCGAATAACGCTTCAAGATTTTCTGGATCCCATCACGCTGCATTCTCAGGAAATCTTGTGTCTCCGATTGCGATGGCTTCACCAGGCTGTCTCTGACGGCTTCTCTCTGAGCCTCGGTCAATCGTGGCGGAAGAGTTACCTGACCCGTCTTGGGATCATAAGAAGTGCCGACAATATCAGAATCCCGGCCTTTATAGACGTCGCGGGAATGAAGTGTCTTTGCCTCTAGTTGGACGCTTCGCGCGCGCGCGCTGGGATGTTCGAGAAAATCGACCAGATCGCTCTGGAATGCCGACCCTCGCAGTATGCATGCGGTAAAAGCTCTGAAACGACCAGACCACCGCTGAAAGGCGGACGCAAAATTAAAGCAGTCTCCGTAGCGTAGGAGCGGAGCTGCCATGGAAATTCTCAAAGGGTCAGCGCTATTTGGTTCAAAGCCGATGCCATAGGGAACTACAATCGCCCAATAACGGCGCCCAGTCGGATCGACCTCGCGCAGCACGTAGTGCCATATGTTCACCGCACAGGCTGGCTCCGCGACATTCACAAACTTGAGTCCGGCGACAGAGCTGAGCTCGTTAGCAACCGCAGCAGAGAACCCTTCAGCCATTCGCGAATCTCCTAAAACAAGCACCTCTTTGAGACCCGATGAAGCGCGATGCTTTTCCGCTCGCGTAATGACTGCCATTCGCCCCGCATAAGAGTCTGGGGCCAAAATCGAAGTGTACAAGCGCGTATGAAAGACCACGCCATCTACGCAAATAAACGCGGCCAGGCCGAGTAGCAGATTTCGCGCAACGTGAAGCGGCTGGGGCGAAGTGGTCGGCTCAGCAGGAAATTCCGTGCGCTGCGGCCCTGTTGAGCTCAAGTAAACAGCGAAGTATAAGACCGCGAAGAGCACGGCAACCAGCAGCCACCGGAGTTGGCGGTGCAATAATCCGGTGCATGGAGGAGATCCAGGTTCCGCGACTCCGGAAACGGTTACAGTGGCGAGCAATGCCCGCCGTTCGGCGTCTCCATAGAGTTCGAAGATATAGCTGCCTGTCCGAATCCACGAGATAACGCGGCTGCCTTCGGGACCCTTGGCAACCAGAACCGGCTCCCTGCCGTTCGCGGTTACGAAAACAAAGCCGGTCGATCCGTTTCCTGTATTCCAACCAATTTCGGTGCTACCAGAAGCTGCGGTAACTTCGACGCGCTCCGGCGTAGCTGCAATCGTAGGTGTACCTTTAGTCTGCCGCGCATCCGTGCCCCTTCCACTTTGTTTCGCCACCGCTCCGTGCGCACACGGCGATCCCAAAAATAGGGCAAGCCAAATGGCAATCCCAAAAAGTACAGCAGAAAGATTTGCCACTGCTGAAGGTTTGAGCGTGGCCCATGATGATGAGGAATCGCCTGTCCTCCTTCTTATCATGTAGCGAACATTCGGATTTGCGGGCGCAGCATCGGCTTTGACTCGTCAACACGCGGTCTCACCTGACTGAGTCGGCTCTTCCACTGGAGCGCATCGGTAAGTCTGAAGTGAAAACGCGAAGAGATGTAATCCTTCGGCTGCAGATCAGCGTTCACGGCTGATTATTTCATTAACTTTCGGAGAAAAGCAAGCCGCCAAGACAGCCTGTCTTCGAAGTCATAAGTGCACATTTACGGCTCCGCGAGCATTTTCTGGGGTCCTTTTGAACGATCCCTCGCAAAACCCGATTAGCAGGCCGACAATCGCGCCAGCACTATCGATCATAACATCCCTGATGGAAGCGCTGCGCGACACGATGAACGTTTGGTGAAATTCGTCCGTGGCAGCAACAAGGAAGCAGGCGACCCAAACACTCGCGTAGAGCATCCATGCCGACTGTTTGAGATTGGTCATGGAAATCGATGCTCGAATTAAGAGCAGCGCCAGAGTGGCGTATTCGCCCAAATGCGCGCACTTCCGAACGATGAAGTGAATCGACGTAAGTGTATCCGGCGAAATATCCGGCTTGAGCCAGCGCAAAAATGGGACAATGAATCGCGACGTGCGCTCCGCGGACATCATATCGCTTGAGCCGAGGAAAATCACGCCAACCCAAAGCAGGAGTGGCAGCCAGTATTTTACAAAACGCATGAAATTCATCCCTTCGTTGGCCAGTCGTCTCGCCTGCAAATTAGATGCAGCCGTCACGGCAGCCGCTACAGTTGCTCAAATCGCATCATGTCCAAACTCAATCTCAGCGGCCCTCTCGTGTTTGAGCCGATCTTCATGGAGCGCATTTGGGGCGGGCGGCGTCTCGAATCTGAGTTCGGCAAAAAGCTGCCAGCGCAGAAACGGATTGGAGAATCATGGGAAATCGTTGATCGACCGGAAGCGCAAAGTGTTGTCGTAAACGGGCCGCTGCGCGGAAAAACTTTGCACGAATTGTGGATTCAAGGTCGGAGCGAAATCTTCGGGAACGTTCCCGACGCATCTCGATTTCCCCTGTTGGTCAAGCTTCTTGATGCGCACGAGAAGCTTTCATTGCAAGTGCATCCGCCGGAAAAAGTCGCCAGTAAATTGGGAGGTGAACCAAAGACCGAATTTTGGTACGTTGTTGCAGCCGATCCAGGCGCGGAGCTTTATCTCGGGTTTCGTGAATCGATTACGCGAGATCAGTTTGAGAAGGCGCTCCGCGACGGCACGGCAGCCGATTACGTTCACAAAATCCAAGTGAAGACAGGCGACGCCGTGTTTCTGCCGGCAGGACGTTTGCACGCTTTGGGCGCGGCTAATTTGCTGATCGAAGTTCAACAGAACAGCGATACTACCTATCGTGTGTTCGATTGGAACCGTGTGGACGACAAAGGCAAGCAGCGCCAGTTACACATCGATCAGGCGCTTCAATGCATCGATTTTGATGACGTCGCGCCGAAGTTAGTCGAGCCACGAGGTGAGCTTCTTCTGAGGAACGACTTGTTTGAGGTCCAGAAATGGAATCTTGCGGCGCCGCGCAAGATTTCATCGAAAGGCCAATTTGCGATCGTTTGTTGTCTAAGCGGTGCGATTCGCTGCGGCGATGCCGATCTTTTGCCCGGAGGGTGCTTTCTTGTCCCAGCGTCACTATCAGATCAACCACTCCAACCTCAGCGCGAAGAAACAAACCTGCTGCGAATTAGTATCCCCACGTAGCGGCGATTAGATTTGGCTCGTTTCTACCGAAACGGTTACTGCGGCGATTTAAGTTATTGTTCCGGTGCAGCTCCCCGATTTGATCGATACGGAAGCGGCACGTACTCAACCGAAGGCTGCCGACGCATAGGCTGCGGATAAAGTTGCATCAAGCGTAATACGTTTTCAGGTATATCCGTGTTGACCGGCAGACCGAGCTCCCGTGCTCGCTCGCAGGTAATGGGATAATCGTGCGTCCACGTGCCGCTGGTCATAAGTTTGGCGATTTCTTGCGCCTTTTCGCTGGGATACTTGTTGGCCAACAACTCAGCCACTTCGTATCGCATTTGCACAATCGCCTTCTCCGCCTGGTCGGCCAGAATCAATGTTTTGTCGTCCACTTCGGCGATGGGCTTCTGATGGGCCGCTTTCAAAATGGAAGCAGCTGGATATTCGCCGAGTTGCGGATCAACGGGGCCCAACACGGCATGTTCGCTCATGACGATCTCATCCGCGGCCAACGCGAGTAACGTGCCACCAGACATCGCATAGTGCGGCACAAATACGGTCACCTTGCCTTTATGTTTGAAAATCGCGCGCGCGATTTGCGTTGCCGCCAAAACCAGGCCGCCAGGCGTGTGCAGCACCAAGTCTATAGGAATTTCCGGATCGGTTAGATGAATGGCGCGCAGAACCTCTTCGCTGTCGTTAATGTCAATGTAACGGAATATCGGGAAGCCCAGCAGGCTCATCGTTTCCTGCCGGTGCACGAGAAGGACGACCCGCGATTTCCGTTCCTGCTCGATGAGACCGATCATGCGCTTCCGTGACGCTTCCAACAATTTCTGTTTGATGATCGGCTGGAGCGCCGAGAGCATGAAGAATAACCAGAAAATATCCATTTTAATTCTCCTTTTGCCTAACGAGGCCGCGGGTCCCATGCCCATTCGAAGCCGTACTCATCTGGTTGCGATTGCCGACGGCGGCGCACAAACAATCGACAAAGAAGCATCCCACTCACAAATCCGCCCACGTGGGCCCACCACGCGATGCCGCCCACCTGCTGCGGACCGGCCAATGCCGCCGTTCCGCTAAACAGGTTAATGAAGAACCACAGGACAAGGTAAAACACGGCCGGCACTTCGAAGAAGAACGGAAAGAAGAAAATCGGAAACAGAACAATCAGCCTCGCTGTCGGAAAAAATATCAAATATGCACCAAGCACGCCTGCAATCGCACCGGAAGCGCCGACCGATGGAACGATCGAGTCCGGATTCGTAAACAGGTGCGCCAGACCAGCGATACTGCCACACAGCAGATAGAAAATCGCAAAGCGGACCGATCCCATCTCGTCTTCGACGTTGTCGCCGAAAATCCAGAGTGTCCACATGTTAGCGACGATGTGGAACCAGCCGCCATGCAGGAATTGATGCGTGAGAATCGGCCAGTAACTATCTACAGGAAACCCGACGTAAGCAGCCCAATCAGGGTGAGTAAAACGTGCCGGCACAAGGCCGAAAATATAAAAGAGTTGTTCGACGCCCTGTCGTGGAAGCATCAACTCAAAGAAAAAGACCAGCACATTGATAAGAATCAGCGCTCGCGTAACTACCGGCACGGAGCGGCTCGGAACCGAGTCCTGAATTGGAAACATCTTGGCATCTAGTTATCGCATCAGCGTCATTAATCGGCTGCGACTGGGGACTTCCAATTTTGCGAAGATGGAATGAAGATGTTTTTTTACCGTTTCGAGACTCAACCCGCTTTCATCGGCAATCTCCTGATTGCTGTGCCCATCGCACACCAGACGCACCAAATTTCGTTCTCGGTTCGTAAGCCTGGCCAGATGCGACAAGGAAGCGCCGCTAGTTTGATATCGCTTTGCGCCGCTCTCGCGCAAATCCTCGAACTCGATAAGAAATTGCGGCCGCGCGACAGCGGCCGAGCCAATCTGTTTCAAACTGATAGTCGCGCGAAGGTCGTGCCGCGTCGGATGCCAAACTGTCTCGTCTTTGAAATGGACCGGCGCAATGCCAAGCGGACTCAGCTGTTCCCATCGCTTCTTGAGGACGCGACATTGATTAAGGACCTCAGGTGGAAGCGGAGGCTTCAATTTGATAACGCGCGCACCCGACGATCCCCTTTGCCATACAGCACAAAACTCGCTTGCAGCTTGATTTCGATAGACCATTCTCAAATTCCATCGCAACAGAATTGTTGGCAGCGGGACTCGGCGCATAAATTGTTCAAGGGCCACTCGCACGACCCGTTCGCGCTCGAGTGAACGAAGCCGGCTAAGCGCTGTTTGAAACTGAGCATGGAGATGGCGAATCAATTTCAATTCGCCCGCTGTCAGCGCGCCTCCCTTTGCGCTGCGCACCACAACGATTGCAGCGAGCAGACGTCTAGCACCCCAGAAGAATAATCCGATGGCACATCGGCCATTTGTCGGCACCACGCAACCGCGGTAAAACGAAGACCGCCTGAAATGGCGCTCGTCGGAAAAGAAATCGCTTATGAATACAACATGCCTGCGCGGATGAGTGTCGAAGTATTTCTCGACGGGCGTGATCGGGAAAAAGCTACCCGGAAGTTTCGCTGTCGATCTAGCAATTCGCGGCGAAATCGGACTATGCTGCAAAGTTAGCCCGATGAAACGAGTTTGGAGGGCTACTCCAATTACATCCTGGACGGCTTGCCAAAACGAATCCGCATCGATCGCTGCGTGCAGATGTAGCAACGGTTTTTCCAATCTGGGATCGCTAATCGATTGCAGACTCGCAGTCTCTTTGGATCGCCGCTTCATTCCCATTGCCTCCTCAACCCTCAATTATTTATCGCAACCAAGGCGTAACCAACGCAAAAATACAACTTAAGATACCCAGCAAAGCGTCCGAATCGTTCGATATTCGAAGATCGTCCAGCTCTCCGTGCTGCCGCGATCAAACCACTGACAGTTCAACAACCAACAGTTCGAAAGGAACACCGCAATGCAAAAAACACTCACTCGCTGGGAGCCCCTCCAAGAAATGGAAGAGTTCCAAAACCGTCTCTCGACGCTTTTCGGCCGACCGCAACGCCGCGGGAATGGTCGGGAAGAGATCACTCTGCCTGAATGGACACCGCTGGCGGACATCGCCGAAGATGAAAAGGAATATCTTATCAAGGCCGAATTGCCTGAGATGAAAAAGGAAGACGTAAAGGTCACCGTCGAAAACGGCGTGTTAACCATCTCCGGCGAACGCAAATTCGAGAAGGAAGAGAAGAACAAGAAATATCACCGCGTCGAACGCGGCTACGGCACCTTCATGCGCAGCTTCACCCTGCCTGATGATGCCGATGCCAACAAAATAAAGGCGGAATTCAAAAATGGCCTGCTCAAGGTGCACCTGCCAAAGAGCGAGCACGCCAAACCGAAACAAATTGAAGTCAACGTCGCCTGAGTGACATGCGACGACACTCTCGAGCGCGCGCGTCAAGATGGGGGCGACCAGGAAAACGCGCGCGCCGAGCCAGTGTCGATCAAATAAAGAGGAGCCGCTATGACGATTGCCCCATCCAACTCGTGGGAGATTCAGTTATTCGAGCCGCCGGAGGATGCGATCTACACGATCGAAGCAACGTCCCATTTGGTAAATGCGTCTCGCCGCAGGATTCTTGTTTATTGCAAACATCACCTTGTCTCGCCGGCAAACGGCACAGCTGAGCATGGCTACTATTTCGATCGAGATGCCATTCACACTTTGCGCCGCATCGAAACTCTTCGGACTGTTTGCAACAAGGATTTCGCTGGAATTAAGATCATCCTCGACCTAACGGCCGCGTTGGAACAATTGCGTAGGGACATACGACTACTGTCACGGGCGAAAGGATCCGATTCGGCGAGAAAGAATCCGAGGACGGATCGTTCTAGGAAACGGCGTTACCGTTAATCCCAATTCAGGTGATAATCCAAACGCGCCGCGCAATCTCATGATTCTTAACCGGAATCGCGTTCGTTTTTTGCAGCTGCGTAGATTCTTCTCGCGCGGTTGAGGCAATGAAGGTGCCGGCCCCGCACAATGCAAAGCAGAGCAAGACGATCGCGACTTTCAGTGTCAGAGGCATGAATCGCTTAAGTTTTATTGCACACCTTCAATCCAGAGCTTCTGTCAATCGGCGCAAGTAAGTAAAGCTATAAATTCCAGTGCTGTGTCCGTCGGCCCAGCGCGGCTGCAACGCGTAACCGCCTATGAGATCAAAACTGGCGAGTCGAAAACTCTCGTCCGTATAAGTTACCGACGGCCGCGCGATATGACCAAGCACGTCGGGCTCGCCACCGCATGCCGCGCAAGGACATGCGCGGCGCAACGTCTCAAGTTTGAAAAACGATTCCGAGCCGTCGTTCCAAGAGATCGCGAGCTCGCCGCCTATCTGCTGAATGTTTGTTGGCTCGAGTCGCATTAATCTTTTGGTCGCTTGGATCGTTCACCGAAAATTGCCGTACCCACGCGCACCAACGTAGCTCCTTCCTCAACTGCGATCCAAAAATCCTGCGTCATGCCCATTGAAAGCCGTGGAAGTCTCAAATCGAATTCCTTCTCGAGCGAATCGCGAAGTTGGCGCAACCGCACAAAGAACTTCCGGGACGCTTCTGGTTCGTCTGCGAGCGGCGGAATACACATGAGTCCTTCAACCGACAGCCGCGGAAGCGCAAGGAGGGATTCCATCTCAGCACGGAGGGTTTCATCTTTGAAACCGAGTTTGCTCCCCTCCTCCGCTACATTGACTTCCAGTAACACGCTCGGATGCCCTCCCTCTTCGGCGGCGATCCGGTTCATCTCTTGCGCGAGCGCAAGAGAATCGACACTGTGAAAAAGTTCGAACAACGGCAGTGCGTGCCGGATCTTGTTTTTCTGGAGGTGTCCTACGAAATGCCAGCGCAAGTTTGAAGGCAGTTCTGGGATTTTCGCACGAGCTTCCTGAACGCGGCTTTCGCCAAAAAGTGTCTGCCCAGTGCCAAGTGCCTCGCGCACTTTCTCAGCTGGATGCGTTTTCGTGATCGCTACGAGTTCGATGTCACTTGTCGAACGACCGGCTTTCACAGCTGCTTGCATGATTCGCTCACGAACGCGCTCAAGATTTTCAGTAATACCCATCAACTCCGACTCTAGCGAATTCTGTTCGTTCCGAAACCTCTTGGTAATGCGCTGGTAGGATGACTATTTGCTCGCAAATTGCTCTGAAATGCCCCAGAACGAGCGGATATGAAACGCTATTCAGTTCTTCTCGGAATCATTGTTGCGGCGGTCGGTTGTTCCACCTTGCCTGCGCAGGAAAAACCCGCCGTCCTGCCTAATGCGACTGTACTCAGCATCCTTCAGGCCAGCGCGGGCAAGGCTGTCGAGTTGCACCTCAGATCTGGAGAAAAAATCGGAGGGAGAGTCGGCCAAGTCACCGACAATATCGTCTATCTTTCCCACTTAACTGGCGCAGAATTTTTCGACGCCTTCGTAGATGTGAAAGATATTTCGGCAGTGGTAATCCGCGCGGCTGGCCGGTAGGTAGCTAAATGGAGTAATGATAATCGAGATCAAGACCTTCTAGACATTTTCGGATTGTCACCGGCGATGGCGATTAAGAATACTGCAGCATGAAATTCACTAAGAACATCGGCATGGTGCTGCTTGCGGTTTATCTCATTATCGATGGCCTTTTGGGATTCGGCCTAAACCTCGGACCGTTCGTTTTCCTTTTATATCTTGTGGCACTCGCCGCCGGAGTGCTTATTCTTATCGGCAAATAGATCAGCCCCCCTAATACGGCTTTCGATGTTAAGCGTTCCGCGCCGGATATTTCCTGCTCTCCTAGTTCAGCAATTCCTTCATTTGCGACGCCAGCTTGGGGCCGATGCCCGCTTCTTCGTGTTTGAAATAAACAAAAACTTCGCCCCAGTTTGATTCTTGTTCGCGAACAAACTTGGTCCAGCGCTCGACATCGTTCGGCGCGTAATCTTCGCGCCGTAACCGCAGATAGCCGTAATTAGTAGTGACAACCTTTGGCGTCTCCAGCTTTTCGGTGTCGGCGATGCAAAGCACAGCACCGCACGCTCGCAACGTTTCAAAGACTTCATCGTCAAACCACGATTCGTGACGGAATTCGAATGCCGCGCGCATTCCGCCAGGCAGACCATTCAAAAAATCACCCAGCACCAAAGTGTCCTTCTTGAAATTGGGCGGGAGTTGGAACAGCACCGGCCCTTGCTTCTCGCCCAGTGCCGAGATTACATCATGGAAATATCGCAGCGTATCCGCGCATTCACGCAGTTTTGACCAATGCGTGATCTTCTGCGGCGCTTTCAATGCGAACCGAAAATTTGTCGGAGTTAGCGCTTTCCAATTATCGATCGTCTTAGGTGCAGGAATCCGATGAAACGTGTAATTGATTTCCGTGGTCGAAAGGCGTTCCGCGTAAAACGGCAACATTTTTGCCGCCGGCAAGTCTTCCGGATAAAAGTTTCCCTTCCACTCGGCATACTGAAACCCTGATGTTCCAATCCAAAATTTCATAAGGCGACAGGAGGAAGACTTCTCCAAGTAAACGCAGGCTTCAACAAGCACGAAAAGCTTTTTAAGCGTCCATTTCGGAAGCCCCATTCGAATTTAGTATAGCGGCGTGTTCTTTGGGCCTGTTCAATTCAAACAGGAAAAGAGAACGTTTATCACCGCCGCAACTCAAAATTAAGAAGGGGGAAATCATGAAAAGAATGCTCTTCAGCATCGCCTTGTTAGTAGTGGCATCGGTTGCGTCGGGGCAGACCACACGGCAGCCGCTCATGAATGAGCGAGAGACAACCCAACAACTGCAACGGCCGACAACCACTACTCAGACAACGAGTACGACTGAAGCCAACGGGACAATCACGGAGTACACTCCCGGAAACGCGATCGTGCTTAGAGAGAGCTCCGGGCCGGTGCGTTATCGCTTCGGCAAAACGGTGACATATGTGACACGCAGCGGCAGAGTCTTGGACGAAGCCACCGTAAAATCAAGGATCAGAGTGGGCGTTCCAGTCCGGGTCCATTATGCCGGAACAGGTCCTAACATGGTTGTTGATCGTGTGATCCTCGAAGAGGATTAATATCTAAGCTCGTTTGTCTCCATCGCGCCTTTCTGTTCTGCCCGGTTTGGCGGAGCGGAAAAGGCGCGTTTTGTTTCCCACAGCCAACGGTGCCGGTCACTGCGATCAAGTTAAGTGAATGCCGTTCTTCGTTTCGCCCTCGTCGCGGTACTGATCTTAGGCAGTATTTTGCCAGCAGCGGCGAGAAAAAGGTCCAGCCACTCACCGCCTCCAAGAAAAGCCGACGTTGAAGCCGCCACTCGACTGCAAGTGTTTCTCGACCGCGCAAATTTCAGCCCGGGCAAAATCGATGGACGCTATAATGACATCACCCGGAAAGCGCTAGCGCTATATCGCGAGTCACGTGGCGAACAACCGCAAACGCCGCCGCCACAGCCCAAGGCGAAATCGAACGCAAAATCGAACATTGTGCCCGATGTGACGGGCCTCGACCTCGCCAGCGTGGATCCGTTGTTCATTCCATACAATGTTACTGAAGCGGACCTCCAAAGCATTGGCCCATTACCCAAGGAACCAGCGCAGCAGGCAAAGCTAAAATTTTTGCCGTACCGGGATGCTGCGGATGCAATCGCGGAGAAATTTCACAGCGACATTCATTTTCTTGAACAACTCAATCCGGGTAAGCTGAAAGCGCTCAAGCCCGGCGATCAGCTCATGGTGCCAAACGTCGAACCGTTTGAACTCGCCTCGGTAAAAGAGGTTAAGCCCGGCAGCGAAGTAAGCTCACAGGCCGCCGCCAATGAGATGGAAGATCAACCTGGTACGCAAGGCGGAGCTCCGGAGCAAACTGGAGGCGCACCCGCGGGCGTCGCCATAAAGGTCGATGTGAAAACGAACATTCTCGAAGTACGCGAAGGCGAAAACCTCATCGCCGCCTATCCAGTTACGGTCGGTTCTACTCACACCGCCTCACCTATCGGCGAATGGAAGGTGCGCCAGATTACCAAGATGCCGACATTTCGTTACGACAAGGAGATGCTTCAGCATGGCCAGCGCAGCGGCAATTTTTACGTGCTCCGACCCGGCCCGCGAAATCCCGTTGGCGTGATGTGGATCGCGCTTAACAAAAAAGGCATCGGTATTCACGGCACCAACGATCCAGGTTCGATTGGCCATGCCGCCAGTCACGGCTGTATTCGTCTGGCCAATTGGGATGTGGTCCGGCTTGCGACAAAAATAAAACCGGGCAACAGCGTATCAATTCACTGAAATTCGACGATGAACGAAACGTTGGCTGCTCGCGCGTCAAATATTCTTCACGACTGGGTCCAATCCGAAAGCCTGCGAAAACATTGCTACGCAGTTGCCGATTCGATGAAACATTTTGCGCAACTGCGCGGCGAAGATACCGATCTTTGGGAAACCGTGGGGTTGTTGCACGACATGGATTATGAGCGTCACCCTAATCTCGAACGCAGCTCGACCGAAGGCCATCCATTCGTCGGTGTTGCATGGCTTCGTCACCACGGATGGAGCGAAGAGGTCTGTCGCGCGATTCTTTCGCATGCGGATTACGCAAACGTCTCGCGCGAGACGGCGCTTGAGAAAACGCTCTACGCTATAGACGAACTAAGCAGCTTTGTCGTAGCCGTCGCGCTCGTTCGCCCCACAAAAAGCATTCAGGATGTCGATGTGCGCGCGGTAAAAAAGAAAATGAAAGACAAGGCGTTCGCTCGCGCTGTGAACCGCGAAGACATCATGCGCGGCGCCGGGGAGTTAGGAATGCCGCTGGACACTGTCATTGCCGAAGTGATTACAGCACTAAATGCTGATGCAGAGCGCCTCGGTCTGCTGGGAGCCATCCATTGAATACTCTCACCAAGATCGAGCGGGAGAGTTTGCAACTGTGCCTTAGAGTTTTTCGGCAACAATTTCCAAGACTAGTGGCGTAATCATCAGCGCATTTGGATTCTTTTCCGCCTTCGCCAGATCGTCGCGAACGCGATCTGCGAATTCTTGATCGATCCGTCCCATCTCAATCAGCCGGGGAAGATAAATCTCAATGAACGTAGCGGGCCATTGCCACATGTAATTTTCGGGACGCACACAAAACAGATGCGGTTTTGCGGAGCGAAGTGCGAAGCCGTTTGCGGGAAGTAATGTTGCAAGTGCCACGGCTCCGTCGGGCTCCCCGCCTGACTCGCGCCAGGTTGCGATCACATGTTCGCGGAACCGCTCCTGATGCACCAAACGCGGAAAGAAATGCCACGTCTCATAATGGCCGTATTCGTGGAAAATCACCACGCTGCCTTTGCGCATCACGTCGCCCAGCTTTCTGATCAACAGCGCAGGATCATTCACAAATGACATGACCCATCGGCACCAGGAAAAATCGTAATTTCCCTTGGGCAATTCGTCCGTCATTAAATCCAACTGGTGGATCTTCACATTCGCGAGCGATCGAGCGCCACAGGCCTGTTCGATTGCGCGGATGAAGTTTTCGGAACGTTCAAGCGCGACGACTTCACCTGTGGGCCCGACAATTTCAGCAAGGTCGACAGTTGCGTACCCAGGCCCCGCGCCGACGTCGAGGACGCGTTTGCCAATCGTGATACCGGCTCTCTGCCAGCAATCTAAAACTACCGGACGCCAGACACGATGTTGCAGTCCGAGTCTTGCCAGCTCCTCGGTATGCGTACCCAAGACGTAATCTCGATCCATTGTTAAAACTAATCGCTCACAGGCATGGACGCATCGACGAAATTCAGGCACGAAACTCACTTCTGCCGGCATTAGGGGTGTGAATGAAGCGTTCCGCCGAACGTCGGACTGGCGTTTTCCCGCATCATCCCTGAGAATAAAGAGTCGCATTTATCTATGGAATACGAGATTCGACCACTTCTTGCCAAAGATGAGCCGATCCTCCGGGAGATGCTTTATCAAGGATTATCCTCCATTGGTAACCACCAACCTTCACGCGAGATCCTGCAGCGGCCAGAGTTCGCGCATTATGCCGATGGCTGGGGCCGGACGGGCGATACCGGGTTTGTGGCACACGATAAGAAAGACGGATCAGTGCTCGGTGCCGTTTGGCTGCGCAAGCCGATCGACAAACCTGATGCGCCGCCGGAACTCGCGTTTGCCGTGAGACCGGAGCACCGTCGACATGGAATTGGCAGTGCCCTGCTGACGCAACTGGTCCGCGCGAACCCTCATGAATCGACAATTTCGGTCAGCCTCGTTGCAGGCAAACCGGTATTGCGCCTTTACGAACGCTTTGGATTCAAGGTTGCGGAAGAAGGACCGAACGCCATCGTAATGCGAAGGCACGTGTAAGGTGCCGCCGTCAGGCATGGGAACGCGAAGCCCCTGTTCAACCGCATTGTGAAGAGCACTTCAGGGTGCAAATATCAGCAGCACAAAAACAGCGAAGAGGAGCAAGTGCACGCAACCTTGCAGGATATTTGTCCGTCTGCTCGTAAACGTAACCACGCTCACTGCCAACGTTAATAAGAGCAGCGGAAGGTTGCCACCCTGCACGCCAAGCGTTACCGGTCGTTTTGTAATCAAGCTGATGGTCAGCACGGCGGGAATTGTGAGTCCGATGGTCGCAAGTACGGAACCAAGCAGAATATTTATCGAACGCTGTAACTGATTGCGCAAAGTGGCTTGAATAGCGCCGATTCCCTCTGGTGTAAGCACCAGGGCCGCGATCATTGCGCCGCCGAACTCCTGAGGCAGGCCAAACTTCTCCATGCTGTTGTCCAATGGGATGGCAAATTTTTCCGCCAGCAAAATCACGACAATCAGATAAAGAAGGAGCATCGGCGCGTGAAAAGCCGTTGATTGGACGTGCAATGAGTGATGACCTGGACTTGCCGCCACACCTGCGTGCTCCGATTCCATGAAATAACCGCGATGCCGCATTGTCTGAATCACCAAAAAAATCGCATACAGAAACAGCGCCACTACAATGAGAAAGATTTGCTGTTCGGTAGAAAATGTCGGGCCCCCCGTTGTGGTGGTAAAGTCCGGTAGAACCAAACCGAGCACTGCCAGCGTCATGATGACGTTGAGATAGGAATTGACGCCTTGCAGGTTGTAATACTGCTCGCGATGGCGCAATCCACCGATTAGCAGAGAGAGACCAACGAATCCGTTGAGAGCAATCATCATTACGGAAAAAATCGCGTCCCGCCCAAGCGCGGGATTGTTTTCGCCATGCAACATCGCTGTAGAAACCATCACCACCTCAATGGTAATCGCGGACAGCGTTAGGACTAAGGTTCCATAAGGCTCGCCCCACTTGATGGCAAGACAGTCAGCATGCCGGGCTACGGACACCGCAGACCAAAGGATAACGGCAAAAAGCCAGAGGAAGACAACAATCAGCGTGACCGGATGCGCGATGATCTCAACCAGTCGACTTCCGGTCCCCCAAAAAATAGCGACTGTTCCCAAGCCAACAAGCAATGGGAATTCTCCGCGTATGTTATCCCCTAAAGACTGAGTGCTCTTTGCTTGGTGACTTGATTTCGCCTTTCCGGACATGGGCGCGAGCATATCGAGTCTGCCTCGGCGACGCAATCAGCCGATAACCCCTCCTTGTTAGAGTAAGCGTCCCGCTTTGCGTCTTGTCGCCACTTCGCAAGCGGCGACGCTTACGCCAATTTCGGGTGACCTTTGGCTACTCTTTCTTTTGGGCCAGCGGCAGAAATTCTTCGTGTGCGACTTTGCCGTCCTTCACCTTGTAGATTCCCACCTCAGACATCTGCGTTCGTTTCTTCGACGCTTTCTCGGTCACATCTACATCGAACTGCACGACGAAAGTATCCCGAGCTACAAACGGCCCGCCGACTTTCGAGCTGTGCACTTCGAAGTTTTTCTCCCACCAATCGGTTTTACCACGCACTTGATCGAGTCCGTGCATTTCCGCTGGCATGTTTTCCATCGCGTGCGCTTCTACGCTAACGATCTCCTTTGCATAGAGATCGTCGACTGCTTTCATCCATTCGCCTTTGCGACAATAATCCACCAGCTTTGTTGCGACTTCTTCAGTAGTATTCATTCTTTCTCCTTATTTTTGATTGAGAATTGTTCAACCGATATTTGTGTAACATTCGACGGTAGGCTTTTTTTACTACGCGCGATGGCTCGCTGTTTCCACTCCAAAAGCACTTCGTGCGAAATCCGCGCGAATCGGCTCGTCTCCTGCACGCCCGCGTACCCTCGAAGCTTTTCGAGGAGCTGGTCTCAACTATCCGCCCGCAATGGCACCGATTATTACAAATGGCTCAGACCCCTTTGCGATGGCTTCGGGCAGCGGAGCATCGGGCGATTCATGCGATAAATCTTCTCCACAGACAAAAAACCGTACGAGCGGTCGACGCAGTTGAGTAACGTGGTCGCGCATTGTACCGCGCAGCATCGGATATCGAGTTTCGAGCTCGTCGAGTATAGACCGCTGAGTCACGGTGGCGTCGACGTCGAGTTCTACTTCGCCATCGACACGCGCCAATGTGCGCAAATGCGGCGGCAGAACAACGCGAATCACGGCAGCGTTTGCACCTCCACTGAAAGCACCGCCGGAAGATCCCGCACGATTGGCTTCCAGCTATCGCCCGCGTCGGGTGATGTATAAACCTGTCCGCCGGTCGTTCCAAAATAAATGCCGCATGGCTCGAGCGAATCTACAGACATGGCGTCACGCAAAACATTCACGTAACAATTGCGTTGCGGCAGGCCCTTGGTGAGCGCCTCCCATTCGTTTCCACCAGTCCGACTGCGATACACGCGCAGTCTCCTGTTAGGCGGGTAATGCTCCGAATCACTCTTGATCGGTACGACATAGATTGTCTCTGGCTCATGCGCGTGCACGTCGATTGGGAAACCGAAATCGCTCGGCAAATTTCCGCTTACTTCGCGCCATGAATCGCCAGAATCATCGCTGCGCATGACGTCCCAGTGTTTTTGCATGAATAATGTGTCGGGCCGCGACGGGTGCATGGCGATGCGATGAACACAATGGCCGACCTCGGCATTCGGGTCCGGTATGTATTCTGAATGCAGTCCGTGATTGATGGGTTTCCATGTTGTTCCGCCGTCATCGGTGCGGAACGCGCCTGCGGCCGAGATTGCCACGAATATTCGTTGTCGATCCTGTGGATCCAGGAGGATTGTATGAAGACACATTCCACCTGCGCCCGGTTGCCATTTCGGGCCGGTGTCGTGTTGTCGGAGGCCGGATAATTCGTTCCACGATTTTCCGCCATCCTTTGATTCGAATAACGCCGCGTCTTCCACACCGGCGTAAACATGCTCGGGATCATGCAGTGAGGGCTCCAGATGCCAAACGCGCTTGAACTCCCACGGATGCTGGGTGCCGTCATACCATTGATGCGTGCCCGGGATTCCATCGTAAACAAATTTGTTGCTCTCAGCTTTCGGCGTGCCATCAGGACCTTTCAATTCCTCGGGGCTGCTTCCAGGCGTGTTCCAGCTCTTTCCACCGTCATCTGAGCGTTGAATGATTTGGCCGAACCACGCACTGGTTTGCGATGCGTAAATGCGGTTTGGATCGACTGTCGAACCTTTCACGTGATAAATCTCCCAACCCGCAAAATGCGGCCCGCTGACTTTCCATCGTTTGCGCGCCCCATCCGCTGTCAGGATGAACGCCCCTTTTCGTGTACCAACTAATACTCGTAATTTGCTCATGGTTTTTTCCTTACAACTTGTCTAATAATGTCATCCTGAGCGAAGCGAAGGATCTCTGGATTCCTTTTGGATCGATTCTCGCAAGGGAATAAACAGAGCTGTTTCGCTTCGCTCAACATGACACTGTCACTTATGAGGTGTTGTAGTGATTTAATGCTCCGAAGATACGTCCCAACCAAAATAGACCTCTACACTGACAATCTTGTTGTCCTTAACGCGTAGAATTTCCGTATTGCGCCCTTTCTCTCCATTTGCCTTGGTCATTTCATAGGTCACGACAACTTCATCATCATGTTCTATGAACCGCAAAAAATTGAACTTTTGACCCTGTCCGGCTCCCGGCCAGCATCTCTCAAAGTATCCAGCACGATCGAGCCCCACATCGAGCGGACTCGAAAAAGTAAAATCCTCCGCAAGATGTTTCTCAAAGAATTTCCGATCGCCGGCTGCAAAAGCTTCGTACGATCGTTGCGCTAAACGGCGTGGGCTGAACTTCGGCATAAGCTTTCAAATGCGGTTTTCCGCTATCCGCGCTTTGACCAGTTTTTTCACGAGCGTGATCGGCAGCGGGTTATCTGGCGAGAAGCGAACGGTCCCCTTGGTAATCTGAAATTCTTTCAGATCGCCCCGAAATTTCTTGAGTGTCGTGGAACTGCCCGGATAGAACGAGCAGTGATTCGCCCATGCCCCGAAGAAAACCAGCGAGCGTCCGTTCAAGCGAAACGCAGGAATTCCATAACTGATGCACTCCTCCACTTTCGGAGCGACGGCATGGATCGTTTTGCGGAGTTTCGCCAGCGTCCGCCGCTGATCCGGCTTCGCGGTCGCGAGGTACTCGTCAATCGTCTGGGGCTTTCGCTTCGCTAAGGGCATTAAGATTCCGAACAATTATTTCCCCGCGTAGGCAGCCTTCAACTTGTTTATTTCAATCTTCTGCATTTGCATCATCGCTTTCATGACTTGTCCGGCCTTCTTCGGGTCCTTGTCGTTCAACATGTCGATCAAAACGGTTGGAGTGATTTGCCACGACAGGCCGAATTTGTCTTTGAGCCAGCCGCACTCGGACTCCTGTCCGCCACCAGCAGTCAGTTTCTCCCAGAAATAATCGACTTCGTTTTGCGTCTCACAGTTCACAACGAACGAGACAGATTCATTGAATTTGAACTGCGGACCGCCGTTGAGCGCGGTGAATTTTTGACCTCCGATCTCGAATTCAATGGTTAACACCGATCCCGCCGGTCGCCCGGCGGTTTTTGCTGACGTCTCATCGTAGCGCAGAATTCTGCCAACCTTGGAATTTTTAAAAACGGTGGTGTAAAATTTCGCTGCCTCCTCGGCCTGGTTATCGAACCACAAGAATGGCGTTATCTTTTGCATCGTAATTACTCCTTTGTTGGTATTGGCGGGTATTGTTCAAACTTCGGAATCGCGGGATCCATTTTGTCCCACGGTTGGGCGTCCGAAACGAAAATGTCCATCTGCGGCTGAAACCAACTCGGGTCGTCCAGCGTGCCAGCGAGGATTCCGATAAACGGCGAATCGCGTCCTTCAAACTCGCCTCCCGTAAGTCGCGAGCCGCATTCGGGACAAAAGCCGCGTTTATGTTTTCCACCTCTCAGACTAGGCGTGAAATGGTAACGCAATTGTCCGCGCGTGAATCGAAATGCTTCCCGCGATAGCAACATACCGGGAACAAATGCGCCCCCGGTCGCCTGCTGACAATCGCGACAATGGCATTTAAACATCATGATTGGCTCAGCGGTGGATTCGTAACGAATCGCGCCGCAGGAACAGCCACCGGTGAAAGGTATTTTCATATTCATTTCCTCGTCTTTAGAGTTGTAACTCCGATCCTGTTTCCTGAAGTAATCATTGTTCTTTAGGTCCCAGGAACAAACCGCCATTAACGTCAAGGGTCTGTCCAGTAATCCAGCGCGCATCGTCAGAAACGAAGAACGCTACGACGTCGCCGATGTCGGCTGGTCCTCCCGGACGACCAAGCGCTGTCATGGCGGCGACCCGTTCCACCGCCTCAGAATCCTTGTCCCGGATTGAAGGATTCATGTCTGTGTCCGTAATCCCGGGAGAAATCGTATTTACCGTGATGTTGCGAGCACCGAGCGAGTTTGCCAGCGACCGGCCCAGCACATTGAGCGCTCCCTTGGTCATCGAATAAACAGTCGCCGGTGTTGCGAACCAGGTGACCCCCGACGAAATGTTGATGATCCGCCCGCCATCGGGCATCAGGGGAAGCACGCGCTGAATGATGAAGAACGGAGCGCGCACGTTAATTGCGAAGATGCGGTCGAACTCTTCGGGAGTTGTCTGGGAGATTGTAACCTGAGGAGCCACAGCCGCGTTGTTTACGAGAATGTCCAACGGCCGTCCGGTCAATTCTTGCTCGAGTTTGGTGAACAGCGGATCGATGTCTCCGTTCACGCCAAGCTCCGCCTTCACAAGGAATGCTTGCCCTCCCCCTTGTTCTATTGCCTTCAGTGTCTCATTAGCGGCTACGTCGTTGCCGCCATAGTGGATCGCGACTAGAGCACCGTCGGCCGCCAACCGTTGCGCAATCGCGCGCCCGATTCCACGAGAGCCCCCGGTGACTAAAGCGGTCTTTCCTTGAAGCGGATATTGCATGGTTCAAAGACCCAACTCGGCTACTTTTTTCCACATCTCGGCGGAAACGACGGCGTACGCAAAATGATCGACTAACTCCAGGATCGTGTCCCGAGGGCCCTGCTTCCAGTCATCGCTGCCATAAAAAGCGTCTTCGGATACTTGCCGGTCTTCCAGGCTCTTGAATGCGCGAATGACATAATAACTGTTCGCGTCGTGCAAAGAAGGTCCGTAGGCGACCAGGTTAAAGTTCGACGTTTTCAACAGCGGTACGGACTTGGTCACATACCTTGTGTGAAATTCATCTCTCCGGCCCGGCTTGATATCGAGAATCAGAAACTCGATCACTTTCTCTGATGCGGTGGAACTGTTCATGAGGTCGGCTTTCTTGTCCGGTTTGCGGGGCTCGATTTCTTGCTTGCCTGGAGAAGCTTGAATGGCACTCAAACTGTTGAACGCGGCGGCGGCCAGGAGCAAACAACATTGGCGGGTTGATGTCTTCATTGTGCTTTCTTAACGGGAGTCTCCGAGGGATCGAGAAGATCACTTATTTGTCGTTCGCTACTTTGCGTTCGTATCCGGCTCGATGATTCCAAATACGTTTCCAGCCGGATCCTCTGCATAAGCCAAACAGCCGACGTTTGGGATCGCCATCTTTGGCACACAGATCTTGCCGCCGCGCTGCTCAATTTTCTTGATCGTTTGATCGAGTGAGCGAACGGCAATCGTGTTTAAGGTGCCGGGGCTTTGCCCTTCGCGAGGACGGGTGATACCGCCGTTGATTCCCGGTTCGTTGTCATCGCCTGTCGTAACGAGCCAGTACTCGATCGGGCCGCCTTCAAATTTCTGGAACTTCCAGCCGAAAACGTCCTGATAAAATGGCTGCACCGCTTCGGGATTTTCGGTGTAAATCTCAAAATGGGTTACGCGATTCATCACTCGCTCCTTTTGTACGCCGCTCAGTATTGATCATGCCGTCGGACCCAATCCATTGTAAAGTCGAGGTGGTCCTCGTCGCGACCCTTCGGTGCAAGATCGAGAAAATTGTAAGCGCCGACCAGAATATCGAGGCCTCGCGCGTACATTGAATAGGTATGGAAAACATCGCCGTTTTCATCTTTGTAAAACACGCTTAACCCCGGCATCTCGTCGCCTATCAGCTCATCTGTTCTATAGTTGTAGGACATCTTCCCCTTCGCCTTTTCATCCTCTGTGGCCGAGACGTGATAGTCGAAATTGAAATCGTTGCCGTACGACGACAACCATTTGAACCGCCAGCCCATGCGCTTTTTGTACGCGTCGAGTTCGGTCAACGGCGCCCGCGAGATGACCACGAACGTGACGTCTCGATGCGGTAAATGCCAGTTGGCGCCGTCAAAGTGATCGGCCAGGTAAGAGCAGCTCTTGCAACCTTCCTCCCATCCCGGAGCGAACATGAAATGATAAACGATCAGTTGGCTGCGATCCTCAAAAAGATCGGCCAGCGTTTCTTTACCATCGGGTCCATCGAAAATATATTCTTTGTCGACTCTGACCCATGGCAATTCCCGCCGATGGCGGCTTACCTCATCGCGCAACCGGGTTAGTTCCTTCTCTCGCGTGAGCAGATCCTTTCGCGCAACCAGCCATTCTGCTTTTGACACCACTCTAGGATTCGCTTCGCTCTTGTTTGTTTCCGGTTCCAATGTCTCGATTTTCATTCTTTCTTGTTTCGTTTGTTTGATGATTTCGGTCGGGTTTGGAAAAGAAATTCTTAATGGCAAACATCGCCAGTCCGCCGGTCGAAGTCGCGCCAGGCGCCGTCACCATCAAGTTTGCTATACACACAGGCACATCAAGCGTGTCCGCGATTATTTCGCCGCGCTGTGGCGTTCACTTTAATAATATAACGAACGAAATCAGCGGTTCAGGACATGTTGTTCAATATCCAGTCAACGCGCATCAACAAGACTAGTTGCACTTCCGTGCCGAACGGATTCCCAAGAGCTCAGGCTTCGACGATGGTCTTGAATCCGCCGTAGAGCATGCGCTTCACATCGAAGGGCATCGGGGATTTCATCAACTTCGCCAAACGCGGATCTCTCATCACCTTTGCGTTAACGCGATCACGGTGCGCACGCGACTTGAACACAATGTAGGAGAACAATACCGTCTCGCCGGGCTTGGTTTTGATTCCGCGCGGAAACGGCTTTCCCATTTTGATGTTCAGATCGTCGCCGACACACTCGCGGAATTCGAGCGCGCCGTACGCTCGCCAGATTTTGCCGGCCTTCTGCGCCCCGCGGCGATAGTCGTCCACGTTCTTCCTTGGAAGCGGGATGACAAATCCATCAACATAATGAGCCATGGATATTCCCTGGTCGCGTTGACTTAGACTTGTGCAAACTGTGCTTCCGCCCGGATGTCCGCGGCAATAGGACATTCGCCCGCCACAGGCCTGACTTCCACGCGAATGCCATACGGCAAACCTGGGCATTCTCTCGCAATGGCAACCGCTTCGTCCATGGTGGCGACATCGAGAAGGAAATAGCCGCCAACTGCTTCTTTCGATTCGGCGAATGGGCCGTCGGAAACGACACGATCCTTTCCCGCAACGATTTTTCCCTCTCGTTCGAGCGGGTTTCCAGCCACCGCCTTGCCTTCTTCGGTAAGGCGCTTGAACCAATTCATCCAATTGTCTGTAACCTTTTGCAGTTCCTCCGGCGAGAGACCTTTGCGTAGGTCGGTCCCGCGAAATAGCAGCATGTATCCGTTTTGATTTTGGTTTTGTGTACTCATGTTCTGTATTGTTGGTTAAGTGTTGTTGAGTTTAAGCGTGTACCAGTTGTTCTTCTCGCGCCAATTCGCGTGCGCGAACATCGAGGGGACATTCTTCAGCCAATGGGCGAACTTCAACTGAAGTGCCGTAGGCGAGACTCGGACTGCTCTGGGCGATGGCAATAGCTTCTTCGAGCGTCTCGACATCCAACAGCAGATATCCGCCGATGGCTTCCTTGGATTCAGCAAATGGACCGTCGAAAAGGACCCGCCCGTTTTTGCCAGACACGATTGCTCCTTTACGTTCGAGTGCGTGTCCAGGCCTGGCTTTGCCTTGCGCAGTCAATCGGTCGATCCAGGCTTTGTTCTGGTTGATGACTTTCTGAAGCTCTTCGTGCGAAAGCGCCTCGTACCATTCATCGCTGCGGTACAGCAGCATGTATCCATTTTGATTCTGTGTGCTCATATTAGCTTTTAGTTGATCGTTGATTGTTTTTCTCGTTTCAAGACTACAACGAATGAGTCGCCGCGTTTTGGACAATTATTTCGCATTCGCATCGCTCTCCCAGAGACCAAAGGCGTTACCCTCGGTATCCTGGCAGACGGCAAAGTAGCCCATCTGTGGTACAGCCGTTTTCGACATGCAGATTTTGCCACCGAACTTCTCGATCTTTTTGGAGAACTCGGCGACTGAATCTACGCTGATGTAGTTGACGATTGGCTCTCCGGGATGTCTGCGCCCCTTGAGTGCACCATCGGGAGTATCGTCAGCGCCGCCCGTGTCAATATGCCAATAATCACCTCCACCGGGAAATGGATTGATCTTCCAGCCAAACAAATTGCTGTAAAACGCGTTGGCGCGTTCCGGGTTGTCGGCCGGGATTTCAAACCAAACGATGCTTGCTGCTTGTTTCTTCTCTGACTTGCTCATGTTTTTTCCTTTCTGTTCATGCGTGATTTTCAGGGATACAACGAATGACCAAGCCGACTCAGGACAAAATTTTTCTACAATTCATCCTATCCTGTCATTCTGAGCGAAGTGAAGAATCTCGGATCATTTTCTAAATCGCTCCTGCGGAAACAAATCAGAGGTGTTTCGCTTCGCTCAACATGACAGCGCCGTTAAGAGATGCCTAGCTGCGAGATTGCGCTGATCGCGTTCCCAGTCCATCTCTCTGTTATACGACAGGTGAATAGTTGGCTATTATTTAGGTTCCTCGGCAACTTTGAGGACAATCTTGCCGCGCGTGTGACCAGTCGCGATTTGTTCCTGGGCCTTAATTGCCTCAGAAAGCGGGAACGTTTGCGACACAATCACTTTGATTTTCTTCTGGTCAATTAGCTTGCCGATCTCGGCGAGCTCGTCCGCGTTAGGCTCCACACTGATGAATGTGCCGCGAATCCCGCGTCTCTCGAGTTCAGCCGGGTCTGGGCGCGGTACTATCGACACAATGAATCCGCCTTTCTTCACCACTCCATAGGAGCGCTTCAGCGTATCCTCGCCGAGCGAATCAAGCACAACATCGACATCCTTTACGATGTCCTCGAACTTTTGTTTCGTATAATCGATCGCCACATCTGCGCCTAATTCTTTAAGGAAATCCTGGTTTCGCGTCGACGCAGTGGCAATCACCTTCGCCCCGCGCGCCTTAGCGATTTGAATGGCGAACGTTCCGACGCCACCCGATCCGCCGTGAATGAGCACGGTCTGACCCGTGCTGAGTTTCGCGGTGTCGATTAACGCCTGCCATGCAGCTAACGCGACGATCGGCACTGCGGCGGCCTCGAGGTAAGTGAGCGATTGGGGCTTGGGTGACGCTTCGCGTTCGGTTGCGACGATGTATTCAGCATAGCCGCCACCATCTTTCAGATTGGTATATGCAAATACTGAATCACCGTTCTTGAACTTCGTGATCTTCGAGCCCGCCTTCTCCACCACGCCAGCGATATCGGACCCGGGAATGAGAGGTAGCCGTGTCCCCAAAACCTTCGCAAATTTACCCGAGCGAATGGACGCATCGACGGCGTTCACCCCGGCCGCGATCACCCGAATGAGAATCTTATCATCATCCCTTGGCTCGGGCCGTTGAACGTCTTCGTACTTCAATACCTCAGGGCCACCGTACTCGTGCACGACAATTGCTGCTTGTTTCTTCTCTGACTTGCTCACGTTTTTCCTTTCTGTTGATGTGTGATTTTGCAGATACGACCAATGACCAAGCCGACTTGGACAAACTTTTCTGGCTAGGTCGTCTCTCCGTCAACGCAGCGCTGCAGTCTTTTCAAAAGAAACGCTCGCTCCGATTTGGTCTCTGCTAGTTCAAATGATTTGCGGAATTGTTCGGCAGCGGCTTGCGGATTTCCCGACTGCATTTCGAATTCACCGAGCACTGCATAAAGCAGGTAATATGAACTCAGTTTATTGAGATTTCGAATTCGCCGTACAGCCTGGAGTCCGGCTTTTGCTCCGCGGATGTTGGCGATCGCCACTGCACGATTGAGGGCTACGACCGGCGACTGATCGAATTCGATCAACCGGTCGTAAAGCGAAAGGATCTGATGCCAGTTGGTGGACTCGTAGTCCTTCGCAGCGCAGTGACATGCCGCAATTCCCGACTGAAGATGATACTCGCTGAGCTCGTTGCCTGCTGCCGACTGCGCGAAGTGAAACATGCCGCGCGCGATCATTGATTTGTCCCAACGCGTCCGGTCCTGCTCTTGCAGGCGCAGCAGATTACCCCCGGTGTCGAGCCGCGTCGGATTGCGAGCGGCGTTCAACAACATCAACGCCAGCAACGCGTGCGTCTCTGGCTGATTGCCGGCTGGATGAGCCACCAATAACTCGGCAAGGCGAATTGCTTCTTCGCAGAGCTCCTCGCGAACGAGATTGTCACCGCTCGACGCTTTGTAGCCTTCGTTAAACAGGAGGTAAAGCGATTGCAAAACACTATCCAAGCGCTGCCCCAATTCTCCGCCTGCGGGAATTTCAAACGGGATTCGCGCCTGATGGATTTTTTGTTTCGCCCTGGTCAGTCGCTTAGCAATTGCAGCCTCTGTGGTTAGAAATGCGTGTCCTATTTCCGCGACACTAAAGCCGCACAGCGTCTTCAACGCGAGGGTGACCTGCGCCTCCGCTGGAATGGCTGGGTGACAACAGACGAACATCAAGCGCAAACGGTCATCGCTAATTTCGTCTTCTGAAAAAATCGCTTCGTCCGACGTGGCGCTGTCGCGATCCATTAGACGACTGATTTCCGCTTGTTTGTTCTGAAATACTTTTCGTCGGCGAACGACGTCCAGCGCGAGATTGCGCGACGCACGCATAATCCATGCTGACGGATTTTTCGGAACTCCATAGAACGGCCAGGTTTGCAACGCCCGCGCGAGCGCCTCCTGAACAACGTCTTCCGCAAGGTTGAGATGCTCGATGCCAAAGATTCGGGTGAGAATGGCAACCATTTTCGCCCCCTCGCGGCGAAAAAGATGTTCCACTATGCCGGATACTTCCGCTGGTTGTTGGACAATGTTTTTCAAAGCAAGGCCACCATGCAATGAATCCCTCAAAAAATACTCGCGCTCCCTACCATGTCATTCCGAGCAGAGCGAGGAACCGCACAAACAAAGCTCGTCACGCCAAGTAAGCGCAACATCCGCACATCGAGTGCGCGGCGGCGTTTTCGTCAGATAATGTAATCTTTCGACGTTTTGAGAGGTCCCTCGCTTCGCTCGGGATGACCCCGCCACCCTCAGATCCGTTCTTCTTCCAAGTCGTACACGTCGAACCAGTGATGCACCACCCTGTTACGAGGAATGAACTGCTGAATATAATCCTCCATGTACTCCTGGAGTTCCAAGGGCAAGTCGCTCAAATGCAGGTCGCGCTCCTTGTTGTTCCAGGCAATGATTTCGGCACGCGGACGCTTTTTAGCATGATCGCCGATCCACTCGGCGATTTCATCGTCGGTTGCACCGGTGGCAACGAACGACCGAAAATCATCATAATCGATCTCGGCAAATTTCAACCAGCGTTGATCGAGCGGACAATTGGAATGGTACTCCCCTTCCCAGCCTATAAGCACTGCGCGACATTTGTCCACGGCGCGCGCCGCCAGCACGTAGTCAGCCAACGTTTGACGCGGACTTCGTGGAAATTCTTTGCTATCGCGTAGATCGCTCGCCAGTAACTTCACTTTTTCGAGATTCTCATCCATAGCTTTTTTTGTTCCTCCTACCTGCTTGGTTTCACTTGGTCGAACTTGATTGAGCAACGGTGCTTCCGGGTTTCGGTTTTTCAACGGGCTTCACCTCCACCGCGATGCCTTCATCTAAATCGTCGGTCGGATTCATAACGACTTTTGTATTTTCCTTCAGGCCGTCGAGGACCTCGATTTGCGTTCCGAAGTCCCGCCCAACGCTAATTTTCTGCCAGTGGATGCGGTTGTCCCCTGTGACCGTGACGACCTGCGGACCTTGCGCACGAAAAACAAATGCGTTTGCTGGCACAACGATCGGCGCATTATCGGCCGGTAACAGAAATTTAACTTGTCCGTACATCCCGGCATAAAGCGTCCCGTCATCATTTGGAACCTGCACTTCCACTTGCATGGTGCGCGAAGTCGGATCCATCGCGCCGGCTGTTCGTGTCACCGCGCCGTCAAACTCACGGCCCGGAAATTCCTGCAGCAGAATTTTTGCTTTCAAGCCTTCGCGAACTTGAGCGGCATTAGTTTGCGGCACGAACACGTACACGCGGAGCGGATCGCTTTGCACGAGACTGAACAGCGGCGTGCCGGAATTTCCAGTTCCAGCTGTCACTAGCGTGCCGACATCGATATTGCGGGCTGCGATTTTGCCGGCAAACGGCGCGAGGATTTGCTGGAAACCCTGAATTTTTTCGAGCTGCTGCAGATTCGCTTTAGCCGCTTCATAAGCTTTCTCGTTTTGATCGTACTCCTGTTTCGATACGACATTTTTCTGGACCAAATCGCGCCAGCGATCGGCAGTGACCTTGGCTATCTCTTCCTGTGCGCGCGCTTGCGCCAGTTGCTGATCCACCTCGGGTGTTGAAATCTCCGCCAACAATTGCCCGGCCTGCACGTTGTCGCCGATATCGACCTTCCAGCTTTTTACGTAGCCGTTGGACCGCGGGAAAATTGTCGTTTGGGTAAACGCTTGGATTGTTCCCGGCAAAATCAATTCCTTCGGTTTGCTGTCGCGATTCGCGGTCGCTACATTGACTGCGATTTGCGTTGTTCGTTGCGCGAAATCCTTCTGCTCATTGCGCTGACTGACGTGCCGCCACGTGCCGAGTATGACCAGAATTGCAAGGACCGTAACCGCTGCAATTGGTCCCCAAACGGCAACGCTCCGCATCGGCGGATGAAGTGGTGTGTGCGGTGTCGCATGTCGATCCTCCGCTCGCGACGACTGTCGATCTTGCGCGCTAGTCTCCTCGTGCGCGCCATTTCCTTGATGCCTGTCAGTCTCGGTTCGGATCATTAAGCAACTCCTTCCGCCGTATCGCCCTGCTCCTGCCGCGCAAACTGTTCGTCTTCGTCACACGTGAATTCCTTTTTCCGAAGCAAACTGTAAACGACCGGGACAAAAAACAGCGTAGCGACAGTGGCCACGACCAACCCACCGATCACCGCACGTCCAAGCGGCGCGTTTTGCTCGCCGCCTTCGCCCAAACCAAGCGACATCGGCAACATTCCGATGATCATCGCCATCGCGGTCATGATCACCGGACGCAAGCGGGTGAAACCAGCGGCCAGCGCAGCATCGAACGCGTTCTTGTTTTCATGCGCGCAGCGTTCGTCGTTTGCAAAAGTCACAACTAAGATGCTGTTCGCCGTGGCCACGCCAATCGCCATGATCGCGCCCATCAGCGACGGGACATTGATCGTGGTTCCGCTCAGAAATAGCATCCAGATGATGCCGCACAGTGCGCCGGGTAAAGCCATGATGATAATGAACGGATCGGTCCACGATTGGAAATTGACCACCATCAGGAAATAAACGAGGACGATTGCAAACAGGAGACCGGCGCCGAGTCCGGCGAATGAGCTGTTCATGCTTTGTACTTGTCCGCGCACACTTAGAAATGTGCCGCGCGGCAGTTTCGATTTGAATTCGTCGACCACTTTGTTCACCTGGTCGGCCACGCCCCCGAGATCGCGCCCCTGCACGTTGGCCAGCACATCGAAAACCGGTTGCACATTGTAGTGATTCACGATTACGGGTGACTCGCGCCGCTCGATCGTGGCGAGATTCCCCAGCAATTCAGGACGAGGTAAACCCGGCGCAACGACCGGCGTGTTCTTCAAATCTTGCAGCGTGTCCATTTTGTACTGTGGCGTCTGCACGGCGACCTGGTAGTTCACGCCGTTCTGAAAGTTGAGCCAGTAGTTGGGCGCCGTCTGGCCGCTCGAGCTGAGCGAAATCAACATCGTTTGCGCTACATTACTTTGGGTTAGGCCAATTTGTTCGGCGCGCGTTCGGTCCACATTCACACGCAAGTCCGGCCCATGGACAAGTTGGTGCACGTGCGCATCGACTGCTCCGGGAATTTGCGCGACGCGCGTTTTGATTTGGTTGGCGATGTCGTACCCTTTCGGGTCGCGGCCAGTTACTTGAATGTCGATCGGCGACGGAATGCCGAAATTCAAGATCTGACTGACGATATCTGGCGCAGAGAAATAAAACTCCATGTCCGGAAAATCGTGGTGCAATTTCTCTCGCAAGATTTTTACGTATTGCGCGGTCGGCTTATGGTTGGGGTTGAGAGCGACGAGAATTTCGCCGTCGGCCGAGCTGATCGTCGCATTGTCACTAAAGGCGAGATTAATCCCGCTTGTGGGCAGCCCGATGTTATCGAGAACGTTCTGGATTTCGTTAGGCGGAATGACTTCGCGAATCACGCGACCTACTTGAAAAAATCGCTCCTGGGTCGATTCAAGCCGAGTGCCTGCGGGAGCTCGCACATGCAAACGAAGCTGGCCGGCATCGACCGATGGGAAAAAGTCGCGGCCGAGAAAAGGAATGAGACAACACGAAACAAGCACCAGCGCGCCCATGCCGGCAAACACAATGGGCCGATGTTCGAGACACCAGCGCAATGCATTGACATATCGTGCCCGAAGTTTTTCGAATCCGTGATTGAAGTGCTCGTGAATGCCAGAGAAAAATTCGCGTATTCTCGCGAACAGCGACACACCCGGCTTTTGCGCGCTGCTATCTCCTTCGAGCGACCCTGGCGCGCTCGGCGATCGCGCCCTACCATTCTCGTCGAGCGTGCGTGCGAGGCTGGTATCAATTTCCTCCATGTGCCCACGCATTAGAAATCTCACCATCGTCGGGACGACCGTGCGCGAGAGAAAATAGGAAGCGAGCATCGCGAAGATCACTGCCATGGCCAGTGGTTGAAAAAGAAACCTGGCCGTGCCGCTCAAGAAAAAGATCGGTACGAAAACGATACAAATACAGAGAGTTGAAACGAACGCCGGCACTGCAATCTGGGACGCCCCGTCGAGAATGGCGCGCACCATCGGTTTCTTCATAGCCAGGTTGCGATGGATGTTCTCGATCTCGACCGTAGCGTCGTCCACCAAAATGCCGACCGCCAAAGCGAGTCCGCCCAGCGTCATCAGGTTCATGGTCTGACCGAGCACGCTGAGAATGATTATCGAGCATAAGATCGACAATGGAATTGAAGTGGCAACGACCAGAGTTGAGCGCCAGCTCCCGAGAAAGAGCAGGATCATGAGCGCCGTCAGACAGGCCGCAATAACGCCTTCCTTCAAAACACCGTTAATGGCGGCACGAACGAAAATCGACTGATCGAACAATTGCGTAATCTCCAACTCGGACGGCAAGGTCGCCTTGATTCGTGGCAGAGCCGCTTTTACCCGGTTAATGATGTCGAGCGTTGATGCGCTCGCGCTCTTCAAAACCGTCAGCAGCGCCGAGCGCACGCGATTTTGCGCGACGATATTCGTTTGGACTGCGAAGCCGTCGCGAACGTGCGCGACATCGCGAATGTAAACGGTCGCGTTGTTCACCTGTTTGATCGGCAGATCGTTCAGCGTTTGCAAAAGTTCCGGGCTGGAATTCAGCCGCACGTTGTATTCGCGGTCGCCGATTTTTTCCGTCCCGGCCGGGAGGATCACGTTTTGAGCATTGAGTGCGCTGCTCACGTCTGCGGGCGAAAGCCCTTTACCGAAAAGTTTCTGCGGATCCAGATCGACCATGACCTGGCGGGATTTGCCACCGTATGGCAGCGGCACTTGTGCGCCTTGGACGGTAGCAAGTTGCGTGCGGATGAAATTCAGACCGAGATCGTACAGGTCCTGTTCGGAAAGCGTTTTACTCGTTAGGCCGAGCTGCAGGATGGGCACATTCGAGGCGCTGTATTGAAGGATGAGAGGCGGCGTGGTGCCGGGCGGCATGATGCGCAGGAGCGTCTGAGCGATCGATGTGATCTGAGCGACGCCAGCCTCGACTTTGGCCCCCTCGTGGAAGAAAACTTTGATGACCGAAACACCGTTGTAACTCTGCGACTCGATGTGCTCGATGTCGTTCACGGTCGTGGTCATGGCACGCTCGCAAACCGTGACGAAGCGTTTCTCCATTTCCTCGGGCGCGACGCCGGGAAAGCTCCAGATCACGCTCACCACGGGGATGTCGATCTTTGGAAAAATGTCGGTAGCCATGCGCGTGATCGTGACAATGCCCGTGAGCACGATCAGAATGGCCATCACCGTGAAGGTGTACGGCCGCCTCAGAGCTAAACGAACAATCCACATGGCTGTTTGTTAGTGCGCTGCTTGCCTGGCAGGGATTCTTTTGGCAGCACCACTGCCGCGGGCCCGGCGTCGACCTGTTTGTAAAGGGCCTGCCGCGCGTCTTGCAAACACGCGGCTCCGACCTTTGTATGCAGCTTCAATAGAACTTGTCAGCTTTCGCCAGTAGGCTGCTACCAATGCTTCCCGTGTAGGTAAAGTTCTCATCCGATTGTGTCTCCGTTCTCAACCAGCCGTTTGAAATTACCCAGATATTCCTCCACTCTGTGCGAGAGACTGGGGGGATCGAAAATCGAACGGATCTTTAACGTCACTTCCGTTTCCTCCTGGGAACAAGGCTCGAAAGAGACCACGCCTGACATGAAACCGTTGGACATAGTGCGCCACGCGATTCGGCGGCCGGGAATTTGCAGGATGATGTGGAAGAGCCCTTTTTGGCCACTGCCGTCCGGATGCCATGTGTAGGAAAAATGCGTGTCGTCGATTCTTCGCACTTCTCGCAGCAGTGTGACGAATTTGGGAAGGTCCTCGAGACGCGACCACTGCTCGTAGACGCGATCAACGGGTGCTTTCACAACGACAAAATGTCTGGCCGCGTTCATTGCGGTTGGAGCGGGTTGCATCGCGTGAATCAGGTTGTTAGACGCTGAAGCGCGCGTACTGCTCCCTTGAAAACGCGCGGTCCCATCCGTCGGTGAAGTTAAAAAGGGCCATGTTCAGAACGAGCATCGGATCATGCCGCCTTCGGGAGCGCCGAGGAACCCTCGGCAACTTGGGCTTTGGACTGATTTGCAGTTGTTTAAGTTTCATTTCTTATAAATTTTTGTTCCAAACCCTAGGCAGCCTTGCCTCGCGCTACTACGAGGCGGTCGGAGGATTTTTCAGTGCTTCGCAGGGGAGACCGGGTAACACCTCTTTCGAGGGAGGAAACAACAGTGGCGTGATAGCTCAGGCTTGTTAGAATTGCTGCATGCGCAGACAACGTCTGCGGAAATCGATCTGCACAAGCAGTTAACTAACTTGTTATGAAATCAGAAGTCACCACTGCGGAGCGGGTCGAGTCCACCACCGCGCTTTCGCCCTCTGGCGGAGTCACTGCGCGGGCCGAACCTTGTCCGCGACCCAATGATGACGAAAGCGCAGCAAAATACCTGTTTAAACTCTCCCATGATGTGATTCTTTCGTTGGATCGCGTTGGGAACATCCTCTTCATCAATCAGCGGGGCGTACAGCTGAGCGGCTATTCAGAAACGGAATTACGCGGAGCAAATGTTTTTGAACTCCTGCTCTTTCCCCAGGACCGGCAGATTGCACGTGCAATGCTTGCGGACGTGGTGGCGGGCAAAGCGCGGGAGTACGAAGTCCGCTGGAAAACGAAAGATGGCGCCGTTATCCATTTTGATGGCGCTACGGTTCCACGTCTCTCAGACGCGGGAGAATTTTTGTCTACCCTTTGCACACTGCGGGACGTGACCGAGCGCAAATGCGCAGAAGAAAGACTGCGCAAGAGCGAAGAGAAATATCGGGACCTGATCGAGATTTCGCCAGACGCGATTTATGTCGTTGATGCCAACGGCGTATGCGTTTTGGGAAACCGCGCGGGCGCTGAGCTGGTGGGTCTCCCTCGGGACGAACTGGTTGGGACGCCCGTCACGGACACCTATTTGCCGGGAGAACGCGACCTGTTTCTAGAGCGCCTTGAGAAATTAAGAGGGGGAGGCACTCTGCGCTACGAAAGAATTTTCGTACAAAAAAACGGCGATAATCTCCCCGTGGAAGTTTCTGTGACCGCGATACGCGGCGGATATTTCCAGGCGATCCTGCGCGACATTAGTGAACGCAAGAAAAGCGAAGCTTTGCTGGCTGGAGAGAAACGGCTCCTCGAGATGATCGCGACTGGTGTGGGGCTGAAGGAAATCCTGAACACATTGTGTCTGATTATTGAGGAGCAACGGACCGGCACGCTCGCTTCCGTCTTGTTACTGAATGCCGACGGTGTCCATCTGGATTGCATTGCCGGGCCTAATCTTCCCAAAGAATGGGCACAGCAAATGGAGAATCTGCCGATCGGACCTTGTGCCGGCTCGTGCGGTACTGCGGCATATCGGGGATCATCCGTCATCGTTTCTGACATCGCGACTGACCCGTTATGGGATGTGCCGGAACATCGCAGTTCAGCGCTGAAGCACGGACTACGAGCCTCATGGTCGAATCCCGTACTCTCTTCCGCCGGAAAAGTCTTTGGAACTTTCTGTATGTACTATCGCGAAACGCGGAGTCCGAACTCGCGGGATCTCGAACTGATCGACTTGGCGACGGACCTTGTGCGGATAGCGATTGAACGCGATCGCGCGGAGGGAGCGTTGCGCGCCTCCGAGCAAGTCGCCCGCGGCCAGGTAGAGGCGCTGACCTACAGCCTGGATGTTCTCGCGACTGCGCCGGCACCGGACAAGTTCCTTGGACAAATGTTGAGCACAATTGGCCGCCTTCTTGGCGCGCAAAGCGTGATCCTTTGGTTGTTGGATGAATCAAATGATGCGCTCGTTTTACGTGCATGGGCCGAGGGAACAAATTTTGCAAAGGGGGATCCCGAGCATCCGTTCATCAAACATCCTTCATCCTGGAAGGAAGACCCCGGACTTCGTGAGCTATTTTTTTCCGGAGCACCGGTTGCTTGCGAGGATGTGGAACATGATCCGTTTACCTCCAACGATCTTCGCGAATATTTAAAAGCTGGAGGAACGAAGAAATTTCTGAGGATTCCAACCCTGGTGGGCGGACGCGTGACAGGGTTCATCGGTATTCGTCACGGCGAGCGACCCCCTTATCGACCGGAGGAGATCGAACTGGCGCAGGCGCTCGCACACCAGGCCATGCTGGCGATTCAACTCAATAAATTTGCCGAGCAAAGCCGGCAAGCAGCTGTTCTCGAAGAACGAAATCGAATGGCGCGCGACATTCACGACACGCTGGCGCAAGGTTTCACGGGTGTAATCGTGCAATTGGAATCTGCCGAGGATGCAATGGCATGCTGCCGTCGCAAGGAAGCAAACGAGCATTTGCGGCGGGCCAGCGAACTGGCGCGGCGCAGCTTGAATGAAGCACGCCGATCGGTCCACGCGCTGCGGCCGGAGGCTTTGCAGCGAGACAATTTTTGGGAAGCTTTAAAAGGAATCGTCAAAAACACTACTGCGGGAACAAGCCTTCACACCAGGTTCGAACTTCGGGGAAGGCTGCGTCGTCTCTCACCCATGTGGCAGGAGAATCTTCTACACATTGGCCAGGAAGCGTTAACGAACGCGCTGAAGCACGCGCATCCACGCAATTTCGAAACGCGATTGATCTTTAATTCAAAAGCATTTCGTCTGGAACTGCGTGACGATGGCAACGGACTCAGGGTCAAACAGCGGCATGATGGTCTGGGCTTGGCGGGCATGCGCGAGCGCGCGGAACAAATGGGCGGCACACTAAAGGTGGCCAGCGCACGCGGCAAGGGTACGACGATCGTCGTCACTGTGCCTTATCCGCCACCGGACGGATTCGCCGTGGCGAACAATCACGAGTCGAGGCCAAGAAGAAACGACGGCTTCCAGGCGGTCAAAACCGTTCGCGCGTGAGGACCAAGAAGAAACCTGTTCGCAAAAGCAGTAGCGACGCTGCGGTCCGTCGTTCTGCCCGCAAAACGCGCCGATCCCACCAAGCCGCGCCGAAAAAATCGCGCATCGGCGTTCTGATCGCCGACGACCACACTGTCGTACGGGAAGGTTTGGTTTCGTTGATTCGACGCAAACCGGACATGACTGTACTCGGCGAAGCCACCAATGGTCGCGAAGCGGTCGATTTATGGAAGCAACATCGCCCCGACGTGACGCTTCTCGATTTGCGGATGCCAGAGCTCGACGGCGTCAGCGCTATCAAAGAAATCCGAGAGCAGGATGAGCACGCTCGCATCATCGTGCTTACAACCTTCGACGGTGATGAAGATATTTACCGCGCCATTCAAGCCGGAGCGAAGGGTTATCTGCTCAAGGATGTGCCCCGCGAAGCGCTGATGGACAGTATCCGCCGGGTGCACGCGGGTGAAACATCTGTTCCCGTTCATCTCGCCGCAAAGCTTGCGGAACGCGTTAGCGGTGAAACGTTGAGCTCGCGCGAAATCGACGTGCTCAAGCTAATGGCCCAGGGAAAAAGCAACAAGGAGATCGGCGCTACGCTGTTCATCAGCGAAGGCACCGTGAAATCGCACGTGAAAGCGATCTTCGCCAAGATGAATGTTATCAGCCGCACCGAAGCCGTGGCGAACGCTACCCGGCGCGGCCTGATCCAGCTGTAGAGGCGTCTGTCAGCCGCAGTTGTAGTGGCGGCCGTGCCGGTTGCGATTGCCCGCCTTGTACCTCGAACGAGGGAATAATCGCTATCCCATTCTTCGCACCGGAAAATCTTGCGAACGGGCAATCGCGGAGGCTTTGATAGTCGAGGAGAACATAGGCCTGCAAAAATAAACCAAATGAGATGCTTATGACCGATAATCAAATAGAATTGGAAGAACGCGCCCTAGGCCGGGCGCAGCAAAACAACCGTCACAGAAGACGCGTATTTGATCGCGCTAATGAAACATCAACCGGTACAAACCAAACCATGAACAAACCTAATTCGAGAAAGACTTCCGAACTGCTTCGCAGACGCGACGCCCCACTGGAGACGCGGACCGATCTCACAGCTTCGGCGACCAAAGATATCACCGCGACCATGAACGCCATTCTGGCTGATGTGTTCGCGCTCTATCTGAAAACGAAAAATTTCCACTGGCACATGAGTGGGCCACATTTCCGGGATTATCACTTGCTACTCGACGAACATGCCGATCAGCTGTTCGCGATGACCGATCCTATCGCGGAACGAGTTCGAAAGATTGGTGGACTTACGTTGCATTCGATCGGCCAGATTTCCCGTACTCAGCGGGTACGCGATAACGATGCAGAGTATGTCGAGCCATTGGACATGCTGGCTGAGTTAGCAGACGACAACCGGACACTGGCTGCGCGACTCCGCGAGGCGCACAACGTGTGCGACGAGCATCGTGACGTTGCTACCGCGAGCCTGATCGAAGTTTGGATCGATGAAACTGAGCGACGCGCGTGGTTCCTGTTCGAAGCAACGCGACGAGCGAATTGATCTTACAAAACAATTTTCTAAGTCTCATTCTGATCCCGCAGTCGCGGGAGCAGAATTTCTGATCTTTTTCTGCACGGCTATCCCTGCGAATGGACAGAGATGTTTCGTGGAGCCTGTCCTGAGGAAGCCGAAGTGCTCAATATGACAGGCCTATCCATGACGCTGGATGAAGCCAGCCGCATCGACCTTGGATTCCCACACAAATTTTACACGAGAGATTTGGTTCGCGACATGGTTTACGGTGGGATACGCGACAAGATTGTTGCTTAAGACTGCTTCAAACCGCGACCGTAACACGCAAGAAGGTTGCAGGAATGGAGGTGGCATCCTTGCTCGAGCTTTTGTTTTGGCTGGCAAACAACTCTTCCAGCTCTCTCTGCAGGTCAGCCGCGCGGCCATTCTTTTCCGCGGCTTCGAATGCATTCATGGTCGGTCCGTAGTATTTCTTGAATTCATCGACCAAGCCTGACGGTGCACCGGGGAAGTTGAACGTAAACGTGTCACGCGCGAAGGAGATTTTCCCGGCCGGAACTCCTGCGCGGGCAAACCGCTCGATCACATTGCTCTCGATGCCCCACGTCACTGGACTAACGAAACCTTCCGGCGGTGGCGGCGTGTAGCCTGAGCTGATCTTTAGAATCTGCGCGACCAACGTCGGGTCATTCGGAATCCAGTTACCCATCACGATCCGACCTCCCGGCCGCGTCACGCGTACCATCTCGCTGGCGACCTCGAACGGCTTGGGCGCAAACATCGCTCCGAAAATACTGATCACGAGATCAAACGCCTTATCCGGCAACTGCTCCAAATTAGATGCATCGCCTTCCTGAAACTCAATGTTAGTCAGGCCTTCTTTCGCAGCCCGTTTGTTCCCAGCCTCCACCAGGTTGCGCGCGATATCGATGCCCAGCACATCCGCTCCGAGTTTCGCCGCGGGCAATGCCGTCGTGCCATCGCCGCATCCGAGGTCGAGTACCTTTAGGTCTTTCGTAATTCCGAGTCGCTGCACGAGCGCCTCGCCGCTTTCGCGCATGGTCGCGGCAATGCGCGTGAAATCGCCTTTTTCCCAGAGTGCCTTGTTCGGATTCATGGGGAGCATTTACGATGCGCAATCAGATAGGGCAAGAGCCGCTCAGACGCACCTTCGCACTTTTCAAGTAACAGAGGTGTCACCTTTGCCAGACATTGCGCTAGATCAGCAGCGAGGACAGAGTTCTGCAACTGGAGAGCCGTAAGTCCGGAGGCGTGTAAAGAGCGGCGTATGGGAGGCGGTCTCTTTAGGTAAGGGCAGCCAAAAGCTCGCTTAATTCGATTCTGACAATGCTCGAAGCCGTGTCGCTAATGCCGTAAGGCAGGATGAGTTGCCCGTTGTGGACGAGCGAACCGCAGGAGTAAACGACATTGGGAACGTAGCCTTCCCTTTCGTTCCCTTCCGGTCTTAAGAGCGGCTCTTTCAGCCGGCCAATGACTCTTGCAGGGTCGTGCAAATCGAGCAAGGTCGCTCCAATGCAGTATTTTCGCATTGGACCGACGCCGTGAGTAAGAACCAACCAGCCAGCTTCGGTTTCAATCGGCGAGCCACAGTTGCCCAGCTTCACGAACTCCCAGGGCTGTTGGGGCTCTTCTAGAAGAACAGAGTCGCTCCAAAAATGCGGGTTATCGGAGAAGCTCAGGAAAAGGTTCTCATCATCCTGTCGTGTAAGCATTACATAGCGTCCATCGATCCGACGTGGGAATAGAGCCATGCCTTTGTTTTGCACCGCCCGCCCGTTAAGAGTCAGGACATGGAAGTTTAGGAAATCTGTGGTCTCGATCAGCTGGGGCAGGATGACTCGACCATTGTAGGCCGTGTAGGTTGCGTAGTACATAACGCTCCCATCGTCTTCGACAAAACGAACGAAGCGAGCGTCCTCGATGCCGTTGCTCTCGTTAGGCGAGACCGGAAAGATAATGCGTTCCGACATTTCCGAAGAAGGAGCGAAATGAATTTCGTAGTTGGATTCCGCCAGCCAGTGCATGCACTCCAAAGTTCGCGGCACATCGCGCGTGTGTGCGGATGCTTCGTCAAACGCTGCTTGCTGGATGGACTTATCCAGTTCATCAAAGAGGAAGGTCTTACCTAATCGTTCCATGACCGAAGCGGCCCAGTCATTCTCAAGTCCCATTTCACTCAGTTTGTCCAGGAAGGCGCGTTTTTGGTAGGTGGGATTAGGATTAAGCTCAGGCAGTGTTACAAAAGGCGTCGTCTTCTTGATCTCTATTGAGTGATCACGATGGATGACTCCGGTTCGGAACTCGATCGACGAGATATGTCCTTCACCGGTCGCGCGCAGGCTTAGGATAAAACGGAGATCGCCCCGACTCAGACCCGTCTGATTGGGGTGCGGCACAATCGAAGGGTTGAACAAGGCTGCCGATTCGAGTGCATATTCACCGGAGAACAGCGCGCCGATGAATAACCGGCGTGGTTCGGAAATCGTCTCGTCGTCTGGGATCTGTGCGCGCACTTTTTCGAAATGCCGCAGCCAACTTTTATTTAGATCGACATGTCTCTCGCTGAAATCCGCTCTAACTAACGAAAGCTGCTTTTCGGTTTCCTGCTCGCTAAGCGCGAGAGCCCGCGCGATGATATGCTGGACGCGCGTAGGATCCATCGAGATGAATGGACGCACCACCACCCGCTTGTTGTCCGGCCAGAGAAGGAGGCCCGTCGGATGAAGTTTCATCCAACTTTGTGACTCGGGATCTTTATGTCAGGCGCAGCTTCCGCCTGCGTCATCTCCGCGAGGGATAAATAGAACGCGAGACTGGATTCTGCTCCCTGGTTCTGACTCACGCGATCCTGATGCAAAGCGTCACGACATCCTCCCGTGCTGGAATCGTAGAGCGATTCTCCAAGATCGTTCCGACCAAGGAACCACTCGAAACAGCGTCGCGACGCGCGCTTCCAGTATTCGTCATGCGTGAGAGCAAAAGCCTCGAGACAGGCCGAGATGGTAGCATAGGCCTCCACCGGCTGTTGATCGAAACGCGCGAGTTTGCTGCCGCGCTTCCAAAAACCGTTGGAGCCAATCGGCGCGAAATGTCCGCCCTTCGCTCTTTGCGTGTCCACCAGCCAGCGGAGCGACTCCAAACCTGCCTGGAATACCTCGCCACGCGAAGTCCAATGACCACTCAGAATCATCGCATGCGAAAGCTTCGCGTTATCGTAGGTGGCGATCGTCTCGAACCATTGCCATTCCTTCGAACTGTTAGCTTGAAACAACTCGAGCAGTCGCGTGGTGAGCAGGTCACGCAGCTGATTCACCATCCGGTCGCCGGAGAAGCTGCGCAGGTATTCCTGCATTGCGAGCAGGACAAAGGCCCAGGCACGCGGCGAAGTGAACTGCTCCACGACCGGCAAACCCCGTTGGAATAAGAGCGCGCAAAGATTGCGATGACCGTCATTTCTTGATCGGCCAAGCGCCATTCCCACAGCCCAAAGCGCTCGTGCGTGACTGTCCTCCGAACCGATCTTTTCCAGCCATTCCCGGTTATGACCCATAAAATTCCGAAAGCGCTTCGTTTCCTGATCGAATGCATCCCATAAGAACGAAAGATAAGTGCTGGCCAGGCGTTCAACGTCCCGTTGCGCCACACGACTGGTCATCTCCGGAAGTAGCAGAGTCAGAATAAAGGCGCGTGCATTGTCATCGGTGCAATATCCTTCCCGGTAATTTGGCACGTTAAAAATAGCGTGCTGGAAAATTCCGGTGTTATCGGTCATCCGAAAAAGGTGATCGAGTTTCAGCGGCGGAAATTCATAGGGACGATTTTCCAGGGTTCGGACGGCAAAGGCTTTGCGCGGCGAAACAGTTAAACGCACACGCGCGCGCTGAAAGCTTTCCATGTAACGACCGGCTACTACAGGCCAGATCATTTCGCGTCCGAGTTTCCATGCACGTTTTCGCATTCCCGCCATCAGCGCAGGATTGGACAGGAGTCGAGTTACTCCTTCGGCAATAGCATTGCTGTCGCGAAAGGGCACAAGAATGCCGCGCTCCTGCGCGAGTAACTCCTGCGCGTAGAGATAAGGAGTGGAAATCACCGCCTTACCTGCGCCGAAAGCATAAGCCAAGGTGCCCGAAGTGATTTGCGCTTCGTTAAGATAAGGGGTGACATAAATGTCGGCCGCGCCGATAAAGTCGGTTAGTTCCTCCAGCGTCACGAAGCGATTGTAAAAAATAACATTGCCGGTAACGCCTCGATCTTCGGCCAGACGCTCAAGCTTTAATCGATAAGACTCGCCTTCCCGCAAAAGAAGATTGGGATGTGTCGCGCCAAGGACAATGTAAACGACATTCGGGTGCTCCTTGAGAATTGCCGGTAACGCCTCAATGACATACTCGATGCCTTTGTTAGGCGAAAGAAGTCCAAAGGTAAGCAACATCGTCTTACCTTCCACGCCGAACTGATCCTTGTGGAAGGTCGGGTCGATGAACTGCACGTCAGGCACGCCGTGCGGGATGAGATCGATCTTCTCGGGCGAGACGCCATAGACTTCTTTCAACAATCCACGGCCACGCTCAGCCATCACGATAAAACGATTCGAAAGCGCATTGAGCTGCTCCATGACGAATCTTTGCGACTCGTTAGGTTCGCGCAGCACAGTATGCAGCGTTGTCACTACCGGCATGTGCACGTCGCGCAGCAAAGCCAGCAGGTGACTTCCGGCCGGACCGCCGTAGATGCCAAACTCGTGCTGGACCGAGACGACCTCGACGTTGTTAATGTTTAAGAAATCCGCCGCGCGCCGATAGGAGTCGATCTCCTTTTCATCGATCTCAAAACGGATACGTGTCGAGTAATCGTAGCCTTCAGGGCGATCGTTAACCGCTCCCACGATGCATTCGCACTGCGGATACGCGACTGCGACCGCCTCGCAAATGTCTGTCGTAAACGTCGCGATGCCACATTGCCGGGGCATATAATCTCCTACGAAAGCGACGCGGTTAATCGTGGTCATGAGATAGCCTGAGTTAGTGGGAATTGCAGGTCCGATGCGGACTGTTTTGTAAGCTTCGACGGTTTTTTCGACAACTCAAGATCAAGAAACTCTCGGATTGCGAATTGCCGAGCGAGGGACCGACACGGCCGTCGCTACAGTGGAGGTCGGCTCGACATGTCGAGTGATCCGGGATAGCGTGCGCCTTTGACACGGCGCGCCCTGGACTGGTTGCATTCGTGCAACAAAATCCAGGCCGAAACAGAAAATCGAAGGCCGATGATGAATATTTCCAGATTGCATTTTGCTCATCTGCCAACGCCGATCGAGCCGCTCCCGCGTCTTTCCGAGGCTTTGGGCGGGCCGCGTTTGTTGATTAAACGGGACGACCAAACAGGTCTCGCCTTTGGCGGTAACAAAACGCGTAAATTGGAATTTCTCATGGCTGAAGCGCGAGACCAGGGTGCGCAGACCTTGATCTCTGGCGGAGCATTACAGTCGAATCATTGTCGTCAGACCGCCGCGGCAGCGGCCCGATTCGGATTCAAATGCATTCTGGTCCTAACAGGCGAAAAGCCAAAACAGCCATCGGCAAATCTGTTGCTCGATGAATTGTTTGGAACAGAAATCATCTACGTTGCCGACCGCAATGATCGGGACAGCATTCTTCAGGGGACATTTGATCGTGCTGCCAAAGAGGGAATGAAACCTTATCTCGTTCCGTACGGCGGTTCGAATTCCACGGGCGCCTTGGGATATGCGTTCGCGATGAAAGAGCTCATGGCGCAAAATCTTCAGACGGATTGGATTGTGTTTGCCACATCTTCAGGTGGGACGCACGCAGGACTCCTCCTGGGTCAGCGGGTATTTCGATATAAAGGCAAGGTGTTGGGAATCAGCGTTGATGAATCAGAAGAATGGTTGAAGCACTGCGTTTCAGAATTGGCATCAACAGCTAGTGAAAAACTTGGGAAGCGCATTCAATTCACATCGGATGAGGTTATCGCAAACGCCAATTACTGCTCAGCAGGTTACGGAGTGTTAACCGAACAGGAGCGGGAAGCTATCCGTTTATTCGCAACATGCGAAGGTCTTTTGTTAGACCCGGTCTATACCGGACGCGCCGCGGCGGGAATGATTGATTTAATCCGTAAAGGATTTTTCAACAGGAATGAAACTCTGTTGTTTTTGCACACGGGCGGAGAACCAGCGTTGTTCGCGGATCAATATGTGAACAAGATACAATGAGAATTTCGGCAGCGAAGGTCGAATCTAATTTGAGCCACCGAAGCTACAGTCTGAGCTCGGGGACTCTCGCACAATCAACGACAAGCGGCGAAGCGTAACCGGACGTCTCTGTCTCAAATGAGGTACCAAATATTATCTCGTCCTTGAGACTGGAAAATCCTGCGAACGCCCGATTGCTCATGGTTCAACGATCACCGATCGTCGGCAAAGAAAAATCAGCGAGACATCTATGACTGATCAAAAAACGCCGGCTCGGGAACCACGGAAGGGAAAAGAAAACGTAACACGTCCTCCCCTGCCCCCGTTCACTCGTGAAACTGCTATCCAGAAAACCCGTGCGGCCGAAGACGCTTGGAATTCGCGCGATCCTGAAAAGGTGGCTCTCGCCTATACGACTGATTCACGCTGGAGAAACCGCGCAGAGTTCCCGACTGGACGAGCCGAAATCGTTCAATTTTTGAAACGCAAGTGGGCCAAGGAACTTGACTACCGGCTGATCAAAGAGCTTTGGGCTAATAACGCAAACCGCATCGCCGTGCGGTTCGCCTATGAATGGCATGATGACTCTGGAAATTGGTTCCGTTCCTATGGCAACGAGAACTGGGAATTTGATGGCAATGGCCTGATGCGACTTCGGTTTGCCTCCATCAACGACCTGCCGATCAAGGAGTCGGACCGCAAGTATCATTGGCCACTTGGTCGTCGTCCCGATGCTCATCCTGGATTGAGCGACTTGGGCTTGTAGCTCCTCAAAAGTACAATTGAACTTTGAAATTGGTCAATCAGGAAACCGCACTTGATTCCCAGCTGAGATAAAATGCGGCCGACAAAGAGTCATCCACAAACATGCAAAGAAAGGAACTATGCCATACATAACTGTAGGAAAAGAAAATGGAGCTAACATCGACATCTATTACAAGGACTGGGGCAAAGGACAGCCTATTGTCTTTAGTCATGGTTGGCCGTTGTCGGCCGATGACTGGGACACGCAGATGCTGTTCTTCCTCAATCACGGCTATCGCGTCATAGCCCATGATCGACGCGGCCACGGCCGGTCCACCCAGACGAGCGACGGCCACGACATGGATCACTATGCCGACGATCTTGCAGCGTTGACCGTGCATCTTGATCTGAAAGACGCCGTGCACATAGGTCATTCCACCGGCGGCGGTGAGGTGGCGCATTATCTGGGACGGCATGGCGAAACCCGGGTGGCAAAGGCTGCGCTGATCAGCGCGGTGCCGCCGCTGATGGTGAAGACGGAGAAAAATCCCGGCGGCCTTCCCAAAGAGGTGTTCGATGGATTGCAGGCACAGCTTGCGGCCAATCGTTCGCAGTTCTATCGCGACCTGCCAGAGGGACCGTTCTATGGCTTCAACCGGCCGGGCGCGAAAGCCTCCGAGGCGATCATCCAGAATTGGTGGCGCCAAGGCATGATGGGAGGCGCGAAGGCGCATTACGATGGCATCGTCGCCTTCTCACAGACCGATTTCACCGATGACCTGAAGAAGATAACTGTGCCGGTGCTCGTGATGCATGGCGACGACGACCAGATTGTGCCCTATGCTGATTCAGCAC